>JGI24188J35168_1000754_pt1 | contig 19389 bp, 17 predicted proteins | sample YNPBryantNP2012_FD_35168 | JGI IMG/M metagenome (IMG submission 35168) | reverse complement strand
GTCGCCGCCGCGTTCTTCGGCTGCGGCCGCGTCGGGCGCGATCTCGCGCACGCNGCGGATGATCTGTTCGACGATCCGCTGGCGGGCGGTCGTGTCTTCGACGGCCGGATAGCCGAGCAGCAGCGCCACGATCTCTTTGATCGCCGGCGCATGCGCATCGGCTGCTTCGGCACGGGCGTCGGCCTCCCAGCGGCCGACGAACTTATCCAGGCCACCGATGACCGCCTTGTTGCGGTAGCCCTGCTTGCGTTCCAGGGCCAGCATCCTGAGGAGCCGGAGGAACGCGTCGCTCATCGGGTCCCCTCGTAGACCATGACGCCGAGCGCCTTCGGCCCGATGTGAACGGCCAGCGACGGGCCGTAGCCGATGACCGGAAATTCGCGGTCGGGGTAGGCCAGCTCCAGGCGCTCCAGCAACTGGGCCGCCTCGTCTTCCATGTCGTGCTGGATCAGATACATCTGCTCGATGCGCGCGAACTCGATGATGAAGTCATACAGCTTGTCAATGGCGCGCTGATAGGTGCGCACCTTTTCGACGGGCAGGAAGTCGCCGTCTTCCATGGTCGCCAGCGGCTTGACCCCCAGCATGGTGCCCAGGAGCGTCTGCGCGGGNCCCAGCCGCCCCCATGCCTCCAGGTATTCCAGGCTATCCGAGAAGAANAGCGCGTAGATGTGCGGGATCATCCCGCGCACGATGCGCACGATCTCGGGCAGGTCGGCGCCGGCTGCGGCGGCCTCGGCGGCCGCTTCGACGATCAGGCCCAGGCCCACCGAAGTGGTCTGCGTATCCAGGACGACGATCCGTTGCCGGCCGGCAAAGCTCTGAGCGGCCTGGCGCACGATCTCGGAGACATCGTTGAGCGCCGCCGAGGTGTGGAGGCAGGCGATCTTGTCCGCGGTCTGGCCGAGGCGCTCGAATAGCCGCCGCACCTGGCTCACCTTCGGCGCTTCGACCGCCACGGACCTGGAGTCTTGCGCCATCTTGCGCAGAAACGGCTCATCTATCCCGTGCGCGCGTTCGGGATAACTTTGATTGCCGTTGCGCACGATCAACGGCACGATTTCGATGCCCAGTTCGGTCAGGCGACCGGGATCGGGCAGGTAGACGCTGCTATCGGTGACGATCTTAACTGGTGCCACAATGACCTCAAAGACGTCGCGCGGGCCAACCTTCTATTCGGCCGAGATGATGTAATGATAAAACGGCTGGCCGCCTTCAATGATTTCGATTTCCTGGTTCGGATAGAGCTCGNTNAACCGGCTTTTCAGCTCCTGCGCCTCANCGGCCGTGACCGTGTCGCCGTAGTAGAGGGTGATGATCTCGAGCTCGTCGGCGCGCATCTGGCGCAACAGCTCTTCCACCACCGCGGCGCTGTCGGCGCCCTTGGCGGTCAGACGGTCGTTGAGCAGGCCGATGATGTCGCCGGCGCGCACCTCGATGCCGTCGAAGCGCGCATCCTGCACCGCCACCGTCACCTCGCCGGTCTGTACCTGGTCGAGGGCCGCGGTCATGGCCTGGACGTTGCGCTCCAGGTCGGCGTGCGGGTTCAACGCCAGCAGCGCGCTGATGCCTTGGGGCACGCTCTTGCTGGGCACCACCGCCACCGTCTTATCTTCGACGAGGGAGGTGGCCTGTTGCGCGGCCATGATGATGTTGCCGTTGTTGGGCAGGATGATCACCTGGTCGGCGGGCAACTGGCGGATGGCCGTATAGAGCTCCTGGGTGCTGGGATTCATGGTCTGGCCGCCCGAAACGACCGCGTGCGCGCCCAGGCTCTTGAAGACCTCGGCCAGGCCCTTGCCCGGCGCCACCACGATGATCCCCGGCCCCTCGATGGAGGGAGGCGTCTCGGCCGGTTGAGCGGCCGGCACCGGCGCGGCGGCGGCCGGCGCCGCGGGGGCCGACACGAAGCGCGGCGGGGTCGGGTCGTAGCCGGGGGGCATGGCCGGGATGTGCATGTCATCCATGTTCTCGACCACCACATCGGTGACGAAGCCCAGGCCCACGGCATAGCTGAGCGGCACGCCGGGGTTGGTCACGTGCACGTGCACCTTGACCAGGTTTTCGTCCCCTTCCACCAGCGGACAATCGCCCATGGCCGAGATNGCGGCCCGGATCGCCTCTACATCGAGGTTGCGGCCCTCCAGCAGGAACTGGACGTCGAAGCCGTAGACCAGGGGCGGGATCTCGCGATGCCCCTTGACCGGCCGGCCGGCGGCGGCCGGCGCGGCAACGGCGGCCGGCGCGGCGATGGCCTCTCCGCGCAGATGCCGATACATGCCCTCGAGGATGTAAAACAGCCCTTTGCCGCCGCTATCCACCTTGCCGGCCTGGGCAAGCACCGGCAACAGGTTGGGCGTGTTGGCCACGGCCGCATCCGCGGCAACGACCGCGCGGCCCAAGACGAAGGTCAGGTCGGGATTGTCCTGGGCGGCCGCCTCGGCGGCGGCGGCCGCCTCCCGCACCACGGTCAGGATGGTGCCCTCGACCGGCCGGTTCACGCCCTTGTAGGCGATGCGGCTCCCTTCGGCCAGGGCCGCGGCAAAGCGCGGCCCGGTGAGGGTGGACTGGTCGTCGAGGCTACGGGCAATGCCGCGCAGGATCTGCGAGAGAATGACGCCCGAATTGCCGCGCGCGCCCATCAGCGCGCCGTGGGCCGCCGCCCGCGCCACCTGGCCCAGGGTGGTGGCCAACGTATTGGCCACCTCTTGCAGCGCGGACTTCATCGTCAACAGCATGTTCGTGCCGGTATCGCCGTCGGGCACCGGAAAGACGTTCAGTGCGTTGACGATGCCGTGATGGGAGTCGAGCCATTCCAGGCCGGCGCGCAACAGCTCATGGAACCCCGCGCCGTCCACCCCGGCCGTCGAAGCGGCCGCCAGAGCCGGACTTCCCGTTGGCCGGGACGCCGACATGGTGGTCATGTGTGCCGTAGGGCTGTCGGATGTTGCCAAACCAGCTCCTCCACCAGATTCGTAATCGTGTTACTCTGTTTCGCTCAGCATGCGCAGTCCCTGCACATGCACGTTGACCTCAGCAACGGGAATGCCGAGCACCTGTTCCAGCGTGTACTTGACGTTGTTCATCACGCCGTGGGCGACTTCCGAGATGCGCGTTCCGTACTGGACGATCACGTACAGATCGAGCACGACCGCGCCCTCGCGCATCCGCACATCCACTCCGCGGCCCCAACGGTCGGGTTGCAGCAGGTCGGCCAGGCCGCCGATGAGGTTCTTGCTGGCAACGCCGACGACGCCATAACAGCGGAGCACCGCATCGCCGGCCACCGTTGCGATGGCGCGCGGCGATATTTCGATACGACCAGGTCGCTTTGTCTCCGTCATACAGTCTCCTCCGTTGGCCGACCACAAGCCGGATCAAAAACGGCATATCCGGGTTTGCGCAAAACGTCCCTTTGTGCTAATATCATGAGCGATGAGGCCGGGCCTCGATGGCCCGGTCGTCCGTTTCTATGCGGATATCGTGCACTCGGGGGTAATCCAATGGCCAGATGTGAAGTTTGCGGCAAGGGGCCACAGTTCGGGCATAACGTCAGCCACTCCATGCGGCACACCAAGCGTCGCTGGAACGTCAATCTGCAGCGTGCGCGGTTGCCGGAAATCGGCAGCCCCAAGCGCGTGTACATTTGTGCAAAGTGCCTGAAAGCCCGGCAGAAATCGGCGTGAGACCGCCGTCTCTCCTTGGGCGATCGGCCGGCAGCCATCACTGCCGGCCGATTGCTTTTAACCGGGCTGCGCGCTCTGCGTTGCGGCCACCGCGGCGCGCAATTCGCGCAATCCCGCGGCCACTCCCCCCGGATGCTGAAAAACGCTCGTTCCGGCCACCAGCACGGTGGCGCCGGCCTCCACGACCTGTCGCGCGGTGCGAATATCTATGCCGCCATCCACTTCGATGTCGGGCCGCGTCGCCGGATCGGTCAACTCGTCCAACATGGCGGCCAGCCGGCCGATCTTGGCCGTCATGGTCGGAATGTAGCTCTGGCCGCCGAAGCCCGGGTTGACCGTCATCACCAGCACCTGGTCCACATACGGCAGGATCTCGCGCACGCTTTCGAGCGAAGTCGCCGGATTGAGCGTGACGCCCGGCCTCACCCCCAGATCGCGGATCGCCTGGATCGTGCGATGGAGGTGCGGGCAGGTCTCCACGTGCACGGTGAGGATGCTGGCGCCGGCCCCCGCGAAGACGGCCAGATAGCGCTCGGGCGCCTCGATCATCAGGTGCACGTCGAGCGGCAACGTCGTCGCCCGGCGCAGTGCGGCCACGACCGGCGGCCCGACGGTGATGTTCGGTACGAAGTGCCCATCCATGACGTCCACATGGATGTAGTCCGCGCCGCCGGCTTCGGCGGCCCGCACGGCCGCGCCCAGCTCGGCGAAATCGGCGGCCAGGATGGACGGCGCGATCTTGATCAAACCCCGCTCCTACGCGTCACGTGCAACGCAAGAGACGCGCGTTGCACGTGTTCTTTCCTCTGCTCGGCGGGCCAAACGCCACGCGTTCGGCCCGGCAGATGTGCGCAATGATACAACGAATTCGGGAAAAAGGCAAAGGCATTTCACCCGCTCATCCGCCGGCGCAACTGGCCGCAGCCGGCGTCTATGTCCAGCCCGCGGCGCAGGCGCACGGTGGCCGCGATGCCCCGGCTTTCCAGGATCTGGCGGAACTGATCGGCCGCTTCGACGGTAGATGGCTGATAGGGCGAACCGGCGACCGGGTTCAACGGGATCAGGTTGACGTGACACAAGAGGCCCCTGAGCAACGAGGCGAGCTCGCGCGCGTGGGCCGGCGTATCGTTGATGCCCCGCATCAGGGCATACTCGAAGGTGACACGCCGCCGGGTGCGGCCGACATAATCGCGCACGGCCGCCATCACCTCCGCGATGGGGTAGCGATGGTTGATCGGCACCAGTTGCGTGCGCAGCTCGTCGTTGGCCGCGTGCAGGCTCACGGCCAGGTTGATCTGCAACGGCTCTTCGGCCATCTTGCGGATGCCGTGCGGCAGGCCGACGGTGGAGACCGTGATGTGCCGCGCGCCGAGGCCGAAGCCCGCGGGATCGGTGATGATCCGCAGCGCGGCCCAGGTGCGCTCGTAGTTGGCGAACGGCTCGCCCATGCCCATGACGACGATGTTGGTGAGGCGTCCACCGGCCGCCGATGATGGACCGTTGGCGGACGAAGGACGGCCGTTGGCCGGGGAAGCGACATCGCCTCCTGCATGGGGCCGATCGGCAGCGGCCAGCCAGCGAGCGGCCGCCAGCACCTGCGCCACGATCTCGCCGGCGGTCAGGTTGCGTGCCAGGCCCGACTGGCCCGTGGCACAGAAGACGCACCCCATCGCACAGCCGGCCTGCGTGCTGATGCACACGGTGCGGCGCTCGTCGTAGAGCATCAGGACCGTCTCGATGGTCACGCCGTCGGGCAGGCGGAAAAGCCATTTGACCGTCTGGCGATCCTGCGAGCGCTGTTCGGCCGCGACGGTGAGCGGATTGATGGGGCCAAGGGCCGCCAGCCGCTCCCGCAGCTCCTTGGGGAGGTTCGTCATCTCGGTCGGATCGGCGACCAGCTTTTTGTAGATCCAGGTCCAGATCTGCTCGGCCCGATAGCGCGGCGCACCCCAGGCGGCCAGCCGGGCGATCAGCTCGGCCTGCGACAGATCGAGGAGCGAGGCAGGTTGAGTATTGGTCATCGCGGAGCCCTCTCTATTGAATCGCCTTCATCATAGCACCTGGAGGGCGCCTACGTCAAGACCTTTTGGCCGGCAGGGGCCGTCAGGCGCGCGTTTTCGGCTTTTATGTGACGATGGTATAATTAGCCGGTAATCCATTGACCGGAGACAATGTGTGGCAAACCTGAGACCGTATCCTTTTACCGCCATCGTCGGCCAGGAGCGCATGAAACGCGCCCTGATCTTGAACGCGATCAGCAACGCCATCGGCGGGGTGCTCATCCGCGGAGAGCGCGGCACGGCCAAGTCCACGGCCGCGCGCGCCCTGGCCGCTCTGTTGCCTGAAATCGAAGTCGTGGCCGATTGCCCGTTCAGTTGCGATCCCAGCGGCCTCGACTCGCTGTGCGATAATTGCCGGGACCGCCTGGCGCGCGGAGAAAAGCTGCCGGTNGCGCGGCGGCGCACCCGCTTCGTGGACCTGCCCGTCAGCGCCACCGAAGATCGGGTGGTGGGCACCCTCGACATCGAGAAGGCGATCCAGCAGGGCGAACGCCGCTTCGAGCCGGGCGTGTTGGCCGCGGCCAATCGCGGCCTGCTCTACGTGGATGAAGTCAACCTGCTCGATGATCATGTCGTAGACCTGCTCCTCGACTCGGCCGCCATGGGGGTCAACGTGGTCGAGCGCGAGGGGATCAGCTTCAGCCATCCGGCCCGCTTCATCCTGGTGGGCACAATGAACCCCGAGGAGGGCGACCTGCGGCCGCAGCTCCTCGACCGTTTCGCCCTCTGCGTGGACATGCACGGCCTGCACGACCCGCGCCAGCGCGTGGCGATCATCGAGCGCCGCGTCGCCTACGAGAGCGATCCCGAAGGCTTCTATCAGGAGTGGCAGCCGCGCGAAGAGCAGCTCTCGCGCGAGATCGCGGCCGCGCGCGAGAGACTGCCGCACGTGACCTATACCCAGCGCGATCTGTTCACCATCGCGCAGTTGACGGCCTCGTTCAAGGTGGACGGCCACCGCGCCGATATCGTGATCCTCAAGACCGCGCTCGCCCATGCCGCGTGGCAGGGCCGGCTGGCCATCCAGGAGCAGGACATCCTGTTGGCCGCGGAGCTGGCGCTGCCGCACCGTCTCAAGCGCCAGCCGTTCGAGGAAGCGGTGCTCGACACCGGCCAGCTCGAGGACCGGCTCAAGAAGGCGCGCGCCGAGGCGCCCCCCGAAGCCGCGCTGTCCGCGCCGTCCGGCTCCGCCCAGACCACGGCCGGCGAAAAAAAAGCGATGGGCCGCTAACGGAGCAGCCGGAGACGGCTGTTTCGGCTAGCGGCACCCCGCCCGAAGATGCGCCGGCCCGGGCCGCCGGCAGCGGACCGCAGCCGGTCCGACCGGTCAAGATCGGCGCCGATTTCCAGGCCAAGCGGCTCGACACGCCCCTGGACAAGCTGACGCGCAAAGCGGCCGGCAAGCGCAGCGTCACGCTCACGCAACGCAAGCGCGGTCGCTACATCCGCGCCCGGCCCATGCAGGGCCGGCCCGACGACCTGGCGTTCGACGCCACCATCCGCACGGCCGCGCCCTATCAGCGCCGGCGCCAGGCCGAGCGGGCCGAACGCAAGGTGGCGTTCGTGGTCAAGCGCCACGATTTCCAAAAGAAGGTGCGCGTGCGCCGGGCCGCCAACCTGGTGCTCTTCGTGGTGGATGCCTCGTGGAGCATGGCCGCGGCCGAGCGCATGGAGGCCACCAAGGGCGCGATCATCTCGCTGTTGCACGACGCCTATCAGCGCCGCGACCAGGTAGGGCTGGTCGTGTTCCAGCGCGAAGANGCGCGCGTGGTGCTCCCGCCGACCTCGAGCGTCGAGCTGGCCCAGCGCGCGCTGAAGGAGATCCCCGTCGGCGGCAAGACGCCCCTCTCGGCCGGACTGCTGGCCGCCTATCGCGTGTGCATGTTGGCCCAGCGCCGCGATCCCGAGACCAAGCCCCTCATCATCATCCTGACCGACGGCGCGGGCAACGTGAGCGTCACCGGCCTGCCGCCGCAGGAAGAAGCGGCCCGCATGGCCCACATGATCCACGATAGCCACCTGCGCACCATCGTGGTGAACATGGAGCATCCGGCGTTCGACCGCGGCCTGGCGCAACAGCTCGCCGACGCGCTCGGCGGCCCCTGCTACACCCTGCCCGAGCTGAAGGCCGACGCACTGGTCAAGACGGTCAANGCCGAGCTGAACGCCACCGCGTCGGGCGCCAGCCGGGGCGAGGGGGTGATGCCATGACCGAGGAGACCGCGCCGCTGGCGCTGGAAGCGGCACCGCTCGCCCTCGACGCGACGCGGCGTCTTTCGCGCGCCGGCCGCCAGCGGCTGGCCGACGCCGCGCTCCTGGTCGTCACCGCGATCTGGGGCGGCACCTTCGTGATGGTGAAGGATGCGGTCGCATCCTATCCCGTGTTCAGCTTCCTGGCGATTCGCTTCGCCATCGCGGCAATCGCCCTGTTGCCGTTCGTCTATTGGCGTCGCCGACAACGCGGGAACCGACGGTTTGCTCTGTCCGGCCGCGGCTCGCGGCGGCCGGCGGCGTTCGCCCTCGCGGCCGGGGGGCTCGGCCTGGCGCTCTTTGCCGGCTACGCGTTTCAGACGGCCGGCCTGAGCCTGACGACGCCGGCCAAGGCCGGCTTCATCACCGGCCTGTCGGTGGTGATCGTCCCGGCCGTTTCGACGGTGTTGGGCCGGCCGGGCCAGGGCGCCGGCCGGTCGGCATGGCTGGGAGTGGGATTGGCCACCGCGGGGTTGGCGCTCCTGTCGCTCCAAGAAGGGCTGACCATCGCGGCCGGCGACCTGTTGGTGTTCGGCTGCGCGGTTGCCTTTGCCGTCCACATCCTGTTGACCGGCCGTCTTTCGCCCCGGCACGATCCGGTGTTGTTGACGTTCGGCCAGGTGATCGTGGTAGCCGCATGCAGCGCGCTGACCGCGCTCCTCTTCGAAGCACGGCCGCCGCTCTCCGGCTCCGTGCTGTTCGCCGCGACCTTCACGGCCGTGCTGGCCACCGCGCTCGCATTCGGCGTGCAGACGGTGGCCCAGCGCTTCACCCATGCCACCCATACCGCCCTGATCTTCGCCGCGGAACCGGTCTTCGCGGGGCTGTTCAGCTTCCTGCTCATCGGCGAGCTGCTCAGTCCACGACAGTTAGCGGGTTGCGGCCTGATCCTGGCGGGGATGCTCGTCTCGGAGCTGCGCCGCGGATGAAAGCCCGTTTGCCGGCCCTTGCCCTGGCGCTGCTCCTGCTGCTGATCTGCCTGGGGGTTCCCCTGGCGCTCGGCGGCGGAGCGGCGCTCGAGCTGCGCCGCGATCCGACGCGCTGCTACTTCGCCGCGGAGCCGATCTGGAACCTGTGTCGGCAATGGGTGCCGGCGCCGAACGCGCCGGCCGCCGCCCCGAAGCCGCGCGCGTCGCGCTACATCAAGGGCATTTACGTCTCGTACCACGCGCTCGGCAGCGCGGAGCACATGGCCCGCGTCAAAGAGCTGCTGCAAACGACCGAGCTGAACGCGGTGGTGATGGACGTGAAGGGCGATCGCGGCTACCTGGCCTATCCGACGCAGGTGACGCTGGCGCGCGAGATCGGCGCGGCCGGCCGGCCGACAGTGAACGATTGGGCCGCGTTCATGCAGTGGTTCAAGGAGCACGACATCTACACCATCGGCCGGATCGTCGTCTTCAAGGACGATCTGCTGGCGGCCGGCCATCCCGAATGGGCCGTGCGCGACGCAGGAACCGGCGGGACCTGGAAGGACGGCGAGGGGCTGGGCTGGGGCGATCCCCATCTCCGGCCGGTGCAAGATTACAACATCGCGCTCGCGGTCGAAGCGGCGCGGCTGGGCTTCGACGAGATCCAGTTCGACTACGTGCGTTTCCCTTCGGACGGCGCGGTGGGCCGGGCCGTCTTCGCCGGGCCGAACACCGCCGCAAACCGCGTCGCGGCCATCGCCGGCTTCCTGGCCCGGGCCAGAGAGGCGCTCGCGCCGGCCGGCGTCAAGGTGAGCGCCGACATCTTCGGCTACACCGCCTGGCAAACCGACGACCTGGGGATCGGCCAGGTGATCGAGGCGATGGCGCCCTACCTGGACGTGCTCTCGCCGATGGTGTACCCCTCGACCTTCAACACCGGCCTGCCGAACGACGGCGGGGCCTACGCCAACGCGATCGCCTTCCCCTACGAAATCGTCCACAAGAGCGTCCGCCGGGCGGTGGTGCGCGGCCGCACGGCCAACCCTCGCCTGGAGGTCCGTCCCTGGCTGCAGGATTTCCCCGACTACGCGTTCGACCGCCGCACCTATTCGGCCGACGAGATCCGGGCCCAGATGAAGGGCGCCCGCGAGGCCGGTGCGCGCGGCTGGTTGCTCTGGGATCCGGCCGTGAGGTATACGGCCGCCGCGCTCGTCTCCGCGCAGCCGACCTATCCGGCCAACGCGAACGGCTTCGTGCCGGTGTTGCGCTACCGCGAGATCGGCCGGCCGGCCGGACCCGGCCAACGTACACCGGAGGCTTTGCGTGCGGATCTGGAACGGCTGTTGGCCGCCGGATATTACCCCGTCACGGTGCGCGGACTGGTAGACGAGCGACTGAGCATGGTGCCGGCGGGCAAACGGCCGGTCGTCCTGACGTTCGACGGCGCGACCCCCGGCCAGTTTCGGCTGCGGGACGATGGATCGGTGGATCCCGACTCGGCGGTCGGCATCCTGAAGGCCTTCCACGATGCGCATCCGGCCGACTGGCCGCTNGCCGCCACCTTCTTCGTCCCGGCCGACGGCGAGGAGCCCGGCGCGGAGGTGTTCGGCCAGCCGGCATCGGCGCGGGCCAAACTCAGCGCGCTGCTGGCGTGGGGGATGGAGGTGGGCAGCTACGCCGCGACCGGCGATCTGTCGAGGAAGAGCGCCGAAGATGTCCAACGCGAGCTGGGCCGCGGCCAGGCGCTGTTGGAACGCTGGTTGCCCGGCCAGCGCATCTCTTCCCTGGCCCTGTCCGAGGCCGCGGCGCCGGCCGATCGGCGGTTGCTGGCGCAAGGCGAGCACGCCGGCATGAGGTACGAGTACACCGCGGCCGTCGGCCTGGGCGCAGGACTGGCGCCGTCGCCCCAGACGCCGCGCTTCGATCCGCATCGCATCCCCCGGATCGAGGCGACCGACGTGGCGCTGGATTACTGGCTGGCGGTGCTGGAGCGGCCGGGGATGGCGTATGCGTCGGCCGGAGAATGAGGGCTACCCCATCACGATCCGCAGCGCTTCTTCCAGGCTCGAGCAATAGAAATCGCACAGCGCCCGCGTCCCGCTCTCGACGATGTTGCCGCCGGCCATCCCCATCGTCGGAAAGCCGGCCAGTCGGATGGCGCACACCCCGGCGCCGCTGTCCTCGATGCCGATGACCGAGTTGCGCGCGGCGAACGGGATGCCCAGCCCCACGCGCGCGGCCTCCGCGTAGAGCCACGGGTGCGGCTTGGGCGATAGCTCGCCCAGGGTGCCCACCTCGCCGCGGCGCAACGGAAAGCCGGCGGTGATGATCGCATCGTAGAACTCGGCCGGATCGCCCAGGTGCATGGCCCGAAACGCGGCCACGATCTCCGGATACGCCTTCTCGTACAGGCCCGACGTCACCAGCGCAATCCTGATCCCGGCCGCCTTGAGCGCCAGGAGGAACTCCTTCAGGCCCGGCGCGGGCACAAATGCATCGGCCCGGCCGCGGCCCTCCAGGATCGCCCGCATCTCGCGCCGCGCATGCTCGAAGTAGAGCGTCCGCGCCGCCTCGACCGTGCGGTCGGGGCAATACTTGCGGATGCAATATGCCAGGTGTTCGGAGACGCTGTGGCCCGAGACGAAGGGGAGGTCGGCTTCTTCCAGCGTGAAGCGAGGATTCCCCAACAGGCTCGCGGTGGTCTGCTCGATGATCCAGATCCAGAAACGTTCGCTGCGCACGCTGGTGCCGTCCAGGTCCATCAGCACCGCGCGGACGGGTCGCTCCAGCGCCACCGGATGCACCGGATAGTAGGCCGGATAGCCCAGCGCCGAATGGACATACGCCAGCGTGTGATCGGCGAACGCGATGAACTCGACCTTGCCGTCGCCGGTGGCCGTCACCGAAACCACGCCGTCGGCGCCGGGCCGGAAGCGACCATCGCTGCACGCGACCAGCGGCTTCAGGCCGCTCTCCGGCCCGAAGCGCCCCAGGTCGGGGATGACGATCTCCATGCCATCTCCTGGCTTCACGCGATGTGCCGGGGCGCACGCCGTGCGCCCCTACGTTCCGCGCACTTCCCCGGCGGCCGGCGCCGACGCGCAGATGAAGCCTTCGCCCGGCAGGCCGGTAGCGGCCCGATAGCGCGCCGTGACCTGCGCCAGCACCTCCGCCTCGCGGCCGGCTTCGACCAGCGCCACGACGCAGCCGCCCCAGCCGGCGCCCGTCACCCGCGCGCCGGGCACCCCGTCGCATTCCCGGCAGAGCGCCGCCAGCGTGTCCACCTCGGGACAGCTCGCCTCGTAATCGCGGCTCATGCTCTCGTGCGCGGCGTTCATCAGCGCGCCGAAGCGGCGCACATCGCCGGCCGCCAGCGCGGCCTCGCTCGCCAACACGCGCGCGTTCTCGGTGATCACATGCCGACAGCGCCGGCGCACCCGAAACACCTGATCTGCGTCCAGGCGATAATCGGCGAACATGGCCGCCAGGGCGTCGTCGAGCACGCCCTGGGCGGCCAACGCCTGGCGCGTGGTCGCTTCGGGCAACAGCTCGTCGAGCAGCGCCAAAACCGCTTCTTCCGAGAGGCCCAACGCCTCGGCCGACACATCGCGCAGATGGGTGATGCCCGGCGAGACGCGGCGCAACAGCGCCACGCCGATCCGACATTCGGCCACCCGCACGTTGTAGAGCGATTTCGTCTTCTCCCGGCGCACGGCGCTGTTGAAGATGAGCACTTTGTACCCGGCCGGCAGCGGCACATGGCGCATCTCGTAACGCACCTCGCCGGGCCGTTCCCCCGGCCGGGGCCGACAATCGAGCAACAACGCCCGGTCGCGCTCGGCCAGGAGCGAGATGAACTGATCCATGATCCCCCCGCGCGTGCCGACGTACCACTCGGCTTCGCTGCACAGCCGGGCCAACGCCAGCTTCGGCAGATCGAGGCCGTTCAGCCCGGCGAAGGCCAGCGCCGCCGCCACCGTCAGTGCGGACGAGGAGCTGAGCCCGGCCGCCTGCGGCACGCCCCAGGGCGGCCGGCCGGAGACGACGATGTCGGCCCCGCGCAGCTCCCGGCCGCCGGCCGCCTGCCAGATGGCCTGGGCCGCGGCCTGGACGTAGTTCGCCCAATCGCCGAGCGGCCTGGGCGGGATCTGCGGGCCGATCTCGAACGCGCGCGGGGGAAAGCGCTCCGGCTCGACGTTCCACAGGTTCACCGTGCGGTCGCTGCGCGGCCGCGCCGCCAGCAGCACATCCTTGTCGAGCGCCATCGGCATCACGTAGCCGTGGTTGTAGTCGGTGTGTTCGCCGATCAGGTTCACGCGGCCCGGTGCGCGGAAGAAGCGCGCCTCGCCCGGCCCCGCGTGCGCGCGCAGCGCGGCGAGCGCCTCCTGGTAGCGGGCCAGTTGCCCGGCCAGCTCCGCCTCGCCGTAGATCGGCGCCAGGCCACGCGCCAGCTCTGCTTCGTTCATGCGTAGACCCCCTCCTTGCGCCACACGTCCAACATCAGCTCGTAGCGCGCCAGCCGCATCCCCGTGTAGATGCAGTTGCTGGTGGAGAAGATATAGCCGCCGCCGGGCATGCCGCTGCGCAGCGCGTAGCGCGCCGAGGCGATCACCTCTTCATCGGTGCCGGTGTCCAACATGCCGCAGTTGACGTTGCCGATCAGGCAGAGCCGGTCGCCGTAGCGCCGCTTGATCTCCGCGATGTCCACGCCGGCCTGCGGGTCGAGCGAGTGGAGCGCGTGCGGGTTGGCTTGCACCAGTTGATCCACGATCGGCATGATGTTGCCGTCGGTATGTTTGATGACGTAGAAGCCCATCTCGCGATAGCCCTGGATCAGCCGCGCCAGGTAAGGCGTCACGAACTCGGCGAAGCGCCGCGGGCTGAGGAAGGGGCCGGTGTTCAGGCAATAGTCCGCGCAGAGCGCGAAGCCGTCGAGCCCCAGCCCCCTTTGATCCGCGTGCTTGCGATAGCGTTCGCCGCGCTCGAGCGCCCGATCCACCATCTGTTGCGCCTCGGCCTTTACCTTCTCCGGCTCATCCACCAGGCGATAGGCGAACGCGGCCATGTGGTCGCCATCGGGGATGCTGAAGGTGGCGTCGCCGTGGCGCATGATGAAGTAGCGGTCGCCGGTCTTCTCGCGGATCAGGTCCACCAGGCGGATCGTCTCTTCAACCCGGTCGGGGTTGGGGTGGATGAAGATGGCGTCGTGCTCGTAGCGCTCGGCGGTCATGATATAGATGTCGGCCATGTCGCGGCGGTGCAGCTCGCGTTCCTTCTCCTCCATCTGATCCCACTGGGCGTAATTGCGGTGCGAAGGGTGCACGCGGCCGAAGGCCTCCATCGTCAGAAAGAAGACGAGTTCGAAGTGCGGCACGCGCTGGCCGGAGATCGGCGGCCGGCGCTCCAGGGCATGGATGAAACGTTCGCGCGGTTGCATGGAGACTCCATTTTATGTCAATTTGATGACTCGCCCCGCGGCCGCCCGCGTCAGCCGATCGTGCACGGCGAGGCCCAATCCGCGGCGGCCGAAATCGCGGGCCAGGATCACATCTACCCCCTGCATGTCCAGGTTGCGGAGGGCGGCGAACAGATTGCGGGCAACCAGGGCCAGATCCGCGGCCGGCCCGACGCTCTGGAGCGTCAGCGGCGCGTCGGCCAGGGCCGCGAGATCTTCATCGGCCACCAGTGCGGCGACGCGGCGGCCAACCTGGGCCGCCTCTCGGGCATATTGGCGCATGGCGGCGAGCACGCGCTCGCGCGGCCCGGTGAAGAGCCACAGCTCCGCGCGCGGCGCGTAATGGCGATCCAACAGGCCGGGCGAAGCAAGCGCCCCCGCTTCGCGTGCTTCGCGTTCCAGGGTGGCCACCCGCCCCAATTCGACCTCCAGTGCCTCGCGCGTCACCCCGCCCGGCCGCAAAATGGTGGGCGGGTCGCGCGTCAGGTCCAGGACGGTGGACTCCACGCCCACTGCGGTGGGGCCGCCGTCGAGCAGCAGGTCGAAGCGGCCGGCCAGGTCGTCCAGCACGTGCTGCGCGGTGGTCGGGCTGGGTTCGCCGAAGCGGTTGGCGCTGGGCGCGGCGATCGGGGTGGCCGCGGCCCGGATCAGGGCCAGGGCCACCGGATGGGCCGGGCACCGCACGGCGACCGTGGGGCCGCCGGCCGTGACGATCAACGGCACGATGTCGGCGCGAGGCAAGACCAGGGTCAGCGGTCCGGGCCAGAAATGCGCGGCCAACCGTTGCGCCATCTCCGGCACTTCGCGCGCCACCCGCGACAGGTCGGCGGCTTCGGCCACGTGCACGATCAGTGGATCGTGCGCCGGCCGGCCCTTGGCGCTGAAGATGCGCGCGACCGCGTCCGGGTTCAGCGCGTCGGCGCCCAGGCCGTATACGGTTTCGGTGGGGAACGCCACCAGCCCTCCGCGGCGGATCACTTCGGCGGCCCGGCCGATGGCTTCGGCCGCCGGCTGATCCGGATCGACGCGCAGGACGTGGGTCTGCATAGCGGGATTCACTCCGTTCATCGCTCCTGTCCGTGGCCGGCGCGCGCCGGCGATTGAAATCGCAGCTAATGGGCCGTTGGCCGGGCGTCCCTCTCCAGGGACGCCCTCGCGCATGCCGCGGCCGGTCGGCGCAGGCCGACCTCGCGGCCCACCGCCCCTTCGCCCCGAATTCATTCGGCCCGTTTGTCCAGCTCGGCCTTCAGCAGGTCGAGGGTGGCCAGGCTTTGCGGCCGCGTGCCGTCCTCGATCTGATGGATCAGCTCGATCAAGCGGCCTAGAAGAGGAGTGGGCACATGAGCCTGGGCGGCCAGCGCCACCACGAGGCCGAGCTGAGCATCCACCTCGGTGCGGCGTTTGCGCACGGCCAGATCGCGCCAGACGCCGCTGTGCGTCTTGGCCGAGCCGCGGTTGAACGCCACCAGCGCATCCAGCGAACGCCCGGCCGCCGCGGGATCGGCCTCCGGCAGATAGGCGGCCGGATCGAAGCCGTTGAATCCTTCCGGCTGTACCCGCAGAGCGGTCGCCACGGCCAACACCTCGCGGGCCAGGGCGATGAACAGCGCACGATAGGCCGGCAACGCCAGGCAATCGGCGATGGACTCGTTGGTCAGCGCGGTGGCAAAGAGCATGGCGGCATAAGCCAATTTGCCCCACAGGTAGCCCCAGATGTTCGTCGTCAGGATCGCCTGGTCGTCGAACTCGAGCAGCACGCGGTGCAACGCCCGCAGTCGCCAGGAGACATCCCCGTCTATCTCGCCCACCACCACCGCGCCGCGGCCGCCATAGTGGATGACCCCCGGCTCCAGATAGTCGGCCCCGAAGTTGACGAACGCGCCCATCGTGCGCTGTGGGCCGACAAACTGGCTGATGATCAGCTCGTTGAGGCCGTTCTGGGCCGATAGCACGTAGCCCACCCGGCTGAGATGCGGCGCCAGGGCCCGCGTGGCCTCGGCAGTGTGCTGGGCCTTGGTCGCCAGAATGATGGCCGTCCATTTGCCCTGCACCGCATCGGGCGTGAAGGCCGGCGCACGCACGGTGAAATTGGCGATGGGGCCGGTGATGCGCAGGCCGTGTCGGTTGATCGCCTCGACGTGTTCCGCGACGACATCCACGAACGTCACATCGTGCCCGCCGCGAGCCAGATAGGCGCCCAGGGTACCTCCGATGGCACCGGCGCCCCAGATCAATAGCTTCATAGCTCTCCCCAATCTCCGATCAGCAAGGCGCGCGTCTCTTCGACGGCCACCTGCCAGATCGCCAGCATCTCCTCATCGCTCCGCTGATAGAGGCCACCGTAGTTGCCGTCGGCCAGGTGCGTGCGCAACGCGGCCGGCGGAAGCAGGCGCAGGTGCGCCAGATCGGCCGGCGGCTTTTGGACCGCCGGCAGCTCAACGCCCGGCAACCGCGTCCAGGGAAAGTTCTCCATCCACGAAGCATGCGACGCGACCGGATCTATCTCCTGCACTTTGGCCCAGGTGCGCGGCGCGTTCCACCAGTTGTGGAACTTCACCCGACACTCGGGGTGATCGGCGGCCCACTCCAGCGCGCCCTGCTGCGCGGCGGCGTTGCCGCCGTGCCCGTTGACGATCAGGATGCGCCGAAAGCCGCTGAAGGCCAGGCTATCCAGGATGTCACGGATCACGGCCAGGTGCGTCGTCACGCGCAGCGAGATCGAGCCGGGGAAATGCCGGAAATAAGGCGTGACGCCATAGGCGAGCACCGGAAAGACCGGAATGCCGAGCGGCTCGGCCGCATCGAGCGCAACGCGCTCCGGCAGGATGCAATCCACCGTCAGGCTGAGGTAGCCGTGCTGCTCGGTGCTGCCGATCGGCAACACGGCGCGGTCATCGTGGCGCAGGTAGGCTTCCACCTGCATCCAGTTCATATCGGCAATGCGCATGTCATGCTCCTATGGCCAGCAATGCATCGGCCTGGTTGATCGCCAGCGATGTGACCGGGAAGAGCACGGTCCCATCGGCCAGGGTGATGGCCGTCTGCCAGACATTGCCCTGATAGTCGAGCACGCGGCCGGGCTCCTTCTCGTCGTCGCTGCGATAAAAAGAGGGGCGCGGGCCCCAGCGAGGCTGTTGTCACCAAGGCGAACTTTCATCGGGATGGGGAAAGGTTTGCTCCAGTTTTGTAAACAATAATATAGCCCGGCTTCAGCAGGTTGTCAAATGGAACAGATCGTTGTGAGGTGGGTTCCCCATCCCGATATCCGCAGGCGCGCGGAGATGCAGCGCGGGCGCGGCGGGTCGGGCCACGCTTTCGGCGTCAGGTTGCCGGATGTGCCGCCGCACGCAACCGATTCGCCGGCGCACTGCGTCCGTGACCTGTTCCGACAGCGATCACTCCGCGATCTGCGCGCACGCGGCAGATGGATGGGCGAGGGAATCTACGAGGGGCGCGCCATCGCCGGCGAGGCCCAGCCGCTCCGGCGCGCTGTAGATGTGCATGCGCCGGCCGCGCACATAGCCGCATACCGTCATGCCCCACTCGCGGGCCAGGCGCACGGCCATGTACGTCGGCGAGTTGCGCGAGGCCACCAGGGGCGCGGCCATGCTGGCCGCCTTGCTCAGCATCTCGGTCGAGATGCGGCCGGTGGTCAACAGGAAGCGCCCCCGGGTGGGGATGCCGCGCAGCAGGCTCAGCCCGGCGATCTTGTCCAGGGTGTTGTGNCGGCCGACATCATAGGTGCTCAACAGCAGGTCGTCCCCATCGCCGAGCGCCGCCATGTGAAAGCCGCCCATCTCGTGATAGAGGTCGGCGTTCTGCGCCAGCAGCCGCGCCATGCCGTTGTACACCTGGGCCGGCGTCAGACGCAGGCCGGTGTTCAGCCGATGGTGGGCCGCGGCCAGGTCGTAGAAGGTGACCCCGCCCGCACAGCCGGAGGTGAGCCGCAGCCGCTGCGGGAGCACGACGTCCTGACGCTTGAGGCGGATCTCCACCCCCACCTCGCCCCGCTCCCGCACCACGTAGTCGGCCACGTCGTCCAGCGAGCGGATCAGCCCTTCGGTGCGCAGGAAGCCCAGCGCCAGCGCGTCCAGGTCGTTGGGCGTGCAGAGCAGCGTCACCCAGCGCTGGCCGTTGACGTACAGGGTGCAGGCCGCCTCGGGGATGATCGGCTTGCTCGCCGGCCGGGCCGTGTCATCGCTCAGTTCCAGGTAGGTCAGGTCGTTTGGGCAAACGATATCCATCGTGTGCAATCCACATACGACGGCGGTCTCAGACCGCCTGAGAACGCAATGTGCAATCCACATACGACGGCGGTCTCAGACCGCCTGAGAACGCAATGTACAATCCGCGTGCGACGGCGGTCGCAGACCGCCTGAGAACGCAATGTACAATCCGCGTGCGACGGCGGTCGCAGACCGCCTGAGAACGCAATGTGCAATCCACGTGCGACGGCGGTCGCAGACCGCCTGAGAGCACATTGCGCCAGCGCGGGCTTCACCCGCTGCGGTAGCCCGCCCCTTGGGCCGCCAGGTCCATGCCGACCGTCAGGACCCGTTCGACCGGCAGGTGGATGGGCCGGGCCAGCTCGCGCAGGTCAATCGTCTTCAGATAGCGCCGACAGGTCTCGCAAGTATAGAGACGGTAGATGCCGTCGGGGCCGGCCGGGAAGTAGCCCAGCCGGCCCGGAGCGCTTTCGCCGCAGAAGGGGCACACCCCGCGCGGGGCGGTCCATTCGGCGTCGCAGCGAGCGCACAACAGCCGCCGTGTGCCGCCGCCCGCCAGCAGCGCGGCGAAGTCGGCCGCGCCCCCGCAGATGGGACAATACGAGCGATACCACGTCTCGTCGCTCACCAGCGGCAGCCAGGCGTCGGCATAGGCTGCCAGGGCGGGATGGAGGGCGTGGTTCAGCACGAAGTCGAGCAGGGTTGCGCCGGCCGGTGCGGCCCCGGCCGGCCGCCGCGCAGGATGCACCGTGCGCGCCAGGTGATCGGCCACGGCCGCGCGCAGTTCCTCCTCGTCGTCGG
>JGI24188J35168_1000747_pt1 | contig 19440 bp, 17 predicted proteins | sample YNPBryantNP2012_FD_35168 | JGI IMG/M metagenome (IMG submission 35168) | reverse complement strand
CTCAGGCTGTCATCCCCCGTCCCGCCGGTCTGGTAGAGGTAGTCGTTACCAATATCACCCCTTAGAAACAGAGTGTCCCCACCCGGGCCGCCGCCCTGGTAAACCCGGTCGTCGCCACCACCACCCTCAATAAATTGGGTGTCGCCTCCGTTGCCGCCCCGTTGAGAAATCTGGTCGTCCCCATCCCCTCCCATGATGGACAGGTTATCCTGCCCGTCTCCGCCGTACTGCACCAGCCAGTCGTTGTGGGACTGGCCAGCAATGTACAGCGTGTCGTTGCCGGCCCGGCCGAAGTGCACGATGATATCGGGGTCTTGGGTGCCCAGGGTGGTCTGCACGTCGTCGCCGTCGCTGCCATAGTAGACGATAGGAGTGCCAGCGGCGGGGGCAGGGCCTGCGTTCGCCCTGGTGAAGCGCGGCGGCAACGCCAGCGCCAGGCCAAGCAGAACAACGAAGAGACCCAAACGCTTTCTTGTTCTCATGGCTATCCTCCCGTGGAAAAGCGGTGCTCAGGGGATCTTGCGCCTGCACCCGTATCGAACGGTTCCGCCGTCTCACCTGTCAGCCGGTGCAGCAAGGCCAGAAACGCCTGCTCGTCCGGGAAGGGCTGTGGCTCCACTCTCGGCATAGGCCGCAGGTCCCCGCGCGACGCCTCCGGCTCATCGGAGTCGACCAGCAGGGGCAAGACAAAAGTTCTGACTGTGCGCAAGGCTCCTCCAGACCGACACACGATGTGATTGCCGCAAGCCCTTTTTATTGAAGCAAAAGGGACTGCCGAATAACTGCGAAAAATCTACCTGCCGCAGCACTCTTTTACGGGCCACAAAGGGGCAAAAAATCACGGTAATTACCACGCGCAAACTCCAAATCCTTTTGAAACCACAAAGACATAAACCCAACAGATGATAACGACGTGCTTTCAGACAAGTAAAGCATAGCAAGCACAGTAATTGTGTGTCAAGGGGAAAAACGAAGAAGAATTTTAGCTGGAAGGACTGGCAGGAAGAGGCGTGGAAATCGGGCGGCGGTTCCCATAGGAGTCAGGTGGGAGAAGAGCAGGAAGGTTTGTCTATTTTGGGAGATCCGAAAAGACGGATGCGTCAAGAGCAAGGGCAGGTACCGGCCGGAATGATTCATCAGTCCCACGAACGGGGCGTGAGCCGGGAGTAGCCCTCTTGTTCAAGCGGGGGAAGCTGGGAACAGGAGTCCTCATGGAGGATTCTCAGCGCAGGAGGAGAATGAGCTTTGGGTTGGGGGCGGCGGTTGGCCAGCCAGAGTCCCAGGTGTTCCAGGATCCTGCGGATCACCTCGGGGTCTTCGATTGCGGCCACGTTGCGCATTTTTTCTGACAGCCAGGGCAGACCAGCGGGTCCGTTTCGTACACATCAGCATAGCGGAACTTCTAGAACCGGCCGACCTTGACCCCAAGGAGCTTTCCCTTCCGGGCAAGGTCAATGACGTCATCGGTGCTGCAATCGAGTATGTGGGCAACGTCCTTGGACCTGAGAAGCCCCTCTTTCTTCGCCATGATGAGCCCCCTCATGCGTAAAGAATTGCACAAAGCGGGCCCTGCAAGGAAGCCGTAAAGGAGCTGGTGCCGGAGGAGGGAATCGAACCCTCATGGTCGCGAGGACCGGGGGATTTTGAGTCCCCTGCGTCTACCAGTTCCACCACTCCGGCAAGAGAGCATGGCCGCAGCAGGTACAGCCTGCGCGAACGGTTCCGAAGGTACTGGAATCGGAGCGCCCTGTCAAGGTTACGGGAAGGTTATGGGAAGGCGGCCGGTCCAACGGAACGCGTCCCTCCAGAGACCTCGCGCAGGCCTGCAGGGCCGCCGCGCTTGGCGCCGTCCGTCGCCCTTTGATGTTTGACCCTCCGGCGCGCCTTTCCTATACTGCCCATCTCGACAGTCGGCGAGTCGGCGCAGCCAGAGCGGATCCACGCCACGAGCCCCTGCCTCCCTGCACCCAGGTGAACCTTGGAAACGCAGAAGCCCAGCAAGAGGGAGACGCAACGATGAACCTCGACCCCACTGCCTTCCGAGACCTCAACCCAGGTACCCGCGTGCTCATGGGCCCCGGGCCGAGTGACGTTCCGGCTCGCGTCCTTCAGGCCCTCTCAGCGCCCTGCATCGGCCATCTGGATCCGTATTTTCTCTCTGTCATGGACGAAACGCAGAGTCTGCTCCGATTCGTTTTTCAGACCCGAAACGATCTGACCATACCCGTCTCGGGCACGGGCAGCGCGGGCATGGAGACCTGCTTCGTCAACCTCGTGGAGCCCGGAGACGAGGTCGCTGTATGCGTCAACGGCGTGTTCGGGACGCGCATGTGCGACATCGTGACCCGGATCGGCGCCCGGCTCATCCGGATCGAAGCAGAGTGGGGAAAGGCTGTGGAGCCCGAGGTCGTGCGGGAGGCGATCCGGGGAAAGGGACCCAAGGTGCTCGCCTTCGTGCACGCTGAGACTTCCACCGGAGTCCTGACCCCGGTCGAGGATCTGGCCGCAATCGCCCGGGAGGCGGGCTCGCTTCTTCTCGTGGACACGGTCACGTCTCTGGGGGGCATGGAGGTCGAAGTAGACCGCTGGGGAATCGACGCCGTGTACAGCGGCACCCAGAAATGTCTATCCTGCCCGCCCGGCCTCTCCCCGATTTCCTTGGGCCCGAAGGCCATCCAAGCGATAGAGACGCGCAGGCATCCGGTCCCAAGCTGGTACCTGGACATGACCATGGTCCGGAGTTACTGGGGCGCGGACCGCAAGTACCACCACACGGCGCCCGTCAACATGGTATACGCCCTGAGGGAGGCCCTGCGGATTGTGGCAGAGGAAGGCCTGGAAGCCCGCTTCGCCCGGCACCGGCTCCATCACCGCGCTCTGGTCGCCGGCATCGAGGCCATGGGGCTTACCCTGCTGGTCGAACAGCGCCGGCGGCTCCCCATGCTCAATGCGGTCCGCATCCCTGAAGGCTGCGACGACAAAAGGGTCAGGGCGGCCCTCCTGAACCAGTTCGGCCTCGAAATCGGCGGCGGCCTTGGACCGCTGGCCGGCAAAATCTGGCGTATCGGCCTCATGGGACATGCCTGCACGGCCCGCAACGTGTTCCTGTGCCTTTCCGCCCTGGAAACCGTGCTGAGAAGGGAGAAAGTTCCCCTTCAGCCGGGAGCCCTCGAAGCTGCGGCGGCCGTGTACGCGGAAACCTGAATGGAAGCCGCCTTCCTCAGAGAACTGGAGCGCATTGTGGGAAAAGGACACGTGCGCTCCGGGCCCGCCGACCGAGAGGTCTATTCGTACGACGCGTCCCTGGCCAGACAGACCCCCGGAGCCGTCGTTTTTCCCGCCGACTCCATCCAGACCGCCCGGATCGTGCGGGCCGCGTCGCGGGCTGGCGTGCCTTACGTGCCTCGCGGTTTCGGCACGAACCTCTCGGGCGGATCCGTGGCCCCGCCGGGCGGCCTCGTGATCTGCCTGTCCCGGATGAACCGGATTTTGTCCATCGACCCTGCCCGGCGAACCGCCCGGGTCGAGCCCTGCGTGACCAACCTCGAGCTCCAGAACGCCTTGGCCCCTTTCCGCTTCTTCTTCGCGCCGGACCCTGCCAGTCAAAAAGTCTCCACCCTTGGAGGGAACGTGGCGGAGAACTCCGGAGGTCCCCGATGCGTGAAATACGGGGTCACGAAGAATCATATCTTGGCTCTGGAGATCGTACTGCCGGACGGCGAGCGGATGCGCGTCGGATCCGAGGCCCTGGATCCTCCGGGGTATGATCTATGCGGTCTTCTCACAGGTAGCGAAGGCACTCTGGCCATCGTCACCGAGATTACGGTCCGCATTCTCCCTTTGCCGGAGTCCGCCGCAACGCTTCTTGCGGTCTTCGACTCGGTTTCAGACGCGGCCCGCTGCGTTTCGGCCATCATCGCCGAAGGGATCGTTCCCTCGAGTCTCGAAATGATGGACGCTCCGGTCATGCGGGCCGTGGAGCAGAGCATGCCCTGCGGCTATCCGCTGGACGCGGCCGCCGTGCTCATCATCGAGATCGACGGGGCGCAGGAAGGTTTGAGAACTCTGGCCCGCCGGATCCGCGAAATTTGCGAAGCCAACTGCTGCAGGCACGTCCAGGAAGCGGCCTCGGAGGCCGACAGGACCCGGTTGTGGGCCGGAAGAAGGGGGGCCTTCGGCGCCATCGCCAGGATCTCGCCGGGTTATCTCGTGACCGATTGCACGGTCCCGCGGACACGGCTTCCTGAGGCGCTTGCGTGCGTGGCGGAGATCTCAGGCCGCCACGGCCTTTCCTTCGGCAACGTCTTCCACGCCGGAGACGGGAATCTCCATCCCCTGCTCTTTTTCGATCCGGCCGACCCTGACCAGATCCGCGTGGTCCACGAGGCCGGCATGGAGATCATGAAGGCCTGCGTNTCCATGGGCGGCACCATCACGGGCGAGCACGGAGTGGGCCTGGAAAAAAAGGAGGNGATGAGCCTGCTCTTTTCCAAGGAGGATCTGGCCTTCCAGCGCTCCATCAAGAGNACCTTCGATCCTGAGAACCTTCTCAACCCGGGCAAGATCTTTCCCGAGGCCCTTGACCCGCTTCCTGCAGGAGAAGGCGCGGACGTCCAAATCGATGGCCTCGAGGAACTCGTGCCGTCCTCGGCCGAAGANTGCCGCCAGATGGTGCTCGCCGCGTCGCGCAAGAGCCTTGCCTTGGTGCCCGAGGGGTCGGGCANGTGGCGATCCTTCGGCAATCCGCCCNCCAGGCCGTGGATCCCGCTCCGCAGCCGGNGGCTTTCCGAAATCCTCGAGCACGATCCNCCCAACCAGGTGGTCACGGTCGGCCCGGGTCTTCGGCTCGAGGGACTCCAGGCTGTCCTGGCTTCGCACAATCAGTGGCTTCCGCTCAGGCCTTTCCTGGATCGAGACGGTACGGTCGGCGGGATCGTGGCCCTGAACGCGTGCGGGCCCGAACGACTCCTATACGGCAGCCCCAGAGACCTTCTTCTTGGACTCCGCTTCGTCTCGGCTTCAGGCCATCTCGTCCGCGGCGGCGGCAAGGTCGTAAAGAACGTGGCCGGCTACGATCTCACGCGTCTTATGGCCGGGTCCATGGGCACGATCGGGTTCTTCACCGAACTCACCCTGCGCGTGGCTCCGATTCCGCAGGCCTGCACCCTGGTCTCTGCTTCGGGCTCTCTTGAGGCGACCAGAGCCGCATGCAAGGAGCTGCTCGCTTCTTGCCTCCAACCGGCNTTCGCGATCGCAACCCCAGAGGACGACGAAGCAGACTCNNCAGCCNGGCGAGGCTCGGCAGCTGCGACGAGCCGCTGGCGCCTCTCCGTCGGATTCGAAGGCTTTGCCGAAACCGTGGAAGCCCAAACAGGGAGCTGGACGTGCCGGCTTGAGTCCCAAGGCTTCACGAACTGCTCCGCCTTCGCTTACCAACCCGCCTCAGGACCCCTCAAGCCCATCGAAGCCCGCCTGGACCATGACTCTTGTCCGTTTCTCATCCGCATCGACCTTCCGTTGGACAAAACCTTGGATGGCGCGGCGTCCCTTGCCGAGAGGTGCCATCTCTCCGGTCAACTCCTGGTGGCTGATCTCGGCTGCGGCCGCGTTCGGGCCGGTTTCGAGTCTTTCAGTCCATCCGATTGGGAGTTTCTCTTTGGGTTGGCCAGGCGACTCGGCGGGCACGCCTTGCTCGAGCGCGCTCCCGAACCCTTCAGGCGCGCTCACGACGTTTTCGGCCCGCCCAGCGTCGATGGGTCCCTCCTGCACAGGCTCAAGCAGGCCTTGGACCCGGCAGGCCTGTTCGCGCCGGGCAGGCTGCCGGGCAGAAAGTAGGCAGGGCCGGGAGCGAACCGGATCGGCATCCGCAGGGGAAGAGCATGGCAGTCGACATCGGCCGAGAGATCTCCCGCTGCAACCGGTGCGGCTTTTGTCAAGCCGCCTGCCCGGTTTTTCGCGCCACCGGCCACGAATCCGGGGTCGCCAGGGGAAGGATCGATCTGCTCAAGGCCGTGCTCGAGAACCGCTTGTCGGCACAAGATGCCCTGGAGCAGGCGGCGTTCAACTGCCTCCTTTGCGGCTCCTGCACGACTCACTGCTTTCCGGCAATTCCCACGGCAGAGTTGATGGTCGAGGCCCGAAAGGAATACATCCGCCGCATGGGGCGAAAACGGCTCCACCGGATTCTGTTCGACCATCTTCTCCCGTACCCGCAGCGGCTGCGAGCCGTGGCCAGGGCGGCTTCTCTGGGCACCAGCACAGGCCTTTCGGACTTGGCTGCCGCCCTGGGCTTGCTCAGGATCTTCGGCCATGACTTTCCCAAAAGCCACCGCATCGCCCTGCCTTTGCCTGAGCGCACCTTCCGGGACGCGAGGCCGCCGGGCCTCTTCCCGGGTCACCACAAGGACGGCCCCCGCATCGCGTTTTTCGTGGGGTGCGGCGTCGATCTCCTCCTGCCGGATGTTGCGGAAGCCACCTTCAACCTCTTGCGAAGGAAAGCCTCAGAGGTCTCGGTTCTGGACAACGTATGCTGCGGGCTTCCGGCCTGGACCTACGGAGACATCGAGGCAGCCAGGAGGCTGGCCGAGAAGAACCTCGAGCGCCTCCTGGCGGTTCAGCCGGATGTCGTGGTGACCGACTGCTCGAGCTGTGCCTCCTTTCTCAAGCGGTATCCGAGTCTATTTGAGGAGCAGCCCGTGGTGCGAGAGCGCGCCAGCGCCGCAACCCGGCGAGTTAGGGATTTCGTGGAGTGGGCCGCAGACTGGCCCCTGTCGGCGTCTCGCGTGTCCCCTCATCCCACAATCGTGACCTACCACGACCCCTGCCATGCCGTCAGAGGCCAGGGATTGGCCGCCGAGCCGCGCGAAGTGCTGCGCAATCTTCCAGGTTTGGCGTTTCGAGAAATGACGGAGGCCGACACTTGTTGCGGCGGTGCAGGCTCCTACACCTTCAGGCACTTCGAGATCGCCCGTAAGGTCCTCGGCCGAAAACTCGACCATCTGGAGAAGACGCAGGCGCGAATCCTCGTCACCTCCTGCCCCTCGTGCATCCTTCAGTTGCGCTACGGGGTGCGCACCCGCCAGCTTGCGGTTCGAGTCTGCCATCTTTCTGAGCTGCTGGCGTCGGCCGGACCGGCTCCATCCGCAAGCGGAACTCAGAGTTGAGACACTCCCCCCCTTCGGCGGCGCCCTGCCCGGCTGCGCCGTTTGCCGGGCATGCAAGAGGGCATCTCACGAGGATCCCAGAACAGCCATAAGGACCCTCTGGCCCGTCTGAGGCGCCAGATCCGTCCACACGAGGCGATCTCCATCCAGGTCGACTCGCACAATCCTGTGTCCGGCCCCTAGGGTCGTGAGGCGGCAGGAGGTCCGACGGGATCGGTCGAACACGCAAAGCTCCTCGCAACTCCCGTCCGGGCAATTTTGGCTCACGTAAGCAATCCAGTTCCCCTCCAGGAGCGGCCGGACTTTCCGCACACTGGACACATACAGGCACGATTTTGCACCGCTCCCTATCGCGTAGTGGATGAGGGAAAACACACTTTCGCTGCCGCTCGTCCGCACATAGACCAGCTCTCCGGGATCCACGTCAAGAACGTCTTCCCACCGAGAGTCCCCGAAGGTTTCCACGATCACCGATTGCCAGGGGTTGAATGTCAGCAGTTCGATCTCCACGAGGTTTTCGCCCGTCCTGGGCCCGGCCACCCAAGCGACCTCCGTATCACTTCCGCACAGGTAGCCGTAATTGCGGTCCTCCTGCCGAATGGGCAGCGTGACCGGAACAAGAAAGAACGTCTTGAACATCAACTGGTACGGGCTCATGGCCGGCCTTCGCCCGCTCCACACCAATCCGTCCGGATTATAGGCGCATTCATATTTCGTATAGGCCTCCGCGTCCGGGGTCACCTTCTGCTGGCTTTCGGGCGTGCACAACCACCAGGCCTCGTCGATATTCAGGATCGCCTGATTCCCGTAGGCACCTCCCCATTGGATCTTTTGGCTCCCTTGGAGAAGGTCGCGCAGCCGGCCTCTTTCAATCTCGTAGGCTCTAAGCACCAAAGGGCCACTTCCCAAGGACGAGGAAAACCATACGACCCCGGCCACCATCCCCAGGAGTTTGTCCCGGACAAAGGATCCATCGTGCGTAACCGTCCAGTTCGCCCCGGTGGAGGCCCGGTAGAGGTAAATATCCTGTCCCTTCTCGTAGGCCACATAGTCGCCCTCAATCCTCGAATCCGTCGCATCCCGTGCAAGTTCCTGCACCGAGTACGGCAGGNCCGGACTGCCGCAGGCTCCGAAAAGAAGGCCGAGCCAGGCCAAACCAAGAAATCGCTTGAAAAAAGAACGCATGGATCGACCTCCTCAGGGCAGGACGCGGTTCCCCTTGGCATCGACGACACTGATCCTGTAGCCGGCCTTGGTCGGATACTTTGGGCACACGAGGGAAACCGTATGTTCTCCGGGGGCGCTCGAGACCGCGCAGACCCGGTTGTTTACGTCCGGATCGAGGTTCTTTCTCGCGATCTCTCCTGCCGGGGAGCGGACCACGATCACAGGCTCGGAACACGCGTTGGGAGTCCCAGACGAGGGGACCACCACGTCCATGACGATCGAATAGGGAGTCGGTCCTGCGGCAGGAAGGGAAATCGAAAAGATTTTCTCTTCTTCGACCTGGCATGTCCCTTGTGGCCAGTCGCACAGCCTGCAACCGACGGTTTCACAGGGATTCAAGGTCTCACAAAAGCTTTCCCCGCCCGAATCATCGGACCCACACCCGACTTGAGCACAAATCACGAGACCCACCCAGAGGAAAACCGCGCTTCTGACGGCAAATGGCCGTCCTCCCCTTGGTGCAATCATTTCCCTTCCCTCCCTTTCCCTTTTCACTGAGGAAACCTTGCCGCCTGGCTAAGGCCTTGCCCCTTCTTGTTCGGCTCGGATCTTAATGAGTCGAGAAATCCCATGCGTTCCGAACCGACTCTGGCCCAGACGGATCCGCGGAAATACTGCAAAAGTCCGAAGAACGGTCCTGCTCCGGTCAGCGAGAGTTCGTACAAGCCCTCTTGCGGCTCCTCGTCGGTCAGGCAGGCCGCCCCTTGGTCTCCCTTCAAGGCCCTTCGCTCCCACAGGAGCGACCCGTCCGGCCGCAGAAACCTGAGCGAGATTTCTTCGGAGGCGTCCTCCACGCGGTATTCAACGTACATCATAAGGACACCCCCATCAGCCGGCACCTGCCAATGCCAGGAGCGCATGCAATAAAGACACGCGAAGTTCCCGCCGGTCGCCTCCTCCAGTTTCCCCTCCAGATCCTTGCACGAAACGCTTTCCTGGACCGGCTCGGCTCCCGGGCTCTCTCCTTCCGAGGCGGTCCGGTCTTGTGCGATCCCGGATCCTCCGCAGGCCGGGATCCCCCAACCCAGAAGAGACAACGCAGCCAGGAAAAACCCAATCGAACGGCGAACCCCTCGCAGTCCGCTCTGGCCCCCGCGGGGCAAGACACCTCGCACCAGGTTTCTCATGCTCGTGCGCATCACCCCCACACACACCCGGACTCCCTGCCAGGCCAGCCGGCTCATCCCATAGGCAGCGGCATATCCGGCTGCCGTAACCGGCACCAGGGCAAGCCCCCGCCACAAATCCCCGCTTCGCACCGCCTCCAGCACGCGAACCGGACCCTCGGCCAGAATCGCCACAAAATGGCCGGGCCGAACGAAGACGAAACGGACAAGAAGGACTGCTGCGGCAATGAAGAAGGCATGGGAAAGAATCCCGTACAAGAAGAGGCCCGCAGCCTCGACCCGGCCCAAGTCGGTTTCCTCGAGAGGCCCCTTGCTCCACCCTCGGCGCAATCGGCTCCAGACCTGTTTCAAGTAACGCCTGGATCGTTCCCTGAGGTTGGGGACCCCAAGTATATCGGAACAGAGCCAATATCCGTCAAACCGAAAAAAAGGATTCATGGCCATCACCACCATGGACAGGATCCCGGCGCATAGACCGGGCCAGACAAGGCTCGAAGAAGACCAGTATGCGGCAAGACAGGGAATGGCCAGGAGAAACTGGAAGTACACTCCTCCAAGGTCCACGTCAACCCTCGCCTTCCGCGACAAACCCCAAGCACGGTTCACGTTTGCATACAAGACCGGAAAGACGATGTACAGACCCATCCTGACTTCTCCATGTTCGCCCCCGTGAAAACGCAAGGCGCTCAGGTGCCCAAGTTCATGAAACAGGACACTGACCAACAGCAGCCCGTACAAGCAGGCCGTCTCCCGGCTGCTCAGACGTCCCGGTCCGATTCCTCTGCCGGACACGAACAGCTCCCCAAGCAGAATCCAGGCGCACAGCAACGCGAGAACCAGGAGCGGAACCCGCACCGGCGGAGAGAACAACACCTGCAACCGCAAAGTCAGCGGGCGGAGGCAGCGGGCGGAGAAGAGCACGATCCCTCGAGTCCCGCAGGGTCGCTCCTCCGACCGAGTTCCCCTTCCCTGGCCGGCCCCCGCGTCGGGAAGCACGAGCCCGGCTGGAACGAGCCGCCGTTCGATGACGTTTTCCACCTCCTTCGCACGAATCCTTCCAGGACCGGCGGAGGACAGAATCTCCGCGATCTCGGCGACGGACTTGTGCCCATCCATCAGCGCCAACATGTCCGCCACAGCCTTTGAGACCTCCAGAACCCGGCCCGAAGGAAGCCAGACCAGAAAGGTGTGCTTCCGGGAACTCGATGAAAAGGGCTGAACCCAAATTCCCTCGGCCCGTTTCGGCCATCCGGGGACGGAGGCATTGACTTCCGCATACGCTTCCATTCGGGTCCTTTCCTCTCCGCGCTCGTTCCCAACGACGGGGACCGTCCAAGTCCCTACTCATAGCAGTATGGATCGCACCCGCCAAAGGGCTGGCACTGAACGGCGCATTCCGACGGACACCCATACTCGGAACCGAACTGCCAGCAGTATTGGGCAAGGCAGGGATCGATCTGCGCGCACGCACATTCCAGGCGCCCTTCCAGTTCCTCCAGCGTTTCAAAACCCAACACCGCATCCCCCAAAGGCACAATCTGCTGTTTCTCCATCCGTCGGACTCCCTTCACCACTGTTGGAGCTGCGTCCTTTCAAAGACGCTGAAGCACTCGCATGCCCAAAGGCACGTCTCCCAGGGGCTGGCATCGCCTCCGGAAAGTCGCGCCGACTCGAGTCTCTGCTCGATCTCCTCCAGGCAGAACCCCCCCGCATCGCTCTCCAGACCAACTCGGATCTGCTCCATGTCGTACTCCCCTTCAACCTCCCGGCGGGCAGACGTCCGGACATGTGTACCAGACGCAAAGCATGGGCACGAAGTCCAGGGCATATTCGGTTTCGAGACGTTCCTCCAGCTCGTCCAGATCCTCGTGCCCCCAAGATCCCCCTGCCGTGCGAAGACCGGCGGCGCAGGATCCTCCCGTCGTCTCCGCCCGGGCGCACGGGTCGCCCAAGGCGCTTTCGGCCGGGCTGCCGGCCCCCGGTAGCCGTGCTCGAGCCTCTCCCTCTTTCCGTCGATCAAGGCGTGTAATCTGTTCCGCACAGGTCAATGCAGTACTCCTGGAGACACTCGCACATCGTGCCTTTGCAAGAGCAATAAGTGGCGCACAATTGCCCTCCTCCGCAGTCTCCCTGACAGTCGAAAGCGCCACACCACTCCGTCTGTGCCGGAAGAAATTGCATTTCGCACCTCTCCTCCAGCTCTTCGAGGCATTCCAAGCTCAGGGCATCGCCCCGAAGGGACTCCAGATCCGGCCTCTTCATGGCCCACTCCCCCAGACTCGTTTGACCGTACAGGGTACCATCACCAATCCCCGGCGCAGAACCCGCAGTCGGCCAGACACTCAGAGTAGCAGAGCATGAGGCAGTCCGTGCCGCACTTGTCGAAGCAGTCTTCGAAGTTGCACAGGCAGTCCTGGGCGCATCCCGTGTATTCCGAACAATAGACGTCGCAGACCTGGTCGCACGCGTCGGCGTAACAGCCAGACAGCCCCGCCTCGGTCAGCGCGCCGGGCGCGATCCGCTGCATCTCGAGCCTCTTCTCGAGCTCTTCCAGCTCGAAGTCGCTGATGTCCGAAAGGGAGTCGACCAAAGTCCTGCCGCTTTCGGAATCCATGCCTTTTTCTTTTTCTTTCATCGTCGGCAACCCCTATAAGTCCATGGTGCATACCGCAATGCACTTGGAACCTTCGCACTTCGGACTGCATAGGTACCACAGGCATCCCTCTCCGAAATCCCCTCCCAGGACATCCAGCAACTGCTGTTCCAGACGTTCTTCCAGTTCCAAGAGATCCTCGGCCATGTGGACATCGGCCAGAGGTGCGGCAAGCCCCCCGGACCCGAATCGGTCGTCTCGGTTCACCGGTTTCGCTTCCTCATCCCTGCGGTTCTTTCCATTCTGCCTTCGCCCCAGAGAGAGCCGATCCTGCGGTCGATTTCCGTCCCCCTTTCCCCCAGTAAAGAGCGAAGATCTCTGGGGGTCATCCCCTCTTTGCACTCCGCTTCGAAAATCCGCAGCCCCAGATACAGGAAAGTCTTTTCCGTTAACTCCATCCGGGCTGCCCGGACAGCCTCCCCCGGCTTGCCGCCTATTTCGGCCTTTGTTGCAGGAAGGAACCAGAGCCTTTTTGCCCATTCTCGAAGAAACCACTCGTTTTCACGACACCAACGCCACTCGAGGACGCTCAAACCCGCTTGCAGCCACGGAGGTTGGGCTGGCCAGAGGCTGCGGCACAATGTCATGCCGAGCCCTCCAACGAAAAGGCGCTCCTTCCACGTGCCCGTCGCCCGGCCGGACTGCATCCAGGCAGCCTCGATCCAGCCCAGAGCCAATTCCGCCTCCAGAGGTCTGCCCGCCGTGGAGCATCCTAAGCGCCCGTCTTGCGCAATCTGCACGCCGAGGACCGCCTCCCCGTCCCGAAACATCACGAAACGGGAACCCATCGACTCCCATGTGCCCACGTAAACGCGCATCCCCTCGGAGATCGGGAGCCAAAGAGCGCACCGGGCCGCTTCCTTTTTCAGCCTGGGAAGAATCTCGGGGCTCACGTCCGGGTGAAGTTCGATGGTGGGAGGCGCGGTCCTTTGCGGGGAACTCTTCACCGGCACGAAATGCCCCCGTCCCGTCCGGCGCGCCTCCAGATGGAGGAAAAGCGCCTCGCTGCACCAGGCGGTCGTGACGTCACGGGACCCGTACCACCTGTCGCCCTCCACGTAGAAGCCGTTTGGCGGCCAGGACCCGTCCCCCTCCTGTCCCAGGACCAGGCGTTCCGCCAAGGGGACGAGCCGTTCCGTCGAGCGCCGGGCCATCTCCGCACAGGCCAGTGTCAAGGCGATATCCGTTAAGTGCGTTCTCAGGGCGCGCTCAGGCTCTGCCGAGAGAATCCGATCTCCCAAGGCTTCCAGGGCCGGACCTCTACTCGGTCCATCCAGGGCGATCCAGGCGCGGCAAAACAGATAGGAAACCAAGAGCGGCCGAAGGACTCCGTTGGCGGCTCCGAGCTGTTCCGGCTTTCGAAACGTTGTCCCTCCATCCACATGGGCCCGAACCGCGGACTGCAACAGCGACAGGCCCAAACCCGGCGCCACGATCCTCCCAATGGCCGCTCGATACAGAAGCTCGGCTGCAAGGGCTTCCTCAGGAAGGGGAAACTCTACGCTCTCCAGCCGCCCTGAGTTGAGAAACGCCCGAACGACCCGGCTCCAGTCTCCAGCAGGACCTTGGCCGAAGGCTCTTTCGAGGAGGTCCGGCAGATGGCCTCCTCCGGGGACCGCAGCGCATTCGAGCCATCTGGAGGCACTCCTTTGAAGGGCCAGAGCTTCAGGCATCCTCCTCCCCAGAACCACCAGAGACCGCCTCACCAGTTCCGTGGCCGCCTGAGACGGCCCCAAGATCGCCGAGGGCTTCAAATATCCGTTGGAGGAGCAAGCGAGGCTGAAGGCGCCTCCAGGATGCTGCCTGTCCGCAAGGAAGCGAATCCCGTGCCTGACGCTTCGTTCGATCGCTTCAACGTCTGCGATCCCCGCCGAACCATTCCCAGAGGAGCTGGCGGACACCCTGGCCGCGCGAGCCCGTTCCCGGCGACGGATCTCGGCCATGTCCGCCTTCATGGCCCGGATCCCGACCAGATAGGCCCTGAGCATCTCCTTCCACAGAGGCACGTCGATCGAGTCCACTCCATGCGCAGCTTCTTCGAAGAACGATTCGGCCAGCTCGAGCTGCTCCTGCGCGCTGCCATGAAAGTGCAGCGCCCTGCCCACGTCCTCAACCGGGGGCGGACACCCTCGCTCCACATCCCGGACCCAACCGCCCCGCCTCAACACCCCCGTAAGGAGGTACGTGTAGTTCTGCCTGGCGTAATCTTCCCTCCAGTCTTTGAGATCATCGATCGCCTGGAATCCGCACAGGAAGGCCTCCTGCGAAGCCGCCAGGACGTGCCGAGCCTCCCTCCGCCCCGTCCACGTGCACAAGGCCAGAACCGTCGTCTGAAGGAGAGCGGCCTTTCCGGCCGAGATCGACCGGAATTCCTCCTTCGGGTAGGACCCGAGTCGAAACCGGTGGAACACCAGTTCCCTGAGCACCGAACGGCCGTACTGAACGTACAGGTCTCGGCACTGAGGCCAGAATTCTGACTCGGGCGGCAGCAGAGGGACCAGGATTTCCAGCGCCCGGTGGTAGTGGGCATCCAGAACATACAGGTCCAAGGGATCCACGGGACGATCGGTGTCCATGCGGCTGTCCAGCAGCAGGAGCGCCTCCAAGAGAAACCTGTTCGCCCGGGCCAGCGATCGAAGGCGCTCCGTCCCCACGTCCGGAAAAGCGGACACAAAGAGAAAGGGGTAATAGAAAAACGGCGAGAACCCGGCTCTTCCGGCCCTGCCAGCCTTCTGTCCCTCCTGGTTCTCCCTTTCCTCTGCCTCCCCCGCCGGAGGCGGTAAAGGCCACAGCCTGCCTTCTGGATCCAATCGCTGAAACAGCTCCCATCGAAGGCACGACATGGCCCGAGAGACTTCCCGAGCCTCTTTCTCGAGCATCTCCACTGTCGGCAGACCCTCGAGGATTCCGGGATTCTCCCTCGATCCCTCGAAAGCCTCCCGAACACAGATCTCATCCATCGCCCCACCGTCCCCAGAATCTCGGCCAGCCCAGGGCAGAGCGGATCTCAGCCTCTTTCCACTTTTCCAGCATCCAGCCGGGGTCCTCAACCACGGCGCAGGCCGAGGCCTCCTCAAAAACACGAAGAGAGAGATACAGAACCGCGCCACGAGGCGCAGGGGCCCCGAACTCCGGAAAGGGAGCCGAAAAACCGTCCTCTCTCTCTGACACGGCAAACCCTACTGCCGTCTTTTCCTCCAGCATCTCCCAGAGCAGCCACTCGTGCTTCTGGCACCATTGCCATTCGACGGCCTCCAAAGCCAAAGAGCGCCAGGGCTCCTGGCGACTGCGCAGGTCCATGCACGCGCCCAGGGCAAGCCCTGCTACGAAACAGCTCTCGAGCAGCGTCCGTTCCCGACCGAGAGAAAGAATCCGCTGGGCACGGACGCAGGCGAGAACCGTCTCGGTTTCCAAGGGCCGTCTCCTGTTTGAATTCCCCTCTCCAGGGCAGAAAACCTGGATTCCCACCCGGACGCGCCTGCCCTCCACGAGGTGAAAATGGGCCGGCAAGCCGTCCCATCTTCCCAGGGTGACGAAGATGGCCTCTGGCTCCTGGAGCACAGGACGGCAAAGAAGCAGTCCCTCCCGGGCGGCCTCCACGAACAAATCATGTGTTCCGTCCTGAACTTCCAAGGCGGGCGTGTGGTCTCTCCTTGCCCGCGTCCTTTCAGGCCGCTCACCCGCAGCAAGCCGTCCCCCTGGATCTTTCTGGCCGCGGTCCTTGCCAATCCGAAAACGTCGGACCCTTTCACGAAGACAGACGCACAGGGCTCTGTACCTGCGGTTCAGGGCGATCCAATGGGGCAACAGGCCTTCTTCCAGGTCCGCCTCGGCTTTGCGGAAGCACGATTCGGCCAACCCGAGATGCTCCTCAGCGGCGCCGGTCCCGTACAGAAGGCGGCCCACCGTGGACAGGTCCGGCTTGGCGCCGCTCCGGACAGACCCTTCAAGACCGTTTTCCAGCAAGAGACGAGTCAGAAGGTAGGTATAATGTCCGCGACTGTAATCCTCCCGCCAGTCCTGCAGGTCGTCGAGCAGCACCAGGCCCTTGTGGTGCTCGTCNAGCGATCTCCCCAGAACCCTCCGCAGATCCTCATCCTTCGAAACATACGTGGGCGCCAGGGCGAAGATCGACAGCAGCGCCGTCTTGTCCCTTGCAACCGTCTCATAGGCGTCGAAAGAATATGCCTCCTCGAGGTTGTGGCCGTGCCTGATCCGCTCCAAAAGAACGGCCCGCCAGGTCCTGGACGCCCGCTCCCAGAAGTCGGTCCAAAAAAGGTGCCCGGGAGGAAACCAACTGTAGAGTCCCAGAAGGCTTTCCGCCTGTCGAAGGGAAGACAGGAGAAGGTCGAGCGGGTTCAGCCTCTCGCCGCGGTCGAGCGCGCGGTCCAGTGCCAGAAGATGTTCCGTGTACAGACGCTCCAATCGGCACAGCTCCAGGAGCTTCTGCTCCTCCATGAACGGAAAGGCCGTGGCGAAAAGGAGAGGGGTTTGCGCATGGACGGGGGACCTCCGTGCCCACCGGACTTGGCTGCCTGAGCCGTGTCCAGCGCTTTCCGGACACGCCGCGAGCGGGAGAAGGGCTTTCTTGAGGAGGGCCTCTTCCTCTCGAATCCGTTCATAGATCTCAGCGCCCTGGGCAAAAGCCTCTCCGGTTCGCAAGGAACGCTCCTTTTTTCGCTTCAGCGACGGCCCGAGTCGCTCTCGCCCCCGGAGGACCGGGCCGCCAGATGATCCCGGAAAACGGCTCTGGCCGCCTCCTGAAAGATCTCTGGGAAGTCCCCGCAGTCCGGCTCATTCCAGGCGCCCCTCTTTCGCCAGGCCGCGGCCTCGCATCCTCCGCCGCAGAAAAACAGATGGGCGCAGTCCAGACATTTTTCGACCCTCACCACCGACCGGCCATGCCACTTGTCTCTTTCGTCCTCGCGCAATCGAAGCACGCCGTCGCCATAGGTACCGATGCGGCGCTCTGGATGGCCCACAACCTCCCAGCACGGATAGATGTCGCCGTGCGGGTCGAACAGATACATGGCCATGTTGCTTCCGCAGAATCCTGTCTTCCACTGGGGCAGGCCCCGGTGTCCCAAGTGGCCCGCCAGATACCGGGCGAGGCTTGTCGTTACGGCGTCGAGCTCGATCGCGCCGCCCGAAGGAGCTTCGGCACCTCGCGCGGCCCGCCTCATCTCCAGAGGGCCGCCAAAACACCTGCCCAGGCTCTGGCCCCTGCACGCCCCCATGGCTCCATGAACCGGCGAAGCGTAGGCACGGAACTTCTTGCTCTTGTGCCAGCCCTGGTCCGCCACGAACGAGGCAAGCCTCTCGAGGTCCCTTACGTTCTCCCCGTCCAGGTTGACCCGAAGGGACACCCGCACGTTCTTTCCCAGCGCCCTGGTCACGTTCTTGGCGATGCTCCTGAACGTTCCGGTCCCGTCGGGCCGACAACGCCTTCGGTCATGAACTTCCTCCGGGCCGTCCAGGGTGATCTGGAGGAAACCGATGCCCAGCTCCGGGCCGAGCAGATCTTCATAGGCGTCCAGGTCAACGCCGTTCGTAATCGCCGAAAAGGTCGTAAATCCTCTGCGGACCGCTTCTCCCAAGATCTGCGCGACCACGGGCCGGTTTTCCCGCTGCAGAGGCTCTCCGCCGTAAAAGCCAAGGGCCTTGTGCTTGCGGGGGTTTGGATCAATCGCATCCATGGCCCGGAAGGCCGCCTCGACGGTTCCTTCGTCCATCCGCTTCTCGAGCCACTGGCTTCCCTTCTCCCGTAGGGCTCGCTCGTAGCAGTAAGCGCAGCGAAGGTTGCAGGCGTACGTGGGCAGGACGAGAAACCCGCCGGAGGCATGACGCCGATGAACCCGGTGCACCCGGATGCCGAGCTGCCGGACGAATTCCCTTTCCTCCTGCAGGGACTTGTCCGTGATNTANCCACGCCTGCGCAATACGCCCAGGGTCTCCTCCGGAAGCGACGACGAGGCCGGGTCCAGTTGCCTCCGGGGGTCTCGAAGGAAATCCGCGACGAGCGGGCTGACGAGATCCACGGCTCCCGAATACCCGTGGAACAGCAGGGATCGCTCTTCATCCGGGAGGGGTACAAAGATGCAGTAGCTGCTCGGTCTCATCGCCACCCTGTGCATGCCCCTTGTCACTCAAACGGACTNGACGGCCGACTCTTACAAGGTTCGTGCCAGGCGATTGCGACCGCCAGGCTCAGGGAGAATAGGCGGAAAGGGCAAGCACTTGAGCAGCTCCAGGCCGCCAGGGGCCCTCTTGGGCTCGACTGGTCCGGCCCCGATCTCTCCCTCCNTTCCTTTCACACACCAGGGCCCACTGGGCGGGCGGAACGAGACAGAACCGCCTGATCTTCCGTCGTTCCCGGAACTGCCCAGAATGCTCGCCCCGTCCCTGTGGTTTGACGTTCACATCCCGGCGACNTCTGGGCCTGCTAGGCGAGCCNGCCCCATTGTGGTAGCATCTCCATCGCAGTTCTGCCGACTCCACCNCGACCGTCCGGCCAAAGGAGTAAGAGGGATGCTTGGTGGCTGGCTCGAGAAGCGCTTTTGCGTAAAAGAGAGTGGCTCCCGGCTTCGCTCAGAGATCGTCGGGGGCGTCACCACCTTCATGGCCATGTCGTATATCGTCGCGGTCCAGCCGGCCATGCTCCAGGCTGCCGGGATGGACTTCGGCTCGGTCATGACCGCCACGTGCCTGGCGAGTTTCCTGGCCACCCTTCTCATGGCGCTCTGGGCGAATTATCCCATCGGCGTTGCGCCGGCCATGGGCCACAACGCCTACTTCACCTTCGCCGTGGTGGTGGCCAGCCAGGGGAAGATCAGTTGGCAGACGGCCTTGGCCGCCGTGTTCACCGCCGGGGTTCTCTTCGCGGTCCTGTCCCGCTGGGGCGTGCGCGAGCGGATCATCGAGGTGATTCCGGTCTCCCTTCAACACGCCATCGCGGTGGGCATCGGTCTTCTCATCGCGGTCTTGGGCCTCGAATGGAGCGGAATCGTGGTGCCTTCCCGGGCGACCTACGTTCAGCTCGGTTCTCTCTCTTCCGCGCCCGTCCTGCTTTCCATCGGAGGGGTGGTTCTGATCGGGGTNCTCATGGCCCGGGGTGTGAAGGGGGGGATTCTGCTCGGCATGCTGGCCATGTGCGCGATCGCCAGCGCAGCGGGTCTTCTCGAATTCAAGGGCCTCGTGGCAGCGCCTCCGTCGCTCAGGCCCACCTTCTTGCAGCTCGATTTGAAGGGCGTCCTATCCCGGCACATGATCG
>JGI24188J35168_1000742_pt1 | contig 19538 bp, 16 predicted proteins | sample YNPBryantNP2012_FD_35168 | JGI IMG/M metagenome (IMG submission 35168) | reverse complement strand
CGAATGGTAGAAGCCATCCACGCCCAATCGGATGACTTCCCGCACGAAGAGCAACAGGCTCTCGGCGATGATCTCGATCCCGCGCCGGGTTGCCTCGGGGTCCTCGCGGATGTGCGCTTCGAGCGTCTCCGCGCCGACCGCCTGGCCGGCGAGCATGAAGGGGGAATAGAGGGTGAGGATGATCAACGCCTCGTGCTTTGCTTCCTCCACCAGGCCCTTCACCACCTCCAATTGCGGCTCGTAGAACTCCTTGCCGTAGAACGGCAGCCGTGACCAGTCCGCGGGCCGGCGGATCTCGGGGTGGCGCGGGAAGGGCAGCTCGAACTGGATCTTCACGAAGTCCATGCCGGTATAGCGGAAGAACTCCAGGTGTTTCTCCACCGCCGGCCGGCCGCGCTGAAACTGCGGAGCGAAGTGGAGGAAGAACGCCGCCGGGATGTATTCCTGCGGTCCCGCGGCGTCGAGCACGGCAAGCATGGCTTCTCTGCGGTTCTTCATGCGGCTTCGATCCCTGGTGAACAGGGCCTCCTTTTGTGTTTATGAAGATTTGTCGCCGGGAAGGGAAGTTGTTTTCAGGCGCCTGGTGACGACGGCGATCACTTCTTCGGCGCTCGATTCGATCGGCTTGTCGGTGACGTCTACGATGGCGAAGCCGTGCTGCCGACAGAAGCGCCGCGCGGCCTCGACCTCCTCGTAGATCGCCTCGGCATCGGTGTAGGTGGTGGTCGCAATCCCCAGATGCGCCTGTCGCCAGCGCCGATGGGCGATGAGCTGGCCCGGCTCGATGGTAAGCCCCACCACCCGCCGCGGGTCGATCGCGAACAGGACCGGCGGAGGCGGCAGTTCCGGCACCAGCGGCACATTGGCCACTTTCCACCCCATCACCGACAGGTACATGCTCAATGGGGTCTTGCCGGTGCGCGAGACGCCTACGAGCACGATCTCGGCTTGCGGCAGCTCTTCGATGCGCTGGCCGTCGTCGTGGGCCACGCTGAACTCGATGGCCTCCACCCGTTCGAAGTACTTTTCGCGCTGCTGGCGATAGAGGCCCGGCTTGCCGGCGGGCTGTTCGCCCAGGGCGGCCGCCAGGTGTTCCAGCAGGGGGCCGAGCAGATCAACGGCGACCACGCCTTCGCGGGCCGCGATCTCGACCACGGCGCGGCGCAGCCCGGCGTCTACGAACGTGTGCGCGATGATGCCCGCCGCGTCGCGCGCCCGGGCCACGGCCTCTTCGATCTGCGCTCTGTTCAACACGTGGGGGACGATCTCCACCGGCACCGCGCGGCGGAACTGCGCCAGGGCCGTGCGCACCAGCAGCTCGCCGCTGGTGCCGGTGCTGCCGGATAGGACGAAGACGGTCACGGGAGAGGAATGGCTCATGCGGATCTATCGTGTGCGCGTCGTGTGAAGGGCCGATCGAACAGGCCGTTCGTCTGTTCCCTTCGTCGGATTCAACGCCTGCAAGTATACCGCATCCTGCGGGCAGAGGCAAACCCCCTCTGGCGATGGCCAGCCATTCCCAATGTATCGGGCGCGTATCCGGCGCGCTGTGCGTCCGGCGGGGCCGCCCGGCGATCAATCGCCGGGCTACGGGAGCAGCGCCCCGTGAACGGGGCTGGATGGGCGCCAAGGCAAGGCTCAACGCGCAGCAGCTCCCGGCAGCTCCACATTTGGACTTGCTGGGTGACGGCGCGTCCGATTGACTTCACGCCCGAAGAGAGATGAACTATACGAGGCGCTGTGCAATTCAGAGCGATTGAGGCCGGAAGCATGGCAGACAGTTATCCAAAGGGCCGTCCGACCATCGGCGTGCTGGCCGGCTGGCAGATCTAAACGTTCTGCATATAATACGTGGGTGACCGGCTGATCAAAACCCTGGTGCTTTTGGAGGCGTCATGTCCCTTTCTCCACGCGTTGCCCGGCTGCGCCAGCAGAGCCTGGAGGCGATCCCCACCCTCTCGGCCGAGCGGGCGCGGCTGATGACCGAGTTCTATCAGCAAGACCTGGGCCTGATCTCCGCGCCGATGCGTCGGGCGCTGGCGTTCCAATATCTCATGGAGCACAAGACGATCTGCATCAATGATGGCGAGCTGATCGTGGGCGAAAAAGGCCCGGCGCCGGCTGCCGCGCCTACCTTCCCCGAGCTGTGTTGCCATAGCCTGGCCGACCTGGAGATTTTGGATAGCCGGGAGAAGATCCCCTTCAAGGTGAGTGCGGAGACCCGCCGGCTCTATGCCGAACAGATCATCCCCTTCTGGCGCGGCAGGTCCATGCGCGACCTGATCTTCCGGGAGATGACCGACGAGTGGAAGGCGGCCTACGACGCGGGCATTTTCACCGAATTCATGGAACAGCGCGCGCCCGGCCATACCGTCTTGGACGACAAGATCTACCGCAAGGGGATGCTCGACTTCGTGGCCGACATCGACGCGAGCCTGGCGCGGCTGGATTACCTGAACGACCCCGAAGCCTACGCCAAACAGGAGGAGCTCAAGGCCATGCGCATCTGCGCGTTGGTGCTCATCCGCTTCGCGGAGCGCCACGCGGAGAAGGCCGAAGCGCTGGCCGCCGCCGAGCCGGATGCCGGCCGCCGCGCGGAATTGCAGCGCATCGCGGCCATCTGTCGGCACGTGCCGGCCCATGCCCCGCGCGATTTCTGGGAGGCGCTCCAGTACTACTGGTTCGTCCATCTGGGCGTCACCACCGAGCTCAACACCTGGGACGCCTACAACCCGGGTCGGCTCGACCAGCATCTCTATCCCTTCTACCGCCGTGGGCTGGACGAAGGCACCCTGACGCGCGAACAGGCCATCGAGTTGCTCCAATGCTTCTGGATCAAGTTCAACAATCAGCCTGCGCCGCCCAAAGTGGGAGTCACCGCGGCCGAGAGCGGCACCTATACCGACTTCGCCCAGATCAACATCGGGGGCCTGCGAGAGGACGGCTCCGATGGGGTGAACGAAGTCTCGTTCCTGTTGTTGGATGTGGTGGAGGAGATGCGGCTGCTTCAGCCCAGCGCCTCGATCCAGGTCAGCAAGAAGAGCCCCGACAGCTTCATCAAGCGCGCCGGCAAGNTCATCCGCACCGGCTTCGGCCAGCCGTCCATCTTCAACGCCGACCTGATCGTGCAGGAGCTGGTGCGCCAGGGCAAGTCGGTCGCCGATGCCCGCAACGGCGGATCGAGCGGCTGCGTGGAGGTGGGCGCATTCGGCAAGGAGAACTACAACCTGACCGGCTATTTCAACATGCCCAAGGTGCTGGAGATCACCCTCCACAACGGCGTGGATCCGCGCACCGGCCGACAGCTCGGCCCGGCCACCGGCGACCCGCGAACCTTCCGCTCGTTCGACGAGCTGTTCGCGGCCTACGAGACGCAACTTCGCCACTTCGTCGACATCAAGGTGCGGGGCAACAACGTCATCGAGCGGCTATATGCCCAATATCTGCCCGCACCCTTCCTGTCGCTGTTGACGGACGACTGCATCGCCCGGGGCAAGGACTACCATGACGGCGGCGCGCGCTACAACACCACCTATATCCAGGGGGTGGGCCTGGGCACGCTCGCCGATTGCCTGTCGGCGCTCAAGTATCACGTCTTCGATCAGGGGACGATCACCATGGAGGAGCTGTTGGCCGCGCTCGATNCCGATTTCGCGGGCGCGGAGCGGTTGCGCCAGATGCTTTTGAATCGGACCCCGCGTTACGGCAACGACGACGACTATGCCGATAGCCTGATGCGCCGGGCGTTTGAGGCGTATTATCGGGCGATAGACGGCCGGCCCAACACCAAGGGGGGCCGCTATCACATCAACCTGTTGCCGACCACCTGTCACGTCTACTTCGGCGCGGTGACCGGCGCCACGCCCGATGGCCGCCATGCCGGCCGTCCCCTCTCGGAGGGGGTCTCGCCGGTGCAGGGCGCCGACCGCCGTGGCCCGACCGCGGTGATCCGCTCGGTGGCCAAGATGGACCACGTGCGCACCGGCGGCACACTGCTCAATCAGAAGCTGACGCCACATCTGCTCAAGGATGAAGTCGGGCTCGACATGTGGACGAAGCTCGTGCGCAGCTACTTCACTCTCGACGGCCANCACATCCAGTTCAACGTCGTGGACGCAGCCACCCTGCGCGCGGCCAAGGCCAACCCCGAGCAATATCGCGATCTGATCGTGCGCGTGGCGGGCTATAGCGACTACTTCTGCAACTTGAGCGAGGCGCTCCAGGACGAGATCATCGCCCGGACGGAGCATCAGACCTTCTGATGACGGGAGGGAGAATCGAAAGGCCGTAGGGATGCCCGGCATATGCCCATCTTGGGCGCCCGCCGGGCATCCTTGTCGTCTGCGGTCGTGCGCCCGCCCCTTGCTTATGGACGCCGCTCAGGTCGCCCGGCGAGCGCTCGCCAGGCGATTCTTCGCCTCACACCCCCAACCTTTGTCGCCTGTACAGCTCGTCCGGCCGGGTGTGGATGCGGGCGACATCCCTGTCCGAGAGGAAATGCGGCCCGCCGGCCGCGAAGGTACCCAGGAGGATGCGCGCGGCCTTTACGGCCATGGCGGTGGTGTCCTCGATCTGCTGCGCGGTCTTGCCCAACACGATCAGGCCGTGGTTTTGGATCAAGATGATGCGCGGCCGCTCGTTGCGCTCGTCTATGTAACGGTTGATGCGGGCCCACGTCTCGCGCGCCAGCGGCACGCCCGGATCGGTGTAGGGCACGAGCACCGGCGCCGGACCGCACAGCACGATCTCATCCGGGAAGAGGCGGCCCGCATACGCCTCGAAAAAGCGCTGCGAACAGGTCAACATGTTCACCGCAGTCGGATGGGTGTGGCCGACAAAGTTGACCTCCGGCAGTTGCAGACACAACGCATGGAGCAGCGTCTCCACCGACGGATGCCCCGGCGCGTTGGCGTCCACCTTCGCGGCCGCCAGTCCGGCCTTTACGTCCGCGTCGCTCAGATCCTCTTTCTCCATCAGGCTCAACACGCGGTCGAACGCGACCCGCACGAAGCCGCGTTCGGTGATGGTGCGCAGCTCGGTGCCGCTCGCCTTCACCCAAAACGTCTGCTCATCGGCGCGGGCCGAGGTATTGCCCTCGCCCAGGATGACGTAGTCGTTTTCCGGCCGGCCCAGGTTATTGGAGAGGGCCACCAGTTGCTTCAAGATATCGTCGCTCATGAAAGTCCCTTGATATGAAAATGATCGGTACTGCCCGTGACGGGCGCCTGAGAGGGCGCCTGGCACGTCGGCCGCGATCTTCAGTCCAGGTGAAACACCTCTTCCAGCTCCACCAGGGCCTCATCGGCATGGCGGCCGCCCAGCGCCTCAAAGTAGGGAGCCATGAACGCCTGCCAGCGGGCATTCACCTCTTCCTTGCTCATCCCCTCCAGCGACGCCTGAAGGCTCTCNTCGGCTTCGAAATAGCCGAACAGCAGTCCNTCATCGCGCATGAAGAGCGAGTAGTTGTGCCACCCGTGACGGCGCAGCGCATCCAGCATCTCCGGCCAGACGGCCTTGTGATGCTCCTTGTATTCCGCGATCTTGTCCTGTTTCACCTTCAGCAAGAAGCCCACGCGTTTCATACACTCTCCTGACTGACCACCGCCAGCTCGATGCCCAACAGCCGCGCCAGTTTGCGGATCTTGCCGAGCTGGTGCCCGACGCCGAGCGCGCAGTGATGGGTGGGGCCTTCTTCCGCCCAGCGGTTCATGAATTCCGCCGGATCGAGGCCGAACTTGAGCCGCGAGTTCGTGTTGCCGATCTCCAGCCGGGGGCCGGGAATGGATTCGCCTTCGGCGGCGATCATCTTCAGCCGGCCGTCGGCGGTTTGCGTCAGGCCCAGGATGGTGACCGGCCCGGTCTTGACGTTGAACTCGACCGAGATGCCGTAGCCGCGCTTGCCGTGGTATAAGCCCAACCCGCGCAGCACCGGTTTGCCGTCGCTGATTGCAATGTGCCCCGGACCGTCGTGCCCCATCAAGATGAAGTCCTCGACGAAATCCATGGCATAGAACTCGGTATAGGAGCCGCCCGCGCCGAGCCGATCCATCATCAGCATGGCGACGCACGTCTTGAGGTCCCCTTCGCCGGCGGCCGGAATGCCGCGCGCCGTCAGCAGCGAGTTGCCCACGATGAGGCTGGCGCCCAATTCTTCGTTCGGGTTGCCGTCCAACCCGCGGTAATAATACGTCAGGCCGTCCAGAGCGAAGTCGGCCACCAGGCGGTCAAGGCCGACGGCCACCTGGGCCGTCCAGCGCAAGCCTTCTTCCGTCACGGGCTGCGAGATCTTGTCGCGGCCGGGCCGGGCGATCTCGAACACGCGACGGATCTCGGCGATCTTGGCCGCGATCTCGGCGTCGGTGGCCTGGGCCACCCGCTGATGGAGGTCGTCCATCTCCAGGATCTCGATGTGGGCGCCGAGCTGGGCATGGTGCATGGTGAAATCGGAATACATGTCGAGCATGCCCGGATAGGTATGGCCCAGGAAGCCGATGCGGGCCGAGTTGAGCGCGCGCTTCACCCGCGCCGCGGCCACCCATTCGGCGATCTCGTTCCAGGCGCGCTCGAAATAGCGGCCGGCGGGGCCATCCGCGGGGCCCAGCAGGCCGCTGACCACGTTGAAAGGAATGCGGCTGCGGCCGAAGGCATTGGCGATTTCGGGCACGCAACATGCCGAGCAGTTGGCCAGCCACTCGCCGGTGTCGGTGTTGGGATAGTCCAGCGCCGGCGTCGGCTGCAGATTGAGGATCAGCACGGGCGCATGGCCGCGCTGCACGGCGGGCAATACCTGCGACGAGGTGGCATACGTGCCGACGTAGCAGATGATCAGGTCGACGNGCTCGCGCGCGAACAGGTCGCCGGCGGCCACGGCGGCCGGCGCGGTGTCCACCAGCCCGGCCGAGACGACTTCCGCGGCCATGTCGGCCAGGCGCGCCTCCACCTGCGCCTGATAGCTCTCCAGCCGCTCCTTCAGGCCGGGGAACTGCGGCCAATACGCCGCCAATCCGATGCCGAACACCCCTACCCTGGCCCGATCCTGGTTCCGGGTCATTGTTTCGACAAAGCCTTCGCGATTGCTCATGACGATTCCTCTGCGGCAGCGACATCCCAAACAGGGCCTTCTTCTTTGATCACGGTCACCTGTTCATAGATCTCGGATAGCGCCAGGCGGCAGCCGATGGAGGGCAGCTCGACCACATCGCTCAGCTCGCGATATTCGGTCAACAGCCACTTCCCGTCGGGCTGGCGCACGTAGTGCTCGACCAGGGGCCTGGTCTGCGAGACGAGCAGGTATTCGCTCAGGGAGGGCAATTGGCGATACCTCTCGAACTTCTCCCCGCGATCATAGTTGGCGGTGGACGGCGAGAGGACCTCGACGATCACGGTCGGATTGAGCAGCGTATCGCGGGTGTCGTCGGCGAATTCGGGCCGGCCGCAGACGACCGAGATGTCCGGATAGGTGTAGAAGCCGACCGCCGCCTTCACGCGCATGTCGCTGGGATACACCCGGCACGGTCGCCTGCCGATCTGCCTATGCAAAGAGACCAGGATGCTGACTGTAATCAGATTATGGCGCTCGCTGGCGCCGGCCATGGCGTAGGCGCGGCCATCGCGCAACTCGCTCTTGAACTCGGCCGCGCGCTCCATCTTCAGATATTGCGCCTCGCTGATCTTCTTGGGTTTCTTGACGCTGACCGTCATCGTGCACCTCCTGGCCCGCTATGCCATGTCCCATTCGTTTACTATTCGTTGCCATCGTCCGCCAGCCGGCGCAACAGAGCTGTCGGCGAGATGGTCCCGTCCAGCCCGCGCAACCTGGCCATGCCGGCCTTGCCCGGCGGCACCCGCTGGCCCACCGTCCGATAGAACGCGTTGCGCTCGCGCCGCGTCGGCAGGTGGCACCGGGCCCACTCGCTCTGATAGCCCAGGCCCAACGCGCGCTGCATGATCGTGTGGCCGTAGATGAAATAGGCGCCGTCCAGGAACGCCTGGCGCAACGGCGCCAGCTCCGGCGCGTCGAAGTCGTCCACCAGCTTGTTGCCCGGCGCGTTCATCTCGGTGCCGACGTTGATCGGCAGATCGAGCCGCTGGGCCAGCTCGACGATCTCGTACAGCTTGCGCACCTTGAGCGCGCGCAGCTCGGGATCGGCGATGTTCCAGTTGCGGTCGGGGATGATGTTGAGCGCGGCCGCGCCCTGGCCGATCAGCAGCTCCATCAGCTCCTCGATGGCCTGCTCGCCGGCCGAGGTGCCGTCGAGCCAGGTGGCCGTGGGCAACGCGCCGCACGCGATGATGAAGCTGTGATACTCCTCGACCGTGGGGAAGGAGGCGGGGGTCGGGACGACGTAGCCGACCCCGCCCTTTTTCATCAGCTTGCTGCGCACCAGGTTGGAGAATCTGGCGTAATCCCCGATCGTGGCGGCGACCTGCGCTTCGGGCGTGTTCAACTTGTCGGCCCAGAAGGCCAACAGGGCGTGCGATGGCGCGGCTTCCGGGCCGTCGTTCATCATGGCGGCCGCCTTGCGGATGATCGCGACCAGCATGTGGCGCTCGGTGGCNTTGCCCGAAGGGGTCAGGGGAAGGACTTCGGCGTCATAGTCCACCACCACCGGGGCCAGATGCGCGTTGAGCCGCGCCAGCATATCGCGGTTGCGGCGTTCGGCGCGGCCGCGCAGGCCGGCGAGCGTGGCGGCTGCTTCGCCCGCGGCCCTACCCGAAGTGAAGCCGATGCCCATGTGGTAATAGACGCCCGGCTCGCCCGGCGAGTTGATCTCCCGCGCGGCGAACTGCGGGATGAAGACGCGCGTCTCGATGCCGGCGCTGCCGCGCACGCCGGCGATCTCACAGGCGTCCAGGAACTCTTCGACCCCATCGAGCACGTCGAAATCCACGATGCCGATGGCCGCGAAGCCGCGCTTCTTCGCCAACCAGGCCAGGCCGGCCGGCGAATAGCCGTAGGCGTTGAAGGAAAAGAAGGTATGACAATGCATGTTGACGACAGGCTGCTCGGCCGCGATCTCGATCTGCCCGGCCTCGGCCAATGCGACCAGCTCGGCCAGCGCGGCCAGGCGCGCGGGGCGATCGAAGCTGTTGAGCGCCTGTTCGAGCGCAGCGATCTGGGGGTTAATGTCCGTCCTCCTCCGTCACAAACTGGATCAGCGTCTTCGTCACGTTGTCGAACACCGAGAGCCGCGACACCTCGTAGCCGTGGCTGTTGTCGCGCACGTGGCCGAAGCAGCCGACGCGGCCGGCCGCGCCCGCGGCGTAGACCGCGCCCGCATCGCTGAAGGCCTGTTCGTAGACGACCGGCTGGAGCTCGGTGCCGGCGCGGCGCGCAGCCGCACACAGCGCGCGCACCAGGCCCTGGTCGTAATGCCCGCCCCGATCCTTCGTCCAGATGCCCGGCCGGCCGTCCAGCTGCAGGGGCGCACCCGGCGGGATCGGACAGCCGTCAACGGCAATGAAGATGTCGGGCCGCTCGCGCTGCGCCAACACCTTGGCGCCGTGGCAACCGCCCTCTTCGTGAACGGTGAACCCGACGATGGTGGGATGCCGCGGCTTGAGGCCGTTGCGCGCCAGCGCCTCCAACATCCGCAACAGCGCCACCACGCCCATCCGGTCGTCGAAGGTCCAGGCGGCCACCAGCGGATCGGCCGGGTCGCCGAAGAGCACGGGGCCGCGGCCGTCGCGCGTGGGCACGGCGACGACCCCCGGCCGGACGCCCGCGCGGGCCAATTGCCCGGCCGACAGGCCCGTCAAGATGCGCACGTCGGCCCAGGTGACCGCCTTGTCGCTCACGCTGCCGTGCGTCGAGCCCATGCACAGGATGCCGGTTACCGCTTCGACGTCGCCCAGGATCGTCACCGGCCGCTCGCCCAACTTCCAGGGATAGAGGCCGCCCGACCGATCCACGGCAAGCACGCCGTCGTCGCCGACCCGGGTCACGACCATGCCGATCTCGTCCATGTGCGCGGCAAAACAGGTGAGCGGGCCGTTCGGATCGCGGCCGGCCAGGCGCACCAGCACGTTGCCGGCGGCGTCGGTCTCGGGTGCATAGCCGTAGCTCTGGAGCTTGGCGCGGATCAGCCCGGCCATGGCTTCCTCCCGGCTGCTGGGCGATGGCACGGCGAGCAGCTCGGCGAAGAGCGCGAGCGCGGGGTGATCGTGGATGGTTGGATATGCGCTCACAGGTGGAGTCCCTCTCGCGGATACGATATGAACTTTGTGCCATAGTTTAGCATAGCTGACGCATGGCGTCAAAGCCGCCGGTAGGATCACAGCAATGCCAAATGTGTATCTTCTCAAAAAGGGGCCGCAGACCCCCTTTGAGCGAGCTTGCAGCCGGTCTGCGACCGGCGTCCCCCAGGTTGTTGAGAGGATACCCAAATGTGAACCTGCCGGGAGTGGGGAGTCGTATGACCATGTGTGATATACTGAGGGTCCGACGATTCAGCGTCGGGCGGCTTGTAAACGGTGAGAAACACTACACACCTTTTGGCCGGCATCCGGTATAATACGAAACGAACTCCATCAACTTGAGCCGGGGAGCTGTTCATGCCTTTGAGCCAACACGACCTTCTCCGCATGTACCGCACCATGCTCCTGATCCGCCGGTTCGAGGAGCGGGCGACGCAATTTTTCCTGAACGGCCAGATCCGCGGGTCGTTTCACCCCTGCATCGGCCAGGAGGCGACGGCCGTCGGCGCGTGCTTTGCCTTGCGCCGCGACGACTATATGACCTGCACCTATCGCGGCCACGGCCAATCCATCGCCAAGGGGCTGGATCCGAAGGAGGCCATGGCCGAACTGCTCGGCCGGCGCACCGGCTGCAGCAAGGGCAAGGGCGGCTCGATGCACTATACCGACCCGCGCGTCGGCCTGCTGGGCGAGAACGCCATCGTCGGCGCCGGCGTGCCGATCGCGGCCGGCGCGGCGTTGACCGCGCAGCTCGACAAGACCGATCGGGTCTCCCTCACGTTCTTCGGCGACGGCGCGATCAACCAGGGCGCCTTCCTGGAGACGCTCAACCTGGCCGTCATCTGGCGACTGCCGATGATCTTCTTCTGCGAAAACAACCTCTACTCCGAAATGACGCCGATCCGGGCCATGGTGGGGTCCGAGCGCCTGCTCGAGCGCGCCGCGGGGTTCGGCATGCGCACGGCGCTCATCGCCGACGCGTACGACCCCATCGCCGTATACGAGACGACCCTGGCGGCCGTGGAGCGGGCGCGCGCCGGCGGCGGACCCACCTTCATCGAAGCGCTGACCTATCGCCTGGTGGGCCACATGATCGGCGACAACGAGCCGTATCGCTCCAAAGAGGAAGTGGCCGAGTGGCGCAAGCGCGATTCCACGGTGGTCTTTCCCCAACGGCTGGTGCGCGAGTTCGGCATCTCCCCGGCCGCAGTGGCCGCCGTCGAAGCCGAAGTCGCCGCCGAGATCGAGGAGATCGTCCACTTCGCCGAGCAGAGCCCGTGGCCCGATCCGGGCGAAGCGGCGGAAGATGTGTTTGCTTGAGCCTTCAAGGGATGCGTGAGCGATCCATCGCGCACCGACTCCCGATTGCCGATCTGCCGATTTGCTGATTTACCGGTTTGCCCTGAGGAGCTCCCATGTCCCAACCGATCATTGACACTCACCAACACGCCTGGGATCTCGACCGGGTGGCCTACCCCTGGTTGACCCCCGATTTCGGCCCGATCGCCCGCACCTACCTGCCCTCTGAGCTGGAGCCGCAGTTGGCGCTGGCCGGCGTCACCGCCACCGTGATGGTGCAGTCGGCCAACAGCTACGCCGATACCGAATACATGTTCGAGCAGGCCGAACAGTATCCCTGGATCATCGGCGTGGTGGGATGGGTTCCCTTGCTCTATCCCGATGTGGCCGGCCGGGCGCTAGAGCGCTACGGCCGCAATCCGCTCTTCCGCGGGGTCCGCCACCTGATCCACAACGAGGCCAACCCGAAGTGGTTGCTGCAGGAGCGCGTGATCGAAAGCCTGAAGCTCCTCGCGGAGCGTGGCCTGACCTTCGACGTGGTCGCGACGTTGCCGGAGCACATGGAATGCATCCCCGTCCTGGGCGAGAAGATACCGAACTTGAAGATGGTCATTGATCACCTGGGCCAGCCGCCCGTCCCAACCAGGAAGCTGGGCCGCTGGGGCGACGACCTGAAGGCCGCGGCCGCCAATCCCAACGTCTACGCCAAGATCTCCGGCCTGGGCACGACGACCGGCAACTGGGAAGGGTGGACGGCCGAGGACATCAAGCCATACGTGCACTACGCACTCGAAACCTTCGGCGTCAATCGCTGCATGTGCGGCGGCGACTGGCCGGTCTCGGTGCTGGCGGGCGGCTATGTCAAGGCCTGGACCGCCTACCGCGCGATCCTGGGCGAACTCTCGGCCGCCGGGCAAGCGGCCGTGTTCAGCGGCACCGCGCAGACGTTCTACGGAGTGACTCTGCCGTCATGACACGCGAACTGACCTACTCCCAAGCCCTGCGCGAGGCGCTGACCGAGGAAATGACGCGCGACCCGAACATCATCCTGCTGGGCGAGGACATCGGCGTCTACGGCGGCGTGTTCAAAGTGACCGAGGGACTGCTGGCGAAGTTCGGCCCCGACCGCGTGCGCGAGACCCCCATCTCGGAGGCCGGCTTCGTGGGCATGGGCGTCGGCCTGGCGATGACGGGCAAGCGGCCGGTGTGCGAGCTGATGTTCATGGACTTCGCGTTCGTCGCCGCCGACCAGATCTTCAACCAGGCGGCCAAGATGCGCTACATGTCGGGCGGCCGGGTGAAGGTGCCGCTGTTGATCCGCACCCAACAAGGCGGCGGCCGCGGCAACGGCGCGCAACATTCGCAAAGCCTGGAGACCTTCTTCACCCACATCCCCGGCCTGAAAGTCGTGTTGCCGGCCACGCCCTACGACGCCAAGGGGCTGCTCAAGTCCGCGCTGCGCGAGGACAACCCGGTCATCTTCATCGAACACAAGCTGCTCTACGCCACCAAGGGGCCGGTGCCGGAGGGGGAGTATCTGATTCCGCTCGGCAAGGCGGAGGTCAAGCGGCCGGGCAAGGACGTGACCCTCGTCTCCTACTCGCGCACCCTGCTCCATGCCCTGGAGGCCGCCGAAGAGGCCGCCGGCCTGGGCATCTCGACGGAGGTCATTGACCTGCGCTGTACCGTTCCGCTTGATCTGGATACGATCCTGGCCTCGGTGCGCAAGACCGGCCGGCTGNTCATCGCCCACGAGGCGCATCGGCGCCTGGGCGTCGGCGCGGAGATCGCGGCGCTGGTGCAAGAACACGCCTTCGATTACCTGGACGCGCCGATCATGCGCGTGGGCGCCATGGATGTGCCCATCCCGGCCTCCAAGCCGCTGGAAGATGCGGTGTTGCCGGGCAAGGCGCAGATCGTGGAGGCGATCAGGAGGATGGTGGCGTGAGACGTGAGACGTGAAACGTAAAACGTAAAACGTAAAACGTAAAACCTAAGATGCGTGAAGGGTCAGGAAGGAGGAGGTATGATGATGTCCGCAGGGATCGAGGCGTTGCTCGGCGGCGTGTTGCTCGTTGCGGGGCGGCGGCTCTTCTGGCTCTTCGTGGCGGGGGTCGGGTTTGTCATGGGGCTGACGCTGGCCCCGCGCTGGCTGCCCAACCAGCCGGAAGGGGTCATCCTCGTCGCCGCGCTGATTTTCGGCCTGTTGGGCGCGCTGCTCGCCCAGTTTGCGCAGAAGGCGGCGATCAGCGTCGTGGGCTTTCTCGGCGGCGGCTGGCTGGCCGTTGGACTGCTGCGCGCGCTGATCGGTCCCGGCGGCAACCTGCAGTGGCTGGCTTTCATCGTCGGCGGGATCATCGGCGTCGTGCTGCTGGCCGTTCTGTTCGAGTGGGGCCTGGTGCTCCTCTCGGCGCTGGTCGGCGCCAACCTGCTGACGGACGCGTTGCCGCGGCTGCTGCCGGCGTTCGATGCACCGGTATTCGTGATCTTTCTCCTGCTGTTCGGCGTCGGCGTCCTGATCCAGGCGCGCGCGCTGTCCAGATAGCCGATCTGCCAGCGAGCAAAACACACGAACGGGAGTTTGCGTATGTCAGATCCGCTTCTCGATCTGGACTATCAGCCACATCTGCCCCCCAAGACCGATTACGGGATCGGCATCGTCGGCTGCGGCGGCATCGTGAACTACGCGGCGTTGCCGACTTACAAGAAGCATCACCTGAACGTGNTCGGCTGTTACGATGTGCGCTANGAGGCGGCCGAGCGCACGGCGCGCGAATTNTCGATCCCGCGCGTGTATCGCACCCTGGATGAGCTGTTGGCCGATCCGGCCGTCGAGATCGTCGAGATCTCGGTGCCGCCCTGGCATCAGCTCGCGATCGCCCGCCAGTGCATCGCGGCCGGCAAGCACCTGTTGTGCCAGAAGCCCTTGTCCGACAAGCTGGCCGAGGCGGCCGAGATCGTGCGCCTGGCCCACGAGGCGGGCGTCAAGCTGGCCGTGAACCAGCAGCTCCGTTGGGGCCAGGGCCTGCGCGCCGCGCGCACGTTGATCCGCAAAGGGTGGATCGGCCAGGTCACCGACGCCTCCATCCAGGTCAGCGTCAACACCGCCTGGGACATGTGGCCGTGGCTGGCCGCCCAGGAGCGCCTGGAGGTCCTCTATCACAGCATCCACTACCTGGATGCCATCCGCGCCCTCTTCGGCGACCCGGAGTGGATCACCAGCCGCCACAGCCGCTATCCGCTCCAGGGCCAGGTGCGCGGAGAGACCAAGACGATCACCATCCTGGACTATCCGGACACGCCCGGAAGCGGCGATTATCAGTACACCGCGCCGAACATGCAGGCCTTCGTGGCGGCCAACCACTACAACCGGAGCGATGACTACTTCGCCATCTTTCGGTTCATCGGCACCGAAGGGGTGATCACCGGCACGCTCGGCGCCATGTACAACTACCCGCACGGCCGGCCCGATACGCTGGAGTGGAGCAGCCGGCGCTACTACCCCGACAAGCGCTTCGAGGCCAAGCTCGAGGGCAAGTGGATTCCCGACTCCTTCATCGGCCCGACCGCATCGCTGATGGAAGCGATCCAGACCGACGGCGTGCCGGAGACGGACGGCTTCGACAACCTGCAAACGCTGCGCGTGGTCGAGGCCTGCTATCTTTCGGCCGCCGAACATCGCACCGTCAACCTGGGCGAGTGTCAGGCGATCCCGTGTCGGGAGTAAGGAGTTTGTCGTGGAGCAGCGTTTTGCGGGCAANGTTGCAATTGTCACCGGCGCGGGGCAAGGGATCGGCCGGGCGATCGCGTTGCGGCTGGCGCGGGAGGGCGCGCACGTGGTGATCGCGGAGTACAACGCGGCCAATGCGGCCGCCGTCGCCCAGGAGATCGCGGCCGCGGGCGGCCGCGCGTTGGCCTATCCCGTCGACATCGCCGATGCCGCCGCCGGCCAGAAGATGGTGGACGACGTCGCCGCGCAGCTCGGCCGCCTCGACATCCTGGTCAACAACGCGGGCGTGATCCAGACGAAGCCGATGCTCGAGCTGACCGAGGCCGACTGGGACCGCGTCCTGGATGTCAACCTGCGCGGGACGTTCTTCCTGATCCAGGCGGCGGCGCGCCAGATGATCCGGCAACTGCCGGAGGCGCTGCGCGCCGCGGCCGCGACTCCGGCCGACATCATGAAGATGAAGACGGCCGAACCCGAGGCGGATCTGTCGCAGTTCGCGCCGAGCTACGGCAAGATCGTCAACCTTTCTTCGATCGCCGGCCGCCGCGGCCGGCCTCTGCAGACGCATTACGCGGCCAGCAAGGCCGCGATCATCAACCTGACGCAATCGGCCGCGCTGGCGCTGGCGCCCTATCGGATCAACGTCAACGCGGTGTGCCCCGGCGTCGTGATGACCCCCATGTGGCAACAGATAGATGCCGAGCGCGGCCGGCTCTTCGGCGCCAGGCCCGGCGAGGCGATGGCGAATTTCATCAACACCGTGCCCCTCAAGCGCGCCGCCGTCCCCGAAGATGTGGCCGGCGCCGTGGCGTTCCTCTGCTCGGCCGACGCCGATTACATCACCGGCCAGGCGCTGAATGTGGACGGGGGGTTTGAGATGGATTGACGTGAAACGTGAAACGTCAAACGTCAAACGGGTTGGGGGCATGAACGCGCACGTCGTAGATTCTCGTTATCTGGGCGATCTCTTCGGCACGGAGGAGCTGCGCCGGATCTTCGCGGACACGTATCAGCTTCAGTGTTGGCTCGACTTCGAGGCCGCGCTGGCGCGCGCTGAGGCGGCCGTCGGGCTGATTCCGGCTGCGGCCGCGGCCGAGATCACCCGCAAGGCCCGGGCCGAGCTGATTGACCTGGAGGCTCTGCGCGAAGGGGTCCGCTTCACCGGCCACCCGCTGATCTCGCTGGTGCGCCAGCTCGCCGATCTGTGCGAAGGGGAGGCCGGCCGCTACGTGCATTGGGGCGCGACGACGCAAGACGTCACCGACACCGGCTTGATGTTGCAGGCGAAGGCCGCCCACGCGATCATCCTGCGCGATCTGCGGGCGTTGGCCGATGCCCTGGCCGACCTGGCCCGCCGCGAGCGCGACACGTTGATGCCGGGACGCACGCACGGCCAACATGCCACCCCCATCACCCTCGGCTTCAAGGTCGCCGTCTGGCTGGACGAGGTGCGACGGCACAGCGAGCGCATGGAACAGCTTGCCCCGCGCGTCTTCGTGGGCGAGTTCGCCGGCGCGTCCACCACGCTGGCATCGGTGGCCGCGGCCGGCCTGGAGATCCAACGCCGGCTGATGGCCGATTTGGGGTTGGCCGTGCCCGCCATCGGCTGGCACGCCGCCCGCGATCGCTTTGCCGAGCTGGGCGCGATGCTGGCCATGGTTGCCGCGACGATGGGCAAGATCGCGCACGAGGTCATCTTGCTCCAAAAGAGCGAGGTAATGGAGCTGGAAGAGCCGCACCATCACGGCAAGGTCGGCTCCAGCACCATGCCGCACAAGCGCAACCCGATGATCTGCGAGGGGATCATGGCCCAGGCGCGGCTGGCCCGCGCGCTGTTGCCCGCGCTGCTGGAAGCGATGGGCACGGCCGAGCACGAACGCGACTGGTCGGCCGTCCACACCGAGTGGGCCGCCGTGCCCGAGCTTTGCCTGTTGGCCGGCGCGGCCGTGGCCCAGACGCTGGGGGTTGTCCGCGATCTGATCGTCTATCGCGATCGCATGCGCGCCAACGTGGACGCGTTGCACGGCCTGATCCTGTCCGAGGCGGTGATGCTGCGCCTGGGCGAGTTCGTGGGCCGGCAGGTCGCCCACGACATCGTCTACGACGCGGCGATGGCCGCCTTTGAGCAGCGTCGTCCCCTGGCCGATCTGCTGGCGGCCGATCCGCGCGTGACGGCGCACCTGGCGCCGGCCGAGATCGCCGACCTGCTGCGGCCCGAAGCATACACCGGATTGGCGGGCGTTTTCGTGGATCGCATCGCGGGCGCGCCGCCGGCGACGTAACGCGAGCCGGCCGCTGGCGTTACGCAGTTATCATCTATCAGGAGAAACCGTGCTCACTGCAGTCTGGCATTTCAGCTTCACCGTCTCCGACATCGAACAATCCATCCGCTTCTACCGCGACATCTTGGGCCTGGAGCTTGTCCATACCCAGGAACAGGCCAACCCGTACACGCGGAAGCTTGTCGGCTATCCCGACGCGCACTTAAAAGTCGCCATGTTTCGCATCCCCGGCGGGCACGTCGGCCGGTCGGGGCACATGTTGGAACTGGTGGAATACGTCGCGCCGAAGGGGGAGAAGCTCGACACGCGGACGAAGAACACCGGCTCGGCGCATCTGGCGTTCGAGGTAGACGACATCTTCGCGGAATACGAACGCATGAAGGCGCTGGGCGTGCGCTTCCGCAGCGAGCCGGTCGCCATCGAGGCGGGGCGCAACAAAGGCGGCTATACGGTTTACTTTCTGGATCCCGACGACATTACGTTGGAGATCATCCAGCCGCCGCCCGGGTGGTAGCTTGAAGCTTGAAGCTTGGCGGATGAAAGTCACCCCGTGCCTGGCACCCTTCCAGGTGCCAGGCACATCCGCCGGCGTTTTTTTCGGGCCGACGGTCTATTGCATTAGCTGCGCGAAACGCGCGTAGGCATCATCCCACCCCGCGACATCCCGCGGCTCATACGTCTCCGTCGTGAACGAGCGGCGCACCAGCGCGCGGCCCTCGGCCAGCGAGCCGATGGCGCCGGTGGCCAGCATCTGCAACAGCAGGTTGCCCACCGCGGTCGCCTCGAACGGCCCCGCCACCACCGGCCGGCCGATGGCGTCGGCGGTGAACTGATTGAGCAGCCTGTTCTGCGCGCCGCCGCCCACGATGTGCAGCACGCCGATCCGCCGGCCCACCAGCGTCTCCAGCATCTCCAGCACCCGGCGGTACTTGAGCGCCAGGCTCTCGTAGACCACCCGCGCGATGGGGCCGACCCCCTGGGGCACGGCCTGGCCGGTGCGCCGGCAATACTCCTGCACGCGCGCGGGCATGTTGCCCGGGGCCAGGAAGTCGCGCGCGTCCACGTCTATCTGCGCGATGAAGGCCGGCGCGGCCGCGGCATGGCGCACGATGTCGTCCCACGAGAGGTTCTGCCCCTCGGCCGCCCACGTCCGCCGACACTCCTGGATGATCCATAGCCCGGCGATGTTCTTCAGCAGGCGGACGGTGCCGCACACGCCCCCTTCGTTGGTCATGTTGAAGGCGAGCGCGGCCTCGTTGATGACCGGCCGGTCGGCTTCCACGCCCATCAGCGACCAGGTGCCCGAGCTGAGATAGGCGTAGTCGGCGCTCTCGGCCGGCACGGCCGCCACCGCGCTGGCCGTGTCGTGGCTGCCGGGCGCGACGACCTGCACGCCTCTGGCGCCGGTCTCCTCGCTCACCGCAGGGAGCAGGCCGCCCAATACGGTGCCCGCTTCGATGATGGCCGGCAGGAAGTGGGTGGGAATGCCCAGCCGTTCCAACAAGCCCGTGGCCCAGGCCGGCCGATGCGGATCGAGCATCTGGCTGGTGCTGGCGATGGTGCGCTCGCTGACCTTCTGGCCCGTCAACCAGAAGTTGAGCAGGTCGGGGGTCATCAGCAGGGTGCGCGTGCGCGCCAACACCTCGGGATCTTCGATCTGCTGGGCCAGGAGCTGGAACAGGGTGTTCAGTTGCATGAACTGAATGCCGGTGGCCGCGAAGATCTCCGCGCGCGGCACGCGACGGAACGCCTCGTCCATCATCGCGTCGGTNCGGCTGTCGCGATAGTGGTACGGCAGGCCGATCAGCCGGTCGTTGCGGTCGAGCAGGGCATAGTCCACGCCCCAGGTATCAATGCCCAGGCTGATCAGCCCGTCGCCGCAGCACGCCACGGCCTTCTTCAAGCCCTCTTGGATCTCGACGAAGAGCCGCGGGGTGTCCCAGTGCAGGCTGTCCCCGCGCGCGCTGGGGAGGTGCACCGGGCCGTTGGGGAAACGGTGCACCTCCTCCAGCGCCAGCCGCTCGCCGTCG
>JGI24188J35168_1000735_pt1 | contig 19641 bp, 11 predicted proteins | sample YNPBryantNP2012_FD_35168 | JGI IMG/M metagenome (IMG submission 35168) | reverse complement strand
GCATGCGGACGGAACCACGGCATCCCGTCGGTGAGCCGTCTCGCCTTGGCCCGCTGGTCGGGCCAGCATCGGGCGGACCCGCCGGAGGCCGGACCTCCGGGCTGCCCCTCGGCGTGGGCCCGCCTGAATAAGGGGGCCGGCCTCGTCGTCGGCATCACGACATCCAGGCGGCCGTTCCCGTTTGCATCCCCCAGGTCCACATCCTCAGCCTGTCGAGCGATGGACCCGCAAGCCAAGGTGTGAGCCACCCACCGATCGGGAGCGTTCGTTCCGANGCCGACGCGGACCTGGTGGCTGTCCTCGTGAACGCTGACGATGTCAGGCCAGCCGTCGCAGTCCAGGTCGCCTACCACCAGCCCGTCGGCTCCCCGGATCGGAACCCCGCAGAGTGCCTCATCGTCGATGCGATGTTCGCGCCAACTGATGTAGCGGAACGAGCGTCGCCGGGAGCGTCGGCAAGGGACTGGGCCACGCTCGGATGGCTGCACGCGGCACCGAGCCAGACAACGGCACATAAGCACTGATGCGCATCGCGGGACGAACTCCGGAACGGGGCGATGGCCGATGCGGATACCGGTGGGGGCCGTCTAGCCGCAAGTGTTCTATTGATTCTTCTTATGGTCTATAGTTAGTTTGCGCCGCCCACAGCCCATCATGCTTCGACGCAATGTCCAATGCAAGGCACTACTAAATAACGAGTTATAGTGATTAACCTGAAGGGTTCCGGTTCTTCGGGGGCTGACGACACCGGAGGATACCGACGGGTGCGGTNGCTTCGCCCCGGATGCCATCCGCCCGAATTCTCCGATGGCCACGGCATCATGACCGCTGCGCCCGCGCAGGAGGTGGGCGCTTCCACGCCACCTCTAGAGCGGCCTGTAGGCTTGGCAGTCACGAGGGGTCGGATGCGGCCATAGGCCCAGCGCGGCATGGGTCTGCCGGGGCGTCGGGCGGCCTCGTGGCCCGTCCCCCTCGTACCGCGTAGAATGAGCGGCACGGACCCGGGAGGTATCTGCAATGCCCAAGGTGGCCGTTTGTCTGTCGGGTTGCGGCGTGTTTGACGGCTCTGAGATCCATGAGGCCGCCCTTACACTGCTGGCCCTGGACCAGGCCGGTGCCGAATGGATCTGCTGCGCGCCGAACATCCCGCAAGCCCGTGTGGTCGACCACACAACCCGCAAGCCGGTCAGCGAGCGTCGGAACGTTCTCGTGGAGTCCGCTCGGATCGCCCGCGGAAACATACGGGACCTGGCCGAGGTGCGCGCCGCAGATATCGACGGGCTGATCTTTCCGGGCGGCTTCGGGGCGGCCACCAATCTCTGCGACTTTGCGCAGAAGGGCGCTGCATGCACCGTCAACCGCGACGTGGAGCGGCTGGTGGGGGAATGTCTCGAAGCCCGCAAACCGATTGGGGCCATCTGCATCGCCCCCGTCGTGCTGGCCCGCATCCTGGGCCGGCGCGGCATGGCCGCCAGGCTCACCGTCGGTCGTGACCCTGAGACGGCCGGCGCCATCGACAAGATGGGGACCCGGCATTGCGAGTGCGACGTGGCCGGCTTCGTGGTGGACGAGGAGTATCGCGTCGTCACCACGCCGGCCTACATGCTGGGCAAGGGGCCGGCGGAGGTGTTCGAAGGCATCCGAAAGCTCGTCGGCGAAGTGCTGAGGCTGGCGGGGAACCGATGAGCAGGCAGCCGGGTGCGAAGGTGGGGTTCAGGCCCCTCCGATCGGCTTGATCTCCGTTTCGAAAGGACCCGCTTGTTTCCCATTCGTGACAGCATCCCGTCGCGGTCGTACCCGTACGTAAGTTACGGCCTGATCGCCGCCAACGTGCTCGTGTTCTTCGGTCAGTTGCGGGCGGGACCGGAAATCGACCGGGTGATCGAGCGGTACGGGATGGTGCCCGCGCGGATCACGTCCCCGGAGCGGCCGATCGTCGTCGAGCGGCGCGAAATCCGGCGGACGTTCCTGGGGGCGGTCCCGCGGGTCGTCCGGCATGAGTACGCGGACCCGCCGTTTCATCCGTGGCTGACCATGCTGACGTGCATCTTCCTGCACGGGGGTTGGCTTCACCTGATCGGCAACTGCTGGTTCCTGTATATCTTCGGCGACAACGTGGAGGATCGGCTCGGGCACGCCCTGTTCGGGCTGTTTTATGTGGTCAGCGGGGTCGGCGCCAGCTTCGTCCATTGGGCCAGCGATCCGAATGCGGTGGTGCCGACCATCGGCGCCAGCGGGGCCATCGCGGGGGTGATGGGGGCGTACTTTCTGCTCTATCCGCACGCCCGGGTCGTGACGGTGCTGCCGATCTTCTTCCTGCTGGAGATCATGGTGGTCCCGGCCTACGTCTTTCTCGGGGTATGGTTCGTGCTCCAGTTCCTTCAGGGCAGCCTGGCCGTTTCGTCCCACATGCAGGGCGGCGTGGCCTGGTGGGCGCACATCGGGGGGTTCCTCGTGGGCGGCGGGACGCTCTTGCTGCTCAAGTACGGGGGATNGCTTCGCTCGCCTCCGGCTGTCCACCGTTGGGTCCGGCCCGTCACTGTGTACCGATACCGTTTCCGATAGACGTGCAGGGGGCGCATNATGAAACCCTGGAGCCTGTTTCGACACGGTCTCGTGACGTGGCGCAAGCTCCCGGGATTTGATTCATGGGGAACCGGGTGCCAGCCTCAAGCCGATCGGGCGGGCTTTCAGGGGTGCAGGCTGCCACGTGGCCGCCGCGTTTGCCGGACCGCCGCCACGTTCACGCTCGCCGGTCGAACCGGATGAGTCGGCAGCGGGTCCAGTCAAACGTGTGTTTCTTACCGCTCGTGTCGAGATATTCACCGGTGCTCTTGGCGGCGTGCTCATCGGTGACGATCCTGCCGGCGTTTTCCTCATCGCAGACGAGCGTGGTCTTGACTTTAGACTCAGGATCCCAGACGGTCAGGTCGCAGGGCATCGGCTTGTCTCCAATTCGTGGTCGATCCGGGACCACAGGCGGCATGCTAAGGTCAATCGAGGGATTCGGCAAGCCTCCGGCGGGCCTGAGGTTGGATGGACCGGCGAGGGTGATCAAGTCTGGTCCTCGGACCGAGGGGAAGGCCCAAGGGGTAGGGCCTTCTGTACAGGTAGGCCCCAACGCAAAGGGCTGTTGACGAAAAAAGCTGATCGCTCTAACCGCAGGTCTCAAAAGCACTTCGAACCTGTGTAAGAAAATCGTTGGCGTGCGTTTGACACGCCCAAAATCTTGGGGTATAAATATGGTTGCCCTCAAGATGTTGTAGGGGCCTGTCCGATAGTAACCGGGTTCCAAGGACTAATGGAAGCCGCGTGAGACGGCAAGCAGGAGGCCCTGCAGGCTTGAGGTACGCGCATCTCCAGAGGTGCGCAGCTTCCGGCGGTGGTAGTCAGATAACAATCCAAGATCCGCTGCGGCGGATTGGCCCGAAAGGGCAAATAGCGGGAGTTGTTGGGTAATGCTCGCGGACGTCAAGGACCGACGTGTTGCGGTGGTACCGGACAGGGATGGTGCCGGCCTGAATCTGACCGAGAACGCGCTGCGTGTGTTGCGCGCCCGCTATCTCAAGAAGGACGAGAGCGGCCGCCCGGTGGAAACGCCGGAGGATCTGTTCCGGCGTGTCGCCCGCACGATCGCGGCCGTGGAGGGCCAGTACGGGGCGGACGCCGAGCAGCGTGCGCTCTGGGAGGAGCGGTTCTACCGTCTGATGGCCAGCGGCGTGTTCATGCCCAACAGCCCGACGCTGATGAACGCGGGGCGGGAGATGGGCATGCTCAGCGCATGCTTCGTCCTGCCGGTGCGGGACAGCATCAACGACATCTTTGATTCGATCAAACACACGGCGCTGATTCAGAAGGCGGGCGGAGGGACGGGTTTCGCGTTCGACGAACTGCGACCGACAGGGGACTACATCCGGAGCAGCGGGGGAACGACCAGCGGGCCGATCAGCTTCTGGCGGGCGTTCTCCGAAGCGACGAACGCGATCCAGCAGGGGGCGTTCCGTCGCGGGGCGAACATGGGGATGATGTACATCCACCATCCGGACATCCTGAAGTTCCTGTACGCCAAGCAGGACCTCACGCAGTTCACGAACTACAACATCTCCGTGAAGATCACGGATGAGTGGATGGAGGGGTTTCTGGCCGATCCGGGCTCTCCGCACGTCGTACGGAATCCGCGGACGGGCCTGGAGTACTACATCCCGCTCGACGTGGACATCCAGCGGTACGACATCCGCTCGCTGATTCCAGTGACCGGTGACGCGACTCCCGTGACGCGCGAGGACGGCGCGGTCCGCGTGCACGTGAACGGATCGCCGGTCACTGTCTATCGCAAGCAGGACGTCTGGCGGATCATCGTCGATCAGGCGTGGCAGACCGGCGAGCCGGGCGTTGTCTTCATCGACCGGATCAACGAGTTCAATCCGACCCCGCACATCGGTCGGATCGAAGCGACGAATCCCTGCGGCGAGCAGCCGCTCCTGCCGTACGAGGCCTGCAATCTGGGAAGCGTGAACCTCGGCCGGTTCATCAAGGACCCGTGCACGCCGAAGGCCGCGGTGGACTGGGAGGCGCTTCGCGAGGTTGTGCACCACAGCGTTCGGTTCCTGGACAACGTGATCGACGCGAACAACTACCCTCTGCCACAGATCCGGGAGATGTGCCTGGCCAACCGCAAGGTGGGCCTGGGGATCATGGGGTTCGCGGACGCTCTCTTTCAGCTCGGCGTGCGGTATTGCAGCGAGGAGGGCGTCGCCTGGGGCGAACGGCTCATGAAGTTCGTCAACGAGGCATCCCACGAGGCGAGTGAACAGCTCGCCCGCGAGCGCGGCTGTTTTCCGAACTGGAAGGGCAGCCTCTGGGACACCCGGTACGGGCGCCCGATGCGCAACGCCGCCGTCACCACCGTGGCGCCGACCGGGACGATCAGCATCATTGCGAACTGCTCGGCGGGGATCGAGCCGCTCTTCTCGCTGGCCTTCTTCCGGAACGTGCTGAAAGGCCAGGATGAAGGGCGCAGCCCAATGATCGAGATCAACGAGATCTTCCGTGCGGTCGCGACGGCGCGAGGGTTTTACAGCGAGGGGCTCATGGAGCGGATAGCCACGGAGGGCACCCTCGCTGTTCTGGACGAGGTTCCGGAGGACGTCAAGCACGTGTTCGTGTGCGCGCACGACGTCTCCCCGGAGTGGCATATCCGGATGCAGGCAGCCTTCCAGAAACATTGCGACTCTTCGATCTCCAAGACGATCAACTTCCCGAATCACGCAAGCCCGCAGGACGTGGAGGCCATCTATCGTCTGGCCTACGAGTGGGGCTGCAAGGGCGTGACCGTGTACCGGGACGGGTGCCGACCGGGCCAGCCGATGGCCCTGGCCGACTCGGAGCGCAAGCACCAGGCCGAGCGCCAGCGCCGTACCGTCCCCCAGGAGGACGCCGAGGCCCGCGAGATCGAGCCGCGCGACCTCCCGGAGATCGTCAGCGGGCTACGGATCCGGCAGATGACGCCCTTCGGCAACATGCACGTAAAGATCACGGTCGATCCGCGGACTGAGCGGGAGCTGGAGGTCTTCGCGCAGCTCGGCAAGGGCGGCGACGTGGCCAACAGCGACCTGGAGGCGATCTGTCGGATGATCTCCCTCTGGCTCCGGGCGGGCGGTCGACTCGGGCACGTGATCCAGCAGCTCAAGGATATCGGGTCGAGCCTGCAACTGCCGACACGGGACGGCCGGATCATGAGTCTGGGCGATGGGCTGGCCCGGGCCCTGTTGAAGTATCAGCGGGCCAAGGAGGTGTTCGGACTGCGGGACCTGCTGCTGGGACTTGCGGATCTGTCGCAGCTCGACCGTCAGCCGTATGCGGGAGGCAGCCTCACCCGCTCGTCGGACGTTGTCCCCGGTGACCAGCGCGGCAACGGAAACGGCCACGGTCGGGGCAATGGGAACGGCCGCCGATTGGAAGTGCGCCACGCCAAGGCAGCCGAAACGTTCCGAGACGGGGCGTCCGCGCCGCCCGGGGACGCGGGCGTTCCGTTGCCCAGAGACGCATTCAAGCTNAAGTGCCCGGAGTGCGGGCAGACGCTGCAGCTCGCGGAGGGATGCCGCAAGTGCCTGAGCTGCGGGTTCGCCGCCTGCTGATCCGGCGTGCGGAAGGGCATCTGCTCGGAGACTTTACGGACCGCGGCGCAGGTCGATGAAACACCTCGCCCGCCGGGATGCTGAGATTCATCGGAGTGGTTGAAGGCGTACCGCGCTTCTTTCCCCTCCGGAAAGCACCGGGTGATCAACACCGCACCCGGTGCTTTCTTTTGGCCGCCTGTTGCTGTGAGNACACACGGACGACGGGCCTGCCGGCAAGGCGGTGTCGGCGGGTTGCCGTATGGACAGGCTGTCCTTATAAGTAGCAGCGTCCGATCGACGGAGGCGGGCTTGCCGCCCGAACGTATGCGGACCCGAGCCGGAATGCCCCCCCGGGAGCGGCTTGTCCGGGCCCTGAATCATCAGGAANCCGACCGCGTGCCCATCGACCTCGGGGGGTTCCAGACGGGGATCCACCGNGCGGCGTATGCGGCGCTGCTGGATCACCTGGCCATCCGGGATGAGATCGCGATCCTCGATCCCGTGCAGCAACTCGCGCGACCGTGCGAAGCGGTTCTGGAACGGCTGCGCGTCGATACCCGCTACATCACCGCACACGCGCCGGAGGGCTTTTCCGGGGGCATCCAGCTCAGCCACCGCGACGGGCGACTCTGGCACGACCTCCGCGACGAGTTCGGTGTGGTGTGGTCCATGCCGGACCACGAGCCGCTGTACATGGACATCTCGTACCACCCGCTCGCCGGGGCGACCATCGACGACCTGGCCAGNTATCCNTGGCCTCGCGGGGACGACCCGACACGGTTTACGGGGCTGCGCGAGCAGGCCCGGCGGTTGCGCCGGGATACGGCCTATGCCGTGTGCACGGGGATCGGCGGGGTCGTATACGAGATCTGCTGGTACATGCGCGGTCTGGAGCAGTGGTTCGTCGACATGATCGAGCAACCGGAGTTCTGCGCGGCCCTGCTCGACCGCACCCTGGCCTTCTGGCTGGGATTCTACACGGGGTTCCTCACGGAGGTGGGTGATCTGGTGGACGTGGTGATGATCGGCGATGATCTGGCCGGTCAGCGGGGGCCCCTGTTCTCCCCGGCTTTCTACCGGGAAATCGTCAAGCCGCGCCAGAAGCGCCTCGTGCAGCACATCCGGTCCCTGACGGAAGCCAAGATCTGGTATCACACCTGCGGCGACTGCCGGAGCTACATCCCGGATCTGATCGACAACGGGGTGGACTGCCTGAATCCGGTGCAGATCGGCCTGCCGGGCATGGAGCCCTCCTCGCTGAAACGCGAGTTCGGCGACCGGATCGTCTTCTGGGGCGGCGGCATCGACGCGCAGCACGTGTTGCCGTTCGCGTCGCCGGAGGAGGTGCGCGAGCACGTCCGGCGGAACGTGGGGATCTTCAAACCGGGCGGGGGCTACGTCTTCAACAACGTGCACAATATCCAGCGCGGCGTCCCACCGGCCAACATCGTGGCCCTCTTCGATGCGGCGTACGAGTTCGGCGGGTACTGAGGGCATAGTGCGCTAACCGCCGTGCCCCGGCGCTTTGTCCCGGACATGCTCACGGGCCGGCCGGCTGCCTCGGGGGTGCATCGCGTACCAGGCAAACCAGAAGGCGTGCACGATCTCTACGGGGGCGTCGCTGCCGGAGACCTCGACCGCGGCGGTGGGCGGGTCCGGGCGATAGCGGAAGGCGACATCGGCGGATCCCAGCCGCAGCGTCGCGCGGCCCTCGGCATCCGCGCAAGCCGCGATCCAGGGCAGCGGATAGACCCCGCGACGATCGCCGATCGCGATGACAACGACCGGCGTCTTATGCGACGGCAGCGTGCCACGGCCGTCCGGCCGGGCGTCTCCAGGCGGCAGCGGGGAAACCGGAAACATCAGGCGGTCCGAGCCGAAATAGCTCGCGTACGGGTCGCGCTTGTAGAGCCGAACGCGGGCCGGATCCTGCCCGAGGACGGTCGTTTCCGGATGTCGCTCGCGCCAGTCGACCCACCGCACGAGGTCGGCCGGCAGCACGGTCAGCCGAAGACCCGCCGCCGCGGCGGGGCCGGCAACGGCACGGAACTGAAGCTGGCTCCAGAGACTCTCGGGTTCGTGGCCCCCGGTTCGGTCGTACATGAGCAGGTTGGAGTTGTACAACAGGCCGCTGACCCCGAACTCGAGGGTCCGACCGGCCATCCGTCGATCGAAGACCACGGCCGAGTCGCAGAGGGGACAGTAGGTGACGGCAACGGGCACGCCGCCCACCGTGTCGTTGACTACCTCGTGCCAGTTCAGCACGCGGAGCGGATAGGCGCGGGCCTGGCCGCCGAGCGCCAGACCGATGACCCGGTCCGGCGGCTTCAGGAAGTCGGCCTGGGAAGCTCGGATGATCGGCGGATCCGTGATGGCCGGGATGCCGTCCCTGGGCACGCCTCCGGCGACGATTTCACGGCGAGGGATCAGACAGGTGGAAAGGTCGAAGCCGTAGCTTTCGACGGTCCCGCCGCCGAGCGTGCGGGAGTTCTGGCGCGAGCGGGCGCCTTGGCTCAGGATGCGGCCGGTCGCGAGGATCACCAGGATCGTGGCCAGCAGGAGCACCCAGCCGCCGCTGCGGAGCGTGAAGAGGGCGCTGCCTGGGGGGCGAGGGGAGTCCCCGTTCGGCGGGGAGGCGTGACGCTGTTCATCGGGCTCCATCGTGCGTTTTCCGCAAAGCTGCCGGGCGGGCTGCGGTCCTGGCCCCGGGTGCTCCGCTCCTGCCGCCCTTCTGTGGATCTACCCGCCGCCGAGGCCGATGGCGGGCCCGGAGGGGACCTGGGAGACCCTTATGCCTGCCGCCGCCGTNGTCTGGCGCAGNGGAGCGCGATCAGCCAGCATCANGCCCAAGACGAGCGGGAGATAGANCAGGCTGCTGACGAAGACCCGTCGGGCAGTGGTNTCCGTTCGAAGACGGTAGAGCCGCCAACTCAAGCCGACCAGCAGGGCTCCCATCGCCAGCGAGCCGACCGCATAGAGCCAACCCGCAGCGCCGACGAGGGTCATCGCCAGCCCGATCGGGAGCAGGACGAGGCTGTAGAGCACGACGACCTGGGACGTCACTTCGCCAGATGCGTCGATCACGGGCAGCACGCGAAAGCCCCCGCGGGCATAGTCGCGCCGATACACCCAAGCCAGCGACATGAAGTGCGGGATCTGCCAGACAAACAACAATGAACCGAGAACCCACGCACCTATGTCGAGCCGATCGGCCGCCGCGGCCCAGCCGATCATGGGCGGTATGGCGCCCACGGCCGCGCCGGCCAGCGTGCACAGGGAACTTCGAGATTTGAGGGGCGTGTACGCCAGAAGATAGAGCAACACGGTGGCAAGGGCCAGACCGGCCGCAAGCGGCCCGGCGCCGAAATAGAGCACGAAGGTTCCTATCGAGGCGGTCGCCGCACCCCAGACCAGCGCATGAGCCGGCAACAGAAGGCCGGTGGGGAGGGGGCGTTGTCGGGTACGTTCCATCCGGGCGTCGCGGTGCATCTCGATCCGCTGATTCAGGGCGTTAGCGCCCGCGGCGCAGGCGGCCGTACCCAGGAGCGTCCATAGCAGAATGGACAGGTCAAACGAGCCGGGGACGGCCATGACATAGCCGACCAACGTGGTCGCCAGCACGAGGCAGGTGAGCCGCGCCTTGCTCAGCTCGAGGTAGAGGGAGAGTCGCCCGCGGCCAGCGGGCAAGGACGGCAGAGACCGCCAAGCGTCTGCATCCGGCGGGCGAGTCGACATGACGTCTGACTATGCTAGGTCACGTAGTGGGGATCGACCAGTGCGGTGGGGGTTGGATTCGGGGTGCCCCAGGTCTGCCGTCAAGAGCAGGCGATGAGTGGAAAGGCCTCTCAGGAGGTGTAGGGCGTAACCCGCAATGTTTCAACGGGATGCGGCGATGGGTGGGGCGAACATGCGTTTGACATGGGGCGGTGCCCGGCGCATTAGTCGGCCTCCTCTTGGCCCTTTGGGAGAGTCGGCCATGTGCAAGTTCCGAATGGCAGCTTTGGTGGCCGTGACCATCGCGCCGGTGGCAGGCTGGTCGCTGGCGGGCAATCGGGGCAGCGGCGGCGCGGAGGGCCGGCAACTGGATCCCGTGACCGGCCGGGATCCGCGCAACTACCCCCCGGACCCGCAGGTCCGGTTTGAACACATGCGGCTGGAGCTGCGTTTCGACGACCTGACAAGCCGGTCCTTCCGAGGGGTCGAGACGCTCCGGTTCCGGACGTCCGGGCGTCCGTTGCGTCGGCTGCGGCTGGATGCCGTCGGGCTGCGGATCGAGGCGGTGACCGATCCGGACGGCAGGCCGCTCTCATTCCGAAGCGACGACGAGAGCCTGACGGTCCGCTTCGAACCGGAGCTGCCCGCCGAGTCGCCGGGGGGCATCCAGATCCGCTACGAATGTCGCGAGCCCGAACGCGGGATGCGGTGGACGATGCCGGAGGAGTTTCCCGGACGCGACCCCGGCGTGCACACCCAGGGCCAGACGGAGTTCAATCGGTACTGGTTCGTCAGCCACGACTATCCGAACGCCCGGTTCACGAGCGAGATGGTCGTCACGGTCCCGGCGGGTTACACGGTCATCAGCAACGGCCGCCTGATCGAACACGCCAGGCAGGCCGACGGGACCGAACGATGGCACTACCATGAGGCCCGACCGCACGTGTCCTACCTGGTGTCGCTGGTCATCGGGAAGTACGCGGTCGTGCGGGAGATGTGGCGCGACGTTCCGGTGGAGTACTACGTGCCTCCTGACAAGGTGGAGCGCGCGGCCCGGACGTTCGGCCGGACGCCGCAGATGATGGACGTTTTCAGCCGGCTGACGGGCGTGGCCTATCCGTACGAGAAGTACGCGCAGGCGGCCTGTTACGGTTACGGGGGCGGGGGCATGGAAAACGTGTCCGCGACGACCCTGTACGAGACGTGCCTGCCGGATGCGCGGGGGGCGATCGACCAGGACGTGGAAGGGCTGATTGCCCACGAGCTGGCGCATCAGTGGTTCGGCGACATGGTCACGTGCCAGAGCTGGGCTCACACGTGGCTCAACGAAGGCTTTGCGACGTTCATGCAGCACGTGTGGACGCAGCACGGTGACGGCCCCGACGACTACGCGTGGGAGATGTACAACGAGATGCGGCACGTGGCGGGCGTGGACAGCCCGGCCCTGGCGGCCGGCCTGGTGTACCACGAATACGAGTATCCGTTCGAGTGCTTCTGGCGCGTGAACGCCTACCCCTATCACAAGGGGGCGTGCGTACTGCACATGCTGCGACTGGCCGCGGGCGAGGAACTGTTCTGGCGGGCCGTCCGAACCTATCTGGAGCGGTTCGCCTGGAGGCAGGCCGAGACCGACGACCTGCGGAAGATCTTCGACGAACTGAGCGGCCGGAGCTGGGAGCGGTTCTTCCAGCAGTGGATCTATCGGCCCGGCGCGCCGAGCCTATGCGTGGGCTACGAGTGGGATGACGAGACCCGCGAGGTCCGGGTGACCCTCGAACAGAAGCAGGAAGTCACGCGGGAACGACCGGCCTTCGCGGCCGACGTGGAGGTGCGGCTCGTGTGGCCGGCGCCGGCGNGTGGGCCGGCCGCGGGGACTCTGCGGACGGAGTCGCACGTGATCNGGATGGATCAGCGGACGGCGGGGCTTCGGGTGCGCTGCGGGAGCGAGCCCTCGCAGGTGGTTGTGGATCCGGAGGGGGCGGTGCTGGCCCAGTGGGACCTTCGCCAGCCCGCGGCCATGCTCGTGCGGCAGGCGGTTGAAGGCCCGACGACGATGTCGCGGCTGCGGGCGATCCGGGCGCTTCAACAGAAGGACTCCGCCGACGTTCGGGCGGCTCTGGGCCGGATCGTGCGGGACGAGGGCATCCACTGGGGCGTGCGAAGCGAGGCGGCGATGGTGCTGGGGGACATGCAGTCGGACCCGGCGCGCGACATCCTGATCGACGCATTGTCCGAGGGCCCGGGCATCCGCCACCCGAAGGTCCGGCGGGCGGCCGTGGAGGCGCTCGGGAAGTACCGTCACGCGAAGGCGGCGGCGACGCTCCTGCGTTTCGCGCGGGCGGACGAGAGCTACCGTGTGGAGGAGGCTGCGCTGGCCGGGTTGGGCCGACAGGCACCGACGGACGAGATCATCGGACTGCTGCTGGCCAAATCCCAAAGGCCCACCGAAGACGACCCGACGTGCCGGGCGGCGGTCGAGGCCCTCGCTGCGCTGGGCGACGAGCGAGGGATCGAGCCGGCGATGCGGTTGGCCGCACTGGGGCAGCCCTACCGAACGCGACCGGCGGGGGTCAGGGCCCTGGGCAAGCTGGGGCGCAGCGAAGCCCGGCGAAAAGAAGTCCGCGAGTTTCTCGTCGGGCTGCTGAGCGACCCGAACGATCGGGTGGTTGAGGCGGCGCTGGCGGCGCTCGGCGAAATGGGCGACAAGGAGGCGATTCCGGCGCTGGAAGCATTTGCAGCCGGTTGCGCGCGCCCGGAGCGACGCGCCGAGGCCCGTGAGGCGATCGATTCCATCCGCAAGGATACCGGGGAAACGGAGGTGATCCGGGATCTTCGGGAGCGGGTTCGCAGGCTGGAGGAAGCTCGCGAGCGTCTGGAAAAGAAGGCCGCGACGGTGGCAGGGGACAAGGCTGAACCCTGAGCAACAGAGAGCGGACCGGGCGTGGCCGGCTGCGGGCTGAGGGGGCTGGCTTGCGGTTTTCAGAATCCCCAAGCCGCTCGGGCGGCGCGCCAGACGGCCGGCGAGATGGGCGAGGTCCACACGCGGCAGAGCGGCGATTCGGACCTGCGGAATCCCGTCAACCCGGGGGGGTCGGCGGTCGCATACGCCCGGCCGCCGGCCGGGTGGGTCCATTCGTACAGGGGCGCGGTCGTGGGGGGCGGGTCCTTCGCGTCGGGGGGTAAGGCATAGAACAGGGGCGGGACCGGGCGATCCACCGCCGCAGAAGGTCGCGTGGTCAACGCTCGGGCTTCGGACGCTCGCCCCGGCTCCAGATAAACGGGGATGGTTCCGGGCGCGGCCCGGTCGGGCGCGAAGAAGGCGATCAGACCATTCCGATCCGCGGCGTTGCCGAGCAGGAGGCCCTTCNTCGGGTCGCCGTCGCGATAGTACACCGGTANCGGCAGAGCCAGGCGCGGGTCGGCCAGGTCCAGCCGGTACATGATCTGGTTGTAGTCGTACCGGGGAGTCTGATAGGTTGCGCCCGAGACGAAGATCGTGTAGGTGCCCTCGAAGTAAACGAGCCGTCCGCCGTCCTGATCGAAGTAGGGGTGATGCCGCGGGTTGTAGAAGCTGTACTTGTCGTGCGTAACGACCTTTCGGGCGTACACCCAGGGTCCGGCCGGGGTGTCGGCCTCCGCGTACCAGATTTCGCCGAGCACGGACGTGCCGTAGATCTCGCAAACGATGAGAATCCAGCGGCGGCGGTATTCGTTCCAGTAGACCGTGCCCGCGTGGGCCAATACTTCCTTACCGGTGTCCACGTCCCGCAACNGGATCAGGGCTTCCTCGGGCCTGAGCCGGCCGGCCTTGACGAGATCGGCCTGATCTTTCTGGCTGAGCGGGGGGGTTCCGGGGCGCCAGGCGTAGCGGATGGTGCCATCGGGCGTGCGGTCGATGCGAGCCTCCTTGACGGCACTGCCCTGCTGGAGACATGTGAAGCCCTCGTATCGCCTCAGGTCGTTGAATGCCTCGGCCGTAGCCGGGACGCGGATGAGAGGAAAGGGGTTTTCGCAGAACACGTATTCGCGTCCGTCCACATCCTTCTGAAGCGTCTGGCCCCCTGCGAGGTGTGCCAGGGATGAGAGCAAGGGATCGCTCAGGTCCCACTGCGCGGTCTTCTGGAAGATCTGTCTGTCCGGGTCGAACTCGCAGACGCCGCGCTGATATGCCTCGAGCGGCGGTTTGATCTTGGCGTAAAGGGCCAGGAGACGTTCGCGCCCGCCCTCGCGGAGCACGCAGAACGCGCTGAGCCACGTCGGTCCGTCCCCGGGGATCGGGGCCATCGACCTGGCGAAGCCGTCCTCACGCACGAAGTACTCGAGATCCACACCGACGGCCGGGTCCAGTCCGCCCTCGGAAGGCAGGCGCGACGTGGCGGCGGTCATGTGAAAGTTTCCGAGCGGATAGGCGGGCCATCCCGTGTCGCCCCAGAACCAGTACAGCCGCCCCCGGTAGATGACGTTCATTACGCTGTCCGAGCCGAAGACGAGGGCGTTGAGCAGGGGCTCGCGGATCGGAGGCTTCTCCCCGAGGAGCACGGTATCCCGGTAGATCCCTCCGCCCGTAACGCGGTAGAGCCGTTCGGCGATGTTGATGCGCTTCATTTCGAGGACGGCCCGCCCGCCGGGGCTGACGTCGAGCTGGCGGCCGGCCATGCCGAACCCGTCCTTGGGAAACTCATAGCCGTGGCTGCGGACGTGGAAGAAAACCTTGCGGTGCATCAGGCCGGGTTCGTAGAAGGCCACCAGGCCGTTGCTGTCCGTGTAGAGGCGTATGTTGTTGGTGGTCTCCAGTTCGACCAGGGGGATGCCGCGGCGGGTCTGGGCGTCGATCACATGAATGCGGAAGTACTTCGACGGGCCCNCGGGGTCGGCCCCTGCCGGGTCGGCGGGGGACGCGGCGATCTGCAACCAGACGGCAGCGACCAGCGCGATCTTGCACATAGCGCGGTATTGTCGCCCCGCTGGAGCGTTTGGCAAGCGATTCCGGGGCGGGGGGATCGTCAACCGATCCGACGGCCAAGGAGACGGGCGACCTCGACGCAGTCCTTGTCGCCGCGACCGGACAGATTGATGACGATCGTCCGGTCCTTCGGCAGCGTCGGCGCGAGCTTGACCACGTGGGCCACTGCGTGGGCCGACTCGAGCGCCGGAATGATCCCTTCCAGTTCGGAGAGCATCTGGAACGCCTCCAGCGCCTCGGCGTCGGTGACGCTCGCGTACTCGGCCCGTCCGGTGTCCTTCCAGAACGAATGCTCGGGCCCCACGCCCGGGTAGTCCAGGCCGGCGGAGACGGAATGGACCGGCATCGTCTGGCCGTCGTCGTCCTGGAGGACATAGGTGTACATTCCGTGCAGGACGCCGGGGCGGCCGTGGGCGAGCGTGGCGGCGTGGTCGCCCGGAAGGGGTCCGCGGCCGCCGGCCTCGACGCCGATGAGCCGCACGGCGGGCTCGCCGATGAACGGGGCGAAGATGCCGGCCGCGTTGCTGCCGCCGCCGACACAGGCGACGATGCAGTCGGGGAGGCGGCCCTCGCGGGCAAGCATCTGCTGGCGGGTTTCGCGACCGATGACGGACTGGAAGTCGCGGACGATCGTGGGGAACGGATGGGGCCCCATGACGCTGCCGATGACATAGTGGGTGTGGCCTACGGAGGCCATCCAGTCGCGCAGGGCTTCGTTGATGGCGTCCTTGAGCGTCTTCTGGCCGCTTTCGACGGGGACGACACGGGTGCCGAGCAGCTCCATCCGGAAGACGTTGAGTTTCTGGCGGCGGACGTCCTCGGCGCCCATGTAGACCACGCACTCGAGTCCGAACATGGCGGCCGCGGTGGCGGTGGCGACGCCGTGCTGGCCGGCTCCGGTCTCGGCGATGATGCGGGGTTTGCCCATCCGGCGGGCGAGCAGTCCCTGGCCGAGGCAGTTGTTGATCTTGTGCGCCCCGGTGTGGTTGAGGTCTTCACGCTTGAGGAAGATGCGGGCGCCGCCGAGCCGCTCGGTCAGCCGGCGGGCGAAGTACAGCGGGCTGGGCCGGCCGGCGTAATCCTTCAGGTAGCCGTCCAGCTCGGCCCAGAAGGCCGGGTCGGCGCAGGCGCGTGTGTACTCCTCTTCGAGCTGGTGGAGGGCGTGCATGAGGGTCTCGGGGACGTACTGTCCGCCATAGGGGCCGAAGCGGCCGGCGGGGTGCGGGGCCGTCTGTACGGTCGGCGAGGTCGCGGCCGGATCGGCACATCCCGGCGATTGCTGCGTGGCATGCGAGCCTGTGTCCATCGGATGCTCCATTCAGGGTGCCCGGGGCGCCTGCGCCGGCTGCGTGGCGGCGCCGGAGGTCAGCAGTTTCCTGTACCGGGGATCGCGTCGCAGCGGTTCCAGCATCGGGTCGGCCTCCAGCATGGCGGGCGTGACTTCTCCCTGACGCATCGCCGCCTCGAGCTGGTCCAGGGCCGTGGCGACGTCTCCGGCGTGGGCGGCCAGACGAGCCCGAACATACGTGGCGTGGCGATTCCCGGGCGATCGCGTTCGCCAGTCATCGACCCATGCAATGGCCTCATCGATGCGTCCGGCCCGGGCCATTGCTACGGGCAGCAGGGCCCGGATGAGGTCGTCATCGGGGGCGTAATTCAGCGCATTTTCCAGATANGATACGGCCCAGTCCCAGTGCCCCTTCTCGGAGGTTTCCGCCGCAAACCGGACGAACATCTCGGCGATCTGCCGGCTGGAGGCGCCCCGTTTGGCCGGGTGGACGATCGGACGGACGGCTTCCAGCTCTCCCAGCAACCGACGGCCCTCGGCGGATCGCGCGAAGGCCGGCATCTGCTGGAGCAGGCGGTGCCGCTGGTCGCCCACGGTCATATAGAGCTCGAGGCTCTCGGGGTATCGGGCGTAGGCGGCGACCAGCTTCTCGAAGACGCTCACCACGTCCTCCCGGGCGGCGGCATCGGCGGCTTCAAAGTAGATGCGGTAGGCCTCCGAGGCACTCTGCACGTGCCTGTCTATCGTCCGCATGCGCCAGGGATCCGCGGACGGCCGGAAGGCCTCCTCAAACGGAGGACGCCGCATGGCAAAGAGCAGAGCGCTGATCCGGTGGGTCTGCTCGGAATATATGTGGCGGGGCGCGGAGAACTCGAGCCGCGCATGGTCGTCCGTGTGAAGCGGCGCGGACTCGACCCAGCGACGCAATCCGTCGCCGGAGGTGACGTAGCGGGCCAGAACGTGCCCCACGTCCGTGGCGTTGATGCGGTACAGGTCCTCGCGCACGGCGTCCACGGCGAATCGCTCGGCCATGCGATCCACGGAAACGGGGCCCGCGTCGGAACCGGCAACCAGAATGCAGTCCCCTACGCACGACCGCCAGACGGACACGCACTCGAAGACGTCCAGGAGCGTCCGGAGGACCATGCGGAAGTCCGAAACGGACATCATATAGGTGTGCAGCCAGACGCAGGCCCGGCCGTTTTCGGTCAGGCGGTCCCTGCACAGTTGAAAGTACTCGCGCGTGAAAAGATTCGCGATCCCCGCGATCCACGGGTTCGAGGGCTCCGAAATGATCAGATCGTATCGCTGATCCGTCAGCAGAAGGTGGTTCCGGCCGTCGGCCCGGATCATCCGGATGCGCGGGTCGGGCTGGGCCAGACGCGGGCAGTACGGACGGAAGTGTACCGCCGCATCGATCACCTCGCGGCTGATCTCGACACAGTCGATCTGCCGGTAGGAGGGATAACAGGCCACGGCATTCAGCGTCATGCCGGAGCCCAGGCCGATGATGCATGCGGACCGGCCGCCCTCGACGAGCAGCGCCGGGATATGGCCGAGGAGCAACTGGGTGGTCATGTCGTCGGGGGTGGTGGAGGCGTCCACCTTGCCGTTTACGCTCATAAAGAGCGCCTCGGGATCCGTCGACAACTGCACGACACCCACGGTGACGTCCGTTCCCTCCGCGTAGTGCAGGAGCCGATGCTCCTGCTTGAAGGTCTCCGGCGAGGTCCGACCGAAGAAAGGTGCGCTGATCAGGGCCTCGCGCTCCCAGCGGCCCGCCGAGAGCCCCGCCAGCGGCACAAGCAGAATCGCCGCCGCGGCCGGAAGGACGCGTCGCCTCAGACCGGGGGCGGGCGCACGAGGAGCCACCGCCAAGGCCGCTCCGACCAGGACATTGACGGCCGCGGCCGCCATGATCGAGTTCTGCACGCCGAGCACGTCGCTGCGGATCAGAACGAAACCGGCCAGGAACGAGCCCAGAATGGTCCCTGCGGTGTTGACGGCGTACGCCTGTCCCGTGGCCGCTCCGGGATCGGTGAAATCCAGCGCGATGACCCGGGTGACCACCGGAAAGATCGCCCCCATCAGGAGCGTGGGTACGAACGTCACGGCGATGACCAGCAGCATCTCGGCAGCCAGGAGGCGGGTATAGTCCGCCTTGTGCTCAGAGACCAGCGAGTGAACGATCCCCGGAGCCCGGCCGTACAACGGGGCGATCAGCACCGCCGCCAGCCCGATCAGGATCTCCAGGGCGGCGAACCACGACACGGGATCCCGGAGCCGGTCCACCCAGCGTGCGATGACCAGACTCCCGACCGCCAGGCCGCCGATGAACGCCGTCAGAATGCACGTGAAGGAATAGGTGCTCGATCCGAGCGACATCACCAGCGCCCGGGTCCACGCGATCTGATACACCATCGAGGCCAGCCCCGAGAGCGCAAAAGCGCCCAGAACCAGCCGCCGCAGCGCCGGAGAGAGCAGCCGATCGGCTCTGAGGCCGGCGGCCGGCGGCCCGGCCGGAACTTCGGACAGGCCGCTGCGCTGCGGGGCCTCCCNGGACCGCAGCAGCGCGATGGCGGTGAGACCCACGAGCAGATTCAGGCTCGCCGCCACCCGCGCCGTCGCGGACAGCCCCAAGGCCGGCAGCAGCAGGAAACCCGCCGCCGCTGTCCCGATCATGGCNCCCAACGTGTTGATTCCGTACAGCAGGCCCACGGCCCGACCGAAGTTCTGTCCCAGCGTCGTGACGTAGCGGACGAGGATTGGAAGCGTCGCACCCATCAGGGTGGTCGGCACGACGAAGATCANGACGGCGATCAGGAAGCGAGCGCCCGTCAACAGCCACGGTGCCCCCGTCACACGGGGGTACACGAGTCGATAGAGCGGCTCGGCGACGTGCAACAGAAAAGGCACCGTCAGGGCGTACAGACCGATCCCGATCTCCAGCAGGCCGTACACTCGGCCGGGCCGCTGCAGACGGGGCGAGCGGCGTCCGGCGATGTAACTGCCCAGACCCAGGCCGGTCATGAAGGCCACGAGGATCGTCGTGATCGCGTAGGTCGTTCCGCCGAAGACGAAGACCAGCTCGCGGGTCCAGACCACCTCATAAATCAGCCCGGCGCCACCGGAAAGCAGGAACAGAAGGAAGATGACGGCGCGAGGAGCCATTCGCTTCGGCAACCGTTGTCCTTCGCAGCGGAACGGGTCCCGCCGGGCCAGGTCGGCCGGCGACCGGGCGGCCCCGGGTTCGAAGACCGGAGTCAGTATAGGCTGGCGCAGCACGGGCCGCCAGGATGCGGACGCCATCCCGTTTTCGGAACGGCCCCCGCATCCGCCGGACGCAGCGCAGCCGGCGCGGGATGGGCCGTCGCGACGACGTGGGTTCGCGGCTCCGCGCGCAACAGGCTGCCGTCTGCCTACCGCCGAGAACAGGAAAGGCAACATGCCCTCGGACCGGCCCCGGCTGCACGGCGATCCGCCGGCGGCGAGCGCTTCCCCTCCTTGTGGGCACCTGTTCAGTCGCAGGCCGGCGGGCGGGAGGCGCCGTTGAAACA
>JGI24188J35168_1000723_pt1 | contig 19802 bp, 20 predicted proteins | sample YNPBryantNP2012_FD_35168 | JGI IMG/M metagenome (IMG submission 35168) | reverse complement strand
AGAGCGAGGTCCTGAAAATCCCAACAACGCTTTGCCGGATCGAAAAGCCAGAGAAGAGTGGTGCCCAGGGACGGAATCGAACCGCCGACGCAGGGATTTTCAGTCCCTCGCTCTACCGACTGAGCTACCTGGGCCCGCCAGGCAGGCGAAGTATGCCGTGGGAGGGGGAGGTTGTCAACTGCTGGGAGGGCGAGGAAGCCCGGAGCAAGCACTGGGGCTGGTGGCAGGCAGCGCTGCGCGGCGGCGCGTTATGCTTGCGGCGTGGTGGATGTGGCGATCGTGGGCGCGGGGCCGGTGGGGCTCGCCGCGGGGATCGAGGCCAAGCGGCGGGGGCTCGATGTGCTGCTCTTCGACCGGGGCACCGTGGCGGAGACCGTCCGCCGCTTCCCCCGAGACCTGGTGTTCTTCTCCGAAGCGAGGAAGATCGAGATCGGCGGCCACCCCCTGGTGACCGCCGGTCCCAAACCCACCCGCCGGGAGGCGCTGCTGTACTTCCAGAAGGTGGCGGAGCGGGAGGGGCTTGCGGTGCACCCCTACAGCGAGGTGCTGGCGATCCAGGGGCAGGAGGGAGCGTTCTCGCTGCTGGTGCGCCACCGTCGGCGCGAGGCGCGCTACCCAGCGCGCTACGTGGTGCTAGCCACGGGGTACTTCGGCAACCCCAACTGCCTCGGCGTCCCCGGGGAGGATCTGCCCCACGTGCACNACGGCTACGAGGAAGCAGCGCAGTACTTCGGCTGTCGGGTGGCGGTGGTGGGTGGCAGCAACTCCGCGGTGGAGGCGGCTTTGGACCTGTACCGGGCGGGAGCCCGGGTGACCCTGGTGCACCGCGGGGAAGCACTGCGGCCAGGGGTCAAGTACTGGCTGTTGCCGGATTTCGAAAACCGCCTGCGGGAGGGGGAGATCCAGGCGCTTTTCCGCACCCAAGTGGTGGCGATCGAGGAGCAAGGCTTGCAGCTTCGGGGGGAGGAAGGACCGGGCTTCCTCCCCGTGGATTTCGTGCTGGTGCTCATCGGCTACCGCGCCGCCGACGGGCTGCTGCGCCAAGCAGGGGTCGCTTTCCAGGGGGACAAGCCGCGCTTGAGCCCGAGCTTCGAAACCTCGGTGCCCGGGCTTTTCGCCATCGGCTCCTGCGGCTGCGGGAGCGAAACCCGCTCGGTGTTCATCGAAAACGGCCGGGAACACGCCCGCGTGGCGGTGGAGGCCATCACCGCCCGCCTGGCTTCCCAGCCCGCCTGAGCGGTGCAACGGCGCTGGCCTCGCCGAGCCAGAAGGCGCGGCCCTGCCCAGCTCATCCGGCACCCACGCTCCGCAGCACCTCTTCCGGCACCTCCACATCCACCTGCAGGAGCCCCTGGGCGTGGGTCTTGCCCTGGGCGTCGGTGAGCAGGCTTTCGCTCCCGCCGCCGCCCAAGGAGTCGTGGAGGATGAAGTTCAACGCCAAGAGGTTCGGCACCTCGTAGCGCTCCACCGGCCCCTTCACCACCTGGCCGAAAACCGCCTTCACCCACTCGGGGGTGAGGTGTTGCAGCATCCAGCGGTAAGCCTGCGGGCTTTTGGCAATGAGCCCCACGTTGGAAGCGTCCCCCTTGTCCCCGGACCGCCCATGGGCGATGGTTTCCAGCTTGACACGCGGCATGCGCCTTCCCCTCCCGGCAAAGTTTACCGGCAAGCGGTGGTGGGCGTCGGCAAAGACCCTACAATGCCGCCGTGACGCGGGCGGATCGCACCTGGCAAGCCATCGGGCTCTCGCTGCTCTGGGTGCTTTTGGGTTACCCCGGGCTTTTCTTCGGGCGGGTCCTGGCCCTCCAGACACCGCTCTGGGGCGTTCCCCCCTGGAGCGATCTGGGGGGCCCCAACCCCATGGAGCGGGCCCACCTCCAGGAAGCCGCCACTACCCTGGCCCCGCGTCTTGCCTTGGTGCAGCGACACGGGTGGGCGCTGGCCCTCTGGAACCCCTTCGTGGGCGGCGGGCGCGTGGGGTTTTTGGCCATGGGCGCCGAGGGGTACGCACCGCTCCCGGTAGCTGCTGCGCTCCTCGCCCGCAAGCTCTACCTGGGCAACGCGCTGCTGCTGCTCCACACGGGCTTGGCGTTTTTCGGGGTGTACCTGCTGGCCAGGCGGTTCCTCTCCCCAGCGGCGGCAACGCTTTCGGGCTTGGCCTATGCGCTTTCCGGCCCGGTGGCCAGCAGCTGGTGCACCGCCTCCGGCAGCGCCGCAGCGCTAGGCCCGTGGCTCTGGTGGGCCGCCCTCGCCGGAAACCGTCCTTTGGGGGCGCTGGCTTTCGCGCTGGCCTTGGCCACCGGTGGGGAAAGCTGGGGGTTTGTGGCGGGTTTCGTGGCCCTGGCCCTGGTGTCACCGCAAGCAGCGAGCCTGCAGCGCCGAGCAAGCCAGCTGGCGCTGGTGCTTGTTTCCGGCTTGGGTCTAGCCGCCCCGAGCTTGGCGCTGGCGGTCTTGGGCGCGGAAACCCCCGGGCTGTGGTGGCTCGCGGGAAACCCCCAGTCCCCTCCCGCTTTCGCGAGCCTCTTCTTCGCCCCGGCGGAGCCTCCCCGCAACGCCCCGTGGGTTTTCCTGGGCGGCCCGGTCCTGGTGCTGGCGCTTTTGGGTTGCCTCCTGCCAGGCAAGCTCCGCAGGGTGGGGCTGGTGACGGTGCTGGCCAGCGGGCTCCTGGTGCTCGCCCCCACCGCCGCGCTCCCCCCGTTCCTGGCTGCCCATCGCCCCGGGAGCACCCTGGCCTGCGGTGTGGCGCTCCTGGCGGGAGCCGGGGTGGAGCTGCTTTTGGCAAGAGCGGGGAGCGTCCCAAAAGCGGCCATCCTCGCCTTGGCTTTCGCCGCGCCTGTGGCCCGCTCGCTCCCCGCTGCCGCGGTTTGGCTTCCCTGGGAGACCAGGGAGCGGGCCACGCTGCCCAGCCCCGAGGCACCGGCAGCGCCAGCGGCGTACGAGCCGGTGCTGCCGCTGCTGACGCTGCCGCCGGATACCCCGGCGCTTTTGGGTTTGGCCGACGCCCGGGCCAAAACCTTTTTCGGCGAGCCCCGCTACCGCGGGCTGCTGGCTCCCGGTGCGGGCGGGGTGGTTCCTTTTTCGCGCATCACCGACCGCAAGCTGGCGGAGCTGGGGGTCACTTGGCTCTGGGAACCCCAGGAGGTGGCGGTGGTGAGCGGCGAGCTTTTCGCTCGCCTGGAGCCCGCCACGGCCCGCCGCGACCCCGGCACCCCCACCTACCCGCTGGCGGTGCCTGGGAAAGCCACCCGCCTCGGCCTGCGAGTGGGCCACGCTCCGCTGTTCGCCTTCCTGGAGCAAAACGGCCGCCGCTTTCTGCTGGCCGAAGATCGGGCCCTGGCAGGGGAAAGCGAGCTCTGGCATTTCTTCCTCCTTCCCCGGGATGTGCCCGGGGGACCTGCCCGCCTGGTAACCGATCGCCAGTTCGCCGCGAGGCATCCGGAGCTGGCGTTGGGCTGGGACACCTCGGGGTGGGAACTGGCGGGGGAGNGGGGAGGGGTGCGCCTGTGGCGCGCTCGCCATGCGCTGCCGCTGGCAAGCTGCAACGCGCCCCACCCCGGCGACCCCCCGCCGCAGCTGCTGCGCTGGGAGCCGCAAGGGGCGGTCATCCAGGTGGAAACGGCCCAGGCCCAGGAGCTCGTGGTGCGCATGAAGTTCCGCCCGCACCTTTTGCGGGTGCTTTTGGACGGCAAGCCCCACCGCAGCCACCGGGCCGGGGAGGTCTGGACCGCCGNGCCCATCCCTCCAGGACGCCACCGCGTGGAGCTGCGCTACGCCCTCCCAGGGATCCTCTGGCTCCTGCCGGCGCTGGCGCTTTTGGTTTTGCTCCCCAGGCGAAAGGAGCGCCCATGAAACTGGTGGTGACGATCCCCGCGTTCGAAGAGGAGGCAAGCCTCCCCGCGCTGCTGCCGCGCATCCCGAAAAAGCTGGAGCCGTTTGCGGAGGTGGAGGTGCTGGTGGTGGACGACGGCTCCAGCGATGCCACCGCGGCGGTGGCCGCCGCTGCAGGTGCCAGCGTGTTGCGGCTGCCGATCCACCGGGGTTTGGCAGCGGCGTTCACCGCGGGGCTGGAGGAAGCCTTGCGGCGGGGCGCCGATGTGGTGGTGAACCTGGACGCCGACGGCCAGTACGACCCGGAGGAAATCCCCACCCTGGTGGAGCCGATCCTCCAGGGGCGAGCGGATATGGCGCTGGGAGACCGGGGGGTGGGAACGCTGGCCCACTTTTCCCCCACCAAGCGCTTGCTGCAGCGCCTCGGGGCCTGGGCGGTGCGGCGGATTTCCGGGGTGCCGGTACGCGACGCCACCACCGGGTTTCGGGCCTTCTCCCGGCGCTGCGCCGCGCACCTTTCCTGCTTCACCACCTTCACCTACACGCTGGAAAGCCTCATCCAAGCGGGGATTTCGGGGATGGCGGTGGTTTCGGTGCCGGTGACCGCCTACCCCGTGGCCCGGCCCTCGCGGCTCTTCCGCTCCAATGCCCGCTACGTGGCGATTTCCATGGCCACCATGGTCCGCCTGGTGCTGCTCTACCGCCCGCTGCGGGTGCTCCTAGCCCTGGCGGCCCTGGGCGGCCTGGCGGGGCTCGCGCTTTTCCTGCGCTTCGCCTACTTTTACCTCACCGGCCACTCCCCTGCCGGGCACGTGCAGTCGCTGATCCTCGGCGCGGTGTTGCTGCTCGGAAGCCTGCAGCTTTCGCTTTTGGCGATCATCGCCGATCTGGTGGCGGTGAACCGCAAGCTTTTGGACGAGATCCGCGCCCGGGAGCGGGAGAAAAAGTGAAGCGCTGGGGCTGGCGCACCCTGGCGCTTTGCGCCGGCACGCTCCTGGCGGCTTGGCTTTTGCGGAAAGCCACCTTCGCTGCGGTTGCCGACCTTCTGGCCCGCACCGCCCCGTTCCCGCTTTTCGTGGCTTGCTGCNTCCACGGGGTGCTCGTGGGCTTGCGGGCACTGCGCCTGCAGCTTTTGAGTCGGGGCCTGCTCTCCTTTCGCCGCGCTTTGGCGCTTTTTTCCACAGCGCAGCTGGGGGCCGCGCTGCTGCCTTGGCGGTTGGGGGAGCTGCTGCTGCCCCCTTTGGCCCGGTGGGCGGGGCAAGCCCGCTTGGCCCACGGTGCCTTCTGGTGGCTCGCCGGGAGGTTCCTGGACCTTTGGTCCTTGGCCGCTTCCGTGACGCTGCTCGCCGCGGNNCAGCNGCTTCCGCCATGGCTTTTGCTTCCGGCTGGTGCGCTGTTGCTGGCGCTCACCGTAGTTTGGTACCTCTCACCGCGACGGCGATTTTGGCGCTTTTTGGCGCGCTGGGCCCCCTCCCCGGGGTTGGCCCGGGGGGTCTTCCGGGTGCGTCACGCCTTGCTGGCCTTTCGGCGAAGCCCGGGGCCGCAGCTGGCGGCGGTGGCGGTTTCGGTGCTGGGCTGGGGTGCGGTGGTGGGTTTCACCGCCACCCTCGCCCGGGGCATGGAGGCGGGGCTTGCCTTCCAGCAGGTGCTGTTGGCGGTGCTGGGAGCTGCGGTAGGGGCGGGGGTTCCCCTGGCCAGCATGGGGAACCTGGGCCCGCTGGAGGCGGGGTTCGCGGGAGCTCTGGCCACCACCGGGGTGGCACCCGAGGCGGCGTTGGCGCTGGGGTTCGCCCTGCACCTCTGGACCCTCGCCTTCCAACTGGCTTACGGCCTCGTGGGGGTCGCCCTGCTGGCAAGCGATCGGGCGGTCGCTCGCCAAAAGCAAGGTTGAGCGTTACATTGTTTTGCAGCGAAGGGAGGTGCGGGATGCGGAAGCTCATCTTGGAACCTGGGTCGGTCCGACTGGTCGAATCCGATAGTACAGAAGGGAGGCGCGGGATGCGGAAGCTCATCGTGGTGCTCATGGTGTTGGCAGCGCTGGCGTTCCTGGTGGGCGCCGTGGCCGCCTTTACCCACGGGACGGTCCTGGACAAGCCACCGGTGACCTACTGGCGCGGCGCCGTGGGTTTCCTGCTTTTCGCCATCGCCCTGGAGCTTTTCCCCAGGCAGGAAAGCTAGAGCCGGGCTCAGCGGGCCAGGGGTTCCGGAGGCCGGGGGAAAAGCCAGCGGAGGAAGGCCCAGAGGTCGAACACCGCCACGGCAAAGGGCAAGAAACCGAAATAGCCGAGAAGCGGCATCTCGAACAGCTTGAGCTCCCCCGCGAAGGGGACCGTGTACACCCACCGGGCGGAGGCCAGCATGTTGAGGCTCTCCCAGATGAAGCCGCAAACCCCACCCGCCGCCAGAAGCGCGAAAAACCGCGTGCGGTCCCCTGCCTCGAAGCTTTGCAGCAGGCACGGGAAGCCAGCGAGGAAGTTCACACCTTCCATGAGCACCGGCCAAGCGAGCCACACGTCCGCGGCAAAGTACGGGGAAGGCCAGAGCAGCGGCAGCAGCGCCATGGGCGCCCCCACCAGCACCAGCACCCAGCCCACCTCCTGGGGAACCTTCCCGCCTCTCCCCTGCCCCCAGCGCCGGAAAGCCGGGCGGAGCAGCTGGGCCCAAAGCAGCACCGCCGGGGTGATGGTGGCGAACGCCCAGGCGTAGCCGAAACCCCGTTGCGGCCAGGGGGGCAGCCCCTGGTAGTGCCACCACAGCGGCGGTTCCCCCCGGAAAAAGCGGGGGCTGTTGTACCACTCGAACAAAAGCCAGCAAGGGATGGAAATCACCGCGGCCCAGAGGAGCTCCCAAGGAAAGCGGGCGAGCCACGATTCCCCGCGGCGAGCGAGCCAGCCATCCGCAAGCAGCACCACCCCGGTCCACCCCAGGGGGGTGAGGTTTTGCTTCACCCACCCCAGCCCCGCAAGGCTCGCCCCGATGCTCCCCAAGAAAAGCACCAGGCCGAGCCAGAACCACCACGCGAGCCTCGCCATGGCGCTATTGTAGGGCCGAAGACCTCAGGAAACCCCCGGCAGGGAACCAAAAAGGCCCGGCGTCGTAAACTCGCATCGGGCCTCGATGGCCTGGAGGAGCTTCGATGAAAGGAACGACCAAGGTTTTCGTGGTGGTGGCAGGTCTCGGGGTGGTGGCTGCCGTGGCTTGGACCTTGTCGGGCAAGAAGGAAGCCAACGCTGCTCGCTTCCTCACCGCACCGGTGACCCGGGGGACCGTGGTGCAGTCGGTGACCACCACCGGCACCCTGGAGGCGCTCACCACGGTGAAGGTAGGCTCCCAGGTTTCCGGCATCATCGCGGAAATCCACGCCGACTTCAACGACCGGGTGAAAAAAGGCCAGGTCCTGGCGGTTCTGGACCCCACGCCGTTCATCGCCGCGGTGAACCAAACCAAGGCCCAGCTGGAGCGGGCCCGCATCCAGGCGTTGGACGCCGAGGCCAAGTACAAGCGCCAGCAAGCGCTGTTCGAGGCGAAGCTGGTTTCCGAGGACCAGCTGGAGACCGCCAAGGCCGCCTACCACCAAGCGCTGGCCCAGGTCACCGAGCTGGAAGCGGCGCTGGAGCGGGCGGAAACCAACCTCCGGTACTCGGTGATCCGCTCCCCCATAGACGGGGTTGTGGTTTCCCGGGACTACGACGTGGGGCAGACTGTAGCCGCTTCGTTCCAGGCCCCCACGCTGTTCACCATTGCCGAGGACCTCACCCGCATGCGCCTCACCTGCGACGTTTCGGAAGCGGACATCGGCCAGGTGCGGGAAGGTCAGCTGGTGCTGTTTTCCGTGGATTCCTACCCGGAAAAGCAGTTCGAGGGTCGGGTGGCGCAGATCCGCCTCTCCCCCAAGGTGGCCAACAACGTGGTCACGTACCCGGTGGTGGTGGAGGTGGAAAACAAGGACGGCTTGCTCTTGCCGGGGATGACCGCCGAGGTGCACATCCAGGTGGCGAAGGCCGAGGATGCCCTGCGGGTCCCCGCGGCGGCGTTGCGCTTCCGGCCGGAGGTGCTGGGGCTTTCCGTGGCTAACCCGGGACGACCGAACGGCGGCGGGGAGGCTACCCGAGGTGGTTGGCCGCGAGCTAGCGCCCCAGGGCAGCGCCGCCCGCCCATGGAGGCCGGCAGCGGGCAGCGCGGGGGGGAGGACAAGTGGGCTACGGTGTACCTCCCGGGTGAAAAGCCCTCCTCGCCGCTGCGGCCGGCGCGCTTTCTCCCCGGGCTCACCGACGGGCAGTACGTGGAGGTGCGGCAAGGGGAGCTGGCGGAAGGCCAACAGGTAGTGGTGGGGCTCGCCACCGCGCAAGCCGAGGAGGCGGGGGGTCTCGCGGGCATGACCCGCATGGGTCCGCCCCGCCGCTAGGGGGGAAAGCATGATCAACCTGCTGGAGGTCTACAAGGTTTCCCTGGTGGCGTTGCGCCGCAACCCCATGCGCACGGTGCTCACCATGCTCGGGGTGATCATCGGGGTGGCTTGCGTGGTGGCCATGGTGGCCATCGGCCAGGGAGCCTCCTCGGCGATCCAAAGCCAGATCGGTGCCCTCGGCACCAACTTCATGATCGTGTTTTCCGGCTCCCGCTCCGCTGGAGGCGTGCGCCACGGCATCGGCTCGGTGCAGTCGCTCACCGTGGAGGATGCCGAGGCCATCGCCCGGGAGTGCCCCTCGGTGGCGTTCGCCGATCCCTCGGTGCGCACCGCGGCCCAGGTGGTGTACGGCAACCAGAACTGGTTCACCACGATCCAAGGCGCTGGCGCCAACTACCCCACGATCCGCGCCTGGGCCGTGGCCAAGGGCTCGTTCTTCACCGAGGAGGACGTGAAAGCCGCCACCAAGGTGGCGGTGCTCGGTGCCACCGTGGTGGAAAACCTTTTCGGGTCCGCCGATGCCAACCCGGTGGGGGAAATCGTGCGCATCAAGGGCGTGCCGTTCCGCGTCATCGGCGTGCTGGAGCGCAAGGGGGGCAGCGCCATGGGCCAGGACCAGGACGACGTGGTGTGCATCCCCTACACCACCGCGCAAAAGCGGCTCATGGGGATCACCTACATCCAAGCCATCATGGTTTCCGCGGTTTCCCCCGACGCCATTGACCNGGCGGCCGACGAGATTACCCAGCTTTTGCGGCAGCGTCACCGCATTGGCAAAGGCCAGGACGACGACTTCGTGATCCGCAGCCAGCAAGAGATCGCCTCCACCGCCACGCAGATGAGCCGCGTGCTCACGCTGCTTCTGGCGGCGATCGCCTCGGTTTCGCTGCTGGTAGGGGGGATCGGCATCATGAACATCATGCTGGTCTCGGTGACCGAGCGCACCAGGGAAATTGGCGTGCGCCGGGCACTGGGGGCGCGTCGTTCGGATATCCGCTGGCAATTCCTCATCGAAAGCTCGCTGATTTCCGGTTTGGGCGGGGTGCTGGGGATCCTCCTAGGGGTGTTCATCGCCCGCCTCATCTCCCGCATCGGCGGTTGGCCCACGTTGGTGCAGCCGCAAGTGGTGCTGGCAGCGTTCTTGTTCGCTGGGGCGGTGGGGATCTTCTTCGGGCTTTACCCGGCGGCCAAGGCGGCGCGCCTGGACCCCATCGAGGCGCTGCGTTACGAGTAGCTTGCTGGGTTTTCCGCAAGATCCTGGCAAGCTTCGGTGAAGCGTTGGGCGGTTTCGTCGTCGAACGCCACCAGGCGAATCTCCTGGAGGCTACCTGGGCCTTGGAGATGCTTCCAGCACTCTTGGGCGATCACCCGGCACCCCTCCGCCTTGGGGTAGCCGAAGATCCCCGTGGCGATGGCGGGCAACGCCACCGACCGCAAGCGCTTTTCCTCCGCCCGGGCCAGCGCCGAGCGCACCGCCTGGCGCAGCTTGGTCTCCTCGTTCCCCTCCCCCCACACCGGCCCCACCGCGTGGATCACGTACGCGCTGGGAAGGCGGCCCGCCCCGGTGACCACCGCCCCGCCCACCGGCACCGGTGCCAAGCGCGCGGATTCTTCGTGGATTTCCCACCCTCCCTTGCGCACGATGGCCCCTGCCACGCCCCCGCCGTGGGCCAGCTGGGAGTTGGCGGCGTTGACGATGGCGTCGGTATGCTCCTCGGTGATGTCGCCTTGCACAACGAGCACCCGTCCGCGCCCTACTTCCCGTTCCCAGAGCACGCGACCCATAGCGCCTCCCGAGGGATTCTAGCCTCCTAGCACCAGGCCCTGGGCTACAATAGCCCGGTGGTGAGCCTCGCCCTTGCCGCTACTTTTCTCGCTTGCCCCCTCCACCCGGTGTCGCTGGACGTGGAGCTGGGGCAGCGGGCGCTCCCCGGCCTCCCCCCCGATCTGGCCCGCCAGCTGGCCAAGCACCCCGGGGCGTTTGCCCAAGGAGCCAAAGCCGCTGCCAGCTACCCGGCGCCGCTGCACCAGCGGGGGGGCAGGAACGGGGTGGAGGCAGCGATCCTCGCCCAGTGCGACCGGCTGGTGCAGGCGATCCGCAGCCGCAGCAGCTTCGAGGCCATCACCGCGGGTTTCGGTGCCCTGGCACACCTGGTGCTGGATTTCAGCTTCCCCGCCTCCCGCGCTGCCGAAAGCCAAGCGCTCTCCGCTTTTCTGGCCTCGCGGCTTCCCCGCATCCCGGTGGTGTTTTACGCCGGGGCCGAGGAGCTGCCTTTCGCTTCTCGGGAAAAGCTCTGGGGCTTCCTACTCGCGGAGCGGCAGCGGCTGCCTTCCCTGGAGCAGGCCCTTCTGGAGGACTTCGCCCGGGTGGGTGGACCATCTGCCTGGAACAGCTTGGACGATCGCTCCACCACCTTCGGTGTGGCCTCGGTGGCGTTCAACCGTGCCACCAGCCAGTTCGTTACGGTGAGTGCCTGGGTTTGGCATCACGCTGGCGGGTTGGTCCCCCGCTTCCCCGGGGATGGCCAGCGGATCTTGGTTTGGAAAGGAGCGTTGCAGCCCCGTGAAGCCCCTGTGCCTCGTCTCGGTGTCCGATAAGAAAGGCTTGGTGCCGTTCGTGCAAGCCCTGGAACGCCTCGGCTACGGCATACTCTCCACTGGCGGTACAGCTCGCACGCTCCGGGAAGCCGGGGTGGAGGTCACCGAGGTGGCCTCCTTCACCGGCAGCCCGGAAATCCTCGGGGGGCGAGTGAAGACCCTGCACCCCAAGATCTTCGCCGGCATCCTCGCCCAGCTGGAAGACCCTCAACACCGGAAGGAAATGGAAGCCCTGGGTTTTGCGCCGATTTCCATGGTGGTGGTGAATCTCTACCCGTTCGCCGAGGTGACCGAGCGCGAAGGGGCCAGCCCCGAGGAGGTCATCGAGAACATTGATATCGGCGGGCCCTCGCTGCTGCGGGCAGCGGCCAAGAACCACGAGCGGGTCACGGTGGTGGTGGACCCCGCGGACTACCCCACGGTGCTTGCGGCCTTGGAAAAACACGGAGCGGTGCCAGCGGAGCAACGTAAGCTTCTCGCTGTAAAAGCCTTCCAGCACACGGCTTGGTACGACGCCACGGTTGCCGCGCGGCTGCCGCATTTTCTCGGCTTGCCCAGCTCCAGGGTCTGGCAGGCTCTCGCCCCGTGGCTCGGGGCAGAGGAGGAGCCGCTGCGCTACGGGGAAAACCCCCACCAATGGGCGGTTTTCGCCAGACCGCGCAAACCCCGGGGGTTCGCGGCGTTCCAGCAGCTCCAGGGGAAGGAGCTTTCCTACAACAACCTCATGGACGCGGACGGTGCCTGGCGAGCCCTCTGGGATCTGCCGGGGCCGGGGGTGGTGGTGGTGAAGCACGCCAACCCTTGCGGTGTGGCGCTGGGCGATCGGCCGGAGCCGGCCTACCGCAAGGCTTTTGCCTGCGACCCGGTTTCCGCCTTCGGCGGGGTCATCGCGTTTTCCCACAAAGTGGACGAAGCGGCGGCAAAGGCCCTGGCCGAGCAGTTCGCCGAGGTGGTGCTGGCCCCGGAGTACGCCCCGGAGGCGCTGGAGGTGCTGCGCAAGAAGAAGAACCTGCGGGTGCTGGTGGTTCCTCCACCCCAGGGGAACCACCCCCGTCTGCGGGTGGTGGATGGCGGGCTTTTGGTTCAGGAGGCGGACGAGGGGTTTCCGGAGAGCTTCCAGGTGGTGACGCGCCGGCCTCCCAAAGCCGAGGAGCGGCAAGCGGGAGAGCTGGCTTGGCGCGTGGCCAAGCACGTCACCTCCAACGCCATCGTGGTGGCCAACGCCACCGCCACCATCGGCATCGGCGGCGGCCAGCCCTCCCGGGTGGACGCCTGCCGCATCGCCGTGGAAAAGGCCAAGACCTTCGGCCACAAGCTTCCAGGCAGCGCCGCGGCTTCCGACGCGTTCTTCCCCTTCCCGGACGGGGTGCGGGTGCTGGCGGAAGCCGGGGTGAGCTTCGTGGTGCAACCGGGGGGTTCGATCCGCGACGAGGAAGTCATAGCCGCGGCGGAGGAGCTCGGCATCGCCATGGCGTTCACCAGCCGGCGGCACTTCCGCCACTAGCCACCATGCTCGCGCTGCTTCTGGCCACCGCCGTCGCCACTGGCCCCTTGGAGGCGTTGGCTGCCCGGCTCCGCGCCTCCCCCGCCTGGCAAGCACCCTTCACCCAGTGTTTCCTCCCCGCTGGTTTCAGCACCGGGAGCGAAGAGCGAGGGGTGTTCACCTTCGCGCACCCTTCCCGCCTGCGCTTCGACTACACCTCCGATCCCCGGCGCACCTTCGCGGTGGACGGGGCCGTGGCCCGGATGGTGGACGAGCAAGCGGGAAGCTGCCAAGCGGTGGTGCTCACCGAGGGGTCCTGGGCAGCGCTTCCGGTGGCTGGGCTGGCGGACCCTGCTGCCCTGCGGCAGCTCTTCCTGGTGCAGCAGCAGGAGGGCAAACTGGTGCTGGTGCCGGAAAAACCCCTCCCCGAAGTGGCCCGGGTGGAAATTGCCATAAGCCGCGAAGGGCTGCCCGCGGAGGTGCTGGTGGAGGACGCCCAGGGGAACCGCAACCTGTTTCGCTTCGGGGGCTGGCGGGCGATCCCCGCTCCCGCTCCCGCGTTCTTCACCCCGGCGCTCCCCGGCTCGACCCCCTGCCCGCCACCTTAGGTCGCGGGGGGCACGCTCGCGCTCCCCCACCCAGCCGCGAGCGGCTTGGCCCCCCGAACCCCCACGCGCGCACCGGCAAAGCCGGCTGCGCGCTCATCTTGCCCCCGCCCGCTCCCGTTGCGGGGGGCACGCTCGCGCTCCCCCACCCAGCCGCGAGCGGCTTGGCCCCCCGCGACAGAAGCTCCGAACCCGCGAAGCGCCGCCTCGCCCCGCGAGCCGGCAAGTGCCGCTGGAAACTCGCCTAGCGCCGTTTACTCTGATTCCGAGGCTTTGCAGCGCCGCGGGGACGGGGTACGATACCCCTGCCCGAGAGGGGCTGGAGGGTTTTTGGCGACGCTTTCTGAAAAGCAAGACCGTGCCGCGCTGTTGCGTGCCGCCCTGGCCACGGTGGAGCCNCGGCTGCGGCAGGTGGAGGCGTTCATCGCCCAGGAGCTTGCCGCTGGTCCTGCGGCCGTGGAGCAAGCAGGCACCTACGTCTTCGCCAGNGGCGGCAAACGGCTGCGGCCAGCGCTGGTGCTGCTGGTTTCGCGCCTTTTGGGCTACCAAGGGGACAAGGACGTGCGCTACGCGGCGCTCATCGAGATGGTGCACACCGCCACGCTGGTGCACGACGACATCATTGATCACGCTGCGGTGCGTCGCGGCCGGGCCTCGGCCAACCGCCGCTGGGGAAACCAGCTCACGGTGCTCCTGGGGGACTGGTTGTACACCCGCTCCATGGAAATCGCCCTGGAGGTGGACGATCTGCAGGTCATGCGGGTGCTTTCCCGGGCCACGATCCAAATGATCGAGGGCGAGGTGCTGGGGCTTTCGCTGCTCCGGCGCCTGGACATCACCCAGGAGCAGTACCTGGAAATCGCCCGCCGCAAAACCGCCGAGCTGTTCGCTGCCGCTTGCTGCATCCCCTCGCTTTTCGCCGAGCAGTTCGCTCGCTACCGCGAGCTGCTTGCGGAGTACGGGCGCAACCTCGGCATGTGCTTCCAGATCGTGGACGATCTCTTGGACTTCACCTCCTCCGAAGCGCAGCTGGGAAAGCCGGTGTTCGCCGACCTGCGGGAGGGCAAGCTCACCCTGCCGCTGATCCTCGCCCTGCCGCGTTTCACGGCCTCCCAGCGACAAGCGGTGGCGGAGGTGGCGACCCAAGGTTCCTTCGCCGCCTTGGATCCGGAAGAGCTGCGCATGTGGCTTGCGGAGCTGGGGGCCCTGGAGGCGGCCCGGCGGGTGGCGGCGGAGTTCGGGGAAAAGGCGGCGGAGCTCGCGGGCAAACTTCCGGCAAGCCCCGAGCGGGAAGCGCTCGCCGCCGCACCTTGGTACGTCCTCGACCGACAGAACTAGCGTTCCGAAGAACCTGGCGGCAGGCGCGTATAATCGCCGGGCACGGCGATGAGGGGACTTTGGCGAAGACTGCGCGGCGAGGAGCGCCGGCGGCGAGCTTGGAGCGAAGCGCTTTTGCAGAACATCCAGCGGGCGGTCCAGGAGCGGCGCTTCGCTTTCGCGCTGCGCCACTGCGAGGAGCTCTTGGCCAAAGACCCCAGGAACATCCAGGCTTGGCTCATCCGCGGCCACCTGGCCTGGAAGTACGAAAACGACACCGCCAAGGCGGTGAGCTGCTACCGGCAGGTGCTCATTCTGGGGGGTTACGAAAGCTCCAACGCGTCCGTGGCACAGGCCCGAGCTTCCCTGGCGCAACTCCTGGCGCCCGAGCCCTGAACCGCTCCACCACCGGGAACACCTCCACCGCTTCCGGGGCCTTCGCTGCCACCACCAGCACCTGGCTCACCCACTGGGGTTCCGGGTCCCAGAGGGCGGCTTTCGAGCCGGTGTACACCCCCAGCCGCTCCCGCAGCTCGGCAAGCCCCTCCCCTTCCCGCCCCACCGCGTACCACAACCAACCCTCCCCGCCGGGTTCGATGCGCACGTAGCCGAAGATCGGCCGGGTGGTGCGAAAAAGCCAACTGCGGGGCGCCAACTGTTGGCCCTCGCCCAGCGAGACCGGCTCCTCCACGAAGATCTGGTCCAAGGTGCGGGGCCGCGGCACCGGGCGGGGGTAGGACCAGGGGTAACGGGGGGGCCGTCCCCAAACCACCGGCGGCGCCACCAGGCGCCCGGAAGCTTCTTGCAGCAGGAAATCCCGGCCGGTGATCACCGCGCTCTTCCTGCCCCCGGGCAAATCCAGCGCCGCCAGCAGCCCCCCCACGGGGGTGGGAGAGCGCACCTCGATGCTCACGGTGTTGGCGCCGGGGCGTAGGAGGTGGCTTACGTCGTAGACATCCAGGCGAAACCCCGGACGCGACCAACCGCACCCTGCCATCACGCCGTTCACCGTCGCCACGTACTCCCGATCAGCGCAAACCTTCAAAAGCGCCCCGGGGCCGGGCTGGGAAAGCTCGAAGCGGGCCACGAAGACCCCGCGCACCGGGTACGGTCGCTCCAGCTCCTGGGTGACCCAAACCCAGCGAGCCTCGCCGGTGAGGTGGCTCAGCTCGCTGCGCCAGAAGCTGTGCAGCAACCCCCAAGCTCCCAGGAGGCTTGCGAACCCGGCGAGGCTACGGAGCCAACGGCGATCCCCCACAGGGCAAGTGTACCCGCCGCCGGCAAGGGCGTTTGACAAGCGCCCAGGCTTGGCCTAGGATGCCGCCACGTGATGGCAAGAAGGGCGCTCGCGGTGATTCCTGCGCGCATGGGGGCGAGCCGTTTTCCCGGCAAACCTCTGGTGGCGCTCTTGGGCAAGCCCATGGTGGCCCACGTGGTGGCCCGGGCGCTGGAGGCGGGGGTTTTTCACCAGGTGGTGGTGGCCACGGACCACGAGGAGGTGGCTCGGGCCGCGGAGGCCGCAGGGGCGCGGGCGGTGCTCACCGGCCCTGCCAGAAGCGGCACCGATCGGGTGGCCATGGCGGTACGGGAGCTCCCCGGGGAGGTGGTGCTCAACGTCCAGGGGGACGAGCCTGCGGTGCCTCCGGAAAACCTGCGGCTTCTGGCAAGCTTCCTGCTGGAGCACCCGGAGGTGCCCATGGCCACCCTGGCCCTCCCGGGGAGCCTGGAGGATCTCGCCAACCCCAACGTGGTGAAGGTGGTGTGCGACGCCCGGCAGAACGCGCTGTACTTTTCCCGGGCCCCCATCCCCTACCAGCGCAACCCGCACCCGGAGCTGGTGCAAAAGCACGTGGGGCTTTACGGTTTCCAGCGGGAAACGCTCATGGCGTTCGCCAACCTCCCCGAGCACCCGCTGGAGCTCTGCGAAGGGCTGGAGCAGCTGCGGGCTTTGGCTTGCGGCATCCCCATCCGCGTGCTGCCGGCCGCCGGAGATTCGGTGGCGGTGGACACCCCGGGGGATGTGCCCCGAGCCGAGGCCGCGTTGGCCCGCTGGGCCGAAGGAGGAAGCTGATGGCGACCAAGTACGTCTTCGTCACCGGCGGGGTGGTTTCTTCCCTGGGCAAAGGCATTGCCGCTGCCTCCATGGGCGCCCTCCTGGAGGCCCACGGGTTTTCGGTGACGCTCATGAAGTGCGACCCGTACATCAACGTGGACCCCGGGACCATGTCCCCCTTCCAGCACGGGGAGGTGTACGTCACCGACGATGGCGCGGAAACCGACCTGGACTTGGGGCACTACGAGCGGTTCACCTCGGTGACCACCTCGCGGAAAAACAACATCACCACCGGCCGGGTTTACCTTTCGGTCATCGAGAAAGAACGTCGGGGCGATTTCCTCGGCTCCACCGTGCAAGTCATCCCCCACATCACCGACGAGATCAAAGCCGCGATCCGCGCGGTGGCCGAGGACCACGACGTGGTGATCGTGGAAATCGGCGGCACCGTGGGGGACATCGAATCGTTGCCGTTCCTCGAAGCCATCCGTCAGTTCCGACAGGACGTGGGGCGGGGCAACGCGGTGAACGTTCACGTCACGCTGGTCCCCTACCTGGCAGCCTCGGACGAGCTGAAAACCAAACCTACGCAACACTCGGTGAAGGAGCTGCGGGCCATCGGTATCCAGCCGGATATCCTCGTTTGCCGGGTGGATCGCCACCTCCCCGAGGAAATGCGCCGCAAAATCGCGCTGTTTTGCAACGTGGAAGAGCGAGCCGTGATCCCTGCCCGCACCGTGGACACCATTTACGAGGTTCCCCTGCGCTTTGCCGCGGAAAACCTGGACCACATCCTCTTGGAAATGCTCAACCTTCCCCCCGGGCCCCGGGATCTTGGCAAGTGGCAGAAGGTGGTGGATCAGCTCAAAAACCCACGCCACCACGTGCGCATCGGCATCGTGGGCAAGTACGTGAACTTCGTGGACAGCTACAAGTCGCTGAACGAGGCGTTGATCCACGGCGGCATGGCTAACGATGCCAAGGTGGAGCTGGTTTTCATCGATGCGGAGCAGCTGGAGGGAGAAGCTTACGTGGAGGAGCTGTTCCAGGTGGACGGCATCCTCGTGCCGGGCGGGTTCGGCAAGCGCGGCATCGAGGGGATGATCCGTGCCATCGAGTTCGCCAGGGGGCACCGCATCCCGTTCTTCGGCATCTGCCTCGGCTTGCAGACCGCGGTCATCGAGTTCGCCCGCAACGTGTGCGGTCTGGCCAAGGCCAACTCCTCGGAGTTCGTGCCCGATCCGCCCTACAAGGTGATCTACAAGATGCGCGAGCTCGTTGGGGTAGACACCCTGGGGGGCACCATGCGGCTGGGGAAGTACCCCTGCCAGTTGAAACCAGGGTCCAAAGCTTGGGAAGCTTACGGCGCCGACACCGTTTGGGAGCGGCACCGTCACCGTTATGAGGTGAACCAGGACTACGTGCCGATCCTCGAGCAGCACGGGCTGGTGGTTTCCGGCCGCTCCCCGGACCGCATCTTCGTGGAGGTGATCGAGCTGCCGGACCACCCGTACTTCGTGGCCTGCCAGTTCCACCCGGAGCTCAAGTCCAAGCCGTTCGCCCCACACCCGCTGTTCGTGGCGTTCATCAAGGCGGCCCTGGCTTACCAAAAGCAAAAGGACCAGGCCCTGGTGCTGCAAGCTGCTCCCCTGCCCGCCGAGACTCCCGAGGGGGTCCAGCCGTGAGCTTCCCGGTGCGCGCGTGCCGCATCCGGGAGGACCTGGTGGTAGGGCCAGGGCACCCCCTGGTTTTCATCGCTGGGCCCTGCGTGCTGGAAAGCCGGGAGCTCGCCCTGGAGGTGGCTTCCGCCCTGGCGGCGCTGGCCCGGGAGTTCGCGGTCAGGCTGGTTTTCAAAAGCTCCTTCGACAAGGCCAACCGTTCCTCCCTCGCCTCGTTCCGCGGCCCTGGGCTGGAGCAGGGCCTCGCTTGGCTCGCCGAGGTGCGCGAGACCACGGGGCTCGCGGTGCTCACCGATGTCCACGAGCCTTGGCAGGCGGGTCCAGCTGCCGAGGTGGTGGACGTGCTCCAGGTGCCCGCTTTCCTGTGCCGGCAGACGGATCTGCTGCTCGCCTGCGGTCGCACCGGCAGGGCGGTGAACGTCAAAAAGGGGCAGTTCATGGCCCCCGATGACATGAAAAACGTGGTGGAAAAGCTGCTCGCCACCGGCAACACCGCGGTGACCCTCACCGAGCGGGGCAGCTCCTTCGGCTATCACAACCTGGTGGTGGACCTGCGGAGCCTCGCCATCATGCGCCGTTTTGCCCCGGTGATCTTCGATGTCACCCATTCCCTGCAGCTGCCGGGGGGGTTAGGTCACGCCACCGCCGGGGACAAGCAGTTCTTCCTCCACCTGGCCCGGGGAGCTGTGGCTTGCGGCGTGGACGGCATCTTCGCTGAGGTGCATCCTCGCCCTGAAAAAGCGCTTTCCGATCCCACCACCCAGCTGTCGCTTACGGAGTTCCGCACGCTCGTGGAGCAGGTGCTGGCGGTGCAGGAAGCCGTGGCGCGTGTGGTAAGCGAGGCGTAAACAGGAGGTTTTTCCGTGCTCACCCAGGAGGATTTGCTCGCCGAATTTCGTGGAACCCAAAAGCAGTACCAGCCCCAGCCAAACATCGAAGGCGTCAAGCTTTTCCCGTTGCGACGCTTCGTGGACGACCGGGGGCTTTTCCTCGAGCTTTACCGGCAGGAGCGGACCCACCCAGGCACCGAGGAGCTAGCGCAGTTTTTCGCACCGATCCAGCTCGCGCAGCTCAACTACTCGCTTGTGACCGTGGGGGAGCACATCAAGGGCCTGCACTACCACCTGAAGCAGGCGGACGTGTGGTTTTGCCCGCCGCCTTTCAAGCTCAAGGTGGTGCTCTTGGACCTGCGCAAGCACTCCCCCACCGCTGGGCAAACCCAGGTGGTGGTGCTCGGGGAGGGGAAAGACGCCTGGCTCTTCATTCCCCCGGGGGTGGCCCACGGTTACCGCCCCCTCACCAACCCCTGCGGGCTTTTCTACCTGGTCACCCGCTGCTTCGACCTCACCGATCCCGACGAGTACCGCATCCCCTGGGACCACCCAGCGGTCCGAAAGCTCTGGGATGTGAAGAACGAGTAGCGCGCGCCTTGCGCCAGCGCCTCCTGGCTTCGCCAGCGCCCGGCGCCTCGGGAAACCTCTCACCCCGCGCAAACGCACGGCGCTGCCTCCCTCGCTCTGCGAGCAGCTTCTTCCCTCAAGCCCCCTTTCCCTCCGGGAGAGCTAGGGCGAGGGAAAAAGCGGGGAAAGCGCACCTCTGCTTCAACTCCCTCTTCCTCTGGGAGAGGGCCGGGGTGAGGGAACGAGGGGCGGGGTAAGGGCTCCTGAAGAAAGAAAGCCAGCGATGGCCAAGCCTGCGGGCACAGGGCCACGCCGTCTCAGCCTGGGGGAGAGCAAAGCCGGCGTTACTTGACAATCCCCAAAAGCTTCGCCACGAATTCCAGAGCGTCCCTGTTGAAAAGAACCACCGCGAAAAGGATCACCAGCGACCA
>JGI24188J35168_1000719_pt1 | contig 19866 bp, 16 predicted proteins | sample YNPBryantNP2012_FD_35168 | JGI IMG/M metagenome (IMG submission 35168) | reverse complement strand
CCCACCCACCATCTTGCGGGTTTGCTTGAGCGCCACCGCCAAGCTGCGCACCTCTTCCTCGGTGCGCTTTTGCGCTTGCGCCAAGGCCCGCTGTGCTTCCGCCAGCTCGTCCATCCGCCTGGCCAGCTGCTCCACCCGCTGCTCGGTGCGCTTCTGCGCCTCCGCCAGCTCCTCCACTCGCTGCTCGGTGCGCTTCTGCGCCTCCGCCAGCTCGTCCACCCGCTGCTCGGTGCGCTTTTGCGCCTCCGCCAGCTCCTCCACCCGCTGCTCGGTGCGCTTTTGCGCCTCGGCCAGGGCCCGCTGCGCTTCTGCCAGGGCCTCCACCTGGTTTGCCAGCTGCTGCACCACCGCCTTGAGCTCGGCGAACTCCTCCTTGGTCACGGTCTGGGCCAAATCCGCGACAATGCGCCCCAGCACCCCGGTGAGCGCGTTGGCTGCCGCCTCCCCGAAGATCGGTACCAGCTCCAGGTAAATGGCGTGGGTGTCCAGCAGCGGCACCGCTGTTCCTCCCCCTCCACTATAGCAAGCGGCCGAGTGGCAGCACCACCGGCTCGCACCCGGGGGCTAGGGCTCCAGGCGGTAGTTGGGGGCTTCCTTGGTGATGATCACGTCGTGGGCGTGGGATTCCCGCAACCCCGCCTGGGTAATGCGGATGAAGCGAGCCTGGCGCTGCAGCTCGGGGATCGTGCGGCAGCCGCAAAGCCCCATCCCCGCTTTGAGCCCACCCACCAGCTGCGCTAGCTGGGCCGCCAAGGGGCCCTTGTAAGGGACCATGCCCTCGATCCCCTCGGGGACCAGCTTGGGCAGCTCCTCTTGCTCCTGGAAGTAACGTTCCCGGGCGCCGGCGCCTTCGCGCATCGCCCCCAGCGACCCCATGCCGCGGTACGCCTTGAAGGTACGCCCCTGGTAGAGGATTTGCTCCCCTGGGGACTCGTCCACCCCGGCAAAGAGCGAGCCGATCATCACGCTGTCGGCACCGGCGGCGAGGGCTTTGGTGATATCGCCGGAAAACTTGATGCCGCCGTCAGCGATGACCGGGACCCCGGCTTCCCGGCAAGCCCGGGCGCACTCCATGATCGCGGTGATTTGCGGGACGCCGGCCCCGGTGACCACCCTGGTGGTGCAGATGGACCCGGGCCCCACCCCCACCTTCACCGCATCCACCCCCAAAGCCACCAGGTCCCGGGCCCCCTCGTAGGTGGCCACGTTGCCGGCGATCAGCGGGACCTCGGGGTAGGTTTCCTTGATCCACCGGGCGGCAGCCATCACCGCCTCGGCGTGCCCGTGGGAGGAGTCCAGCACCAGCACGTCCACCCGGGCGGCCACCAGCTCCCGGCAGCGGTCCTTCAGGTCGCTCCCCGCCCCCACCGCGGCGGCCACCCGCAGCCGGCCCATGGGGTCCTTGCAGGCGTTGGGGTACTCCTGGGCCTTCTTGATGTCCTTCACCGTGATGAGCCCCTTGAGGTTCCCTTCCTCGTCCACCACCAAGAGCTTCTCGATGCGGTGCTTGTGGAGGATGGCCTTGGCTTGCTCCAGGGTGGTGCCCACCGGGGTGGTGACGAGGTTTTCCTTGGTCATGAAGTCGGCGATGGGGCGCTCCTCGTCGGTGCAGAAGCGCAGGTCGCGGTTGGTGAGGATGCCTTTGAGCTGGCCGTGCTCGTCCACCACCGGCAAGCCGGAGATCTTGTAGCGGGCCATGAGCGCCAGCGCTTCCCGCACCAGCTGCTCGGGGCGGATCGTCACCGGGTCCACGATCATCCCCGATTCCGAGCGCTTCACCATGTCNACCTCTTCCGCCTGCCGGGCGATGCTCATGTTGCGGTGGATCACCCCGATGCCCCCGTGCTGCGCCATGGCGATGGCCATGCGCGCCTCGGTGACCGTGTCCATGGCCGCGGAGAGGATGGGGATCTTGAGGGTGATGGTCTTGGTGAGGCGGGTGGACACGTCCACCTCCGCCGGGTGCACCGCCGAGCGGGCGGGGAGCAGCAGCACGTCGTCGAAGGTCAACGCCAGAGGGATGCTCGTATCCAGCATGGCCAATTTTACCCTCGTTTTTCGCCCCCGGGGGAGCGGTGCCACAATAGCCCCGTGAGCGAGCGAGGGGCGTTCCGGGCCGGGTGGGTGCTGGGCAAGCTGCTGCGGGGTTACCGCTGGCTGCTGCGCTGGGAGGTGCAGGAGCATGCCCCGCTTCCCCGCCCCTGCATCCTGGCGGTGTGGCACGGCAGGCTCCTGGGGGTGCTGCTGCATCGAACCGGGTCGGGGATGGTGACCATGGCATCGCTTTCCAGCGACGGGGCCTTGGCGGCGGGGGCGGTGGAGGCCCTGGGGTGCCGGGCGGTGCGCGGCTCTGCCAGCAAGGGGGGATCCCAGGCGCTGCGCCAGCTGCGCCGGGCGTTGCAGGAAGGGGCGCCGCTGGCCGGGCTCACGGTGGACGGGCCCAGGGGGCCGTTCCGCCAGGTGAAGGGGGGGATCGTGGTGGCTGCCCGCTGGCTGGGGGTTCCCATCGTGCCCGCCAGCTTTTCGGCCACCCGGGCCCGGGTGCTTTCCAGCTGGGACCGCATGGTGGTTCCCAAGCCTGGGGCCCGGGTGCTGGTAGGGTACGGCCCGCCCTTGGCCCCCGAGGCGCTCCCCCAGGAGCTGGAAGCGGCCTGCGGCGCGGTGGGGGAAGCCATAGACACGCTCACCTGGCAGCTGGACCAGGCAGTGCAGGGGAAGCCCTTCTGGCCGGAGCTGGCGCCGTGAGGATCTGGGAGGCTTTCCGGGGGCCGCGGTTTTCCGGGAGGGTGGGGCAGCACGGCCTGGGGGAAGGGGTGGCTTGGTGGGGCTTCACCCTGGAGGTGCCTTACCGGAAGCTCCCTGTGGTGGCTCGGAAGCTTGCGGGGTTCGCCGGTGCTTGGGCGGTGGAAAGGGGGTGCCAGGTGGGGTGGGTGGGGATCTTCCCGGACGAACCCCCTAAGCTTTTGGCCTTCGCCCCCAAGGCGGACCTGGTGGCCCAGCACTTCCTCATGGCCACCGTGGAAAACCCCGGCCACCTGCTCCCCCAGCTCTGGCTCGCTCTCCCCCGCAACACCTACCTGGCCACGGTGGTGGATCCGTACGTACCGTTCGTGCTGCGGCAAGACCAGCTCGTTTCTCAGGTGGCAAGCGGGGAGGTGACGGAAGCGCTGTACCTCGAGCCACGCTTCGCCCGGCGCCTGTTCCAGGTTTCGGGGTTCTGGGTGCTCCCCCGGGGGCGGCGGGGGGCGCTTTTCGCCCAGCTGCGGCAGCTTCTCGCCCCTGGGAGCTTCTAGGTCACCCCCCAGGGCTGGGCAGTTTGCAGCAAAAGCCGCGCCAGCGCCTTGGGGTCGCTCACCGGCGCCAGGCAGGTGTTGCCGGTACACAGGTAGGCTGCCGCCTGCTCCGGCCCCGCTGGGTTCTTTCCCGCAAGGTGCGGCACCAAGGCCAGGTGCTCCTCCTCCGGCGGCCAGGAGCTGGGGCAGACGAGCACTTGCGGGGGTACCGGGCTGCGGTAGGCGGCTTGCAAGAGCTTCCTGGTGGAGGGCCAGCGGCGGTCCCCGGCGATCACCAGGACCCGCTGCTCCAGGGCCAGGCGAGCCGCCAAAAGCCAGGTGCAGTGTTCTTCGGGGTTGCTGCGCAGCTTGCCGGAGGCGGCACCGAGGGCCGCTTCGGCCCAGCGGGAAAGATCCGGGTTTGCGGTGCAAAGCCCCAGGCGCAGGAGCACGTGCACCATCCAAGCTTCCGGGTCCAGGTGGGCGCCGTCCCCCAGGGAGCGGCGGCGGTAGAGCAGCTTTTCCTCGTCGTCCGGGGTGGTATAGAGCACCCCCTGCGGGCCGCGGTAGTGGGGCACCCGCTCCCGGGCGAGCTCCACAGCGGTGGCCAAGAGCTCCAGCTTCCCCGTGGCCTGGTAGCTTTCCAAAAGCGCCGCCAAGGTCCAGGCCAAATCCTCCAGGGTTTCCGGGCNGGAAGCGGTCCCGGCGAGGCAGTTGCGGGGCACTTTCCAGTACCTGGTAACAGCTCGAAGCAGGACAGTTGCGTCCAGTGGCTCCCAGCGGGTGCCCCCGGAGCTCGCCGCTCGGCGATAGTCCAGGGCCCAAACGGCCATGCCGTTCCAGGCGGTGACATCCAAGGTGTCCAGCGGGGGATCGGGGCGCTGAGCCCGGGCGGCAAGCAGCTTTTCGCGAATCGAGAGGTACAGCTCCGCCGCCTCCTTCAAGGGGAACGGGAGGGGTTCGGCGGGATCGGGGGGGAAGAGCCGCACCGGCAAGGGGGTGTCACGACCATAGGTGGGGTCGAACCAGCTCACCTCGGGCAAAAGCCTCAGCTCCTCGGGGGAGAGAAGCGCTTCGAGCTGCTCCCAGGTGAAGGTGTAGGTGGCACCCTCCACCCCGCCGGTGTCGGCGTCCAAGCCCGCGGCGAACCACGCGCACACCTCTGCTTCTTGGGGGCTTTCCACCACACGCAGGATGTAAAGCTTTTCTGCGAGGAATCCCAGCGTGCGTTGCGCCACCTCCCGGAAGTCGGGGCGTTTGAGGCGGTACCCTGCCTCCAGGTAAAGCCGCGCCAAAAGCGCGTTGTCCGGGAGCATCTTCTCATAGTGGGGCACGAACCAGTACTGGTCCACGCTGTAGCGGTGGAACCCCCCGCCCAGCTCGTCCAGGAAACCCCCGAAGGCCATGGACTCCAACGTGATCCGCAGCGGCCCGGCGGCCATGAGGTTGCCCCGGGTCACCTGCTCCAGCAGGAAGAAGAGCTTGGCAGGGGTGGGGAACTTGGGGGGGCCGCCGAACCCTCCCCATTCCCGGTCCAGCGCTTTTTGCAAGTTGATCACCGCGAGGGTTTCTGCCCCTTTCACGTCCAGCTTGCCCGACTGGGGGCAGTGGAGCTTGCCCATGACCTCTCGGGCGGCTTGGGCCACCTCCTCCCTGCTCCCGGCGCGGCGGAGGTTCCCCCAAGATTGCAGGCCCAGCTGGAGGAACTCCATGAACGAGGCGTAGTCCCCCAGGCGCTGGGGCGGGAAGTAGGTCCCGCTCACCAGCGGCACCCCTTCGGGGCTCAACACCATGTTGAGGGGCCACCCCACTCGCCCCCCGGCGGCATCGGCCATTTCCATGTAAAGCTCGTCCACGTCGGGGCGCTCCTGGCGGTCCACCTTCACCGGCACGAAATGCTCGTTGAGGAACGCGGCCACCCGGGGGTCCGCGAAGCTTTCCCGCTGCATCACGTGGCACCAGTGGCAGGCGGCGTAGCCGATGGAAAGGAAGATCGGCTTGCTCTCCTGGCGGGCTTTGGCGAAAGCTTCCGGACCCCAGGGGTACCAATCCACGGGATCGTGGGCGTGCTGCTGCAGGTACACGCTGCGGGCAGCGGCGAGGCGGTTCGGCTTGCTGGTGCGGTTTGCCATGGTCAGCTCCGGAGCGTGCTCACTCGATCCAATCAGCCAGGAACACGTTGGTTTCCCCTGGTTTGCGGTTGAAGCGGTTGGAGCAGAACACCAGGGTCTTGCCGTCGGGGGAGAACATGGGGAAGCCGTCGAAATCCTCGAAGTAGGTGACCCGCTCCAGGCCCGAGCCGTCCAAGTTCACCAGGTACAGGTCGAAGTTGCGGCTTTTCGGGCCGTGGAGGTTGGAGCAGAAGATGATCTTTTTCCCCGAGGGGTGCCAGAACGGGGCGAAGTTGGCGGCGCCGTTGTCGGTGATGCGCCGCGCTTGGCTGCCGTCGGCGTTGGCCACGTAAATCTCCAGCTTGGAAGGGCGAACCAGCCCCTGCCGCAGCAGCCGCAGGTACTCCTCGGTTTCCGGGCCAGGGGCGGGGCGGGATGCGCGCCACACCAGCATGCTGCCGTCGGGGGAGAAGAAAGCGCCGCCGTCGTAGCCCACCTCGTGGGTCACCCGGCGCACGTCCGAGCCGTCCAGCGCCATGGTGTACAGCTCCAGGTCCCCGTCCCGCACCGAGGTGAAGACGATGCGATCCCCCTTGGGGGAGACCGTGGCTTCCGCGTCGTAGCCGGGGGTGGTGGTGAGGGGTCGGGGGGTGGGGTCGTCCAGGGAGGCGAGGTAGATATCGTAGTCGGGGTAGAGCGGCCAGACGTACCCCTGGCGGTAGTCCGGGCGGGGAGGGCAGTCGGCGGAGGAAGCGTGGGTGGAGGCGTAGAGGTAGTGGCGGTTGTCCGGGAGGAAGTACGCGCAGGTGGTGCGTCCCCGGCCGGTGGAGAGCAGCCGCAGCCCCTTGCCCTGCAGGTCCATGGTGAAGATCTGGTCGCAGGCGAAGGGGGGGCGGGTGGACTGGAAGATCAGCCGCTTGCCATCGCCGGAAAAGTACGCTTCGGCGTTTTCCCCGCCATTGGTGAGCTGGCGAAGGTTGGCCAAGTGTTTTTCCCGGGCGTCGCTGGGGCGGTGGGCGAAGAAGCGGTGGGTGGAAAACTCCGGCGGCGCCGGCGCGCACGCCGCGAGCACCAGGACTAGGAGCACGAGCACCACCATAACCCCTCCCGCTGGGTGTTCCAGCTCGGAGAGGGTAACATGAACGCATGGCGGAAAACTCCCCGGTGCAGCGGCTCTTGGAGGTGGCAGCGGACAAGGGCGAGCGGTTGGAGCTCGTGGGAGGGCAGCCGGCGGTGCTTTGGGCCGGGCGCAGCGCGAGCCGCGGGCAGCGGCCGCTTTCCAACGAAGAGCTGGAGGCGTTCCTGGACGAGGTGGTGCCGCCCCACAAGCTCATTACCTTCGAGCTGGGGGAGGAGGTTTCCTTCGCGGTGCCGGTGGCGGGAAAACCGCGGCGCGCCTTCGCCCAGCGCAGCGGCGGCGTGGTGAAGATCACCGTGGATTTGCTGGCTGCCGCTGGGGAGGAGCCCCAAGCACCGCCTGCCGCTGCCGCCCCTGCGGCCCCGGCCCCCAGCGCTGCGGTCCCTGCCCCCGAGGTGCTCGAGCGGCCTTTGGACAAGCTGCTGGCCACGCTGGTGCGAGTCGGGGGCAGCGACCTGCACCTCACCGCGGGGGTGGTCCCCATGATGCGCCTTCACGGGGACATGACCCCGCTCCCCGGGGTGGATCTGGTGCTCACCTCGGAGCACATCCTGCTCATGTGCGACGAGATCGCCCCGGCCCACAACCGCAGGGAGTTCCGGGAAACCAACGACACCGACTTCGCTTACGAGCTGGCCGGGGTGGCGCGCTTCAGGGTGAACATGTTTCGGGATCGGCGCGGGGTGGGGGCGGTGTTCCGGCAAATCCCCCACCGCATCATGAGCTTGGAGGAGCTGGGCCTGCCCGATTGCGTGAAGAACCTGTGCATGCTTTCCAAGGGGTTGGTGCTGGTCACCGGCCCCACGGGCTCGGGGAAATCCACCACGCTGGCGGCCATGGTGGACTACATCAACGCCAACCGTGCCGACCACATCATCACCATCGAGGACCCCATCGAGTTCGTGCACGAAAACAAGCGCTGCCTGGTGAACCAGCGGGAGGTGTACTCCCACACCGAATCGTTCAAGAAGGCCCTGCGGGCCGCTTTGCGGGAAGACCCCGACATCGTGCTTGTGGGGGAGCTGCGGGACCTGGAGACCATGGCCATCGCCATCGAGACCGCGGAAACCGGCCACCTGGTTTTGGGGACGCTGCACACCACCACCGCGGTTTCCACGGTGGACCGCATCATTGACCAGTTCCCCGCGGACCGGCAGCAGCAGATCCGCATGATGCTTTCGGAGTCGCTCAAGGGCGTGATCGCCCAGATGCTGCTGAAGAAGAAAGGGGGCGGCCGGGTGGCGGCGTACGAGATCCTCCTGGGCACGCCGGCGGTGGCCAACCTCATCCGCGAGGGGAAGACGTTCCAGATCCCCTCGATCATGCAAACCCACAAGCGCTTGGGGATGCGGTTGCTCAACGACCACCTGGCGGAGCTGGTGAAGGCGGGGATCGTGGAGCTGGAGGAGGCCTTGGCGAAGAGCCAGGACAAGGAGGGGCTGCGGGCCATGCTCAAGGCGCCTTCCGGGGAGGAACCCCAAGGGGGGCTGCGAGCTGCCCGGGCGTAGAATAGGGGAAGCCCGGCAACCGGGAAACGGAGGTTCGTGCCATGCACATCAACGACATCTTGAAGGTGGCCACGGAGCGCAAGGCCTCCGACGTGCACCTGAAGGTGGGCTCCCACCCGATCATCCGGGTGGACGGCCAGCTGGTGCCGCTGGTGGAGTTCAAGCGCTTGATGCAGGAGGACACCATCGCCATGGCGTTTTCCATGATGTCCTCCCAGCAGAAGGAAAAGTTCAAGCAGTTCCTGGAGATAGACATCGCCTACTCGGTGCCTGGGCTGGGACGGTTCCGCTGCAACATCTTCCAGCAGCGGGGTTCCGTGGGGTTGGTGCTGCGCCTCATCCCCGCCCGCATCCTCACGATCCGCGAGCTGCTGCTGCCGCCGGTGCTGGAGCGCATCGCCATGGAGGAGCGGGGGCTGGTGCTGGTCACCGGCACCACCGGTTCCGGTAAGTCCACCACGCTGGCGGCGATGATCGACCACATCAACGCGAACCGCAACGTGCACATCGTCACCATCGAGGACCCCATCGAGTTCCTGCACCGGGACAAGAAATCCATCGTCAACCAGCGGGAGGTGGACGTGGACACCCGCAGCTTCGCGGTGGCGCTGCGCTCCGCGCTGCGCCAGGACCCGGACGTGATCCTCGTGGGGGAAATGCGCGACTTCGAGACCATCGAAACCGCGCTTTTGGCGGCGGAAACCGGGCATTTGGTGTTTTCCACGTTGCACACGCTGGACGCCACGGAGACCATCAACCGCATCATCGCGGTGTTCCCGCCGCACCAGCAAAAGCAGATCCGCATCCAGCTGGCGGCGGTGCTCAAGGCCATCATTTCCATGCGCTTGCTCCCCAGGGCGGACGGGCTGGGGCGGGTGCCGGCGGTGGAGGTGCTGATCTCCACGGCCTACATCCGCGACTGCATCGAGCAGAAGGAAAAGACCAAGCTGATCCGCGACGCCATCGCCGCGGGCACCTCGCAGTACGGCATGCAAACCTTCGACCAGTCCCTCTACGCGCTCTACAAGCAGGGGCTCATCACCCTGGAGGAGGCGCTGCGGCGGGCCACCAACCCCGACGAGCTGCGCCTGCGCATCGAGGGGATCCAGTCCACCGCGGACATGTCCCGGGAAGAGATGGAATCCACGCTGGAGACCGGGGTGGTGGAGGACCCGTTCTCCTTGGGCAGCCCCTTCGAGTTCGGTGGCCCGAAGGAAGGCTAAAAGCCTCCACGCCACGGCCCTGGAGCTCTTGGCCCGCCGCGCCTACAGCGCCGCGGAGCTGGCGGAGCGGCTTTTGGGGAAGGGGTTCGCCCCCTCGGCGGTGGAGGCCGAGGTGCGCAAGCTGCGCACCCTGGGGGTGCTGGACGACGGGGAGCTCGCCCGGCTTTTGGTGCGGCGCCAGCTGCAAGGGGGGTTCGGGCCGCTGCGGCTGCGGGCGAGCCTCCGGGAGCGCCGGCTGCCCCCCGAGGTCTGCCAGCGAGCCTTGGGGGAGGTGAGCCAGGAGGAGGTGGAGCAAGCCTTGGCCCGCGCTCTAGCCCGGGCCAAGGAGCGCTTCCGGGGGGTGGAAGCTTCCCAGCGTCGGCTGAAGGTGGTACGGTATTTGGCTAGCCGCGGCTTTCCGCTGGCTTTGTGTCTTGCAGCCACCGCGGATATGGGAGGGGAACTGGAGTATGCAGAAGAGCTGGGGGAGCCGGGAGATCCGGAAGACCTTCCTTGATTTTTTCGCTGCCAGGGGTCACCAGGTGGTGCCCTCCTCCTCGTTGATCCCCGCAGGGGACACCACGCTGCTTTTCACCAACGCGGGGATGAACCAGTTCAAGGACGTTTTTCTCGGGCGGGAAACGCGCCCTTACACCAGGGCCACCTCCTGCCAGAAGTGCGTGCGCGCTGGGGGCAAGCACAACGACCTGGAAAACGTGGGCTACACCGGGCGCCACCACACGTTCTTCGAGATGCTGGGGAACTTTTCCTTCGGCGATTACTTCAAGGCCGAGGCCATCGCCTATGCCTGGGAGCTGGTCACCCAGGTGTTCGGGCTGCCGGTGGAGCGGCTGTGGTTCACGGTGTTCCGGGAGGATGACGAGTCGGCGCGGCTCTGGGAGGCGGTGGGAGCGCCGCGGGAGCGGATCTTGCGCTTCGGGGAGAAGGAAAACTTCTGGGCCATGGGGGAGACCGGCCCCTGCGGCCCCTGCACGGAAATCCACTACTTCCAGGGGGAGGATCTGCAGCAGGCCACCGCGGAGCTGGTGAACGGCCCCGGGGACGTGACCCTGGAGATCTGGAACCTGGTGTTCATGCAGTACGAGCGGGACGCCCAAGGGCACCTGCATCCGCTCCCCAGGCCCTGCGTGGACACCGGCGCCGGGCTGGAGCGGCTGGCGGCGGTGCTCCAAGGGGTGGGGAGCAACTACGACACCGATCTCTTCCAACCGATCCTGCGCCGCGTGGAGGCGCTCTCCCAACGCCGTTACCGCCCGGAAAGCGAGGATGGACCGGCGTTCCGGGTGATCGCGGACCACGCCCGGGCCGCCACCATGCTGCTGGCCGACGGGGTCATCCCCTCCAACGAGGGGAGGGGGTACGTGCTGCGGCGCATCATCCGCCGGGCGTTGCGCTACGGGCGCCGTCTGGGTTTCGACGGGGTGTTCCTGGTGGAGGTGGTGCCGGCGGTGGTGGAGAGCCTGGGGGACACCTACCCGGAAGTCGCCCAGCGGCTCCCGGTGGTGCAGGAGCTGCTCCGGGCGGAAGAAGAGCGGTTCGCCCGCACGCTGAACGTGGGCACCGACGTGGTGGGCAAGGAGCTGGAGCGGCTCAAGCGGGCCGGGAGCAAGGTTTTCCCCGGGGAGGTGGCGTTCCGCTTTTACGAGACCTACGGCCTGCCCTTGGAGGTGCTGGAGGAGTTCGCCCAGGAGGAGGGGCTCACCCTGGATCGGGCCGCCTTTGAAGCGCGCCTTGCGGAGGTGCGCCGGGCTGGGCAGGAGAGCTGGAAGGGGGAGCTTTTGGCCCGCACCCGGGAAGAGTACGAGCTGCTGGCGGAGCGGGGGGTGGTCTCGGAGTTCGTGGGTTACGAGCAGCTGGAGCTGGATGGGGCCAAGGTGGAAGCGCTGCTTTCCCGGGAAGGGGAGGTGGATATCCTCACCGGCGAGGGGGAAGTGGTGCTGGACAAAACGCCTTTTTACGCCGAAGCGGGGGGCCAGGTGGGGGACCAAGGGTTGCTGCGCTGGAGCGGCGGGTGGGCGCGGGTGCTGGACACCCAGAGGCCGGTGGCTGGGTTGGTGGTGCACCGGGTGGTGGTGGAGGAGGGCAGCTTGCACCGGGGGCAAAAGGTGCGCGCCGAGGTGCACCGGGGCAAGCGGCTGGACACCCAGGCTAACCACACCGCCACCCACCTGCTCCACGCGGCGCTGCACCGGGTGCTGGGCCNCAGCGCCCAGCAAGCGGGCTCGCTGGTGGCCCCCGACCGGTTGCGCTTCGACTTTTCCTGGCGGGAGCCCCTCACCCTCGAGCAGCTGGAAGCCATCGAAAGGATGGTGAACGCCGATATCCGCGCCAACTACCCGGTGGAGTGGAGCACCATGAAGCTGGAAGAGGCCAAGGCCCTGGGAGCCATGGCGCTTTTCGGCGAAAAGTACGGCGAGGTGGTGCGCGTGGTTTCCGTGGGTGGCGGCACCGTGTCCCGGGAGCTTTGCGGTGGTTGCCACGTGCGCCGCACCGGGGACATCGGGGTCTTCAAGATCACCAGCGAGCGGGGGATCGCCGCGGGGGTGCGGCGCATCGAGGCGGTCACCGGTCGGGCCGCGGTGGAGCTGTTCCAGCAGCAGCAGCGGCTGCTGCGCCAGCTTGCGGCGGCGGCCAACGTGCCGCCGGAAAAGCTTCCGGAGGCCTGGGAGGCCATGGAGCGCAGGCTCGGGGAGCTCGCCAACCAGGTGAAGGAGCTCAAGCTGCGGTTGGCGGCGGGGGAGCGGGAAGAGGGGAGCGAGGTGCAGGAGGTGGGGGGGATCAAGCTTCTGGTGCGGGAAGCCCCTCCCATGGAGGCCAAGGCGTTGCGGGAGCTCGCCGACCGGCTGCGTGATAAGCTGGGAAGCGGCATGGTGGTGGTGGGCATGGCGGAGGAGGAGGCTGCCACGATCCTGGTTTCCGCCACGCCGGACGTGGCGGAGCGGGTGAGCGCCGCCGAAGTGGCCCGGCGCCTGGCTGCCCTCATGGATGCCCGAGGGGGCGGGAAGCCCACCATGGCCCAAGCCGGGGGCAAGCACCCGGAAAAGCTGCCGCAAGCGCTGGCGGCAGCTCCCTCGGTGGTGCGGGAGCTTCTGGGATGAGGGTGCTGCTGGCGGGGTTGCTGGCGCTGGGAGTGGCGGGCCGAGCCACGGCGGGCAACGTGTTTTTGGTGCAAAACCCCGATGGCACTTTGAAGATCGTGAACATCCCCGGCCCCAGCCTGGCGTTCCGCCTGCCTTCCGGGTTTGCCAACCGTTCGTTGCTTTACCCCATGGTGGAAGCCATGGCCAAGGCCCACGGGCTGGATCCCGCCCTGGTGGACCTCGTGGTGCGCCTGGAATCGGGTTACAACCCGAAAGCGGTGAGCCCCAAGGGCGCCAAGGGGGTGATGCAGCTCATGCCGCAAACCGCCGCGCTGTACGGGGTGCGGAACATCTTCGACGCGGAGGAAAACCTCAGGGGCGGTATCCGCTACCTCCGGGACCTGCTGGAGCGCTTCGATTTCGACCTGGCCAAGGCGCTGGCAGCCTACAACGCTGGCCCCGGTGCCGTGGAAAAGCACGGCGGCGTGCCCCCTTACCAGGAAACCCAGCGCTACGTCTCGGGGATCCTCGCCGCCTACCGGGGGGACAGCCAACCAGCGCTTTCCGGGGGGTTCGGCAGGCCAGCGCGGCAGGGAAAGCCGGCACGCCCGGTGCGCTTGGAGCAAGGGCAAGGGGGCCCCCTGGTGACCAACTTGCGCGCTGCGGGGGAAGCTCCCATCGCCAGGCGTCTTTCGCTGCGCTGAGCCGCCACCTCGCCAACCCAGGCCCAAGCGCTCTCCCATGCGTTGCCCCTCGCTGCCCGCCCGCTGGGGCCGGCGGGAGCAGCCCCCTTGGTAAACTTGCGGCGGGAGGGACCATGCGGGTTTTGTCCGGTGTTCAGCCTTCGGGGCGCTTGCATATCGGCAACTACTTCGGTGCCATCCGCCAGTTCGTGGAGCTGCAGAACGACCCCAGCAACGAGTGCTTTTACTTCATCGCCAACCTCCACGCCATGACCACCGTGCACGACGGCAAGACCTTGGCGGAAAACACCCGCATGCTGGCGGTGGACTTTTTGGCCCTGGGGTTGGACCCCCAGCGCTCGGTGCTCTACCGCCAGTCGGATATCCCCGAGGTCACCGAGCTCGCTTGGCTTCTTTCCACGGTCACCCCCATGGGGCTCTTGCAGCGCTGCCACTCCTACAAGGACAAGGTGGCCAAGGGGATTTCCCCCAACCACGGGCTTTTCGCTTACCCGGTGCTCATGGCCGCGGACATCCTCATCGTGCGGGCGGACAAGGTCCCGGTGGGCAAGGACCAAAAGCAGCACCTGGAGGTGACCCGGGACGTGGCCGCCGCGTTCAACAACGAGTACGGGGAACCGGTGCTGAAGCTGCCGGAGGAAATGATCCTCCCGGAGGTAGCGGTGGTGCCGGGGATTGATGGCCGGAAGATGTCCAAGTCGTACGGCAACACCTTGGACATCTTCGCCCCGGAGCAGGAGCTGCGCAAGCGGGTGATGGCCATCGTCACCGACTCCACTCCGGTGGAGGAGCCCAAGCCCACCCGGGGCAACACGCTCTACCACCTCCTCAAGCTCTTCACCCCCCAGCAGGACTGGCCGGAGGTGCGCAAGTGGTTCACCCAGGGGGGCACTGGCTACGGCAAGATGAAGCAGCACCTCCTGGGGTTGATTCTGGACTACTTCAGGCAGGCACGGCAGCGGCGGGAAGAGCTCATGGCGGATCTGGGGTACGTGGAGCGGGTGCTTTCGGAAGGCAAGGAAAAGGCCAGGGCGGTGGTGGCGGAGGTGATGGCCGACTGCCGCAGGGTTTGCGGCTTGGCGGGGTAGACCGGGAGGCGATGGAGCGAGCTTTCCAGCGTTGCGGGTTCGAGGAGCTGGGGGACGAGCTGCAACGAAGCTGAGCCCTTCTCCCCAGAGGGCCTCCCGGTCACCCAGGAGGACCGAAAGGCGCTGCGGCGGCTGCGGGTTTTTCCCCCCAGGAGATCTCCGCTGCCTGCCACGCTCTCCAAGGCTTTCCCGCACCTAGTACAGCAGGCGTACCACCGGCCCACCTTCGCGCTCAGGCGACGGCTTTCGCTTGCCGATGAGGAGGGCTGAGCCGCTGGGGCTTTCTTGCTGGCGCGAGGCTACTTCTCGTCCCGGGGCGGCATGAACGCCGGGATCCCCGTGAGGAACTCCCCGAGGATCAGCGTGTGCATGTCGTGGGTTCCCTCGTAGGTGTACACCGACTCGATGTTCATCAGGTGCCGCATCACCGGGTACTCGTTCACCACGCCGTTGGCGCCGTGGATTTCCCGGGCCAGCTTGGCGCACTCCCGGGCCACCCAGCAGGAGTTGCGCTTGGCTTGGGAAACCTGCACGAAGCTGGCCCGCCCCTCGTCCTTCAGCCGCCCCAGCCGCCACACCATGAGCTGCCCCTTGGTGATCTCGTTGGCCATCCACACCAGCCGCTCCTGGATGATCTGGTGGCTGGCGATGGGCCGATCGCCGAACTGCTTGCGGGTTTTGGCGTAGTCCAAGGCCGCGTGGAAGGTGGCCAGCGCCGAACCCAGGGCCCCCCAAGCGATGCCGTAGCGGGCTTGGGTGAGGCAGGAGAGGGGGCACTTGAGCCCGGCAGCCCCCGGCAAGCGGTTGGCTTCGCTCACCACGCAGTCGGTGAAGGCGAGCTGGGAGGTCACCGAGGCACGCAGCGAGTACTTCCCCTTGTGCTCGTAGGTGGCGAACCCCGGGGTGCCCTTTTCCACCAAAAAGCCGCGGATCACCCCGTCCTCGTCCTTGGCCCACACCACCGCCACGTCAGCGATGGAGCCGTTGGTGATCCAGGCTTTTTCCCCGGAAAGCACCCAGTCGTTGCCCACCCTCCTGGCGCGGGTGCGCATCGCCCCGGGGTTGGAGCCGAAGTCCGGCTCGGTGAGCCCGAAGCAGCCGATGGCTTCCCCCTTGGCCAGGCGGGGGATCCACTTGTCCTTTTGCTCCTGCGAGCCCCAGGTCATGATCGGGTACATCACCAGCGCGGACTGCACGGAAACGAACGAGCGCAGCCCCGAATCGCCCCGCTCCAGCTCTTGCATCACCAAGCCGTAAGCCACGTTGGAAAGCCCAGGCAGCCCNTACTCGGAGAAGGTAGCCCCGAAGAGGTTGAGCTGGGCCATCTCGGGGATGAGCTCCGTGGGGAAGCGCCCCTCCCACGCCCAGGTTTCGATGTTCGGGAGGATGCGCTCGTCCACCCACTCCCGCACCGCGTCCCGCACCATGCGCTCTTCGTCGGTGTACAGCTCCTCCACCAGGTACAGATCCAGGGTTTGCCGCGCCATCCGCTGCCTCCTCGCCCGAGACCCGGGCACGTGAAGTATGGCACAATGTCCCGGGAGTGGAAAGATGAGCCCGTTCCTCGGTGGATCCGCCCCGGCCATGGCCAACCANATTGCCGAGGGGTACACGCTGCTCACCGCGGTGCAGCTCAAGCGGCTCTCCGACGCGGAGCTGGACGCGCTGCAGTTCGAGCTGGAGAAGCTGCTGCGGGACTTGCGGGGCCAGGTGATCCCCGCGGACGACGTGGCGGGAAACCAGGCGAAGAACCGCAAGATCTCCCGGGTGACCAACGCGCTGCAGCAGGTGAACCTCACGCGCCAGCAGCGCAGCCGGAGGGGCTAGATGGCGGGGCGCACGGTGCTGGTGACCGGGGCTGCCTCCGGCATCGGCTTGGCTTGTACCGCGGCTTTCCTGGAGGCGGGGGATCGAGTGGTGGCCAGCTACCGCTCCCATCCCAAGGGGCTTTTGGCGTTGCAAGAGCGGGTCGGGCAGCGCTTGCAGCTGGTGCAGGCGGATCTCGCCAGCGAGGCGGGGTGTGTGGCGCTGTTCGCGGAGCTTGCCCACCTGGACGTGCTGGTGCACGCCGCTGGGGTTTGGAACAGCGCGCCGATCCGCTCGCTGGGGGCGGCGCAGCTCCAGGCGATGTTCGAGGTGAACACGTTTTCCGCCTACTACCTGGCCCGGGAGGCCTGCCAGCGGATGGAGGAGGGGTGCATGGTGTTCATCGGCTCCACCGCGGGGCAGCGGGGGGAGCCCAGCCACAGCCACTACGCGGGCTCGAAGGCTGCCCTCTGGGGGCTGGTGCAGTCCTTGGCCCAGGAGCTGGCCCCTCGGGTACGGGTGAACCTGGTTTCCCCGGGTTGGGTGCGCACCCCCATGGCCGAGCCCGCCCTGGGAGATGCGGCGCGGCTGGAGCGGATCCTCGCGGGCATCCCGTTGCGGCGGGTGGCAGAGCCGGAGGACGTGGCAGCGGTGGTGCTGTTCCTCGCCTCGCCGGGGGCGCGGCACATCACCGGGGCCGACATCCCGGTTTCCGGCGGGGCGCTGTTGCCGCTGCCCCGGGGCTAGGGGAAGGAGGATGAGATGGAGTTCGGCATTCCCAAGGAAACGCGGCCCCACGAGCACCGGGTGGCTCTCACCCCTTCGGGGGTGGCAGCGCTGGTGCACGCCGGCCAGCAGGTGTGGGTGCAGCGGGGGGCGGGGCAGGAAGCGGGGTTCGCGGACGAGGAGTACCAAGCGGCAGGGGCACAAACCGCCTACAGCCGGGAGGAGCTTTTCGCCCGCTCCCAAGTGGTGGTGGGGGTGCACGCCCCCGAAAGCGCCGAGTTCGCCTTGCTGCGCCAGGGGCAGGTGGTGTTGGGGTTCTGGGCGCTGCCCGCAGCCCGCCCCCAGGAGGTGGCCGAGCTTCTGGCCACCGGCGCCACCTGCATCGGCTACGAGGTGATCGAGGATGAAGATGGACACGCCCCGGTGCTCACCTCCATGTCGGAGATCGCCGGGCGGCTGGCGGTGACCATCGGCTCCGGGCTTTTGCTCAACGAGTTCGGGGGCAAGGGGATCCTGTTTTCCGGGGTCCCCGGGGTTCCCCCGGCCAACTTCGTGGTGATCGGCGCCGGGGCCCTGGGGCGGGCGGCGGCCCAGGCGGCGTTGGGGATGGGGGCCTCGGTGGTGCTCCTGGACCGCAGCGTGGCCCACCTCCGGGCGGCTGCCGCGGCGGTGGGGGGCCATGTGCCCACCATGCTGGCGAGCCCAGCCAACATCGAGAAGGTCATCGCTTTCGCCGACCTGGTGCTGCTGGCGGCGGCGGTGCGGGGGCAGCGGGCGCCGCTCCTCATCACCCGGGAGATGCTCAAGAAGATGAAGCCCCGGGCGGTGCTCATGGACCTTTCCATAGACATGGGAGGGTGCGCCGAAACCTCCCGCCCCACCTACTTCCCGGATCCGGTGTACACGGTGGAGGGGATCCGCCACTTCTGCGTGCCCAACCTCCCCTCGGTGGCGGCCCGCTCCGCCACCTTGGCGCTCACCAACGCCTTGCTCCCGTACCTCTTGGAGATGGCCAGCAAGGGGGTGGCCCAAGCGCTCCGGGAAACCCCCGACCTGGCCAGGGGCACCTACGTCTTTCGCGGAAGCTTGACGCACCAGGGCGTGGCCGAGCTCTTCGGGCTGCCGTTCCGCCCTTTGCGCGAGCTGCTGGCACCGTAAAGAGCCGGTCATGAGGGAAACTCTGGGAACCGCCAATCCGTGGCGAGCCATGGCAAGGGCAAGGAGGCACCGTGCAGTGGCATGAACTCTACCGCCGTCGCGTGACCACCGCCGAAGAGGCGGTGAAGGCGATCCGCCCCGGGGACCACGTGTGGATCCACGGGGGTTGCAACAACCCCGAGGAGCTGATTTCCGCCATGGTGGCCCGGGCGGGGGAGCTGGCCGACGTCACGGTGATCCACATCCTCACCTTCGGCCGGGCGGATTACGCGGATCCCCGCTACGAGGGGATCTTCCGTCACCGGGCGCTGTTCACCGGGCCCAACGTGCGTCAAGCGGTGAACGAGGGGAGGGCCGACTTCGTCCCGGCGCACCTTTCCCAGATCCCCCGGCTCATCACCTCGCGGCTTTTGCCGGTGGACGTGGCGCTCATCCACATTTCCCCCCCGGACGAGCACGGGTTCTGCTCCTTCGGCGTGGGGGTGGAGTGCACCAAAGCCGCTGCTGAAGCCGCCCGCACGGTGATCGCCCTGGTGAACAAGCAGATGCCCCGGGCGCTGGGGGATGCCTTCATCCACGTCTCCAAGCTCACCCACGTGGTGGAGATCGACCGCCCCGTCCTGGAGCTGCCCCAGGCCCCGGAAATCGGCCCCGTGGCCCGCGCCATCGGCCAACACATCGCCGAGCTCATCGAGGACGGCTCCACCTTGCAGATGGGCATCGGCGAGATCCCCGACGCGGTGCTGCTCTTCCTCAAGGAAAAGCGGCACCTGGGGATCCACACCGAGATGTTTTCCGATGGGCTGGTGGCGCTGGTGGAATCCGGGGTGGTGACCAACGAGCGCAAGACCCTGCACCGCGGCAAGACCATCGCTTCCTTCGTGCTGGGCTCCAAGCGCACCTTCGATTTCCTCGACAACAACCCGTTCGTGGAGTTCCACCCCTCGGATTACGTGAACAACCCTTTCGTGATTGCGCAAAACGCCAAGATGGTGGCGATCAACTCGGCGCTGGCGGTGGACCTCACCGGGCAGGTGTGCGCCGACTCCCTGGGCACCTCGATTTACTCCGGCTTCGGGGGGCAGGTGGACTTCATCCGCGGGGCGGCAGCCTCGGAGGGGGGCAAACCGATCATCGCGCTCCCNGCCACCGCCAAGGGCGGCACCGTCTCCCGCATCGTGGACACCNTGGCCCCGGGTTCCGGGGTGGTCACCACCCGGGCCGACGTGCACTACGTGGTCACCGAGTACGGCGTGGCCTCGCTTTTCGGCAAGAGCTTGCGGGAAAGGGCGCTGGAGCTCATCGCCGTGGCCCACCCTGACTTCCGGGAGGAGCTGCGGGCCGCNGCCCGCCGCCGCAAGCTGCTGTGAGCTTCTTCTGGCTGGGGCCCGCGCTCCAGGCGCCACCGCGACGGGTGGTCTCCTTGGTCCCCAGCCTCACCGAGGCCCTGGCGATGCTGGGGGGGCTGCCGCGTCTGGTGGGGCGCAGCAGCTACTGCACCTCGCCCCCTGACGTGGTGGCGGTGGCCGACGTAGGCGGCACCAAGACCTTCCGCCCCGAGGCGGTGTTGCGCCTCGCCCCCGAGCTGGTGCTCGCCGCNAAGGAGGAAAACCCCAAGCGGCTGGTGCAGGCGCTGGCGGCCTCGGTCCCGGTGCTGGTGGCGGATCCTCCGGGGCCAGAAGCGGTCCCGGCGCTTTGGCGGGAGCTGGGGCGGTCGCTGGGTGCAGCGGCGGCAGGGGAAGCGCTGGCCCAGGAGGTAGAGCGGGAGCTTGCCGCCTGCCGAGCCCTGAACGTGCCCTCTTGCAAGCTTGGCTTCGTGTACTTCGTGTGGGCCGAGCCTTGGATGGCCGCGGGTCCGGAAACCTACGCCAGCCGGCTTCTGGAGGCCTGCGGGTTCGCCAACGCGGTCCCCGGGGGCCCCCGCCGCTACCCGGTGGTGGGCCGGGATTGCGCCTTGGCCCCGGAGGTGGCGCTGCACCTCTACCCCGACGAGCCGTACCCCTTCGCCCTCCCCCGGGCCCTGGCCCCCTGGGGGCTTGCGGTGACGCCCCT
>JGI24188J35168_1000717_pt1 | contig 19881 bp, 18 predicted proteins | sample YNPBryantNP2012_FD_35168 | JGI IMG/M metagenome (IMG submission 35168) | reverse complement strand
GTTACGCGCGTTCGGTGGCTTTTCTGTTGATGCCGGCTCCTTTCATCTACGCCTGGCAGAAGGACGGTCTCTTTGTGTGGTGGGCGATTCTGTTTGGGGTGCTGTGGTTGTACCTTGGCTTTACTCTGGCGGAACGACCGACGGGTGAAGAGGAGAGCGACCTGCTGTTGCCTTTACCCGATGAGTTGCGTGAGCAATGGGAGCAGGAGCGCGAGGCGCACCGCCAGCTGAGGTATCAGTATCAGGAACTGGTTGGCGCACACCGGCAGCAGATGGCACGGCATCAACTGGACCGTGCGCGCCTGCAAATCCTTCAGACCGCTCTCGCCACAAGAGAGCCGGGCGACCTGGCGCGTCAAATATTGCTTATCCTGCGAGATGTCACCGGTGCACCGGAGGGTGCGCTGTGGCTTTTCGACGAATACACGCTCTCTTTGCGCCTGGCTCACGCCACAACGCGACAGGATATGCCCTCCAGCATTGTACTCTCTTNTTCCACGCAGGTAGCCANATTATCCCCACCGGATNNGGCAGAGCGTGTCCACAACGCCGTGCAGCTGCCGGGTGAGAACATGCTGACCTTCGTACTGCATGACGAGAAGGGGCTCGTCGGCACGGTTGCACTTTTCGGCTGGCAGGATATGAACGATGAACCCCTTGTACGGGAACGTCTTCAGCAGTTGCGCGACACCATGTGTCTTGCTATTCGCACCGCACATTACCTCCACACCCTGCAGCAGGAAAACCGGACCCTGAACGCACTCTACGAGATTGGAAGGCTATCCGCCGTCTCCTCCTCGATAGAGGATGCCGCGAAAAAGTTCACGTCTGTGGTGGCAGAGCTGCTATCCGCGCCATTCGTCACCCTCTATCTTCGCAACCGGGATACAGGCACTTTTCAGGTGGCTGCCTCGGTGGGGGAACCCATTCGCCTGTTGGAGGAACATCCGTTTGAAGCGAACGAGGGGTTAGCCGGATGGATTGCCCATCGAGCCCAACCCCTCTATCTGCCTTATACTTCGTCAGAGCCCAGACTAATCGGCTATGCTTCCAGACGGATCTTCGCCAGCCTGATCGGAGCACCCCTCATGGTGCGCGGACAGGCGGAAGGAGTGTTGCTGGCAGCACACACCACGCCGGGTTACTTCCGTGAATACCACATGGAGCAACTGGTATCTACCGCCAACCACTTTGCGCAGGTCATCGAGGTGTCTCGGCTGACCCGCTCGGTCGGGCTGCTTGCGCTGACGGACGGCTTGACCGGGCTGTTCAACCGCAGATACATGGACATTCGGCTGGAGGAGGAGATCAGTCGAAGTCAACGTCACCACAGACGTTTCAGCCTGATACTCGCGGATGTCGACCACTTCAAGCAAATTAACGACACGTGGGGGCACGCGACAGGAGACCTTGTGCTTCAGGAGGTCAGCCGATTGCTGGTGGAAAACCTGCGCGAGACCGAGATGGTCTTCCGGTATGGAGGCGAGGAGTTTCTGGTGATTTTGCCCGAGACCGCGTTGGCGCAGGCGACTTCAGCCGCGCAACGGTTGCGTGAAGCNATAGAGAGGCATCCCTTCCAGACCGTAGACGGTTCGACCACTCTCCATGTAACGTTCAGCGCGGGAGTAGCAGAATACCCCATCCATGGAGTCGATAAGAGCACCCTGCTTGCCTCTGCCGACCAGGCACTGTATCTGGCGAAACAGCGAGGCAGAAACCGTGTGGAGCTGCTACCTCCCGCTGCCTGACTACGGTGAAACCTCTTCAAGGCTCACCAGCTTCGCACCTTTGCTTTGCATCTCCTGCAGTGCCTTCTCGCTGTCGCCAGGCTGTACGTCCACGCCACGCACCGCGTCCTTCAGAACCAGCACTTCGAACCCGCGCTCCAGCGCACCCAGCACCGAGGCGCGCACGCAGTAATCGGTTGCCAGCCCTCCGACCAACAGCCTCCGGACGCCTCGTTTCCGCAGCAATTCCTCCAGTGGCGTGCCGTCTTCCGTCCGCGCGTCAAAAGCGGAGTAAGCGTCCTCGTTTTCGCCCATCCCTTTCGACACGATGATGGCATCCTCTGGCAGACGTAAGTCGGGGTGAAACGCCGCTCCCTGCGTGTTTTGCACACAGTGTACCGGCCACTGTCCACCGTACGCCGCAAAGTGCGTGCTCTTTTCGGGATGCCAGTCGCGCGAGGCGATGACGGGAGCACCCGCCTGCCGGAAACGTTCGATAGCGGTGTTCAGTACAGGCACCACCTTGTCGCCCTCCGGCACGGGCAACGCGCCGCCCGGGCAGAAGTCGTTCTGGACGTCCACTATCAGCAAAGCGGTATCTGCCATATTCTCACCTCCCTTATCATTGTGTCACACTGCTTATGTAGTGTGCAACTCTGTCAAGTTGACATCCACACGGCAAAACTGCTATGCTATCAGCAACCACAGGCTACACTCAAGGAGGCTGGACAACTTGGAAAACGCGAAACCGCTTGGTTATTTCGCTTTTGTGCTGCATTCACATATTCCGTACGTGCTGGCACACGGGCGCAGTCCGCATGGCATGGACTGGCTGTCGGAGAGTGCCGCGGAGACGTACATACCCCTGTTGAATACCTGCTACCGGCTGATCAAAGAAGGCATCTCACCGCAATTCACCATTGGTATTACCCCTGTGCTGGCAGAGCAGCTGGTGCAGCCCGCTTTCGCCGCGGAGTTCGAGGCGTGGCTCAAGGATAAAATCGCCGCTGCCGAGGTAAACCGCAAGGAGTTTCTCAGCGAGAAGAAGCTGGGCATGGCGGCACTGGCGGAGTACTGGTATCGGTTTTTCACTAAAACTTTAACCGATTTTCGGGAAAGGTATCGCTCCGACATCGTCGGCGCGTTCCGTGACCTTCAGGACGCGGGGCACATCGAGATTTTGACCAGCGCCGCCACGCACGGCTATTTGCCGCTGCTGGGTACCGATGAGGCGGTGCAGGCGCAGATCAAGCAGGGCGTGCAGACCTACAAGCGGCTGTTCGGCAGGGCGCCGCGGGGCTTCTGGCTGCCGGAGTGCGCCTATCGCCCGCGTTATCGCTGGAACTACCCGGTGGATTTCGAAGGCAAGCCTTCGGAACCCTGGCTGCGCAAAGGCGTAGAGGAGATTCTGGCGGAGAATGGCATCGAATACTTCTTCATCGACTCNCACCTCCTCAAAGGCGGCGAAGCGATAGGCGTATACGCCGAGCGGTTCAAACCCCTNCGTGAACTGTGGGAGCAGTTCAGTGTGCAGTACCGCCCCGAGGATACGGAGAAATCGCCCTATTACGTGTACCTGGTGAACTCGTCCGGTGAGCCCAAGCCGCCGGTGGCCGTTTTCACCAGAGACCCTCGCACCGGCGTGCAGGTGTGGAGCGCAGATTCCGGCTACCCCGGCGACGAGTACTACCTGGAGTTCCACAAAAAGCAGCCGCCGGGCGGCTTGCGTTACTGGCGCATCTCCCGTCCCAAGGATGACCTGGGCAAAAAACAGCCTTACGAGCTGGCGAAGGCGTTCGAGCGCATTCAGGAGCACGCCAAACACTTCGTCGACCTCGCCCACGAGGTGCTCAGCGAACACGTGCAGTCCACCGGCAAAAGCGGCAGTATCACCGCCATGTACGATACCGAGCTGTATGGACACTGGTGGTTTGAAGGTCCCGAATGGCTATACTGGGTGCGCAGGGGAATGGAAACACACCCTGAAATCCAGCCCATTACCTGTGGTAAATACCTGCATCTTCATCCGCCGCAAACGGTGGTGCAGCTGCCCGAAGGCTCTTGGGGAGAAGGCGGCTATCACTGGGTGTGGCTGAACGAGTGGACAGAGTGGACATGGAAGCGTATCTATCCTGCCGAGCGGGAGATGGTGCGCCTGGCGCGCCAGTACGGCGACAACCCGAAGGTGCAGACCATCCTGAAACAAATCGCCCGAGAGCTGTTGCTGCTGCAGTCCTCCGACTGGCAGTTTCTCATCAGCACCTGGTCGGCGCGAGACTACGCCGAACTGCGCGCGCAGTGGCACGCCGACCGCTTCCAGATGCTGGTGAACCTGCTGGAGCGAGTGGCGCGTGGCGAGGAGCCTACCCCCGANGAATGGGGCGCGCTNGGCGAGGCGGAAGAGCGCGACAATATCTTTCCAGACGTTGAGCCCAAATGGTGGGCACAACTGGAGTTTCCACCGAACGAATAAGATGACGTATGGAGAGAGGACGCACGGGAGATAGCTCTGCCGCTTTGCGCCAGCTGCCCGCGGTATCGCGCGTGCTGCAGGACAGGCGGGTACAGGATGCAATAGCCGTACACGGGCGGCAGCTGGTGGTGGACTGTGTGCGGGAGGTATTGAACCGACTGCGTGAGCATCTCCAGAAAGGCTCGGCCGTCACAACCGACCTGCCTTCCATCGTGAGCGAGGTACTGCAGGCAGTGGAGTGCTGGCGGACGCCCACCTTGCGCCGCGTCATCAACGCCACGGGGGTGGTTTTGCATACCGGATTGGGGCGGGCTGTGCTGGCGCAAGCTGCCCGGCGGGCAGTTACCGAGGTGGCGCAGGGGCACTCGATGCTGGAGATCGACCGCGACACCGGTGAGCGCGGCGACCGTATCGAGCATGTGCGCGACCTGTTGTGCCGTCTAACGGGAGCAGANGACGCCACCGTTGTGAACAACAACGCAGGAGCGGTGCTGCTTGCGGTCACCGTGCTGGCGCAGGGGAAAGAGGTTATCATCTCGCGCGGGCAGCTGGTGGAAATCGGGGGAGCGTTTCGAATGCCCGACATCATCGCCCAGAGCGGGGCAAAGCTGGTGGAGGTAGGCACGACCAACCGCACCCGCCTGTCGGACTATGAACAGGCGATTACGTCGGATACCGCCCTGCTGTTACGCTGTCACCCCAGCAACTTCCGCATCGTGGGCTTCACCGAGGAGGTGTCCGCAGAGGAGCTGGTTTCGCTGGCGCACCGGTACGGGCTGGCTGTGCTGGACGATGTGGGCAGCGGATGCCTGGTGGACACCGCACAGTTCGGGCTGGAACACGAGCCTACCCTGCAGGAAAGCGTGCAGGCAGGGTGCGATATCGTCACCTGCAGTGGCGATAAGCTGTTGGGTGGTCCGCAGGCGGGCATCATTCTGGGCAGGCGGCAGGTTGTACAGCGCATCCGCAAGCACCCGCTGCACCGCGCACTGCGCGTGGACAAACTGACCCTTGCCGCGCTGGAATCCACTCTGCGTCTGTATCTGAACCCGGATGAGGCGCAGCGCGAGATTCCTGTGCTGCGCACACTGGCGATGTCTGTCGGTGAGGTCAGGCGGCGGGCGAACAGGCTGAGGCGAAGGTTGCAGGCTACCCTGCCATCAGGAACGGTAACCGTCCGCCTGCGCGAGGGGCTGTCCGCAGTGGGTGGTGGGAGCCTGCCCGGACAACAGCTGGGCACGGTGCTGGTCTGTCTGCGCTCGCCGGAGATAAGTGCGCAGCAGCTGGCGCACGCCCTGCGCTGGCAGGAACCCGCCGTCTTCGTCCGTATCGAACAGGAGGAAGTGCTTATAGACCCCCGCACCCTGCTGGACGATGAACTGGACGCGCTGGTACGTGCTATCGAGCGTGCCGTAGTCCGGTGTACAGGAGGTAAGACAAACCATGCACGATGCGGTCAATCGGGCGATTAACGATACCGTCAAAGCGCTGGTGCGCGTGGCGGCGATGCGTGAAAAAGGCGCGGACCTGCACAGCGCACGGGTGGCCGTTCTGGCGGTGGCTACTGGCGAAAAGCTGGGCATGAGTGACGAGGAACTTCTGGTGCTTCGCCGTGCGGCAGAGCTGCATGACATCGGCAAAGTGGCGATTTCGGACAGCATTCTGGGTAAGCTGGGCAGTTTGAGCAAAGAGGAGATTCAAATCATGCGCCAGCATGCCACCCTTGCTCTGGAGATACTGGGCGCGGTGCAGGCGTTGAAACCTACCCTGCCGCTCATCAAACACCACCACGAGCGCTGGGACGGTACCGGCTATCCGGACGGACTGGCAGGTGAGCAGATACCGCTTGGGGCGCGTATCATCGCGGTGGCGGAGGTATACGACATCCTGACGCATGGGGCGCCGTGGAAGGAACCTCTGGGCGTGGAAGAGGCGAAAGCGGAGATCCAGCGCTGCGCAGGCACACAGTTTGACCCGCGGGTGGTGGAAGCGTTTCTGCAGGTATGCGACCTGATGTGTGATTGAAAGATACCCTCAGGTTGCCTGCGAGCAGACGGGCAGGATATAATACAACAGATGCACACCCAACCATGAAGGCGCAAGGCTCGTCTAAAAAGTGGCGCATTTTGCAGGTGGTTTCCAGCTCGGCAACATCTGGTGCCGAGAGACACCTTGTGCTCCTCTCCCGGATGCTCCAGCAGCAATGACATTATGTAATCACCGTCTGTCCACCGCATAACTGGCTTCCTGAAGAGCTGCAGCGCGCAGGCGTAAACACTCTGCCGCTGCCCATGCGTGGCGCGAGCGCAGCGATGACGCTGCTGCAACTGGTGCGTCTGGTGCGCAAACAGCGGATAGATATCATCCACACCCACCTCACCCGTGCCGCCTATTACGGTCTGCTGTTGGGCTTGCTTACCCGTAAGCCGGTGGTTTCCACGGTTCACGTGTTCACTTCCGACCCTGCCTATCGCTGGTTGTCGCGGATGGGCAACCTGATTATTGCCGTTTCCGATGCGGTGCGACGCTGGCTTATCGAATACGGCGTACCCGCCAGCGTGATACAGACCGTCTACAACGCCACCGACTTCGTCTCTCTGGATGGCGCGAACGCGGATGCACCCAAGGAGGTTCGGAGCGAGTTCGGGCTTCCACTCCACAGTAAGCTCATCGGGGTTTTCGCCAAAGTGACCCCTATCAAAGGGCAGGACCTGTTACTGGAGGCTCTCCCTCAAGTACTGCGATTGCATCCCGACGCCTATGTGCTGTTCGTTGGCAGCGCCGAGAGTGCGTTCGCCCAACACACCCAGCAACAAGCGAGGGGGCTGGGGGTGCATCGCCATGTTATCTTCACCGGACTGCGCACCGATGTCGCCCGGCTGATGCAGGCAGTGGATGTGGTGGTGATGCCTTCACGGTCTGAGACTTTTGGGCTGGCGGCGCTGGAGGCGATGGCGCTGGGCAAACCGGTCATCGCCACCCGTGTGGGCGGGTTGCCCGAGCTGGTACGGGATGGGGAGACCGGCATTCTGGTGGACTTCACGGTCACCTCCCTCGCGCACGCTCTCGACGAACTGCTCGCCAGCGCAGAACTGCGAAGCCGACTTGGGGAGACAGCACGCACCCGTGTGTGCCAGCACTATACCCCCGAGCAGATGGTGCAGCACGTCGAATCCGTCTACGCCCGCGCCCTGATTGCCTGAGATGATTGCCATCCTGATGTACCACAACGTGGGCGAGAAGGGTCGCCGTCTGAACGTCTCCCCGCAGGGCTTGGAAAGGCAGTGCCGGATGCTGGAGTGGCTGCGCTTTCGGGTGATGCCACTGCGAGAGCTGGCAGAACATCTTCCCCATCAGCGGCTGCCGCGCCGCACGGCGGTGTTCACCTTTGATGATGCCCTGCTCGGCGTGTATGAATATGCACTGCCCAGCCTGAGCAGACACGGATGGACGGGCACGGTGTTTGCCGTCAGCCAGCGGCTGGGCGGCGAAACCGACTGGACGGAAGACTACCGCCACCGCGTCATGAGCCGCGAGCACCTGCTGATACTTCATCAAGCAGGATGGGAAGTGGGCGCGCACACGCTCACGCACCCTTATCTGACGCACCTGCCCCCCGACGATGCCCGCCGCGAAATCGAACAATGCCGCTGCGAACTGGAGGAGCTGACCGGCGCGGGGGTGATCAGCTTCTGCTACCCCTACGGCGACTGCAACGATGCCGTTGTGCAGATGGTGCGAGAAGCGGGATACCAGGCGGCGTGCACGGTGCGCAAAGGGCTGGTGGGGCTTCAGGACAACCCTTTCACCCTGCCGCGGGTGCACGTTGCCTACAGCGATGGCGCAACCGGGCTGCTGTACCGATTATGGCGGGCATGGCGACGCACGCGATAGGCAGATCATGCCGGAGATGATTTTAACGACGCAATCAAAGAAGGGCTGCAGCGTGAGCAGCCATAAATGGATGCCAGCTTTCAACTGCACATGCAAAGAAATTTTCATCGAAAATCCCCCAAACCCATTGACAAACGTGCAGGACTGTGCTACTATAAATTAGAAACTAAACGTTGAACGTTGAACGATAAACATGCAAACGCGCAGGGTGACCATCAAAGATATCGCCAGTCGGGTGGGGGTTTCCGCCACCGTGGTGTCGCAGGTGCTGCGCGGGGTGGAAGGCTCGATGGTTTCGCACACCACCCGAGAGCGCATCCTGGAAACCGCACAGGAATTGGGTTACCGCCCCAATCGGCTGGCGCGCGCGCTGGTGAGCGGCAAAACGCAAACCGTTGCCATCTGGAGGCACGGGGTGTATACCGCCTTTCACGCCTGGGTGATGCATCAGTGTGTCCTGCGCGCTTATGAGGATGGCTATGAGGTGATTATCCGCGACTTCACCTCCGTGCGAGAGAGCTCGTTATGGATACACCTCAGCGATGTGGACGGTGTGCTGGCGCACGAATGCGTGGCGCATGTGCGGATGTTGCTGGAGCATTACCCCGGTGCGATTCCGCCGGTGGTGAGCATGGGTGTGTTTGTGGTACCGGAATGCGACCATGTCACGGTTGACCTGTATCCTGCCGCCCGGGCGGCGGTGGAACATCTGATACAGCAGGGATGCAGGCGCATCGCTTTTGTGGCGGATGAACCGGCGCAGTCGGTGGGCGAACCGCGCTACGAAGCCTATCGGGCGGTGCTGGAAGAGGCAGGACTGCCGGAGGAGTTTCTCGCCCTGCACGACGCGCCTCGCCCCCAGGCGCGGCACATACTGCGCGAATATTTCCAGACACGGAGCGTGCCGGAAGGCATTTTCTGCCACAACGATGATACCGCCATCGTGTGCCTGCGTGCCCTGCACGACCTGGGCGTTCGGGTGCCAGATGACGCGGCGGTCATCGGCTGTGACGGTGTCGCGGAAAGCGAATACACGGTGCCTGAGCTGAGCACGATTGTGCAGCCGATAGAGGAGATGTGCAGGCACGGCTGGATGCTGTTAAAACAGCGCATGGAGCACCCGACGAGACCGCGACAGGAGGTTGTGCTGCAGGCGCGATTTGTGCCTCGCGGGTCTTCACAGCGTTCCTGAGGCAATCGGGAGGGGCATTGTCGCCACCTCTTGATTAAGCGTATAAACAAACCGATAGGAGGGAGTTCAGATGAAACACAAAGCATTTACGCTCATCGAGCTGCTGGTGGTCATCGCGATTATCGCGATACTGGCAGCGATTCTGTTCCCCGTGTTCTCTCAGGCGAGAGAAAAGGCACGCAGCATTAACTGCCTGAGCAACACCAAACAGGTCGGCCTGGCGGCGGCGATGTATCTTCAGGACTACGATGAGACCACCGCTCCAGGTAAGACGTGCGGCGGGGACGGCACCTGCGCTACTGCACCCGCGCCGGGGCGGTTCTCCTGCATGAACGATGCGATGAGCCCCCCGTACTATCTGGAATGCGTGGGTCCCTTCGCGGCATTTCAGGACCTTGTGCAGCCGTACATGAAGAACTATGGACTGCTGGTGTGTACATCGAACCCCCAGCGAGGTGTTTGGCCCACAGACCAAACGTGTGACGGCACCGCAGGCAACCGGCTGTACACCTACAAGGCGAACCATTACGCGCTGTCACCTGTTGTCTACCTGAAACCCTACGACCCGGCGATGCAGAACCCTTACTCCGGGTGGACGGCAATTGGCGCGCCTCTGGCACGCTTTGCGACGCCTGCCTCGCTGATCCTGCTGGCGGAGTTCTACGGCACATGCCCTGAAGTGCGCAACGCCATCCATGACATCGACTGCGGCATCCACAACGGCGGCTCCAACTATGTCTTCGTAGACGGTCACGCCAAGTGGCTCCGCTTCCTGCAGACGGTAAACCCGGACAGGACGTGCATGTGGGCAGGCGAAGAGGACCCGAACGCGCAGCTGGTCATCTGCACCGCTTACAAGAACAAGGTCATCGCTCGCGCGCCCGAACGGCCGTTCCTACAGAAGTGCTTGCAGTAAGGCAGGAGGATGACCATGAACAAAGAGGTGCACTGGGGCTGGGTGGTTGCCATCATCGCCGTGGCGATACTGCTGTTGGTGGGTGGATTGTGGTGGCAGGACAAGAAGCGCACCGCCGAGTACGTGAAGTATCGCCAAGAGGTGGTCGCCGGCGAGCAGCGGGTCGGAACCCCCATGTCGCGCGAGGAGCGGTAGACCCGGCCCTGCTAACAGCAATCACGGTGGAAGGCGCAAGCCTCCACGATAACGGCACAGGTAGGGACTGGTTTTATCGGGCTTAACAGGTAAGACGAGCAACTCTACGTGCCAATCTGCTTCCGGTATGCTCGGGCAGGGCATACCGGATTTTTTCCATCACCAAGAGGGAAAACCTGACCCTATCGAGAAAGCGAAAAGAGGAGGGATGAACGATGCAAAAGCTATCCAGACGACGTTTCCTGCAGGACTCGCTGGCGTTGTTGGCGGTGACGGCGTTGCCTGCGCCGGTGTTCGCTTCGGTGAAGGTGGCACGCAAGCAGGCCAGCCCCAACGACCGTATCGGGGCAGCGGTCATCGGTTTCAACGGGCAGGGCAAGAGCCACATTCGCCAACTGCTGGCGCAGCCGGATGTGGACCTCGTCGCGCTGTGCGACGTGGACGAGGCGGTGTGGCCCGTGGGGCTGAAAATCGTGGAGGACGCCGGCAGACCCAAGCCCAAAACCTATCAGGACATCCGCAAGTTGCTGGAAGATAAGGATGTGGACGTCGTCACCATCGCCACGCCCAATCACTGGCATGCACTGGCAGCCATCTGGGCGATGATGGCGGGCAAGGACGTGTATGTCGAGAAGCCTTCCAGCCACAACGTGTGGGAAGGTCGCCGCACGGTGGACATCGCCCGCCAGCTGGGGCGCATCTGTCAGGTGGGCACGCAGATTCGCTCCTCGGAGGGCATTCGGCAGGCGATACAGTACCTGCACGAGGGCAAGCTGGGCAAGATAACCCTGGCACGCGGGCTGTGCTACAAGCGGCGCGATTCCATCGGCAAGGTGCCCGGTCCGCAGGAGCCGCCTGCCACGGTGGACTATGACATCTGGCTGGGTCCTGCGCCCAAGAAGCCGGTGATGCGCCAGCGATTCCACTACGACTGGCACTGGTTCTGGGACTACGGCAACGGCGACCTGGGCAACCAGGGCGTGCACCAGATGGACATCGCCCGCTGGGGGCTGAACAAGAACACCCTTCCCAACAAGGTGCTGGGGCTGGGCGGACGCTTCGGNTACGTAGACGATGGCGAAACGCCCAACACCGAGCTGGTCTTCTGCGACTACGGCGACTGCCAGCTTATCTTCGAGGTGCGAGGGCTGGAGACGCCGGACTTGAAAGGGGTCAAGGTGGGCAACATCTTCTACGGCGAGAAGGGCATCATGGTCATCCCCAGCTACACTCAGGCTATCGTGTACGACAATGATGGCAACAAGGTGACGGAGTTCAACGCGGGCGGTGACCACATGCGCAACTTTCTGGACGCGGTGCGCAGCCGCAAGCACACCGACCTGCATGCCGATATTCTGGAAGGGCACCTCTCCAGCGCGCTGTGCCATCTGGGCAACATCTCTTACCTGCTGGGCGAGCTGGTTCCCTTCGACGCCGAGAAGAAAGCCTTCGGAGACAACAAGGAGGCGTACGAGACCTTCGCCCGCTTCGAGGAACACCTTGCGGCGAACAACATCGTGCTCAAGGAGACCAAATACCGCCTCGGGCGCGAGCTGCACGTCGACACGCAACACGAGACCTTTGGGCGTGACTCACAGGCGAATCGGCTGCTCACTCGCCAGTACCGCAAGCCCTACGTGGTACCGGAGAAGGTGTAACAGGAAACGCCGCCCCACGGTCTTCAACCGGGTGCTACGTTGGTCTGGGTTTAGTAGCTGTAGCCGCAGGCTAAAGCCTGCGCTTTCTAGCAGGTGATTGCCTGCGGCTACTGTGGAAGGGGGTTTGTGTGCTTTATGGCGCCGTCTGCCCGCCTCCGGTCTGAGCAGGGGGTGCGCCCGCTCCACCACCGGGAGGTCCCATCCGTTGCGACTTGGGCAACATGGGACCGGTGTAGTAACCGGGGGGCGGCGGCTCCTCCCGCGTTACCCGGTAACGCAGCAGCAACGCGATGCCGAACAGCACAATGCCCACCAGCAACAGGATAATCACGTTTTTGCCGCTTGTACCTGCCATCCGTCATCCTCTCCCGCAAAAGGATAGCACCCCGCCTCGGGCGGGGTGCCTCTCGTTCACTCCGTACCGCCAGCGGGGGTTGGTGCCCCTCTCTGGCTCTTGGGGAGCATGGGTCCCTCGTAGTAGCCTTCCGCTTTCGGGTCCTCCTTCTTACCGCAGGCAGTGATGCCCACGCCTACCGTGAGTACCCACACGACGCCTGCCACGAGCAGCCCCAAGCGCTTGACCGCGCGCCAGCGATTCATCGNCTTACTCCATCGAGAAAGTGAAGTACCGCTCATAATACACGGTCTGCCCGTTCTCCACCGTGGTCGCCAGATAGCGCTCCGGGTTGCGCTTGATGTTCTTCGCATGACCATCCAGGAAGGTGAAGTTCGCGCCGTCCTGGTGAATCTTCTGCGACTCGCAACCGATGGAGATGACCACGTAGGTCGGCCCCTTGTCGAGCATGGTGATGCCATCGCCAATCAAGATGGTCTCCGCCGGTCGCTTAATCTCCGGCATGTAGCGGGTCAGTCCACCCATGTCTGGCGGATAGCACAGGCTACCCGGGAAGTGGTAGTACGGGTTCTCCGGAGTGCCAGCGCCGCCACGGGTCGCCATCTGGACGACGATGCCGTAGTGCGCGAACACCTGAGTGGGCGGCCAGTATGGATCCATCTCTCCCGGATAGCAGAAAGATTATACCCCTTTGCCTTCCTTTCCCTGCAACTTTGCAACCAGATATGCAACCGTGTAACCATCTATTACTTTACGACCTGCTCCCAATTTTGTCAAGAGTTAACAGGGCATCCCAGCGGATTTTCCCGTATTTTTTCGGTGATAAATGAGAACAACAGGGCGTGGCGAATCCTGCCACGCCCCTTCCTGCGGGAAGTGCGCCTTACTCGTCGCCTATCGCGCCGAAGTTCTGTACCAGAACGCCGAAGTCGAGCAGGGTTACCTCCTCGTCGCCGTCCAGGTCCGCGTCCGAGTTCCAGTTATCGTCGCCTGGCATAGAGCCGAACGCCGCCACCAGCGCGCCGAAGTCGAGCAAGGTCACTTCGTTGTCGCCGTCGATGTCGCCGTTGGTCAGCACCACGTCCACCCCGGAAACATCGCTGGTAGAGACAGTTACCGGAACGACCACGCGCAGCCAGTGGCTGGCTTTGAAGGCGATGTCGTAGGTTCCCGGCTCCACATCTCTGAGGGTATAGCCACCGGAGCTACTGAGGTTAATGCGCTCAGAACGCACGACGCTGCCGTTCTTGCGGATCTCTACCTCCACCGGTACCTGCGTGACGTCACCGCCGAAATCGCCCAGCGTGACGGTTCCGCTCACCGCGAAGCCCGGCGGCAGGATGTCGTGCAGCACGCCGACGTACACGATGTCCGCGTCGAATCGGGTGGACTGGTAGGGCTGGGTCGGCGTGTCAGACAGGGGTCCTTGCACGGGCACGTAGCCACTGCCTCCGCCGAGGATGACGTTGCCCTGTCCGCTGGCGTCGTCCACGCGGTCGGCATCGATCAGGTTGGCGATGAGGATGGCGTCGATGCTCTCATCTTCGCCGATGCCGAAATCGTCCAGATTGAATGCGGTCGCAAACACCAGATAGTTTGCCGTGTAGGTGTTGGCGAACTCGTACCTCCACCGGCTGAAGGTGGTCTCACCCTTTTTACGCACCGCTACCATAAACGCCTCCGGCGCACCCGCCGATCCCACTTCGTAAACCACGAAGTCCTCGCCTGGGCGGTTGGGCAGGCGCATGCCCTCCCAATCCACGAGGAAAATCTTGCGCACAACCGCATTGCCCAGTTCCACGAAGCGCGGGTTGCCGGTGGGACTGCTGCCGCTCATCATCCAGCCGAGCGTTTTCGTGCGGTCGAAGTCGGTGTCTTTCAGAAACTCGGAGTCGAAGAAGTTAAAACCGCTGACCTGCGGCGGGTCCACAGGCAGTACACGCTTCACCCCGTTGGTGATGTCCCACGTGTATCCGCCGACGCTGTAGGTCTGCGCTCTCGCGTGATGCACGGTCATCAGCGTGAGACAAACCGCAGCTGCCAGAATCGCGAACCGTGTCGAGAACATCTCTGGTTGCCTCCTTTCAGGATTCCAGAACGTGTTTCGAAACTTGCCCATTCTACCTTATATGCATAAACCGTGCCAAAAGCCTGCTTTTTACCGGAAACGAGCGGAAAAGCGGTAGGAATCATGGGTTTGAAAGAGAGGTTACCATTTACCCACTACCGGACATCAGCTGCCTCACCCTCTGCAGCAGGTGCCGGGCCACCTCGCGCTTGGTCATCAGGGGTAGGGGTTCCTGCTTGCCGTCTGCCCACAGCAGGGTGACGCGGTTGGTGTCGGTGCGGAAGCCGGAGCCTTCCTGCGACACATCGTTCGCCACAATCAGGTCCAGGTTCTTCTCGCGCAGTTTCGCCTGCGCGTTTGCCAGCAGTTCCTGCGTCTCCGCCGCAAAGCCCACCAGAACATGCTTGCCCTTCCGCTCGCCGAGGGTGCGCAGGATATCGGGATTGGGCACAAGGCGAATCGTCCACTCTTCTTCGCCCTTCTTGCGCTTGCCCTGCCAGACTTCCGCCGGGCGATAGTCGCTCACCGCGGCGGTGGCAATCACCACATCCACCTGCTCATACTCCTGCAGACAGGCATCCAGCATCTGCTGTGCGGTGCGTGCCCGTATCGTCTTTGCACCTGCAGGAGGATCGAGCAGGGTCGGTCCGGTCACCAGCGTCACCTCTGCACCCATCCGCACCGCCTCGGCGGCAATCGCATAGCCCATCTTGCCGGAGGAGGGGTTGGAGATATGCCTTACGGCGTCGACAGGCTCCTCTGTGGGTCCGGCGGTAACCAGAATGCGCACGCCGCGCAGGGGTGGGTTCAACACCTGTTCCACTGCCGCGAGGATGACCGGGGTATCCGCCAGCTTGCCCGCGCCCACGTCCCCACAGGCGAGCATCCCCTCCGCGGGATAGACGAAGTGCGCTCCGCGTTCCTCGAGCACCCTGACGTTGTGTTGGGTGGCGGGATGCTGCCACATGACGGTATTCATCGCCGGAGCAATCACCACCTTCGCCTGCGTCGCCAGCGCGAGTGTGCTCAGCAGGTCGTCGGCGATGCCCACTGCCAGCTTGGCAAGGATGTTGGCAGTCGCCGGGGCAATCAGCAACACGTCTGCCCGTTTTGCCAGATGGATATGGGCAATCTGGCGCTCTTCCGGCTCGTCGAAAAGGTCGGTCAGCACGGGACGTCGCGTGATGGCGCGGAAGGTAACCTCGGTGATGAAGCGTCGGGCGTGTTCGGTAAGCACCACATCCACCTCCGCCCCCGCCTGTGTGATCTTGGAGGCGATGTCCGCCGCTTTATACGCCGCGATGCTACCCGTTACCCCCAGCAAGATATGTTTTCCCTCGAAAACCGACATCTTTCACCCCTTCGGTATCCTTGCCCGCTCGGCGAGGATGATGGCTCGCAGCAGGTCTACCGCCTGCTCCAGGTCATCGTTGGTGACCAGATAATCGTAGTAGGGCAGTGCCTGCATCTCCTGCTCGGCGATGCGCAGCCGTTGCTCCACCGCTTCAGGAGAATCGGTGCCGCGCTTCAACAGACGCTGGCGGAGTACCTCCAGACTGGGCGGCTGCACGAAGATGAGCACCGCTTCCGGCACCCGCTGGCGTACCTGCAAGCCACCCTGCACCTCGATCTTCAGGATAACGTCCAGTCCCTGCGCCTGCAGGTCTTCCACCAGATGGCGCGGCGTGCCGTAGTACGCCTGATGATAGCGGGCGTACTCCAGAAAGCGGTCTTCCGCAATCCAGCGTTCGAACTCCTGCTCGGAGAGGAAGAGGTAATCCACCCCGTGCNGNTCNCCTTCTCGAGGCGGGCGAGTGGTCGCGGTGAGGCACTTCACCACGCCCGGCACACGCGGCAGCAAACGTTCCAGCAGGGTATCCTTTCCCACGCCGCTGGGTCCGGACAGCACAATCAGCTTGCCTCTGGTGCGGTGCGTGCTCACCCGTTTGTCCCTCAAAGATGCGCTGGCGTTATCATACTTCACCTTTCAGTATAGCACAGCCGACGATTTGGCGCACTCTGTCCGGCACCCCGTTCCCGACACTTCGGGCGAGGGGACGGGGTTGAGGGCGAAGACCCCCAGCCGCCTGAAGCCTGCAGATACGAGTGTCCCGCGACTCCCCCCTCCCAAAGCGTTGCTTATGGCACGACACTTTCTCTCACAGGAGGAAATTGCAGTGAGTTTCCCCCCACCTGACCTCCCCCGTGGACGGGGGAGGAACCGTAACTCCCTCCCCGCCCGCGGGGAGGGCTGGGGTGGGGGCGAAAAGGCGCACAAAATGTCGTGCAGTAAGCCATCACAGGGAAGGGGGACGGGGGGTTCGGTGAAACACCCGTCATCCCTGCTGTGGAGGCAAAAGTCGGTTCAGCGCCTCCTGCGCCGCCTCAAGCACTTCTTGGTGCTTTTCCTGTAGGGTCAACTGGATGATGGCATTGACCGCGCGTGCGTCACCTATCCGACCCAAAGCCTTGCAGGCGGCCGCGCGAACGGACGAGTACTCGCTGTTCAGCTGTCGCAGCAACGTTCGCACCGCGCGCTCGCCCCCCAGAATCCCCATTGCCTCACAGGCGGCGACGCGAGCGACCTCATTTTGGCTTTTGAGCATGCGCGGGACCTTCTCCCATATCCGCTCGCAACCCAACTTTGCCAGAGCTACACAAGATACAAAAAAAGCAGGGGCATGATGCCCCCGCTTGGAGCCGTGGCGTGGAGGGTGTGGCGGATTACCCCACCACTTCTGCCTCCACGCGCTTGGAGAAGACGAGTTCGCCGTTCTGTGCGTCCACCACAATGTGGTCGCCTTCGGCGAACTCACCCGCCAGCAGCTTCATGGCAATCACGTCCATGACGCGCTTCTGCAGCACGCGCTTGAGCGGTCGCGCCCCATACACGGGGTCAAAGCCCTCCGCCGCGAGTNTCTCCTTCGCCGCGTCGGTGATGGTCAGCGTCATGTGCTTATCCGCCAGCCGCTTCTGCAGCAAGCCTATCTGGATGTCCACAATCCGCTTAATCTCGTTCACCGACAGCGGGTTGAAGACGATAATCTCGTCGATGCGGTTCAGGAACTCGGGGCGGAAGTGCGCCCNNACCGCNTCCAGCACCTGCNTCCGCGCCTCCTGCATGTTCAGGAAGGCGTTCTCCGCCAGATAGTGCGACCCCAGGTTGGAGGTCATGATGAGCACGGTGTTCTTGAAGTCCACCGTGCGCCCCTTGCCGTCGGTCAGGCGTCCGTCATCCAGCACCTGCAGCAGCACGTTGAACACGTCGGGATGCGCCTTTTCNATTTCGTCCAGCAGGATGACGCTGTACGGGCGTCGGCGCACCGCCTCGGTGAGCTGCCCGCCTTCCTCGTAACCCACGTAGCCCGGAGGCGCACCGATGAGCCGNGCGACCGAGTGCTTCTCCATGTACTCCGACATGTCGATGCGGATCATGGCGCGCTCATCGTCGAACAGGAACTCCGCCAGCGCACGCGCCAGCTCGGTCTTCCCAACACCCGTCGGACCCAAGAACATGAACGAACCGATGGGACGGTTGGGGTCCTGCAAGCCCGCGCGCGCCCGACGCACGGCGTTGGAGACCGCCTCGATGGCATGGTCCTGCCCGACCACGCGCTGGCGCAGCCGCTCCTCCATGTGCAGCAGCTTCTGCATCTCGCCTTCCATCAGGCGCGAGACGGGAATGCCCGTCCACTTGCTGACCACCTCGGCGATGTCGTCGGCGTCCACCTCCTCCTTCAGCAACTTCATGTGCTTCTGCAGCTCTTCCAGACGCTTCGTCTCGGCGTCCAGCTGCTTCTGCAGGGAGAGGATGACGCCGTAGCGCAGTTCCGCCGCCTTCGCCAGGTCGCCTTCGCGCTCCGCCGCCTGCTCCTGCAGGCGTGCCTGCTCGATCTGCTCCTTGATGCGGCGGATGTTGGTGATAATCTCCTTCTCCTGCTGCCAGTGCGCCTTCAGACGGTTGCTCTCCTCNCGCAGGTTGGCGATTTCCGCCTCCAGCTTTGCTAGCCGTTCTTTGCTGGCGGGGTCGTCCTCCTTGCGCAGCGCCTCGCGCTCGATCTCCAGCTGCCGGATGCGCCGCTCGATTTCGTCGATTTCGGTGGGCATGGAGTCGATCTCCATGCGCAGGCGCGATGCCGCCTCGTCAATCAGGTCAATCGCCTTGTCAGGCAGGAAGCGGTCGGTGATGTATCGGTGCGACAGCGTCGCCGCTGCCACAATCGCGCTGTCCGTGATGCGCACGCCGTGATGCACCTCATACCGCTCCTTCAGCCCGCGCAGGATGGCGATGGTATCGTCCACGTCGGGCTCGGTGACCAGAATGGGCTGGAAGCGACGCTCCAGCGCGGGGTCTTTCTCAATATGCTTGCGATACTCGTCCAGCGTGGTTGCGCCCACACAGCGCAGTTCGCCCCGCGCCAGCATCGGTTTCAGCATGTTCGCGGCATCGATCGCGCCTTCCGCCGCGCCCGCGCCCACGAGGGTGTGTATCTCGTCGATGAAGACGATAATCTGTCCCTCAGCCGCCTGAATCTCGCGCATCACCGCCTTGAGGCGGTCTTCGAACTCACCGCGGTACTTGGTTCCCGCCACCATCGCGCCGAGGTCCATCTGCCACACGCGCTTGTTTTTCAGCCCTTCGGGCACGTCGCCCGCAACGATTCGCTGCGCCAGCCCCTCCACGATGGCGGTCTTGCCCACGCCCGGCTCGCCAATGAGCACTGGATTGTTTTTGGTGCGCCGCGACAGCACCTGAATCACGCGCCGTATCTCCTCATCGCGCCCGATGACGGGGTCGAGTTTGCCCTTTCGGGCGAGGTCGGTCAGGTCNCGTCCGTAGCGCTCCAGCGCCTGATACTTTTCCTCCGGGTTCTGGTCGGTGACGCGATGCCCGCCGCGNATCTCCATCAGCGCGTGGTACAGGTTGTCGGGCGTGACCCCCATCTGCTTCAGCAGGCGACCGGCGGGACCCTGTGTATCCTGCACCAGTGCCATCAGCAGGTGCTCGGTGCTGACGTATTCGTCCTTCAGCCGCTCCGCCTCCTCGAAGGCTTTGTCCATCACCTGCTTGAAGCGCGGGGTGATGTAGGAAGCCACCGAGGCGCCATGCACCTGCGGCAGTTTGCTCAGCTCCGCCTCCACGTAACGGCGCAGCATGGGCAGCTGCACGCCCAGCTTCTGCAGCACCGTCGGCACGATGCTCTCGCTCTGGTCGATCAGTGCCAGCAGTAGATGCTCGGCGTCGATATTCTGATGATTCATGCGCTCGGCGATGCTCTGTGCGTTTTGCACCGCCTCCTGTGCGCGAATGGTCAATTTATCCAGTCGCATGGTTGCGAACCTCCTGTGTTTTCAGAGTATTGATTGCGCTTTTATTATACCACTTGATAATGATAATATCAA
>JGI24188J35168_1000706_pt1 | contig 20062 bp, 20 predicted proteins | sample YNPBryantNP2012_FD_35168 | JGI IMG/M metagenome (IMG submission 35168) | reverse complement strand
GGCTCGGTGATCGACACGGCCAAAGCGGTGAATATCTTGGTCACCCACGGCGGGAACGATCTTTTGCGGTTTTCGGGAGCCGACCGGATTCAGGGGCCGTTAAGGCCCTTGATCGTCGTTCCCACAACGGCCGGCACGGGTTCGGAAGTCACCCTGGTGGCCGTCATCGCCCACCGCCGAAAAAACGTCAAGATGGCCTTCGCTTCCAGCCATCTGTACCCCGACGTGGCCATTCTGGACCCTCGAATGACGGTGAGCCTTCCGGCGAAACTTACGGCCGCCACGGCCATGGACGCTCTGACACACGCCGCGGAGGCCAGCATTTCGCTGCAGAAAAACCCTCTAAGCGACGCCTACGCGGCAACCGCGATTCGCCTGATTGTGGAAAATCTGCCAGCGGTCCTTCGGGACGGATCCAACACGCAAGGGCGGCTCGCCCTGGCCGGCGCAGCCTGTTTTGCCGGGATCGCTTTTTCCAACGCCATGGTGGGCATGGTTCACGCCTTGGGACATGCCGCCGGAGCCTTGTGCCATCTTCATCATGGCACGGCCATGAACATCTTTTTGCCCCACGGCCTGGAGTACAATCTCGAAAAAAGGCGAAACGCCATCGGAGAACTCCTCCTGCCCTTGGCCGGATCGGAGGTTTACGCCCAAACGCCCCCTTTGGTTCGAGCGGAAAAGACCATCGAAACGCTGCGCCGGTTTCAGGAAGAGGTCCAAAAACTTTCGGGCCTTCCCACGCGACTTCGGGATGCGGATGTGCCCCAAGCCATGCTGGAAAGCATCGCCCGGACGGCCTTGGACGACGGGGCCTTGCTGTTCAACCCCGAAGACATGACCTTGGAAGAAGCTTTGTACGTCCTGCAGAAGGCCTATTGAGGTTCCAGAGAACACACGCGCCGGCGGTCCGCCAAGACAATGAGGTCTTTCAGGGCCTGAGTGTTTCGGGCATGCCGCCATCGCTCATCAAACTGAGGATCCTGTAGGACCTGGGCCAAAGCCGCCACCGCTTTGAGGTGGAAGTCTTGCTCGTCGGACCCCACGAGGAAGAAAAACAGGGCATGAACGGGAGCCTCCGCTCCGGGAAGGCGCAGCCCGTCTCGGCTCCGCACCAGAATCACGTCAAACACATCGGGCCGGCTCGCACTGACCTCCGCCACGCCGATTCCGGAAAAGATCTCCACAAACTTCACCGACGGCTCTTCCCCGTTGAGGTCCTGGGCACTCAAAGGCCGCTCCAGACCCCGAAGCCCAAGGACCGGGTTGAGCCGATCCAGCAAGGTGTCCACGCTGCAAGGCTCTGTCAGGTCGATCACTTCCGACCCCTCGATGACGCGATCAAACCGGTCCAGGCACAGCTCATCGCGTTCGCGGATGATTGCCTTGAGTTCCGACTCCAGGGCGGTGCGCACGACCTTGCGGGCCGAAAGGTGCGAAAGAACATGGAGCAGCGCGTATTCGCGCTGCTGTTTCAGACGCCCGTAAAACCAGAAAAAGGTCAGGCCGGCGGCGATGAAAACCAAACCGATGAGAAACGTTTCCCATCCGATTTCCACAACCAAAAGGATCACGCCCGCCAGGCTCGCGATTTGGAGCCATGGATAGCCTGGAGCTTTGAAGGTCGGCTGGTAGTTATGGATGCGGCTTTCCCGCAGAATGACGATGCACGCATTGGTCAGAGCCTGCGTGAGCAGGATGACCATGGAGGCCATCTTCACGAGGGATTCCAAAGGAACGAAAAACAAGCCAATGAGGAAAACCCCCGTGGTGAGGACCGCCGGCACGGGCGTCTTCCTTTTGGAATGGACTCGGCCGAAAAGGGCGGGCAAAAGCTCGTCCCGGCTGAGGCTCAAAAGATACCGCGACGCTGATAAAATGCCGGCGTTGGCCGTGGTAAGAAAGGCCGCCATGGCCGCCAGCGTCAGCGCAATCTCCCCGCCTCGACCCATAAAGACCGCCGCGGCGTCGCTGATGGGCGTGAGGGAGGGATCCAAAGACTCGGCGCCCAAAATGCCCGCCGTCACGAACACCATGAGGCAATAGCCCGCGATGGTGACACCCAAAGCCAACAACAGCCCCAGCGGGATGGTTCGGGAAGGATTCTTGACCTCTTCGGCCAAGGCGGAAATCTGGATTAGTCCGGTAGGAGACGAAGACGAAACCCGCCGTGGCCAGGACTGCGTTCCATCCGTAGGGTGTAAAGGGAACGTAGTTTTGGATGCGAACGTGGGGAAATCCTCGAACCACGAAGAGGCTCATGAGGCTTAGCAAAATGATGACAAAAATTGTCTGGAACAGGCTGGACCCTTTTGTTCCCCAAAGGTTCAGCAGCGTAAAGAAAACAGCCAGCCCCACCACCACGGCCCGGCTGCCAAAGGGAAGGAATTTTTCGGCAAAAGCCCAAATGCCCACTAAAGCAAAGGCGCTTTTCAGGGTAAGGGCGAACCAGCTGAGAAGCCCCAGGACCGTGCCCACCGCAGGCCCCATGGCTCGGGTGATGAAAAAATAGTCGCCCCCGGCTTTGGGCATGGCCGTGACCAGCTCAATGGTGCTTAGCGCCGCCGAGCCCATGAGGCATCCGGCCAGAAAGTAGGAGACCACCACGGCGGGTCCCGCCTTGGCGTGGGCCAGTCCCGGCAGAATGAAGATGCCGGAACTGACCATCGCTCCAAAAGCGATGCAAAAAATGTCCAAAACGCCAAGACGCTTCGCCAATCCGTGCACCGTCANCACTCCATCCGCGCACACACGGCTCTCGGCGCGTTACGCCATGGATTCGTCCCAATCCGTCGTGGGCTGGAGCACGTCGCCGCTCTTCCCAAGAGCCCGTCGCTCCCATTCACGTTTCATGGCGTCGATCCGCCGGTCTTTGGCTTCCCACAGATCGTTTAGCCATTTTTGAAAGCGCTTCTGGAATTCCCGATCGTTGAAATAATCCCCCAAGAGTTCTTGGCGGATCGGAATCGTTTCCACATGAATCCAGACGTCTCGAACCTTGCCGCACAGAAACCGCCAAAAGCTGATGGGCCCTTCGGGATAGACCACGGTGACATCCACAATGCTCTGCAAGCGCTCCTTCAAGGTGGCCAGCACCAGAGCCGCCCCCGCGGCTTTTGGCCGCAGCAGATGGGTGTAAGGGGAGCCCTTTTCCCGAATCTTGGCCGCTGTCGCGCGGGTTCCTTCGGCAAAATTCATCACCGTGATGGGCACCCGCTTGAATTTCTCGCAGGCCTTGACCGTTTCCGCCACGTCTCGTGCCTGGATTTGTGGCTTTTTCCTGATGGCTGTCGCGGATGATCTTTTCATGAAAGGAAAATCCAGAGCCCACCACGCCATGCCCAAGAAGGGCACATAGAGGAGTTCTTTCTTGAGAAAGAACTTCAGAAAGGGAAGGCGGCGGTGGAACACTTTCTGGAGCACCACGATATCCGTCCAGCTTTGGTGGTTGGCCAAAACCAAATACCAGCCCTTTTCTTTCAGGGATTCCACGCCGGTGACTTTCCAGTGGATTCTTTTGGTCAAAGCCATGCCCAGGTTATTGATCGCCACCCAGGTCTGGGCGATGCCGTTGAGCACGCGGTCGCACCATGCGCGCCATCGGGGTGCGGGAACGACCCATTTGAGGAAAGCCGCAAGAAGAAGAGGGACAAACCACAGAAGCGTGTTGGCGGAAAGCCACGCGATGGAAAAAAGACCGTTTAACGGTCCGGGAAGCCAATAAAACATTCGATTCCTTCCTTTGCCATGGAAGCACTTCGGTTGATGGATTGGCCCGCCGGCAGGCGGGCCATTTCAGAGGACACTCCTTGGATTTTCTGCCGAAATATCCCTGCGACCGCGCTTTGTTGGGGTTCGCTTCGCTCACCCCAACCTACGGGTTTGTTCTAAGATTGCGGTCGGAACGTCGAAGGGGTCTCCATGCGGAAAGACGAAAAAGAACGCCGCCCTTCCAGCTTCTCCGGGAATAGCCCCTGTAGGAGCGTCTTTAGCCGCGCCCTCTCACCCCGCACCGTACCCCCCTTCCACGCAACGAAGCGACAAGGGCACTTTCACATCCATTCCTAGCCCGCTTCGGCGATGCTGTAGTTTTCGTCAATGAATCGCTTGATGAACTGGCCAAGCTCCGCCGTGATCAGCGCACAACGGTTTCCCGCCATGCACTGCTTGACGTCCTCGATGCCCAGCTTGAAGGTGGCCTTTCGCGTGTCTTTTTCCAATTGCACGGCGTAGTTGGTGGCGCCCACCAGTTTGTCCTTTTTCACCGTGACGAAGATGCCGAACTTGTCGATGTCCGGGTAGAGCTCTCGGATTTTCGCTTCCACGTCTTTTTGTTGGAACATGATGAGCCTCCTTTCTTTTAACGCAGCACCTTTTCGATTTCCCGCTTGATGATGTTGATGCTCTTGGTGACGGGGATTTCCTTGGGGCATACCCGGGTGCATTCGAAATGGTTCTTGCAGCCCCAGGCGCCGTCCGGCGTATCGACCCTGCGCAATCGATCCTCTTTTTCCTTGTCGCGACCGTCGAAAATGTAGCGGAACGCCCACACAAGGGGCGCCGGCCCGAGAAAGCGATCGTTTTCCGCCGTCACCGGGCAGGAGGCCACGCAGCAGGCGCACAGGATACACCGAATCACGTGATCCAGTTTCTTTCTTTCTTCCGGATCCTGCAACCTTTCCTTTTCGGGAGCCTCCGGCCCGCCCAAAAGATACGGTTTGACCCAGTGCACCTTTTCGAAAAAAGGTTCCAGATCCACGACCAGATCCTTGAGCACCGTGAAAGACGGCAACGGCTCCACTCGAACCGGCTGAGCCTCGGCCACATCCTTGACCAGCTTTTGGCAGGCCAGAGCACACCGGCCGTTGATGCGCAAGGCATCGGACCCGCATACCCCGTGGCCGCACGACATGCGAAAGCTCAGGCTGCCATCTTGTTCCCATTTGATCCGGTTCAGGCAATCCAGGATTCGCTCGGTCGGCTCCGCCGAAACCCGATAGGTCTGGTAGCGCGGCGCGGTGTCCACTTCGGGATCAAAACGAAAGATTTCAAAGGTCAATTCCATCTCAATAAACCCTCGGTTTGGGTTGGAACCGGGTGATGGAAACCGGCTTGGCGATCAGGTGAAGCGTCGCCTCGTCGCGAAAAACCAGGGTGTGGTGCAGATGGTTTTGGTCGTCCCGTTCCGGATAGTCTTCCCGGCTGTGGGCTCCCCGGCTTTCGCGACGGGATGCCGCCGAAACAAGAATCACTTCGGCCAACGTCAAGAGCGATTCCAGTTCCAGAGCTTCCATAAGGTCGGTGTTGTACCGGTCGCCCCGGTAATCCAAAAACACGTGTCGCCGAAACTCTTCCTGCAGCTCTCGAATGGTTTCCAGGGCCTTTTCCAGCCCTTCTGCCGTGCGGTAGACGCCGCACCGTTCCATCATTTCCTGTTGCATGCGTTCGCGAAGAAGGACAGGCCGAACGCCCTTCGTCCTTTCTTTGATCTTTGCCATCCGTTCCCGAACGGGCGCGTCGCTTTGGGAAGGCAGGGGCACGAGGTCCGTTTTCGGCACCTGGGCCGCCATGTGCCTCCCGGCACGACGCCCGAAGACCACCAAGTCCAAAAGCGAATTGCACCCCAGCCGGTTGGCTCCGTGAACGGAGACACAGGCGCACTCCCCGGCGGCGTAAAGCCCCGCTATGGGCCGCCCTTGCGCGTCCAAAGCACGGCCGTCCACATCCGTCGGAATGCCGCCCATCATGTAATGGCACGTGGGCTGGACCGGAATGGGGGCCTCCGCCGGGTCGATTCCCAGATAGATGCGGACAAAGGACGATATATCCGAGAGTCTTTCCGCCAGTCGTTCCTTGCCCAGATGGGTCAGGTCCAGATGCACGAAATCACGGCCGTCAATCCCCCTCCCGGCTCGAATTTCGCTCATGATGGCCCGCGAGACTACATCCCGGGCGGCAAGGTCCTTAATCGTCGGTGCATAGCGCTCCATGAACCGCTCGCCCAGGTTGTTCCTCAGAATCCCGCCTTCGCCTCGAGCCGCTTCGCTGATGAGCACCCCAAGGCCGTAGATGCCTGTGGGGTGAAATTGCACGAATTCCATGTCCTGCAAGGGGAAACCATGCCGATAGACCAAGGCNGCTCCGTCCCCCGTATTGGCGAAACAGTTGGACGTGGTCTTGAACACCTTGCCGAAACCGCCCGTGGCCAGCATGACGGCTTTGGCGTGAAAGATGTGCAGCTCGCCCGTCGCCCAGTCCAAAGCCACGACCCCACAGACGACGCGGTCTCGAACGACAAGATCCACCACGGACAGTTCCGGGTAAACCTGAATTCCCCTTTGAACGCATTGGCCGTAAAGGGTGTCCAGGATGACGCGGCCTGTCCGGTCGGACGCGTAACACGCCCTCTTGACCGGCGCTTCGCCGAAGTTTCGCGTNTGGCCCCCGAACGCCCTCTGGGCGATGGTGCCGTTGGGATTGCGGTTGAACGGCACTCCCATGTGCTCCAGTTCGTAAACGGCGCGAAGCGCATCCCGGGCAAGCACTTCGGCGGCGTCCTGGTCCGTGAGGTAATCGCCGCCCTTGACGGTATCAAACATGTGCCATTCCCACGAATCGGGCTCTTCATTGCCCAAGGCCGCCGCAATGCCTCCCTGGGCAGCGCCCGAATGGGACCGAGTGGGAAATACCTTGCTGATGAGGGCCACATTGAGGCGGCCGGCCGTTTCCACGGCCGCCCTCAGCCCCGCAAGGCCTGAGCCCACTATGACCACGTCGTGGGTGTGTCTTTCCGGCATAGTCTTTCCCTTCGCATGAGTTTTTCCCACAAAGCGTCCACCTGACGCCGGGTGCTTTCCAGATCTTCCGAGTTGTCGATCACCACGTGGGCCCGACGGCGTTTCCATTGGATGGGAAGCTGCATGGCCAGGGTCTTTCGCGCTTCCTCCAGTGAAACACCATCCCGACGATGCAACCGCCGCACTTGGGTTTCCGGATCGGCATAGGCCAGGACCACGCAGTCGAAGGCTTCTTCGAGTCCTGCCTCGTAGAGCAGGGGAATGTCGAAAATGACGGGCCGGGTAGGCTCACGTAGGCAACTCTCGCGCCATGCCGCTTCCATGGTCTCCAACACGGCGGGATGGACCGCGGCATTGACTTGGGAGCGGAGCACCTCNTCGCGGATGATCCGCTCCCGAAGTTTCCTTCTCTTNAGTTNTCCCGTGGAGGGATCGAAAAAATCAGGCCCCAGGATTTTCCTCAATCTGACCCAGGCCGGTTGTCCCGGCTGAACCGCCCGGCGGGCCGCTTCGTCGGCATCCAGCACCACCGCCCCTTTTTCCGCCAGCATCCTCGCCACCGTGCTTTTGCCCGAAGCGATCCCGCCCGTCAAAGCGATGCGCACGGGACGATCCCGCTCGTCCGCCGAAGGTTCAGCGCCGGAAGGTTTCGATGCCGGCATATCGGGCCGCATCCCCCAGTTCTTCTTGAATGCGCAGCAGCTGGTTGTACTTGGCAATGCGGTCTGTGCGGGACACGGACCCCGTTTTGATCTGCCCGGTAGAGGCCGCCACGGCGAGATCGGCGATGGTGGTGTCTTCCGTTTCGCCNGACCGATGGGAAATCACCGCTCGATAGCCCGCGCGATACGCCATGGCCATGGCATCGAAGGTTTCGGTGACCGTGCCGATCTGGTTGAGCTTGATCAGGATGGCGTTGGCCACGCCTTCGTCGATGCCGCGCGCAAGGATTTTCGTGTTGGTAACGAACACATCATCGCCGACGATCTGAATGCGGGTGCCCAGACGGCGCGTCATCAGCTTCCAACCGTCCCAGTCGCTTTCGGCCATGCCGTCTTCGATGGACAGGATGGGGTAACGATCCACCCAGCTTTCGTAGAAGTCGATGAGTTCCTCCGCAGACTTTTCTGGCTTTCTTTCGGCTTTGAGAACATAGCGGCCGTTTTCGTAGAACTCGCTGGCCGCCGGATCCAGCGCGATGAACACATCGTCTCCAGGGGCGTAGCCGGCCGCCTGGATCGCTTCCATAATAAGCTCCAGGGCCTCTTCGTTGGACTGAAGGTTNGGNGCAAAACCGCCTTCGTCTCCGACGGCCGTGTTATAGCCTCTCGATTTCAAGACCTTTTTCAGATGATGGAAAACTTCGGCGCCCATGCGCAAGGCCCCTCGAAAAGTGGGCGCCCCCGCCGGGACGATCATGAATTCTTGGATGTCCAGGTTGTTGTCGGCATGNGCGCCGCCGTTGAGCACGTTCATCATGGGAACGGGGAGAAGCCGGGCCGACACCCCGCCGAGATATCGGTACAAAGGCAATTCGCATTCTTCGGCGGCAGCCTTGGCCACAGCCATGCTCACCGAAAGGATGGCGTTGGCGCCGAGGCGGCTTTTGTTTTCCGTGCCGTCCAAAGCGATCATGAACCGGTCCAGTTCCACCTGGTCTTGCGCCTCCATGCCCAGAATCTTCGGCCCGATCTCTTCATTGACGTTTCGAACGGCGTTAAGGACCCCTTTGCCCAAATAGCGCTTGGGGTCGCCGTCGCGCANTTCCAAGGCTTCCCGAGATCCCGTGGAGGCTCCCGAGGGCACCGCCGCCCGGCNCATNACCCCCGATTCCAAAACGATTTCCGTTTCCACCGTGGGGTTTCCTCGAGAATCCAGAATCTCCCTCGCCCGTACCGAAATGATTTCACTCATGAATGCCTCCTTTTTTCCGGGCGGGCCGGAGNGCCTCCTGGCCACCCGCCTTCCCCATTAAAGAAACATTTGCGGAACCCTTACGCAAACGGCAAAAGCCTTTCCAAAACGATCGCTTCGGGACTGACACGGGCCTGCACGACGCAGACACNCACCCCTTCGCCGCGAGCCCACCGAAACCGCTCGGCATAAACGGGGTCGATATGGGCCGCCGGAGCGAACCGTCGAGCGTCCGACCTTTGAACCACATACAACATGGCCGCCTGCTCGCCGGACCGGACCCGGTTGACAAGAACGTCCAGATGTTTNGTCCCTCGAGCGGTCACGGCATCGGGGAAAAAGGCCGTGCCGTCTTCCACGAGGGTCACGTTTTTCACTTCCACCCAAAGGGGGCCTGTAAAGGTTTCCGCACGGAGGTCCATGCGGGCGTGGTTTCCAGCCGCCACTTCCCGATGCACAGCGGTCACGTTTCGAAAAAGAGGCAACGCCCGCTTTTGGGCAGCCTGGGCGGCCAGTTCGTTAGGAACCTGGGTGTTGATGCCCACCCAGCCGCCGTTGATCTTGATCATTTCCCACGTGTAGGCCGTCTTACGCACCCGGCCCGAACGGGCACGAGACAGCCGCACCGGGGCCCCTTCCTCCAAACACCCCTTCATGGATCCCGAATTGGGGCAATGAACTCTTTCCCGGCGGCCGTCTTCCATGAGCACTTCCGCCAAAAAACGGTTCGGACGTCGCAGAAAAACCGCGGGAATAAGCCCCGCCAAAGTCAGGCGGACGGTTTGAAGCAGTGCCTCGGGCATGGTGCGTCCTGAAAAGGAGGGTGACGCCTCGTGCGGAGTGCGCCGCACAGTGANTTGATTATAGTCACCGCTCGGCAAGAGTCAAACCGGTCTGCGTCCTTTCCGGGCCATTTCAAAGGCTTTTGGACACCGCCCGCTCTTTTGTGCTATACGGGGGCCGCTACGGTCAAAGGAAGAATTCCCTATGGAGCGCGTTCAAAGGAAAAGCCTGCCGCTGCCGCCGCCTCTCATCCCTGTGGTGGGTTTCGCCGCCGTCATCTTTGCGGGCAGTGTGGCCCTATGGGCAATCCCCACTCGAACGAACCTCCATATTCCCTTTCTTGACGCCGTGTTCATGGCCACTTCGGCCACCTGCGTCACGGGGTTAAGCCTGTACGATATCGGCACGCTCTTCCGCCCGTCGGCTCAAGGGGTGCTCCTTGTCCTGATCCAGGTGGGCGGCCTCGGCATCATGGTGTTTTCCACCGTGCTTCTCATGGCCTTGGGACAGCGCGTCTCCTTTCGGTCCCGTTTTCTCCTTCAAGACACCTACACCTCCGGCCCCAGTGCCCATCTGGGAAGCCTTATTGTCCACGTGGTGTTCTTTACCGCTCTCATTGAAGGTGTGGGAGCCGTCTTCCTGGCCGGCGCCTTGCTCCAGCGAATGCCGCCCGACGAGGCCGTTCTCCAGGCGCTCTTTCACAGTGTGAGCGCCTTTTGCAACGCAGGGTTCTCTCTTTTTTCGGATTCTCTCATGGGCTTTCGCGATTCCCCCGTCGTCCTTCTGACCATGGCGGGCTTGATCATCTTCGGCGGCCTCGGCTTTCTCGTCCTCCACGAAACGGCTTGGGCCCTTCGAACACGGAAACCCTGGAGGCGCCTGTCCCTGCACTCCAAACTGGCCGTCACCAGCACGATTTTCCTGCTCCTTTTCGGCACCGTCTTCTTCTTGAGCACCGAATGGGCAAACACGCTGGCTGGCTTGCCCCTTCAGAGCAAGATTTTGGCCGCTTTCTTCCAATCCACCACCACCCGGACGGCCGGATTCAACTCTTTGGACTTTTCCCGCATGAGAGAGTTGACCCTTTTGGGAACGATCCTTTTGATGTTTGTCGGGACCTGTCCCGGATCCACAGGTGGGGGGGTCAAGACCACGACCGTGGCGGTCCTTNTGGCTCTCAGTCGAGCCCGTCTGAAAGGGAGCCCCTGCGTGCACGCGTTCAAGAGGACCATTTCCGAGGAAACTTTGCGACGGGCTTTTTCCGTGTTTGTNTTGTCAGCTGTGGTTGTGGTCCTGGGCACGGCCTTCTTGCTCGCCTTTGAACTAGGGCGCCTTCGGGTCCCGGAAGGTCGAGGCCGTTTCCTGGATCTCCTTTTCGAAGCCACCTCGGCGTTTGCCACGGTAGGGCTGAGCCTGGGGGCCACTCCCACGTTGAGCCCTTGGGGAAAGGTCACGGTCATCGCCCTGATGTTCATCGGCCGTCTGGGACCTTTGGTCCTGGCGGCAGCCATCCAACCCACAACGCGGACCAGCCGCTATGAATACGCNGAAGAACCCGTGATGATCGGCTGAAAGGATGACCCGTGAAGCGCATCGCCATTATCGGCTTGGGCAATTTCGGGTACTATCTNGGAAGGGAATTGACCCGGCAGGGTTTTGACGTGCTGGGTCTGGATATTCGAAAGGATGCCGTGCAGCACGCCAAAAACGACATTGCTGTGGCCGCGACGGCGGACGCCACCCAAAAGGAAAACCTTCTGGATCTGGGGGTTACGGAAGCCGATGTGGCCGTGGTGACCATCGGGACCAACATGCTGGCCAGCATTCTGACCACCTTCCTCCTTAAAGAAATCGGGGTTCGAAACGTCTACGCCAAGGCGTTGAGCGAAGAACACGAAAGAATTCTGCGGCGCGTCGGGGCCGATCAAATCCTTTTTCCCGAAAAGGACCTGGCATTGAGTCTGGCCAGGCGGCTGGCGAACCCGAACATGCTGGAGTATTTGCCCTTTATCGGGGATCACGGCATTTTCGAAGTGGAAGCTCCGCCGCCCTTCGAAGGAAAAACCCTGCGGGAACTGGACCTGATCAACCGTTTCGGAACCCAGGTTTTGGCGGTACGCCAAGCGCGCAGTAATACGCCAATATTCATTCCCAAGGCCGACTTCGTCGTCCAACCCGGAGACGTATTGGTCCTTCTGGCTCCCAACAAGGCCATGGAACAGCTCAATAAAGTCACCCGAACCGGCTGAACCGAAAGGGTTGTATGGGGGCTCGAAAACACGTGAAGAAGACCTTCATCCGTTGCGAGATTCGGTTTTCGCTTCGTGGCCGTGCAAATCCCGGCGCACAGGTCCAGCCCTTTGGTTTTCCGTCGTCTCTTCAATGATGAACTTGGGTCTTCTGCGGGTCTCATCGAATGCCCGCCAAAGGTATTCCCCCAAGACACCCATCATGATCATTTGGACGCCCCCGATGACGAGCACAACGACCATAAGGGAAGCCCAACCTTGGGGTGGAGCCCCTCGCAAAGCATTGATAACGACAACCCCGGCATATAAAAAACCCACCATGGCGGTGATAAATCCAATCACCGATATGGCTCGAATAGGAAGATAGGAAAAGGAGGCTACAGAATCTATAAACAGCTTTAGCTTCTTAGCAAAATTCCACCCAGACCTTCCATAAACCCGAGCTTTTTTGTCATAATCAATTCGCGTGTACCGAAATCCCATCCATGCCAACAGCGCCATCAAATTGACGTTGCGCTCGTGAAAACCCTTCAGAGCCTCTATGACGCGTTTGTCCGCCAAAAAGAAATCCGCCCCTGTCTCCGGAAGTTCTTTGAGGCCGAAAAGGTGGCGCATGGTGTAATAATAAAGCCTGGAAAACCACAGGGAGGATTTTTTTATGCCTTCGCGTCTTCGGCGAACAGCCCAAACGATATGATATCCTTGCTGCCAAAGTCTGAGCATTTCCGGGATGAGCTGCGGCGGATCCTGCAAGTCCGAAGCGAGGACCACGACACAGTCTCCTCGGGCATGATGCAGCCCGCACACAAGCGCCGCATGGGAGCCGGAGTTTCGAGCAAGCCGAAAGCCTCGAACCCGGGAGTCCTTGCCAGCCAGATTCAAAAGGGTTTGGAAGGTTTCGTCCGTGGAATGATCATCCACGACAACCCACTCCCAGTCCACGGAAAGGGGCTGAAAAGTTTCCACAAGGCTTTGATAAAGACGAGGGACGTTGCGCGATTCATTAAAGGCGGGACTTACCACACTGACCAAAAGCTTTTCCCTGTGGCCACTCAAAAGGCAAGGCGCTTTTTCGCCTCCCTCATCCGTCAGCATCGAGCACACACCTCCTTGAGCCCCTCGACGACGCGTTTCTGGTCTTCCACGGTAAGGTCATGGAATAGAGGAAGGATGATGCCTCGATCTTGCGCCTCTTCACTATGCTTGAGCCGTTTGCATGTTCCCGGCGGGCATCCGCAGGAACCGGGGCCGAAACCGCAGGACCAGGGCTCTTGAGCGTAGGCCGGTTCCCGGTGGGCGCACATGATGCCACGACGTGTGGCAATCCCTTTTTCGAGCAAAAACTGCATCACCTGGACTTGATCACACGATGCGGGCAGTCGCACACACAGCGACTGCCAATTGCTTCGAGCCCATGGGGGCTCCTCGGGAAAAACAATGTTTGAAACCGAGCTTAACATTTCCCGATATCGCTGAACCTGGTGCCGCCGCCGGCTCACTATCTGCGGGATTTTCCGCAACTGCTCTCGCCCAACAGCGGCTTGGATATCGGTCATGCGATAATTAAAGCCCAGAGTCGCGTACGACTCAAAGACCACTCGGTCTGATGTGTGACGAACCGCATCGGGAATACTCATCCCGTGATGTCTCCAAAGGCGACATTTCTCATGGATGTCCTTCCTCGCCGTGGTGATCATGCCGCCGTCGCCGGTGGTGAGCAATTTTCTCGGGTGGAAGGAAAAGCACGCTGCGTCTCCATGGGGCTTGCCGATCTTTTCCCAGCGCCCGTCCCAGAAAATCTCGCTTCCAACGGCGCACGCCGCATCTTCGATGACAGCGAGTCCATGGGCGCGCGCCCATGGGACGATGCGAGCCATATCGCATGGCATGCCCATTTGGTGGACACACAAGACGGCCTTTGTTCTCTGAGAAATGAGGGACTCAAGGCACGTCGGATCCAGATTAAATGTCCCGGGCTCAATGTCGGCAAAGACGGGAACGGCACCGCAATAACGGATGCTGTTGGCCGTGGCGATAAACGAATGACTCACGGTGATGACTTCATCGCCGGGACCGACCCCTACGGCCCGCAAGGCTAGATGGAGCGCCGTCGTGCAACTGGAGACCGCGCAGGCGTAAGGGGCGTGAACAAATTGCGCGAACTCCCTTTCAAAAGCCTCCACCATCGGTCCTTGGGTCAACCACCCGGACTCCAACACCCGACGGACAGCCTGGACTTCCCGCTCATCAATCCACGGTCGAGCCACTGGGAGAAAAGAATTCGTCACTACCCTGCTCCCTTTTGATTTCCCAGTTTCGGACGATTTCCTGTTTCAGGAGTTCCTCGGGGGACTGTCTCCGGCTTTCGTACCAAGCCTTGAGCCTTCGAAGGCCTTCTTCAAGGGATACCCGGACCTCAAAGCCCAACAGTTCCCGGGCCCGGGCTGTCTTGGCACACAATCGGGCCACATCTCCGGGACGGGGATCTTCATAAATGATGTGCGGCCGATCCAAGCCGAAACACTCCGCCACCTTGACGGCAAGATCCTTGATGGCGATGTCTTGTCCACTTCCGAGGTTCAGTGTTTCTCCTACGGCTTGATCACAAAGGCCAGCCAGAAGAATGCCCCGGGCCGTATCTTCCACATAGGTGAAATCTCGCGTTTGATTTCCATCCCCGAAAATGACCATGGGCCGTCCCGCCATGGTTCTGAGCATGAATTTCGGAATGACTTCCCCGCTATCCCCCTCATGGTGGCATCGAGGCCCATAGGTATTAAAGGGTCTGACGATCACCGTGGGATATCGATAGGTTTCATAGTAGGCGCGTGTGTAGCAGTCACCGGCCAGTTTGGATGCCCCATAGACCGTGTGAGGAAAAGTGGGGTGATCTTCCGCCATGGGCGCCTGCCGCGCCGTTCCGTAAACTTCAGACGTGGACACGTAGACGAATTTTCGTACCCCTCGCAGTCGGGCCCACTCCAAAAGGCGCAAGGTAGCCGTTGCGTTCACATCATGGTTTTCCATCGGGGAATGCAGCGCATGGCGCACGCCCAAACAGGCGAGGTGAAAAAGAATGTCCACATCCTCCAATAAGGGAAACATGGCCTTTTTATCGCGAATGTCTACTACCGCAAGGTGGACGTTACGGGACGGCAGATCCTCGAGATTCTCTTTTTTTCCATTCACCAGGTTGTCCACCACGGTCACCTCATCCCCCCGGGCCGACAACTGGCGAACCAACTCCGACCCAATAAATCCCGCTCCCCCGGTGACTACACATCGCATCGTCTTCCCTCACACACAGTTTTTCCTATGGGGGCCTTTCGAATGATCTCACAAACTTGCATCACAGCTTCCTCAGGCAGTTCCGGATACATGGGCAAAGACAGCACTTCCCGGGCCGCCGCCTCAGCATGGGGAAAGTCGCCGGACCTGTAGCCCAGATCGCTGTGGGCCGGAAGAAGATGGACCGCGTAAGGGTAATGAATGCCCGTCTGAATGTGGTGATCGGCCAAGACTTTTTGCAGAACCTCCCGCTGAGGGGTTCGAACGGCGTAGATATGGTACACGTGCTTGGCGTCGGACATTTCTTCGGGCAACGAAAGATCGGCATCCCGCAAAAGGCGGGTGTAGAGACGCGCCCGTTGTCGGCGAGCTTCCGTCCACTGATCGAGGTAGCGTAGCTTGACGGACAGGATAGCTCCTTGCAACGCCTCCATACGATAATTATAACCTTTCAAAACATGTTCATACTTCCGTTCCCCGCCCCAATCACGGAGCATCCGCAGGGTTCGGTTATACTCGGGGTTATTGGTCACCACAGCCCCACCTTCGCCATAAGCCCCCAGATTTTTGCCCGGATAAAAGCTAAAGCAGCCCATGTCCCCCACGCTGCCAACTTTCATTCCACGGTATTCGGCTCCGTGAGCTTGTGCGGCATCTTCGATGACAACAAGACCGTAACGCCGGGCAATGTCCTGGATCGTGTCCATCGCCGCAGGGTGCCCATACAAATGGACGGGAATCACGGCCTTGGTGGCTGCCGTCACGCATCTTTCCAAACATCGCACATCCAGGGTATAGGTTCGCGGGTCGATGTCTACAAAAACGGGTCGTGCTCCCACATATCGTATGGCTGCAATCGTGGCGACAAAAGTAAAGGGTACCGTGATGACTTCGTCCCCGGGACCGACGCCTGCGGCCAAGAGGGCCAAATGCAAAGCGCTTGTCCCGGAGTTGACACCAACGGCATACCGAACCCCGCAATACGCTGCAAAGGCCTCCTCAAAAGTGCTCACAAACGGACCCAATACGAATTGACAGCTCGCGAGCACCTTGGAGATCGCTTCATGAACCTCTTCTTTAATCTGCTCGTACTGCACCTTGAGGTCAACAAAAGGGACCATGCAGGGGCTCCTTTTAGATCCGAACCAACCGACCCTGTGCCTTCATGGATTCCGTCGCTGATTCCAAAATCCTTACCACCCGTAGCCCCGCCTCTCCATCCGTAAGAGGCCGCCGGGCTCCCTCGATACATTCCACAAAATGGCTGACCTCCGTGCGCAGAGCTTCCGTGTGGTCCAATCGCGGGGCCCACATGTCTCCTGTGCGGTAGCCGATAAGCATCTGATAGATGCTTTCTCCGTTCGTATCCACCATCACTCCCTTGTCGTATACCTTGATTTTTTCACTGGGCTCCAGGTCGTCGTAAAGAATCATTTTTCGACTTCCCCCGATAAGGGTACTGCGCAATTTGACCGGCGCCAGCCAGTTAACATGAATGTGGCCTAAAAGATTGCCGTCGAAAAAGAGCGTCATATACGCGATGTTTTCCGGACTGCCGGAAATGTGACTCATCCCAGTGGCAGAGACGGCTTTCGGCTGAAACGGCAGAACGTAGTCCATAATAGCCAAATCGTGGACCGCCAAATCCCAGATCACATTGACGTCGTGCTGAAAAAGTCCCAAGTTGATTCGGACCGAATCATAGTAGTAAATATCCCCCAGTTCGCCCTTGGTGATGAGTTCCCGAATTTTTCGCACTGCTCCGGTATAGACAAACGTGTGATCCACCATAAGGACCAAGTTTCGGCGCAGCGCTTCTTCTATAAGGTGTTTCGCCTGGTCGGAGGACGCGGTAAGAGGTTTCTCCACCAACACGTGTTTCCCAGCTCCCAGAGCCGCCAGGGCCAAGTCATAGTGGGTGGAAACCGGTGTGGCAATGGCCACCGCATCCACTCGAGAATCCATAATAAGTTCTTCATGGATGGTCGTGACCTTAATTCCAGGATACCTGGAATTCGCCAAGCGCAAGCGCTCTTGCCGCAGGTCGGAAACCGCGACGACCCGCGCACCTGGAGTTTCCGCAAAATTTCTCACCAGATTGGGTCCCCAGTACCCGTAGCCGATGACTCCGACACCAATCATAGCGTTGTCCTCACTACGATGCTCACGACGAACTAACGGCAATGATCCCCAAGAGGATCAGCACCATGCCCAAGATTTTCTGTAACGAGATGACCTCTCGAAACCATAGGGCACAACCCAAAGAGACCAACAAAAAAGTCATTGCGACAACCAGCGGATAACTGGTGCTCAAATTCTCAGTGGCAATAACCTTAAACCATACCAGGGATGCCATCCCATAAAGGAGGACGCCAAAAACCAAAAGGGGTTGTCGGGCTAGGCGTACGAGATCTTCCAGAAACGTGGCGGGACTAAACGAGACGCCTCCTGCCCTGACGACGCCTTCCCTGATCAGTAAATTCCCGGCGGCCGTCATGCCCGCCGTCAAAGCGACAAGAAGCAGTATGTTTTTGCTCATCCCTTTTCGCTCTTCGGTTCCGGCATCATGCGAACCAAGCGCGCCGGAACCCCTGCAACGACAGCGTAATCGGGTACGTCATGCGTCACCACGGCGCCGGCCCCGACCAATGCACCGGCGCCGATGGTCACGCCGCACAAAATGACGGCACCGCTGCCTATGGACGCTTTTCTCTTGACCAGCGTGGGGACAACGACCCAATCCGCTTCCGTCTGCAATCGCCCTTCGCACGTTGCCCGAGGATAGCGATCGTTGGTGAACACAACGCCATGCCCGATGAAAACTTCATCTTCAATCGTAACTCCCTCACAAATGAACGTATGCGTCGAAATCTTGCAACGGGTGCCAATAATTGCATTCTTTTGAATCTCAACAAACGCTCCGATTTTCGTCTCGTCTCCGATGGTGCAACCGTAAAGATTGACCAACTCAGGATGGTGTATTTGAACCCCATTGCCCATTTTGACATTGGAAGCGATCGGCATGTGGCCCCAACCTCCACCCGGGCTATCGATTCATTCTGTCAAACGAAACGCGCTTTCCTTAACACTAAAACAGACATTTCGCCAAGATTTATTCATCCGAAGCCGCCTTATGCCTCGGCGCTCTTCACTGAAATCTCCATTCGGACGGTTTTCTCCTTTCAAAAAAGAGAAGAGTTACGCTATGGTTTGGCGACCTTAAGGATCTCGAAAAGGAGGGCTCTTATTTATGATAGCGCGGTATACGCGCCCCGAGATGGGCCGCATCTGGACCCTGGAAAACAAGTATCGCAAGTGGCTCGACGTGGAACTGGCCGTGTGCGAAGCGCGGGCGGAACGGGGGGAAATCCCGCCGTGGGCCATGAAGGATATCCGCGAAAAAGCCGCCTTTCGCGTGGAACGGATCGACGAAATCGAAAAGGAAACCCAACACGACGTCATCGCGTTCCTCACCTGCGTGGCCGAACACGTGGGGCCGGCCTCCCGCTTCATTCACGAAGGGCTGACGTCTTCCGACGTTTTGGACACGGCCAACGCGCTGCTCTTTCTCGAAGCCTCCGACCTGCTTCTGGACGACCTGGACCGGCTCCTGGACGTGCTGAAGCGCCGCGCCTTTGAATTCAAAGAGACGGTCATGATGGGGCGTTCTCACGGGATCCACGCCGAACCGATCACCTTCGGCTTTAAGTGGGCCTTATGGTACGCCGAAATGCAGCGAAACCGGGAAAGGCTGCGTCGAGCTCGAGAGACCATGCGTGTGGGAAAGATTTCGGGAGCCGTGGGAACCTATGCCAACATTGATCCCGACATCGAAGAACGCGTGTGCCGCCGCCTGGGGCTGGAACCCGCTCCCATCAGCACCCAAGTGATCCAAAGGGATCGCTACGCCGAGTTCTTCACAACGCTTGCTGTCATCGGCTGCACGGTGGAAAAGATCGCCGTGGAAATCCGCCACCTGCAGCGCACCGAAGTGCGCGAAGCCGAAGAATACTTCGCTCCCGGCCAGAAAGGGTCCTCGGCCATGCCCCACAAACGCAACCCCATCGCCTCGGAAAATCTTTCAGGGCTGGCCCGCGTGCTNCGGGCAAACGCTCTGGCGGCGATGGAGAATGTGGCCTTGTGGCACGAACGGGATATCAGCCATTCGTCCGTGGAACGGATCATCGGACCGGATTCCACCATTCTTCTGGACTACATGCTGACCCGCCTGACCCGCGTTCTGGACAAACTCGTCGCCTATCCGGACCGCATGCGCCGCAATGTGGAAATCACCGGAGGTCTCCTCTTTTCCCAGCGGGTGCTTCTCGCCTTGGTGGGCAAAGGCCTCACCCGCGAAGACGCCTACCGACTGGTTCAGCGAAACGCCATGAAGGTGTGGCAGGACGGCGGGCATCTCAAAGATCGGCTGGGAGCGGATCCCGAAGTGACCGCTCATCTCAGCGCGGCGGAACTGGACGCGCTGTTCGACCTGGGCTATCACCTAAAACACGTGGATACCATTTTCCGACGCGTCTTCGGCCCCTCTGCCGTTTCCGACGCCTCGATGCCANGGACGTCAAATACTGGAGACGGCTGAAACGTGTCGGGGAGGAAACGTTTCTAGAGGGCCTCGACAAGGGCATGAAGCGTGGGCGCCACGGGGCCGGTGATGTGAAAGCGCAGCACCCTTCGGCCGGCGGCGAGCAAAGCTTCCCGATCGCCCAGGGCTTGGGCGGCGATGAGCGTGCCGAAGCTCACCGAAGCCCCCTCCCGGCCGGCTTCGTCGGGAATGGGAAGATCCGGGCTGGGATCGTCCGTAATCTGAATGAAGGCCCCTTTGCCCGCATCGCCCTTGTGAAGCTGGCCGGTGGAATGAAGAAATCGCGGACCGTAGCCCACCGTGACGGCTTTTTTCGTTCGGTCTCTCAGGACTTTTTGCAGGGAGCGAAGAGCACCGTCCACGTCCGAAGACGGCGCCACATAGGCGTGCACTCCCAAGTAGCCCCCGTCGGCAACGGCATCGGCGAAACG
>JGI24188J35168_1000701_pt1 | contig 20108 bp, 22 predicted proteins | sample YNPBryantNP2012_FD_35168 | JGI IMG/M metagenome (IMG submission 35168) | reverse complement strand
TCCACGAGCGAACATCCCCGCNCGCCCCGATNTAGCTNTCGCTNACCAGCGCCAGGTGATCGCCCGCCTGGACGGTGAAATCGCAGCGGCGGACCAGGCGGCCGGCCATCTCCTCCTCCACAACCGGCAAAAGGACGCAATCGCCTTTGCGGGCCATGAAGAGAGGCGGCGCATCTATCTCGGCCAGCTCCGCCCGGCCGTCCCGGCCAATGCGCAGGAGCGCAACCGCGACGTGCTCGCCCGCTGGCAGGGCGGCGAGCACGTCGGCCACGGCCTCGGCCATCTCAGCGCCGGCGTTCAGGCGGGTTGCCATGCGCTGCGCCAGACGATCCGCGAAACCCGTCGCCTGACGCTCATCTCCCGTTCCCCCGCCGCTCACCAGGGCCGCCGCAAATCCCTCTTCGCTTGTCAAAGTGCTCGCCATCCCGGCCGCCGTCCGATCCCCGGCCGGCCAGGTTGCCCACGCACGCTCAACCCACAACCGCACCACGCCCAATCCCCAATCCCCAATCCCTAATCCCCTATCTTTGTTGAACTCACCCCATCCACCCACACCCCGCGCTCGCCCACGCCGGCCAGCGCCAGCGCCAGCTCCGCCACGGTGCGATGCATCACTTTGATGGTGGTGCGCCGGTGGATCTCGCTCAACCGGTGCGCATCGCTGTCCGCGATCAGCCCGTAGCGCGCCAGTTGTGGAAAACGGGATCGGGCCTCTTTCGTGCCGAGCAGGTGCGAGATCTCCACGCCCGGGATGTCCAAATCGGCCGGGATGAAGCCCAGGTTGGCGATGATGCTGTACATCGGCCGATCCACGTGGGCCGGCACGCACAACCCGCCCAGGGCACGCACCCCCCGAACGACCTCCTCCACGCTGAGGGAGGTGGAGGTGGCGAGCAGCCGTTCGTTATAGCCGATCGGCTCGCCGTCGGCTGCCAACACCACCTGTTCGCCGAAGACCTCCGGCCGGTTCTTGAGCGGCGGCAGGCTGGCGTAGACCGTTTCCTGCCAGCGCAGCGCCTGCTCCAGCGTGTCGAACAGGCACAACAGATGCACTTCCTCGCGCGATTGCACCTCCATCCCCGGCCAGACCACGATCCCGGTCCCCTGGCCGGCCCGGATCACCGCGGCGGCGTTCTCGGCCGAGTTGTGATCGGTCACCGCGATCAGATCCAGCCCCTCCTCTTGCGCCCGCGCCACGATCAGATCGGGCAACATCTCCGCCTCGGCGCACGCGGAGAGGACCGTATGGATGTGCAGATCCGCAGCGAAAAACGGCATGGCGCCACACAGAACTCAGCCCACTGCCGAAAGCCCGGCTTCCCCTTCGGCAAGCAGTTTTTGCAACCACTCCCTGACGGCCGGATGGCTCAAAGACACATCGCCCAGCTCGGCCTTGATCTCCCGGGTATCGAACTCGAATTCCTGGACCTCCGGCCCGTTGTCTTCGCCTGTCTCCCCCGCTCCTGTTGCTCTCCGATGCACATAATGCACATCACAGGTCGCGCCCAAAATGAACGACAACAACGTGCCGGCCATGTCGCCCAGCGGCGCCCGGTCGAGATGGCTGTGCTGAAAAGTGGCCGTCAACGTGGTGCCTTTGCCGGGCTCCGATGTGATGGCGAAATCGCCGTTACAGTGCTCTGCTGCGGCTTTGAAAAGGGGGATGCCCAACCCTACTCGCCGCGTCTGGCGCGTGGTGAAAAACGGATCGGTCGCTCGCGCCAGCGTCGCCGCGTCCATCCCCCGGCCATTGTCGCGGACGGTGATCGTCAGCCGGTCGGCCGGCAGGTCTTCGTCCACGACCAGCTCGACCACCGTCGCACCCGCCTCCAACGAATTCTGCAAGGCATCCAGGATGTGGAGACTCAGCTCGCGCATACAGGCCGACCAATGCCTCAGATCGGGCGATTCGATACTGCGAGCGGCACAATCGTCCGCGGCAAAACGCTCACCGGTGAACACCGCTCACTTCACGCCCAGATCGTACAACCGACCGGCCAATTGATAGGAGGTCAGGGGCGTGGCCAACAGAGGAACACCTTCCTGGTCGGCCTTTTCCACGGTCGCCGGCTCGATCCTGGCCCCCTCGGTGACGACGATCCCCGCCAGGTTCACCAGGCTGGCCACCGCCACGATGTTGGGATGTCCCTGCACGGTCAACCAGAGGTTCCCCTCTTTCGCCCTGGCCATCACGTAGCTGAGCAGATCGCACGCGTAACCGCCCGTGACCTCCCTCTCGGCCACCTGATTTGCCCCGGCGCGGACCTCCAGCGCCAGCCTGTCTACGATTTCAGCGAGCTTCATTGCGCCTCCCAGGGCGGCGGGCCCCGCCATGCACGTTCGGCAAGCGCGTCAGGCCGCGAGCTTTGCCAATGCCGGCTCGACCGGGACGACGTGCCGCTTGAACTGCAGCTCGCGCTCCGGCAGGCCGAACGCCAGGCCGATCAATTGCGGCAAGAAGGTGACCGGGATCTTGATCGGCTTGCCGAGCACGCGCGAGACCTTGTCCTGGTACGAATCCAGGTTCATGTGGCACATCGGACATACCGTGGTGATGCAATCGGCGGGCAGGGCCGCGTCCAGGATGCTGCCGGCGATGCGCAGGCCGAGCTCCGGCTTGGTGGTCAACAGCGCGGTGCCGCAGCAGGTCGCCTCCTGCAAGTGATGGTAGACGGTGGCCCCCAGCGCCTCCAGGATGCCCACCATGGACCAGGGCCGCTGTCCGTCGTCGTAGGACGCGTAGGGCCGCACCGTCTGACAGCCGTAGTAGGGCGCCACCTTGAGCCCCGTCAGCGGCCGCACCACCCGTTCGGCGATGGCCGCCGGGCCGAAGTCGTTGGCCAACACGTCCAGCATGTGGCGCACGGTGATGGTGCCGCCGTAGCTCAGGTTCTCGACCTCCAGCGCCTGGTTGACGCGGGCCAGGGTGGCCGGATCGGCGACGGCCGCGTTGGTGCGCGCGAAGCTGGTGAAGCACGCGCTGCATCCCACCACCATCGTCCGGCTGTTCCCCATCTTCTCGGCGATGGCCATGTTGCGCGCCGGCAGCGCCAGGCCCAGCAGGTCGCTCATCACGGGGGCCACGCTGGCGCCGCAGCAGGTCCAATCCTCGAGCTCCCGGATCTCGGCGCCCAGGGCTCTGAAGACGGCCAACATGGCGCTCTTGTATTCCTGCGCCGAGGCGTCCATCGAGCAGCCGGGGTAGAAAAGATACGACTTCATTTGCGCCCCTCCAGCTCAGCCACCCGGTCGAACAGCTTCGCCAGCTTGCCCTCGCCCCGCAACATGGGCAGCTCCGGCTTCAGCTTGCCGCGGCGCAACAAGGTCAGGCCCATCGTGGCATAGCCGAGCGCCTCCAGCGGATTGGTCGAGAGGAAGTAGCGCGCCATGAACTCGGTCTCGCGCATCCGGCCGTAGCGGCGCATGACGTCGCTGAAGGCGAGATAGAACTGGGTGCTTTCGCGATACTGCTTGATCTGGTACTGGATGGCAAGCTGCTTGAGCTTGGCGATCGTCTCGGTGAGGGGAATCCCGCGCGGGCAACGCACCTGGCACTGATAACAGATGCTGCACAACCACATGGTCTTGCTGCGCAGCACATCCTCCACCAGGCCCAACTGCACCATCCGCCACATCTTGCGCGGGGTGATGTCCATGGCCGAGGCGGAAGGGCAAGAAGCGGTACAGGTGCCGCACTNGATGCAGGTGCGNAGCTGTTGGCCGGCGGGAGTTAAACGATCGCTGAAAGCCGGATCCCGCTTGATGTCGGTGAGGACGATGACCTCAGGCGCTGTCACTGGATAGCCTCCTTGCTGGCATGCAGCCAACGGTCAAGGTACGATCCCCTGAAAGCGCGCGCCATGTCGGCGCTCTCAGGTACAACGGGCATGGAATCGCCGCAAACGACAACGGCCGTTTTGTGATAAAACGCACGATCTGTGCGTAGAGTATACTCTCTTTTATCAAAAACTCATATGACGCACATCATACTTGTTTATAATACCCCTGTTGGGCCATATGAAAGAGGATCGCGGCGCAAGATCAACGAACGCCGCGATATAGGGGAAACGTTACGGTAAAAGTAGTGCCGCGGCCCACTTCGCTCTCGACCGAGATGGTCCCGCGATACAGCTCGACCAGCCGCTTGACGATTGCCAGTCCCAGGCCGGTGCCGACGATGTTGGCCGCCCGTACATTGGGCGCGCGATAGAACTCCTGAAACAGGTTGGGCAGCGCTTCCGGAGGGATGCCGATGCCGGTATCGGCTACGGTCACAGAGGCTTCATCGTCGGTCTGACACAAGCCGACCGTCACCTGGCCGCCGGCCGGGGTATATTTCACCGCGTTGCTCACCAGGTTGGTCATGATGCGGTCCAGGCCGTCCTCGGTGGCCAACACGACGATCTCTTCCCGGCAGGCGTGATAGTGCAGCGCAACCCCTTTTTCCTCTGCGCGCGGCTGCCAGAGCAGCACGGCCCGGCCGACCGGACCGTTCAACGCCACCGGCTCGATCCGCTCCGCGCTGGGAGCCCGACTCGCGGCCAGATCCAGCAGGTCGTTGATCAGGCTCTCCAGGCGATCCAGTTGCGCGGAGATGCGCTCGAAAACGTGATGTTGCTTCTCGGTGATGGCGCCGACGTAGCCCTTCAGCACGTTGCGCACCAGCGTCTGCGCGACGGCAACCGGCGAACGCAGTTCGTGCGTGGCCACATGGATGAACTGCGCCTGGGCCGCCTCCAGGCGCTCCAACTCGGCCGCCCTCTGCCCGGCCTCCAGCAGCCGGCCGCCTACGGCGGCCATAGCCCGGGCGCGCGCGATCGCCCCTTCGTCGAAGTCCGCAGCCGTCGGCCGGCGCAGTTGGAGCAGGCCAAGCGGCCGCCCGGCCGAACCCAGGCGCAGATACAAACAGCCCGCCAGTGGCTCGCCGGGATGCTCCATCTGCCACCAGCCGGCGGCCAGGGCGCGGCCTTCGGCCGTGCCCTCGGCCGGATCGAGTTGTGGCATCAGCGCGTCCGCGGGCATGCCCTGATGGGCCGCCAGAAGCAGGCGGCCGGCGGCCGCATCCCATAGCCAGATCGCGGCCGCCTCGGCCGGCGTCGCCATCCGGGCCGCAGTCAGCAGATCGTCGAGCGTTTCACGCACCGAGCGCCTTTTCGATCGCGGTCAACAGTTCGGCCGGCTTGACCGGCTTCTCCAGGAAAGCCTTGACCGGCATCCATGTCTCGTCGGGCGTGAATTCCGTCGCCATGCCGAAGAACTTCTTCAGGCCCGACAAGATGATGACCGGAATATCCTTCAGTTGCGGATCGGCGTGCAGCTCTCGCGACAGCTCGAAGCCGTCCGGGCCGGGCGGCCCGGCAAACATGACGTCCAGCAGGATCAGATCGGGCTTCCAGGTGCGGGCCAGCTCCATGCCTTCCAAAGCCATATAGGCATGGGCCGTCTCGTAGCCGACACTCTGCAAGAGGGTCTCCACGGTGTCCACCGCCTGGACATCGTCGTCAATCATCAAGATGCGCTTCTTCTCAGACATTGCATGTCTCCTGGCAGGATTTGGAACGATGATCGAACAGAACCCGGGGGTCGGACCGATCTGGCGAGCGACGTGCTCAGCACGACGCAAGGAGCGCCTTCACCTTCGCCAACAAGACATCCGGATCCACCGGCTTTTCCACAAAATCGTCTACNGGCAGATAGGCCTCGTCCGGCCCGAAGCGCAGCGCCGTGGTGGTGTGGATCGCCGTCACCATCAGCAGCGGGACGCGGCGGTAGGCCGCGTACGGCGAACGGGGATCGGGGCTGCGCAAGGCCAGCGAGACTTGAAATCCCGCTGTCGTGGTTTCCATCATGGCATCCAGGATGATCAGGTCGGGGTTGACCTCCTGGACTTTCTGAAGCCCTTCTTCGCCAGATCGGGCCTCGAAGACCTGATAGCCGCCGGCCTCCAGCGGCAGGCGCAGGGCCAGGGCCATGTCGGGGTCGTCTTCGACGATGAGGATGCGGGACGCCTTCATGGTTGGCCCTCGAAGTATTGCTCCCAGCGTCGTAAGCTGTGCTCGAACAGGCCACAACTGGGCAACCCGGCTTTGTAGAGCTTGCCGCAGGTCTCGTACAGCGTATATTTCGAGGCCAGGAGCGGGATGCCTTTTTCTTCGGCCAGAAGGACGGTTTCGGTGGGGGGCAGTTTGCCCCGGACGAAGACGATGGCCTGGATCCCGGCCATGTCGGCCGTGCGCACCACCTGGGGGTTGGTCAACCCCGTGAGGAGCAGGGTGCCCGCATGGGTGAACGCCAGGACGTCGCTCATCAGATCGGCGCCGCAGCCCATCTGCACCTCAAGGTCGAGATCGGCCTCTTTCGAGAGAAGCCGTCCGTCAATGACTCGCAGCACTTCGCTGAGCTTCATGGTTGCTATTCGACCGCCAGGCAGGTCAGGGTGTCGAGCACACCGGGGGTGGCCCGAATCGTGCCGTAGACCAGCTTGCCAAGAGATGCCAGATCGGATGCCTGCACCTCGACGATCACATCGTATGGGCCGAAGGTGACGTCGGCCCGCACGATGCCCGGCACACCACGAATCTGACTGACGATTTCCCGTTCCTCGCCGGGCCGGGCGTTGACAAGAACATAACCTCGCATCGGATTCCCTCCATGTAGCATTGCCCCATGACATCTGCGTTGGATGCGCCGATGTCCGGCGGCATCAATCGCGCCTGACGTTAGCTGCGCCGCGTGCGCAGGAAGGCAAACCAGTAGACCAGGCCCACCAGCCCGGCCCCGCCGATGATGTTGCCGATGGTCACCGGCACCAGGTTGGCCAGGAAACTGCCCCAGTTGACGACCGCATAGTCCGCTGCCGTCTTGCCGATCCTGGCCCAGAACTCCGGCCCGGCATAGTTCTTGATCAGAATGCCCATCGGGATGAAGTACATGTTCGCGATGCTGTGCTCGAAGCCGCCCGCCACGAACGCCGAGATGGGAAAGATGATCGAGAGGATCTTGTCGGTAGTGCTGCGGGCGCTGTAGCAGAGCCAGACGGCCATACACACCAGCGCGTTACAGATAATGCCTAAAGCCAACGCCTGGATGAACCCCAGATTGCTCTTCGCGGCCGCGGTGTTCAGCGCCTGCAACCCCACCGCCCCGTTCCCGAACGCATACTGGCCGCCGAGGAACACCAGAAGTGCCGTCGCGATTGAGCCGATCAGGTTGCCCAGGTATACGATGACCCAGTTCCGCAACAGCCTGGCCGTGGTGACCTTGCGGTTGGCCCAAGCCATAACGATCAGGTTGTTGCCGGTGAACAGCTCCGCGCCGGCCACGACCACCATGATCAGGCCCACGCTGAAGACGATGCCGCCCAGCAGGCGGGTGACGCCATAGGTGAGCTTGCCCGCGGCATCGGCCGTGACGACGGTGGCGAACATCGCGCCCGCGCCGATGAACGCCCCGGCCAATACGGCCAGAGTCAACATCGTCCAAAAATCGGTATTAGCTTTCTTGATGCCGATCGCTTCGGCCCGGTCGGCCATCTGCGGCGGCATCAACGCATCAATCGAAAACTCTCCGTTTGCCATGGTCTGTTTGTCTCACTGTTGTGTTCTATGTAACGAAAATGGATCACAAAAAGGGACGGGCGCTGAGTGCGGTCGCCCGTCCCTGCGTCTAGCAAGCAGCGCAACCTGCCCCGTTAAGCTTCGTCACCCGCACCGCGCACGCCTTGAACTCCGGGATCTTGGCCACCGGATCGAGCGCCGGGTTGGTCAGGAAGTTGGCCGCGCTTTCGGCGAAGTGGAAGGTCATGAACACCACGCCGGGTTGCGTCCGCTCGGTGACCTCGGCCTTCACCGTCACCCGGCCGCGGCGGCTGGCCGCTTCCACCATCTCGCCGTCGGCCACGTTCAGGCGGGCCGCATCCTCCGGGTGCAGCTCGATGACGCCTTCGGGATAGATGGCGGCCAGGCCTTCCGAGCGCCGCGTGAACGAGCCGGTGTGGTAGTGATACAGCACGCGGCCGGTCGTCAGCAGCAACGGATAGGCTTCGTCGGGCAGCTCGGCCGGCGGCAGGTAGTCCACCGGCGTCAGCTTGCCCAGCCCGCGCGTGAACTTGCCCACGTGGAGGATCGGCGTGCCGGGATGGCGCTCGTCGGGGCACGGCCACTGCAAGGTGTGGCCATCCTGCAGGCGATGGTGGCGGATGCCGCCGTAGCTGGGCGTCAGCGCGGCCACTTCGTTCATGATCTCGGCCGGGTTCAGGTAATCCCAGGAGCCGTGCGGCGCGGCCTCGACCGCGGCCGTCCGCTCGCCGAGCACGCCGGCCGCCAGCAGTTGCTGGCCCAGCTCCGCGATGATCTGCCAGTCGGGCCGGGCATCGCCGACGGGGTTGAGTGCCCGGCGCACCAGTTGCACCCGGCGCTCGGTGTTGGTGAAGGTGCCGTCCTTCTCGGCGAAGGTGGTCCCGGGCAACACCACATCGGCCAGTTGCGCGGTCTCGGTCATGAACACATCCTGGACGACCAGGAAGTCCAGCGATGTCAGCGCATGGCGCACATGGTTCAGGTCGGGGTCCGACACCATGGGGTTCTCGCCGAAGATGTACATNGCCTTGAGCTTGCCNTCGGCGGCCGCGTTCATCATCTCGACCACNGTCAAACCGGGCTTGTCGTTGGGCGGCACAACGCCCCACGCGGCCTCGAACTTNTTGTGCGTCGCTTCCAGCGCCACGCTCTGGTAGCCCGCATAGACGTTGGGCAGGCCGCCCATGTCGCACGCGCCCTGGACGTTCGACTGGCCGCGCAACGGATTGACGCCGCCGCCCGGCACGCCCAGGTTGCCCAGCAACATCTGCAGGTTAGCGCAGCTCAACACGTTGCCGTGGCCGCTGGTGTGCTGGGTGATGCCCATCGCGTACATCAGAGCGGTCGGCTTGTGGGCCGCCATCAGCCGCGCGGCCCGGCGGATGTCCTCGGCCGGCACGCCGCAGATCTCGGCGACGCGCTCCGGCGGATACTCGGCGATCCTGGCCTTGAGTTCCTCGAAGCCCTCGGTGCGGGTGGCCACGAACTCGTGATCGTACAGGTCCTCGGCGATCAGCACATGCATCAGGCCGTTGAGCAGCGCCGTGTCGGTGCCGGGCCGATGCTTCAGGTGGATCGTCGCGAACTGCGCGATCGGGATGCGCCGCGGGTCGGCCACGATGAGCGGCACTCCGCGTTGTTTAACCGCCTGGCGCAGCCGCATGCCGAACACCGGGTGCTGCTCGGTGGTGTTCGAGCCGATGATGAAGAGGCATTGCGCCTGTTCCGCAATGTCGTCTATCGTGTTGGTCATTGCGCCGGAGCCGAACGCCGCAGCCAGGCCGGTCACCGTCGAGGCATGGCACAGCCGCGCACAATGGTCAATGTTGTGCGTCTCCATCAACTGGCGGGTGAGCTTGGCGGCCAGGAAGTTCTCCTCGTTGGTGCAACGCGCCGAACAGAGGGTGGCAAACGCGTCGCCGCCGTGGGACCGCTTGATCTCTACCCAATTCTTCACGACCAGGTCGAGCGCCTGCTCCCACGAGGTCTCCACCCACTCCATGTCGGGGTCGGGCGCGTGGCCGTTGCCGGCCGGTAGAGACGTTGCATGCAACGTCTCTACCGGCCGGGGTTTGGGCTTGCCCTCCAACAGGTAACGCCGCACCAACGGCTTCGTGAGCCGGTCGGCGTGATTGACGTAGTCGTGGCCGAAGCGGCCCTTGACACAGGTGAAGCCGTGATTGGCGGGGCCGTCCGCACCCGACACCTTGACGATCTCGTTGTTGCGCACGTGGAGGGTCAGCCGGCAGCCGACGCCGCAATAGGAGCAGATGGTCTCCACCTTCTTGAGCTGATAGGCGCGGCCCTTGCCGAGGCTCATCTTGGGCCAGAGGGCCGCGGTGGGGCACACCTCGACGCAGCTACCGCAGAACTCGCACGGGCTATCCTGCATCGTGGAGTCCATGCCGAACGCGATGCGCGCCTTGAACCCGCGGTAGACGATGCCGATCGCCTCGACGCCGTTGATGTAGTTGCAGGCGCGCACGCAGCGCCGACACAGGATGCACTTGTTGCGATCTACCTGGATAAACGGGTTGGGATCATCTATGGGATAGCTGTGCTGTACGCCGCCGACGTACTCGTTCCCCTTGACCCCGTACTCGTAGGCCAGGTCTTGCAGCCGGCAATCGCCCGTGGCCTCGCACGTCATGCAATCCAGCGGATGGTCCGAGATGATCAGCTCCAGCACGAACTTGCGCGCCTCGCGCACCTTCGGCGAGTTGGTGTGGATGACCAGGCCCTCGGTGACCGGGAAGGTGCAGGCCGGCTGGAGCGCGCGTTGGCGCTCGATCTCCACCAGGCAGACGCGACATGCGCCTTCCGGCGGGAGCGCCGGATGGTGGCAAAGCACCGGGATGTAGATCCCGTTGGCGGTTGCCACTTCGTACACGGTCTTGAAGGCTTCCGCCTTGATCTTCTTGCCGTCAATCGTGATGTTGACTTGGGGCATAACTGCTCGATCTCCTATGCCACTGCGATCGCGTGCACGCCCTTTGAGCGCGGCTGGGCAACGATAGCATCCAGGTTGCACGCCTCGACACAGGCGCCGCACTGGATGCACTTGAGCTGGTCGATCACATGCGGTTGCTTGCGGTCGCCCGAGATGGCCTGCTGCGGACACGCTTTGCGGCACAGGCCGCAGCCCGCGCATTTGTCTTCCAGGATGTGCAGCTCATACAAGCCCTTGCATACGCCGGCCGGACAGAACTTGTCGTACACGTGCGCCTCGTATTCGGCGCGGAAGAAACGCAACGCCGACATGACCGGCCCGGGCGTCAGTTGGCCCAACGCGCACAGCGATGCCTCGCGCATGTTGCGGGAGATGCGTTCGATCTCGTCCAGATCGCGCGGCGTCCCTGCGCCCGAGGTGATGCGCGTGAGCACCTCCAGCAGCCGCTGTCCGCCGATGCGACACGGCACGCACTTGCCGCACGACTCCGCGGTGGCGAAAGTGAGGAAGTACCTGGCAAACTCCACCATGCAGGTGCTCTCGTCCACCACGATCATGCCGCCCGAGCCCATCGTGGCGCCGGCCGCCGTCAGCGAGTCGAAATCCACAGGCGTATCGAGCGCCTCGGCCGGCAGGCACCCGCCCAGCGGGCCGCCGGTCTGCACGGCCTTGAAGCGCTTCTTCTTGGGGATGCCGCCGCCCACGTCGTAGATGATCTCGCGCAGGGTGATGCCCATCGGCACTTCGATCAGGCCGGTGTTCTTGATCTGGCCGGTCAGCGCGAACACGGCCGTGCCCGGCGACTTGGGCGTGCCGATGTTACGGAACCATTCGGCTCCGTTCAAGAGAATTCGAGAGGTCAGGGCGTAGCTCTTGACGTTGTTGACCACCGTCGGCCGATTCCAGAGGCCCGCCACGGCCGGGAACGGCGGCTTCGGCCGCGGCTCGCCCCGGCGCCCCTCGATCGAAGCGATGAGCGCCATCTCCTCGCCGCAGACGAACGCGCCGGCGCCCTCTTTCAAATGCAGATCGAAGGAAAAGCCGCTGCCCAGGATGTTCTCGCCGAGCAGGCCGTACGCGCGCGCCTGGGCGATGGCGGTCTTCAGGCGGGCAATCGCCAGCGGATACTCGGCCCGACAGTAGATGTAGCCCTCCGCCGCGCCGACCGCGTAGCCGGCGATGATCATCCCTTCGATCACGCTATGCGGGTCGCCTTCGAGGATCGAACGGTCCATGAACGCGCCCGGATCCCCTTCGTCCGCGTTGCAGATGACGTATTTGGGCGTGGCCCTGGAGCGCCGGGCAAATTCCCACTTGAGGCCGGTGTTGAAGCCCGCGCCCCCGCGGCCGCGCAGGCCCGATTCCTGCACGGTGCGGATCACNTCGTCGGGCGTCATCTGCAGCGCCTTGCCGAGCCCCTGATAGCCNTCCTGCGCGAAATAGTCTTCGATGCGTTCCGGGTCTATGATCCCGCAATTGCGCAGGATGATCCGTTCCTGTTTCCGATAGAACGGCAGCTCGCGGTAGGCGGGCAGCGCGCGATGGCTCTCGGGCTCCTGGTAGCAAAGCCGCTCGATCACCTGGCCGCCGAACAGCGTCCGCTCGACGATCTCGGGCACGTCGGCCGCGGTCACGCCGCAATAGAAGATGCCGGCCGGCTCGATGGCCACGGTCGGCTCCAGCGCGCCGAAGCCGCGACTACCGGCCGAGACCACGCGCACGCGGCCGGCATCGTNTCCTTTCGCCAGGGCCTCTTGGAAAGCAGCCACCACGGCCGCCGCGGCCGCCCCGTCGCAGGTCGGACCGGCATTGATATAGACGGTTATCGGCTCATCTCCCATGTTCTGTAATATCACTCTGCCCTCATTCACCTGAACGTCGCTCCTCAGTCTGTCGTCAGCCGACCGACCACCCACTGTTTCACCGGCGTCCCCTTGATCAAATGTTCCTCGACGATGCGCGGCACCATCTGCGGCGTGACGTTGCCATAGGTGATGCGCGGCTTGCCGGCCTGCTGGATGTCCACCAGCGGCTCGCGAACGCAGATGCCGATGCAGCCCACCGTTTCGATCTGAGCTTCGATCCCGCGCCGCGCCAGTTCTTCGGTCAGGGCCGCCAGGGTGGCCCGCGCGCCGGCGGCGATGCCGCAGGTGCCCATGCCGATGTAGATCGTCGTGCCGGTGGCCCGCCGCGCGGCGATCGCGCGACGCGCCGCCTCGCTCACNCGTTGCANGTCTTCCAGGCTGGTGATCTTCGCCGTTGTCTTCTCGCTTGCCGTTGACATCGCTAGCTCTCCTGTACGACCTGGCGCAAGTGATCCACCAGCTCATCGGCCTCCAGACGGCCCAACACCCGATCGTCCACCACCGCGACGGGCGCCAGGCCGCACGAGCCGATGCAATAGACGATCTCCATGCTGTACTGATAGTCCGGCGAGGTGCCGTCATCGCCCAGGCCGAAAGCCTCCTGGATCGCCTCGATGTTCTTGGGCGCCCCGCGCACGTGACAGGCCGTGCCGTCGCACACTCGTATCAGGTGTTTGCCGCGGCGGGCCAGGCGAAACTGCGCATAGAAGGTCGCCACGCCCATCAACTGGGTCAACGGAATGCCCGTGCGCCGGGAGATCTCCGCCAGCGCCTCCTTCGGCAGATAGCCGTATTCATCCTGAACCCGTTGCAAGATAGGGATAACAGCGCCCTTCTGGCTGCCGTATTCGTCGAGAATGCGGCGCAACGGAGCCAGATCCAACGTAGAGATATCTTCAGCCANGCTTTGTCCTTGAAAGNCAGAAAGTTCGCCTGCATTCAGCGCTATTTAAAGCACAGATGAAACAGTCCGGCAATGATGCCTGTCATACGGCTACAGGCCCATGCCCCGTCGTGTTTCACTTTGCCACCAGGCGCTCCACCTGCGCGACCAGCTTATCCGGGTCCACCGGCTTGTCCACGAACGCATCTACCGGCAGGTAGTCCTGGTCCGGCCCGAAGCGCAGTGGGGTGGTCGAATGAATGGACGTGAGCATCAAGATCGGGATGTCCCTGTACGCCGCGTACTCGGACCTGGGATCGGGGCTGCGCAGCGCCAGCGACACCTGAAAGCCCGACGTGATCGTCTCCATCATCACATCGAGGATGATCAGATCGGGCCGGAGCTCCTTGACCAGCCGCAGGCCGAGCTCGCCGTTGGCCGCATGAGAAACCCGATAGCCGTGCGCCTCCAGCGGCATGCTCAGCGCCTCGACCATGTCGGGGTCGTCGTCAATGATCAGGATATGGCCTTTTTCTTGAGGCATGGTGTTCCTCGCATTCTGCAATGATCATTTCTATCAGTTTCGGGAGGGCCGCGGCGACTTCCGGGCTGAGCGCCTCGCCCCAGCCGATCCGGCCGGGCTGGACGCCGTAGAAGACGATCTCCGGCAACGGGATGCTCAGGGCCGCGGCCAGCGCCAGCGCGTCGGCCACGGCCGTGCGGTGCAGCGAGAACCGCCCGGCCGAACCGGTCAACGTGACCTCGTCGGGCCGGAAGCGCGCGATCGTGCCCGGCGGCCGGCCCATCTCGGCCGCATCCACAATGATCGCGCGCCGGCGCCCCTCGAGCAGATGGAGCAACCCGATGCCGGGCGTGCCGCCGTCCAACACCTCGACGTCCGGCGGCAGCTCGCAATCCTCCAATGCTTCGATCACCCGGCAACCCACCCCATCATCCCCTTGCAGCGGATTACCCAAACCGAGAATCAAAATCTCACGCATAATGAATATGGTCTAATAGTCGGATAGTCGGATAGTCAAATAGTCGGCCGATAACGACTACTCGACTACCCGACTACGCGACTACCCGACTACGCGACTACCCGACGAATTTCACATCCAAAAAGTGCACCGAGCACGAGATGCACGGGTCATAGGCCCGCACCAGCATCTCAAGCAACTGCCGGATCTCCTCCTGGGGCCGGTCGAGGATCTGCGGCACCAGCGCGCGCATGTCGGCCTCGATGTTGGCCAGGTTTTGCCCCGTCGGGATGATGCAGTTGGCGCCGATCACCTTGCCGTCGTCGCCGATCTGATAGTTGTGGAACAGGATGCCGCGCGGCACCTCGCACGAGCCGACCCCTTCGCCGCCCCGGCCCGGGAACGGCGGCAGCGGTTCGGGCCGAATGCCGCGTTCGAGCAGCTCGTCAATGATGCGGATGGCATCTTCGACGCTGTGCACCATTTCCACCACCTGCGCGGCCGTGTTGAGATAGGGATTGGTGCAGATCGGCTTCAGGCCCAGCTCGGCCGCGGCGGCCTGCGCGCGCGGATGCAGCTTGTCGTGATTGACGTTGAAGCGCGCCAGCGCGCCCACCATATACGACTCGCGCTTGTGGGCCGTGTGCTTGGCCGTAGAATGCGGCACCATGCGCTCGTTGGTCACCTTGCGGTAATCCTTCAGCGCGTACCTTCCGCCGTCGGTGGTCGTGATCGTGCCGTCAATGAACGCGTACTCGTCCTCCTTGCGGAGCGCCACGTATTCGGTCTCGCGGTTGAACTGCGGCCACGGCAAGGTCTTGGCCAGCTTCACCGTCTCGTCCATGTCCACGCGGGCTTCCACCAGGCGAGCCCGCAGATCCTTCAGCTCGGCCACCGTCGGGAAATGCGTGAAGCCGCCGACCGCCATGGCGATCGGGTGCGTNTGGCGGCCGCCGATCGTCGCGCACAGGTCGCCGGCCAGCTTCTTGATGCGCAAGGCGCGCAANACCACNTCAGGNGCGGTTTTCACCAGCGGGATCACCGANCCCACCCCTAACAGGTCCGGCGCCACCANCATGTAAACGTGCAACACATGGCTATCAATGATCTCGCCGTGGAAGTTCAGCTTGCGCAAGAGCACCGTCTGCTCCGACGGCTCGATGCCGAGCGCGTTTTCGGTGGCGCGCAGGCTGGCCGTGGCGTGCCCCACCGCGCAGATGCCGCAGATGCGGCTGGTGATGTGGCTCGATTGCGTATACGGCCGGCCGCGCAGCATCGCCTCAAAGAAGCGCGGGGTCTCGACGATCTCCAGCCGGCACTCTTCCAGGACGCCGTTGCGCGCNTTGACGACGATATTGCCATGCCCCTCGACNCGAGTGACATGATGAACTGCGATATTTACATTGCCCATGCTTTGCTCCTCATTTCTTCGCGGCCATTTCCATCTGCTGATACGTCCCGAACATCGTCCAGCGCGCCAGCATGTCGTCCACCGTCAGGCCGTGCTTGAGCAAGACATCGGCCATGGCATCGCGGTTCGGGTCGGGGATCAGGCCGCGACATCCCTCGCAGCCGTCGCCATAGGTCGGGCAGATCGCGCCACAACCGGCGCGCGTGACCGGCCCCAGGCAAAAGCCGCCGCGATCGTAGATGCACACGTTCTCCTTGCGCTTGCATTCCACGCACATGGGATAGTCGGGGATGGCCGGCTTCTTGCCCAACAGGAGCGCCTTGACCACTTCCAGGAACTCGTTGCGGTCGATCGGACAGCCGGGGATGAATGCATCCACCTTGACCACCGCGCTGAGCGGCCGGGCGGGATAGGTCTCGTACCAATCCGCCTTGTCGCCGTAGACATACCGGCGCACATCGTCCAGCGGCATGGCGTTGCGGATCGCGTTGATGCCGCCCAGATGGGCNCACGCGCCCAGCGCCACCAGCACCGCGGCCTGCTCGCGAATCCGCTTCAGCCGCGGCTCGTCGCTCGGCCGGCTGATCGAGCCCTCCACGAAGGCCACCGCGTAATCTTCCCCCTTCTCGCTCATGGCCTCGCGGAACTGCACGATCTCGACGACGTCGAGAAGCTCCGGGTGGGTTTGCAGGCTATCTACTACGGTGAGCTGGCAACCCTCGCAGCTCGTGAAGTCGAAGAAAGCGACTTTCGGTTTCATCAGATGGCCTCCTCGATGCCCTTCACCTGGGCATAGGTGAAGGCCGGGCCTTGCTGGCAACAATACAGGTTGTTGATCTGGCAATGGCCGCACTTGCCGACCCCGCACTTCATCCGCCGCTCCAGCGACATCCAGATCTGGTTCTCCGGGATGCCCTTGCTGAGCAGCTCCATCAGGACGAAGCGNTACATGATCGGCGGGCCGACGGTGACCGCGACGGTNTTGCGCGGATTGACGGTGACGAACTTGAACAGGGTCGTGATCACCCCGACGTTGCCTGTCCAGGTGGCATCGGGCCGATCCACCGTCAGATGGAACTCGACGTCTTTGCGATTGGCCCAGGCCTCCAGCTCGTCCCGGAAGAGCAGCTCGGAGGGATTCTTCGCGCCGTAGAGGATGATCACGCGGCCGAAGGAACCGCGCTCGTCGAGCACCTGGTTGATCAGGCTGCGCGCGGGGGCCAGGCCCAGCCCGCCGGCCGCGAAGAGGATATCCTTGCCGCGCATCTGATCCACCTGNAAGCCGTGGCCGAACGGCCCGCGCACGCCGATGGTCGCGCCGACCGGCAGGTTGTGCAGCGCGGTGGTCACGTCGCCCACCTTGCGCACGCACAGCTCGAAGCGGCCGTTGCTGCGGCTGGGCGACGAAGTGATGGAAATCGGCGCCTCGCCGATGCCGAACAGGCTCACCTCGACGAATTGTCCCGGCTCGTGGCCGAGCGACTGTCCTTCGGGCAGTTCGACGGTGAACAGCTTCTCCAGCGCGGTCATCTGTTCGATCTTAACGATCCGGGCCGGGCTGGGAACATAAATCGAACCAACGGTTGGTATCGCCATCTCATCTACCTCCCTGCGCCCTAGCTCGCATGTGAGCGGTACAGCGCGTTCCAGACGCCGACCGGTGTAATGTCCACCAGGCAGGCGCGAGCGCAGCGGCCGCAGCCAACGCACCCCAGCTCGCCGTGCATATCCGGGATGTATTTGCCTTTGCGGAAAAAGCGATGGCGCTGGCGTTGCGAACGTTTGGGGCGGAAGTTCTCGCCGGTCGCCACCCGGGCAAACTCATCGAGCTGGCAGCTATCCCACAGGCGCACCCGTTCGCCCGTCTGGCCGTCCAAAGCGACGCGATCGCAGACGTTGAAGCAGTAGCAGGTCGGGCAAACCAGATTGCACGAGCCGCAGGCCAGACACCGCTTGCCCAGCTCCTCCCAAATCGGGTCCTTGTAGCTGAGGGCCATCAGCGCGGGCAGCTCGGCGCCGTCGAACTCCAGCCGATAGGAAAAGCGCGGCCATTTTTCCGCCAGCACCTGGTTCAGCCGGGCAATAACGGCCTCGGAAGCTTCCTGCGCCTGGGCGTAATCCGCCAGCAGCTTCGCGCCGGCCGGGGTGCCCACCTCGACCGCGTAAGCATCGCCCAGATCTGTCAGGTGCAGGTCGAACCCGTCGCTGGCAGTCAACGTGTTCATGCTCTTGCAGAAGCTATGTTCATCGCACGGCTTCAGGCACTCGATGCCGATGATCAAAGTCGCCTTGCGGCGTTGCAGGTAGTGCTGATCCTGCTGGCCGGTCGCGAACACCGCATCCAGGAGCTTCATGGCGTGGATATCGCACGTATGCACGCCGAAGATCACTTGCGGCTGCGCATGAAGCACGACCGACGTCGCCAGATCCGCCGTGCGGAAGGTGAAAAGCACCTCTTCCTGGGGAAGCAGGTACTTCTTCGGCGGCAGGATGGTGGTGTTGTAGTCCAAGCGCAACTGAGCAGGATCGGTGATGGGGCCGAACACGAACTGTTCCTTGCCGTCGGCCTGCGGGGCCTTCACCTGCGGCCCGATCACCGCGTACTGCTTCATGACGCCGGACACGAACGCCGCCATCGCGGCCTTTTCGATGATTCTCAGACTCATCCGGCCTCCTTGTTCGATCTGATACGCGCGCACTGCGGGGGCGCGCATGGCAGCGGGCAACACAAACGTAAACGTCGAACCGCGTCCCAGCTCCGACTCCACGCTGATCTGCCCGCCGGCGTTTTCGATGATCTGTTTGGTGATCGCCAGGCCCAGGCCGGTGCCGCGGGCCGCGATCGCCTTGGCGTTATCGGCGCGAAAGAACTCTTGAAACAATTTGTCCAGTGCATCCGGCGGGATGCCGATGCCGGTATCGCTCACCTGGCCGATCACCTGATCTCCCTCGGCCCGCAGGCGAACCGTCACGCGGCCGCCGGCCGGCGTGTACTTGAGCGCATTGCCGATCAGGTTCGACCAGACGCTCTTGAACTCTTCCATCACCCCGCGTACGGGCGGCGTCTCCTCGGGCATCTCGGCGACCAGCTCGAGGCCTTTTTGGGCCGCCTGCGCGGCGAAAGCATCCCACATCTGGCGCAGCAGCGTATCCAGCCGCACCGCGCTGATGCGGCCGCGACGCTGGCCATCGCGCAGCCGGCCGTACTCGAGCAGGTCGGCGATCAGCGCCATCTGTTCCTGAGCGCGGGCCCGGGCGCGCTCCAGGAGGCTCCGCTGCTCCTCGACCGGCACATAGCCCTCCAGGATCAGGCGCAGATAGCTGTCAATCGCTGCGATCGGCGCCTGTAGCTCATGCGTCACCAGGCGGACGAACGCCGCCTTGGCCCTGGAGACCTCTTCGAGCACCTTCTTTTCGGCCGCCAGTTGGGCCGCCTGGGCTTCGGCTTCTTGCCGGCGCCGCTCCTCCTGGAGCAGCCGACGGCGTTCCAGGCCATGCTCGACCACCCGCAGCAGGTCGTCCACGCCGAACGGCTTGGTCAAGAAGTCGTAGGCGCCCTGCTTGATGGCGGTCACCGCCATCGGCACGGTGGCATATCCGGTGATGATGACGCAGACGACCTCCGGGTCATGTTCGCGGATCCTGCCGAGCAGGTCCAGGCCGTTGGTGCCGGGCATCATCACATCGAGCAGCACCAGGTCATAGCGGCCGGCCTGCAACCGGCTCAACCCTTCGGCCGCGTCGCCGGCCACATCTACCGCATAACCCTGGGGCAACAGCGCCCGCCGGCATCCCTCGCGGACGCCGTATTCATCGTCAATCACCAGGATCGTGGCGCGCGGCGTCATCTTCACCCCTGCTTGCGCGGTCCCAAGACCTTTTCGATCTCTCGGAGCAGCTTGTCGGGCCGCAANGGCTTTTCCAGAAACGCCTTGATCGGCAACCAGGTCTCGTCTGGGCTGAAGTCGAAGCTGAGGCCCAGCACCGTCTTGACTCCCGACACCATGATGATCGGGATGCCCTTCAATTGAGGATCNNTTTGGATCANNCGCGCGGCCTCGAAGCCGTCGGGCCCGGGCGGCCCCGCAAACATCGCGTCGAGGAGGATCAGGTCGGGCCGACGTTCGCGCGCCAGCGCGAGGCCCGTCTCGGTGCGATAGGCATGAAGCGTCTCGTAGCCTACGCTCTGCAACAGGGTCTCCACAGTGTCCACGACCTGGACGTCATCGTCAATGACCAGAATACACTGCTTCGCGGACATCGCCGATCTCCTTTTGGACTGCGGGGACTCGTCCTCGTCCCCGCCTTACATGTTGCTCACGAAGCGTCATGGCCGACGCCATTCGGCAGGGAGAAGCTGAACTTCACCCATTCCCCCATCTTCGACTCCACCCAGATCTTGCCGCCGTGCTTCTCCACGATCTCTTTGCAGATGTACAGTC
>JGI24188J35168_1000697_pt1 | contig 20130 bp, 18 predicted proteins | sample YNPBryantNP2012_FD_35168 | JGI IMG/M metagenome (IMG submission 35168) | reverse complement strand
AAACCATCATGCGAGCAGCACTCATTGCTGAAGAGTATGGATCGGTAAACTACGGAGTTATTAGTGGTATTCAGAATATCATTCTCACCATTGCTCGGACTGTAGCACCGATCGTTACCGGACTGCTGGTAGAACGGATCGGGTACAACGGTATGGTATGCTCGCTGATTGGTCTGCTGGCGGTCGGAGTACTTGCCCTCTTCATGGTGGAAAAACGTAACGTTGCCCAGGTTTGACTCATCTTAATCAACGAAAGCATAAGCAGCACATGGAGCAACTTCATGAAACGACGAGTGGTGATCATTGGTGGCGGTGCAGCCGGCATGAGTGCGGCAGCCAAAGCACGACGAACTGATGCCGAGCTTGATATTGTCGTGTACGAGCGATCCGGTTTTGTGAGCTATGGTGCTTGTGGTTTTCCCTACGTTATCAAGGGTGAGATTGCCCGAATTGAAGATGTGATTGTACGCACACCTGAACAGTTTGCCCGACAGGGCATTCAAGCGCTCATTCATCACGAAGTGTTGGCAATTGATACTGAACGGCAAACGGTACGAGTACGTGATTTGACCGGTGGACGTGAGTTTGTTGACCATTGGGATGAGTTAGTGCTTACCACCGGTGGTCAACCGGTTCGTCCCCCTCTCCCTGGCGTCGATTTACCTGGTGTTTTTACATTGCGGAACGTTGAGGATGCACGGGCGATCCAGCACTGGCTGCATGAACAACAACCCCGAACTGGGGTCATTATTGGTGGTGGTTATATTGGTTTAGAGATGGCCGANGCGCTGGCTGCACATGGCGTACAATTAACGCTGATCGAGCGGCTATCGCAAGTACTACCGAGTTTCGATAATGAACTGGCGGCTCAGGTTGAGGCCGAATTACGGCAGCACCAAGTCGATGTTCGTCTGGGTCAGACTGTTCAGGCAATAGTCGGTGATGAACGGGTACGTGAAGTACTTATCGATGGGCAATCAATTCCGGCTGAAATAGTCATCCTTGCCGTTGGTGTACGACCAGGAGTTGCGCTTGCCCGTTCGGCCGGTATCGCGCTTGGAACAACCGGTGCGGTAGCGGTCGATGATNATCAGCGTACGAATGTTCCTCAAGTATGGGCGGCAGGTGACGTGGCCGAAGCCTTACATCGGGTGACGGGGAAACCGGTCTGGGTGCCACTGGGGACAACGGCAAACAAACAGGGGCGAGTTGCAGGCGAGAATCTGGCCGGTGGTGANGCACGATTTGGCGGAATTGTTGGTACGGTAGCAGTAAAGGTTTTTGATCTGGAAGCAGCGATGAGTGGTCTGTCCCTGGCACGTGCGCAGGCCGAAGGTTTTGCGGCCAGAGCAATCAGTGCGACGGCAAATTCACGTGCGCACTACATGCCGGGACATCAGCCAATTACCGTCTCACTTGTGTTTGATGAAACGAGCCGACGCCTGCTGGGCGGGCAGATGGTTGGTCATGAAGGTGTGGCCAAGCGAATCGACACTATTGCGGCAGCATTACAGGCTGGTTGGACCATTGACGAATTGGCAGAGTTGGATGCGAGCTATGCTCCACCTTTCGCACCGGTCTGGGATCCAATTCTGGTAGCGGCTAACCTGGCACGCAAGTAGGAAGGTNGTCCATCATCTGTCGGCAAAATCACCGAATCGTTTTGCCCTCACAAACGGTTATATATATGGAACCGAACAACATTGTAGGGTGAGGGCAACATGATTTCACTCCGCATGCACGAACTACCCGCGTATGATCAACCACGAGAACGACTGGCCCGATTGGGAGCGGGAGCCTTGAGCGATGCCGAACTGCTAGCAATCTTGCTGCGTGTCGGTACCAACGGCACCAATGTCTTGCAACTGGCTTACCAGTTGCTTGCCGAATGCGGTGGCTGGGCGGGGTTACAACTCCTCGATTTCAACGATCTCTGTCAGCGCCATGGCATTGGTACGAGTAAGGCGGCCAGCATCAAGGCGGCACTCGAAATCGGACGGCGTCTGGCCCGTAGTGGGATTGATGAGCGGTTCCCGATCCGCTCACCTGCCGATGTGGCAACGCTCTTGATGCTCGAAATGAGTCATCTCGATCAAGAGCATCTCCGTACCGTCTTGCTCGACACGAAAAATCGCGTCCAGCAAATCAATACAGTGTATATTGGCAGTCTTAATTCGGCTACTATTCGAGTTGGAGAGGTTTTCAAAGAGGCAGTACGGCGCAACAGTGCGGGCATTATCGTGGTACATAATCATCCATCGGGCGAGGCGACTCCTTCGATAGACGACATCGAGGTTACCCGACAGTTGGTGGCAGCCGGTCGCCTGCTCGATATAGAGCTGCTCGATCACTTGATTATCGGTCGTGGGCAGTACGTCAGTCTCCGCGAGCGCGGACTGGGTTTTGAGTGAGCGGTAATGAACGGCGCCTCGGTGATGGCGCGAGCAAGTACCTCGCGCCATTCAGGCTTCCTTTACAACAAGACGATGGCCGCGATACAACAGGTTAACTCAACGCCGGATGGCGTCGATGTTGGAAGATAGTATCGACACTCACGCCACTATGGATACGCTGAATGACTTCAGCGATCAGCGTACTGACCGAGAGGATTGTCAGACCAGGCCAACGACGTTCAGGCAGGATCGGGAGTGTATCGGTCACGACAACTTCCCGCAGCGAACTGGCGCGGAGCCGTTCAATCGCATTCCCGGCGAAGACGGCATGCACACAGCAGGCATAAATCTCGCTGGCGCCTTCCTTTTCGAGGAGTTGCACCACTTCGAGAATAGAACTACCGGTGGCAATCTCATCGTCAACGATCAGGCAGCGTTTCCCGCGTACATCACCGATGAGATTGAGGATTTCGGGAACGGTGAGCGAACCATCTTTACGATCAAAGTGCTGTAATCGGCGTTTCTCGGCAATTGCCAACGGCGCATTGAGTGCTTCGGCNAAATTACGGGCACGTTTCGCAAAACCAACATCCGGTGAAACCACGATGAGATCGTTCCAGCCCTTATCGGCAAAATAGCGCACCAGCAGATTCATCGCGGTCAATTCATCCATTGGGATTGAGAAGAATCCCTGAATCTGACCNGCGTGCAGATCGATAGTCATCACCTGATGAGCACCAGCAACCTGGATCATATCGGCTAGCAACCGTGCCGTAATCGGTACTCGAGGCTGATCTTTCTTGTCTGTTCGCCCGTAAGCATAATAAGGGATCACGGCAGTGATCCGACCGGCAGAAGCGCGCTTACAAGCATCAAGCATAATCAACAATTCCATAATCCGATCACTGAGATCGGGCATGGAGAGCGATTGAATGACAAAGACATCCTTTTCACGCACACTCTCGTTGAGCTTGACAAAGATATTTTCGTTACTAAACTTGACAATCGTAATATCACCTAGTGGCACACCGAGACGTTCGCTGATCGCACGAGCGAGTGGCAGATTGCCATTCCCAGCAAAGATCCGCATCTCATCGAAGCGGCTTCCCATTCCTTCCTCCTTAGTATGAGGTATTGCTTAAACAACACGCGAATCAATTGCAAACATCGCCAGTACTTCGGCACGTGATAGGCGCCAGCCTACCGGCAAACCATCAGGAGCAGCGAGATCATCATACGCAATGTGCAGCGCGCTCAACCCTGGTTGTTGAAGGAATATGGCTAGCGCCCGCGCCGGTGAAAGGGTAAGCAGCCGTGGTNAACGCGCCAGACCGGTACGTTGGGCAAAGCTGACGGCAGCATCAGCACTGAGAAACGCGAGCAGTAGACGAGGGCGTAACCCTGGCCTNGGGGTGTCACCGGATGCAGCCATCGTCGCGTCTACCGGTCGGTTCGTGCGATAGACATACAGTATTCGAGCCGGTTGTTGACCATCAGCGATCAGCCGTTGGTGAAACTTTGCTAAGGCATAGGTAACCTGAGCAATTTCACCACCGGCCTGGCGTACCACAGCAGCAAGCATAGCCAGATCGCGTTGGTCTGAGGCCATATCCACTCCGTTTCTACGCATACCTTCCTTATGGTACCGGTGTAGGACGCGGTTGTACGGTCTGTGGCCGTGGTTCACCAAAATAGAGTGCCGACCCAAGTAGACCAAGTTGCACAACGTAGGGAGTGCCAGCAGCTTCAGGGTGTAGCTCAAAACGAGCACGCTCAAAATACTGTACCCGAAAAGCACGTCCATCAGGTTGTACTTCATCAAATTCGGCGCTAATCGGGTAGCCGAATGACATCAGACCACCATTCTCTTCCCAAAACTGGAGAAACAGTCCACCTACGCCGAAACCCGTTTCGGGAAAATAACGCAAGCCCGGACGCGACTCAAAGGGTTCAGGTCGTNGAAAGGTGCGTCCGGCCACATACTCAACCCCCACCAGACCGATCTGAAACTCGTAGGGCGTACCGGCCAGTTCGGGCCAGTGTTCGACCCTGGCGCGTTCAAACCACTGCACCTCACGTCCATTTAAGAACAACGCTGGGCTAATCGGCAACCCAAGCCGACGGAGACCGCCGAGTTGTTCGTAGGCAGCAGCAAACCTTGGCGCAACCTCTATTACGGTGGGAGCAACCCCAGCTCGATATTCAGCAGTGGCAACGTTTGTTGACGCTTGTAAAATCAAATCACGCGGTGCGAGGCGATTTGCTCTGGCAGTAGGACGACCAATACCACTAATTCCGATGATAATAAGCGCCAGGATGATTAACACCAGAACGCCTAACGCTACCACCATACCAACACGTAGCCGATTGTTACGAGCCGGTCGCTGGCGGAGAGGCTTCGTTGTAGCCGGATCTGGAATCGGCGCAGTTGTGGTTGGTTGCGCACCATTCGGATTGGCAGTATCCTGTGGTGAAACCTGGTTTGGAGGTGGAGCAACAGATTCGCTCATCGATCACTCCTGTATATGAGCGAGAATCTCATCAGCCACAGCCCGTAGTTCATCCATGCTGGCCGTTCCCGGACGCCACAACTTCACCGAACGGTCACCTTCCCAACGCGGAATAATATGGACGTGATAATGAAACACCACTTGCCCGGCAGCCGCACCGTTATTCTGTATCACGTTGAACCCATCGGGCTTCAGAGCATTGACGATAGCTCTGGCAACCCGTTGCGTCGTCAGGGCGACTGCTGATACCAGCTCAGGCGGCAAATCGAGGAGACCCGGCAATTCAGGTTTGGCAATCACCAGCGCATGACCACGCGCTGCCGGATTAATGTCAAGAAACGAGAGGGTTAAATCATCTTCGTACAGCTTGAAGGCAGGAATTTCACCGCGCACGATTCGAGTAAAGACCGATGTCATAACACCTCCGAAGCGTCACTTAGCGAAGCGAGATCGTCTTGTTCTCTGAGTGTACCAGTATAACGGCTAAGCCATGCCAGAGCAATCACGCCCAGGAGTACACCGAACCAGAGGGTGCAAAAACGGATCACGATAGTGGCAGTCGTCGCCGCACTGGCGCTTAGACCGACCAGTGCCAACAACAAACCAACACTGCTTACCTCCGATGCACCTAACCCACCGGGAAGAAACGAAACCAGACCAAACAGAGTACTGGCAGCAAAAATAAAGGTTGCCTGCAACAACAACAACCACGACGGTGTACTGCCTACCCCCATCAACACCCAAAAGAAAGCTAGGCACTCAAAACCCCAGGAAACGACGCTGATCACGGTCGAGATTAACAGAATCCGCCAATGGAGTAATTGCGCAGTCGTGGTGTAGATCGTCTCAAGCCGTGGCGCAAGTCGTTGACCCAACGGCAGGCGTGCGANCATTCTAATGATCGCGAGGGCCAGCGTTTGCCGCTGCACAATGATAATCCCAATGATCGTCAAAAGNACCAATATTACAAAAAGTGGTCGTGCTGGCGGGTAGAGTGTCAGCCCCAACCCCATGAGCAGCAGCANTGCAATACCATCGGTTAATCGTTCGGCCAATACAATCGGCGCCGACCGACTGATCGGCGTGCCGTTGCGCTGCCGCAACAGGAACGATTTCAGCACCTCACCCATTTTTCCCGGCGTTACTGACATCACCAAACCGGCAGTAAAAATGAGACCGCTGGTTGATCGATCAATATCGCGATCCAGCTTCAAATAGCGGAGATAGTAATCCCATTTCAGCCAACGCAACCAGTAATTGATAACGGTGCCGATCAAAATAAGGGGGAGCAGCACCCAATCAAACGTCAGCAGATCATTCCCGACAGCACGAAGATCGCTAAACAAACTGATCGCGATCACAACTGCCAGGCCGATGATGAGCGAGGTCAAAATCGATTTGCGCAATCCGGCACGCAAGGAGGTTGTAGCAGCTTTTTGTTCCATAGCGGCTCAATTATAGCACAGGAGGAGGATTGTACTGGGTGAAAACAGGTGCGGAACCGGTGACTATCGAGTACAATACTGGAAGAAATTGGTTACCAGCGCGAGGACATCTATGTCGATCCGTCTCACCCTGTTCGGTCTACTCTTCCTCTCCGTATTGGTAGCAACGATTCCGGTCACTCCGCTGCAAGCAGCCCATACGACTGACCTCATTGTGAAAGTCGCAAATCCACAGACGATAACAATGGTCACGAGGGCAATTCGTGCGCAACGCAGCGAGCCTCTGGGAGGACAAACCTATCTCATTCGCTTACCTGCCGGTATGCCTTCTGAACTGGCCCTTGCCCACATTCGATCCCTCAACGGCGTGATCTACGCCGTACCAGACTATGAGCGCACCATAAGCCGTACCTCTAACGATCCACTACGGGATCAGCAGTGGGCTTTAGGCACAATTGCCGCTTACGATGCTTGGGATATAACGACCGGTGGGCCAATTGTGATCGCAGTGATTGATACCGGCGTTGATGCAAACCATCCCGAACTGGCCGGACGTGTCCTGAGCGGATTTAACGCCATTACCGGTAGTCCCAATGCTAGCGACGATAACGGTCATGGCACTGCGGTAGCTGGCATCATCGCTGCCAGCGGCGATAATGGTGAAGGCATTGCTGGACTATGCTGGGGATGTGTCATCTTACCAATCAAGGCCTGTTTGAGTAATGGTCGTTGTCGCGACTCCAGCGTCATTAGTGCCATTCGCTGGGCAACCGATAACGGTGCACGGATTATCAATCTCAGTCTGGGCGGATCATCACCTTCGCCGGCGCTCCAGGAAGCGGTACGCTATGCCAATGAACGAGGTGTACTGATTGTTGCAGCGAGTGGTAACGAACGAGCTGAAGGAAACACCCCAAACTATCCGGCAGCCTACGCAGAGGCCCTGGCAGTCGGGGCAACCGGGTATAGCGATGAAGTGACTGGCTTTTCTAATACCGGCGACTTTATTGATCTAGTTGCACCAGGCATTGATATTGCCACTACGATACCGGGCAATGGCTATGCGCNGGCAACCGGTACATCATTTGCCNGCCCGTTCGTGAGCGGTGCCGCAGCACTGATTATGACGTTACGACCCGATCTGAGCAACAGCGATGTACGCTGTGTGCTGGCGATTAGCGCCGATGATCGCGGAGCACCTGGTCGTGATAGCGAATACGGGTACGGACGCCTGAACGTTTTGACAGCGCTCCAAACGGCGACAACCTATGGCGGTTGTCCACTTGGAACACCTGTTGGCGGGAGTGCGGTTAGCTTCGACCCTTTTGCGCGTGTTGATGCACCAACTGATGGCCGTATCTATTTCCCTGAAACCGGACATACACTAGGTGGCGGCTTTCGGGTATACTGGGAACAGAACGGTGGCTTACCGATCTTCGGTTTCCCTATTAGCGAAGAGTTCACCGAGATCAGCAGTGATGGCCGTCCGGTAACCGTTCAATACTTCGAGCGTCATCGATTTGAATGGCGACCAGAACATGCCCCTCCGTACAACGTGCTCCTTTCCCGGATCGGTGATGATATTCTGCGTCGGCAAGGGCGCGACTGGATGACCTTTGAACAGAGTGGGCCAATTTCTGGTTGCCGCTACTTTGCCGAGACGAATCAGTCGGTGTGTGAACCATTTTTGAGTTACTGGCAGCGCAATGGTTTGGAGTTTGATGGACGTCCCGGTAAGAGTTATGCAGAAAGTCTAGCTCTGTTCGGACTTCCGCTCTCAACGCCACGAGTGGAAGAAACCCAACNGGGAACGATTGTGATTGTACAATGGTTTGAACGGGCACGCTTCGAGTTGCATCCTGACGGGAAAGTATTATTGGGCTTATTAGGGAATGAGTTGCTAGGAAGATAAACTGCCCTGACTATTCTCTTGTAAACACGTGTGCGGTCGTAAGGCAAGGCGGAATCGCGCCCCTATGGATGGAAACGAGATGTCAATGGAAGATGGCAATTTCGGATGGACACCGCCAGGAATGACGTCTGTCACTCGCGAGTCGTGACTGGCGACACTAGACAATCGTGGTCAGAAGACCGCATACTGTAGCCTAAAGGAGGATGAAGGTCTTACGAAAGTCGCATTACGCCTTTATCAAAAATATGAGAAACAAGCCAGATACCATTATACCCGATCACCGACTGGAACAATTTTTACCCACCGAAGAACGGATCAACGTTATCACCCATGGTTTAGGCGCACTTATCAGCGCACTGGCCGGTGCCATCTTGCTTGGCATGGTCTGGCAGCGTGGTGATGGTTGGCAGATTGCCGGTGCCACGACCTTTTGTGTGACGCTTACCCTCCTCTACCTGGCCTCAACCCTCTACCACGCCAGTCGTAGCCCTCGCCAACGGGCCATACTCGAGATCTTNGATCACAGTGCCATCTTTCTGCTGATCGCCGGCACGTACACTCCGTTTACCCTGATCAGCCTGCGCGGTACACTGGGCTGGACGTTGTTTGGTCTGGTTTGGGGTTTGGCTCTAGCCGGTGTGGTAATGAAACTTTTTCTCACTGGTCGGTTTCGTTTACTTTCGACGTTGATCTACATCGGATTGGGATGGCTGGTAGTTATTGCTGCCNATCAGGTGTTACAGACCCTCAGCCCACTAACGATTGGGCTATTGGTTGCCGGTGGTGTGGCCTACACCGCCGGAACGCCATTTTACATGTTATCACAGCGACGTTACATGCACGCTATCTGGCACGGCTTTGTGCTCCTCGGCAGCCTGTTTCATTTTATCGCGGTAGCGTTGGTTGTGTCCTAACCCTTCACCATAAAGAGGGGTAAGGAAGAGCCGGTAAGGGTGGAGTCCTAATCCATCCGCTGTCGTATGATCAGACTCACCACAATGAGAACAGGCGCGGCGGCGCCGCGCCCCAACATAGTGGGCGATAAGTTTCGCCTATTTCCTTATCTGGTATAGGACTCACATTGCGCGATGTTAAAAAATTGCCAGATACCGATCAATCTCCCACTGCGATACGTAAGCCCGGTAGCTCTCCCATTCTTGCTGCTTGGCATCGAGGAAGCGTTCGGCAACCGATGGCCCAATCGCTTCGAGGATTACCTCATCTTCGCGGAGTGCATCGAGAGCCGAACCGAGCGAGGTAGGGAGCATCGCCAGACCACGAGCACGTGGATCGACATGGAACAAATCTTCTTCTGCCGCATCGCGCAGTGGTAATTTGCGTCGTATCCCGTCTAGTCCGGCTGCAAGCATTGCCGTGTAGGCCAGATAGGGATTACAGGCCGGATCGGGGCAACGCAGCTCAATGCGGGTTGACTGGTGCCTACCCGCTGTAATACGCGGTACGCGCACCAGAGCAGAACGATTAGTACGACCCCACGAGATATGTACTGGCGCTTCAAAACCAGGAATCAGTCGTTTGTATGAATTGACCAGCGGCGCCAGCAACACGCACATCCCACGTGCGTGCGCCAGCAAACCGGCGATAAAGTGTCGGGCCAGTGGCGAAAGACCATAAGGNTCTTCTGGATCGGCAAAGAGGTTCTTGCCGGTTTCGCGATCCACGAGGCTCTGATGCACATGCATGCCGCTTCCATTCACGCCAGCCAGTGGCTTAGGCATAAATGTGGCATGGAGACCGTTACGTTGGGCAACTGCCTTCAGCGCTACCCGCGCTGTTATCAGATGATCGGCTGAACTGAGCGCATCAGCGTAGCGTAAATCGATCTCGTGCTGTCCGGGAGCTACTTCGTGATGTACCGCCTCAACCGTAATTCCCATGGCCTGTAAAGTACGGGCCATCTGACGACGGATATGAGTTGCCAGATCGGTTGATACGTCGAAATAACCGGCTTTGTCGTGCGGTTCAAGAATCTGACCATTCTGATCAGTCTTGAAGAGAAAGAACTCCAGTTCAGGAGCAACCATAAACCGGTAGCCGATAGCAGCAGCCTGATCGAGCATGCGACGAAGCACGTTGCGCGGATCACCGGCAAACGGTTTGCCATCAGGGGTATAGACCGAGCAGATCAGGCGGGCAGTAATCAAGCCATGCTCTTGATCCCACGGAATTATTGCGTAGGTCGAGATGTCGGGCACGAGGTACATATCGCTCTCGACCAGTCGGGCAAAACCCTCTATCGAAGAGCCATCAAACCAAACGCCGTGATCGAGAGCATCCGGCAACTCCTCAACCGGTATCGTTACCGTCTTCCCGATCCCCAGGACATCGGTGAACTGCAAATTCACAAAAGCGACATTATCTGCTTTAACGCGACGCAATAGCGTTTCGCGAGGATCATCACTCATGAGCGGTACTCCTTCCTGGCGAGCAGTGTAGGCTGTTACCCATTTCCTGTACTATACCATACTCCATGACGCTGATCCGGAATTTAAAAGTGAGGAGTGAGAAGGAGCAGACTTACTACTGACCTTACTCCGCTGGGGGGATGCTCCCTTCCGTCATCACCACCGATGGTCTCACCTATTGTGAGCGAGTCGTTTACCGATAGTCTGGGCGCAGCAGTGCTGTACCTGTCCACTATCAGCGATTGAGCAACTCTACGCATAAACTAATGTCGGGTGTGAACGAAAGGTGCATGCACCGCGCATCGCACTGCACCGGGAAGGGCAGCTTCCTAACCTGCCCGCGACGCTGCGCGCACCTGGCGGAAAGTGAGAGGCGCGGCCATAACGGTTGTTACCGCACCGACGTGCGCAAGTCCCTAATCGACCTGTGCGCGCCGGAGTATCCTGTGAGCAATTACGGAGCATTCGGGCTGCTAGCTGCCAGTTTCTGGGCCAGATCAACAAAGAACTGGAGTGACTCAGGGTTTCGTAACGAGTCGGGATTAGCCGCTCTTTCAACCGGTACCCCCATCAAAATCTTCTTCACCGGCACCTCAAGTTTCTTACCGCTCAGTGTCAATGGCACTGCTGGAATCTGGAAGATGTCATCAGGAACGTGGCGTGGTGAGAGGGTATTACGAATGACCTGCTTAATCCGCTGCCGAAGATTATCATCGAGTGTTACCCCCTCGCGCAAGACCACAAAGAGCGGCATATACGAACGACCACCCAGCCCCTCAAGATCGATCACCAGGCTATCGAGCACTTCTGGAATATTTTCCACAGCACGGTAAATCTCACTCGTACCCATCCGCACTCCCTGGCGATTGATAGTGCTGTCCGAACGCCCATAGATGATGATCCCGCCACGCTCATTGATCACGATCCAATCGCCGTGACGCCAGACACCTGGGTATTGCTCAAAATAGCTGGCTTTGTAGCGGGCATAATCCGGATCGTTCCAGAAGTAGATCGGCATTGATGGCATGGGGGCTGTAATCACTAACTCGCCCATCACACCGGTAACACTGTGTCCATCAGTATCGTAGGCTTCAGCCCGACAGCCAAGAATGCGACACTGTATCTCACCACTGTAAACCGGCAAAAGCGGACAGCCACCGACAAAGCCACTACACACGTCGGTGCCACCACTGTACGAAACTAGCCAGACATCACGCTTCACGTGATCGTAAACCCACTCGAACCCTTCCGGTGGCAGTGGTGATCCAGTTGAACCGATTGACTTAATGGTATGCAAATCAAACTGCGCAGCCGGTTCAATGCCACTCTTCATTAAAGCAGTGATGTATCCGGCACTGGTACCGAAATAGCGCATCTGCGTCTGCTCGGCCAGACGCCACAATACACCCATATCAGGATACGCCGGGCTGCCATCGTAGAGGATGGGGATGGCACCAACCAGGAGACCGCCGATCAGAAAGTTCCACATCATCCAACCGGTTGTGGTGTACCAGAAAAAGGTATCACCCGGTCGCATATCGAAGTGGAGGTCGAGCGATTTAATATGTTCGAGCAGGATACNACCCTGACTATGAACAATGGGTTTTGGTAAACCGGTCGTCCCCGAGGAGTANAGCACCCAAAGTGGCGAATTGAACTCAACGGGTGTAAAGTGCAACTCGGCAGCTTGTCGCATTGCCTCTTCCCACAAGATGACTCGCCCGCGGAGGCCACTTGTATCCGCCTCCGGATCGAGATATGGAACAAAGATTGTCAGTTCCAGGTCTGGTAAGGCAGCCTGAATCGCTGCAACTTCAGCTCGCCGATCAAATGCCTTACCGCCATATTGATAGCCATCAACGGCGATCAACACCTTGGGAGCGATCTGACTAAAGCGGTCAATCACACTTGGACTTCCGAAGTCAGGTGAGCAACTCGACCAGATTGCGCCGAGACTGGCTGTAGCCAGACAACCGATCAATGCGTGAGGCGTATTCGGTACGTAGGCGACCACGCGATCACCCGGCTTTACACCCGCGTCACGCAGAGTCTGGGCAAGAGCAGCCGTTTGTGCACGTAAGTCATCCCAGCTCAGGGGCGTCGGCGCCTGCCGTTCGGAGGCCACGATCACCGCCGGTCGATCTGGCGTTGCGTGGCGGAAAGCGTGTTCAGCATAGTTTAGGTGAGCACCGGTAAACCAGCGCGCACCCGGCATCTCACGACTCGATAGAACTGACGTATACGGGGTGTAGGCTTTGATCTGATAATATTCCCACAATGCCGCCCAAAATGTTTCGATCTCATCAACCGACCAGCGGTACAGCGTGTGATAATCGTCGAAATGTAAGCCGTAACGTTGCGCTAACCAGCGCATAAAGGTGCGCATCGTACAGTTAGCCTGCAACTCTGCCGGTGGTTCCCACAACAACTTTGGTGTGGTAGTCATTTTTGGCCTCCGTCTGGTATTAGAGGGCGATAAACAATCGGGTCATGACAGTGCAAAGGCGTGATCACGTCTCGCAAATAATGCCCCTTATTGAGAAAGATTGAACGGACTCAGATCCGTGATAGTAGCAGCGTGGAATTACATGCTTCCAATTATGATCGATCTTTTTGAAAGACGCAACATAATCGGACTACGAACGGGGTTTTCAGAGTTCACCGTTTTTGTCGGGTTCACCGATGAACGCCGTTTACACCCGCACGACAAGCTCGGAATCCATACCGTGCGACCTTATATGCAGGCCTCCAGCCCGCATCCCGCAAGGCATGGACGGAACGATGGTTAGCCCCCTCTGGCTCGCCGATCGTGCATATCACAGCATCATAGAGACGAGTTCCATGCCCTGGAACACCGCTTGCAGGGGAGTGAGGAGATAATGGAATGGTGTGCTGATGTGCCAACCGATGGTTTCCAGGCGCACATCGCACAACGCGGGCTGGAGGCCTGCGCTTCCAGGTCTCCCAGGTGCCCCATCAACATCACTTGAAGGCTGTGGATGACACGATGTCTGCATAATGTGGGCTGGCGGCACGTACCCTAAGAAATAGCGTGAGTCGGGTGTCATTGTCAGCAAGTACGTGATATTCGTTGGTGTTTTCGAGCTATTCGGTCGGGGAAAGGGATACCAACCTCACGGGTAGCGCATATAGTCCACTAGCGCCATCACCTCTGGATCGGGAGGTGGCCCATACCGACTAACCAGCCAGGTTACCAGAAAATTGACCGGTAAGCCAAAAATACCGGCAGCAGAGCTTGAAATACCTAGAACCGTCCACTCAGGTGCAAAATACGTACTTGCCATGTAGCCAGCAGTTACCAGGAAACCACAGATCATTCCGGCAACAGCACCCCGGCTATTGGTACGCTTCCAAAAAATACCCTGCACCAATACCGGAAAAATCGTAGCTGCTGCAAAAGAAAAAGCCCATGCCACAAGCTGAACGATAATCGCCAGTCGTTGCAGAGCAGTCAACGCCGCTAGAATAGCCACAACCAGGATCGACAACCGTCCCAGCAACAAACGCTCGCGTGAACTGGCCCGTGGATTCAGTGTACGATGATAGATGTCATGGGCTGCTGCCGAAGCGATCACCATCAAGAGGCCATCGGCAGTGCTGAGCGCGGCTGCCATGCCCCCGGCGGCCACCAATGCGACAACGGTTGTCGGCAACTCGGCAATTTCTGGCGTTGATAACACGATCAGGTCTTGATCGATCTGCAATTCACGATATTGCAAAATACCATCGCCATTACCGCCTTGATCCGGATCATCGGCAATCATCAACAAGCCGGTATCTGCCCAACGCTTCGTCCATTCAGGCAGTTCGAGAATTGGCTGCCCAACCACTGAGTTTAGAATCTCCCAGCGCGCAAAAGCGGCATAAGCCGGGGCCGTTAAATAGAGCACACAGATCCACACCAGTGCCCAGGCAACACTTTTACGACTATCTTGTACCGTAGGTACGGTATAGAAGCGTACCAGAATGTGTGGCATTCCGGCGGTGCCCAACATCAAACACAGGGAAAGTGCCAGATAATTCCAGATAGACCAGTTGTTAAACGGTTCGACATAGCTGGTCAAGCCCTGCGATTGTTCGAGCTGCTCGATGTTGGAGAGCGCCTCACCATACATAAGCTGGGGAAAGGGGACACCGGTCAATTTCAATGCCAGCCATGTGACCGGTACCAGGTAAGCAAAGACCAGAATGATCCCCTGCACCCCTTGCGTCCAGGTAATAGCCTTCATTCCGCCGAGGAACGAGCAGAGGAGTACCGCTGCCAAACCAACGATTACGCCAACCATATAGTTCAGACCGAGAAAGCGGCTCATAATGATACCGATCCCGGTCACTTGGGCTGTTACATATGTAAAAGAAATAATAATGCTCAGAATAGCGGCAATTACCCGTGCCCCCGCCCCCGGATAACGGGCACCGACAAAATCCACTAGCGTATACTGACCGAATTTGCGCAAATATGGCGCAAGTAGGAGCACTAACAAGACGTAACCACCCGTCCAACCGGTAATGTAGGCCAGCCCTTCAAAGCCTAACAGATAGAGCGCACCAGCCATACTGATAAACGAAGCTGCGCTCATCCAGTCTGAGCCAGTAGCCAGACCATTAAGGATAGCTGGGACTTTACGGTCGGCAACGTAGTAGGCATCGAGGGTGTCGGCACGCGAACGAATGCCAATAACAGCGTACAGACCAATCGCCAGTGCCAGGAAACTCCAGTCAATCAGGAATGAAGGAATGTTAAACCAGGTTTCCAACCCGATGAATAATGCCAGTAATAGGAGAAGTCCGATGACAAACCCAAGGTAACGCCACGAGTAACGCCACCGTAGCTGCCGCTCCTCCGGTGATTCAGGAAATTCCAGGCCATAACGACGATCAAGCAGCCACATACGCCAGTTATAGACAATGATCAGAGTGACGAAACAGATCAGTGTCCCTTGCGCATTCAAGAAATAACCAAGAGGAAAGCCGGTTAAAATGCTGATCTGGTTGAGCGGCACGGCCAAAATGACCGGCAAGACAACGCTGAGCAACCAGATAACCAGCAATGGCCCGACGAGGCGTACATTCTCCTGCCAGTAGTGAGGTAACCAGGTCGGTGCGAGCGGCCAGCGTAATGGCGGTGGGGGAATAGTAGTGGTTCGCCTTGATAACGGTTGGAGGGAGTCAGGATCAAGTGGCCCATGGATATGACGCATCGGCGGAAAGAGGCGGTCAATGATAAACAACGACACAGCCAGCGCACCACCGACAACGAGAAATAATTGAAATAAACCGATCCAGAGACTCGTGCTCATGAGGCCTCAACCGTATCAACCGACGCAATCGGCTCAAGCCGGATTGTCGCCATTTGTGGTGCAAGTGGTAACGTGAAGATGAATCGAGCACCTTTCCCGATCCCATCACTTTCGGCCCAGATTTCACCTCCCTGCGCATAGATCAGATGGCGGGCTATCGCCAGACCGATGCCACTTCCGCCACTATTCCGGGCACGCGATTTATCAACCCGATAGAAACGTTCAAACAGATGAGGGAGATGTTCGGCTGCAATCCCAATGCCACTATCGATCACTGCTACACGCACCTCCTGATCATCAGTACTGACCTGTACCGTCACCTGTCCGCCGGCTGGCGTATATCGATAGGCGTTGGCGAGAATATTTATCAGCACCTGTGCGACGCGATCCGGATCGGCCCAGACCTGCGGTAATTGTTCAGGAGCATCGAGTGATAACGTTACCTGATTACTGCTGAAGAGTGGCTCAAACTGCGCGATTTGGGCTTCCAGTACCGNACGTAAATCGATTGCACGAGCCACAACCGGCAACTGACCGGCTTCCACACGCGACAGCAGTTCTAAATCTTCGATCAAGCGTTGAAGACGACGGGTTTCACGCAAAATGAGGTTAAAAGTGGCCGGATTCGCTGAGACGACGCCATCAACCAGGCCTTCCATGTAGCCACCGATTGTTGCCAGCGGTGTACGCAATTCATGGGTTACATCGGCCAACAATGCTAACCGCCGACGCTCGGTCTGATCAAGGGCCTCGGCCAACTGATTCACACTCTGCGCCAACTGGGCAATTTCATCATCAGCCTGAAGATAGATACGCTCGCGGTAAAGACCCTGAGCTAATCGTCGGCTCACATTCGAGAGGGTCTGAATCGGTTCTACAATTCGGCGTGAAACAAAGAGGCTCACGAGAACAGCAGCAGTCAGCGCGGCAAAGCCACTGATCAGTAATGCCTGCTGAACAACCGACTGGAATTGCTCTTGTAAGGCGACGGCTTCGTTTGTTACACCGCTATGTATCTGACCGGTCTCTGCTGCTGCTGCTCCTAGCGTCAAAGGGGCAAAACTCGTCCAACCCAAGCTTGTCAGAACATTTGCTGCTGCTAGTAAGACAACATACGCCATCAGCACAATGATAAAATGAGAGACAAATAATTTCCATCGGAGCTGATGCAGCCATTTCATCATCGTGTACCGCCGACAAATTTATATCCAACGCCACGCACTGTCTGCACGAGCGGTGTGCCATGCTGATCATCGTCTAATTTTCGGCGTAATGTGCCAATATGAACGTCAACCACGCGGTCAATGCCGGCAAAATCAGGACCCCAGACCCGTTGGAGCAGCTCTTCACGGGTAAAGACACGTCCTGGATAGCTGGCAAGTGCGTAGAGTAAATCAAACTCGCGGGGGGTTAGATCAACCCGCACCCCGTTACGTTCCACTTCGCGTCGTTCAGGATCGATTAACAACCCCTCGAACTGCAATACTGGGCGCTGGTTGATTTCAGTAGCCCGCACAACACGATTACGCCGAAGAATAGCCTTCACTCGTGCAACTAATTCACGAGGACTAAACGGTTTCGTCAGATAATCGTCGGCGCCTACCGATAAACCGATTAACTTATCGATCTCATCAGCACGGGCAGTCAGCATCAACACAAACACCGACGTATCGCGGTGTAACTGTCGGCAGACCTCAATGCCATCAAGGCCAGGCAGCATGACATCAAGAATAACCAGATCGGGTTTAACACTGCGTGCCAATGCTAAGGCTGTCGGGCCATCATATGCACGATGGACGACAAAACCCTCCTTGGTCAGGTAGCTACTAACTAGATCGACAATCGGTTGCTCGTCATCAACAACGAGAATTGTAGCTGCTTCCATTGCAGCACTCCCTGCTTCCTTACAATGGACGCAATGGATGTCGTTAGGCGAGGATTTAATACTTTATCACGCTGTGATACTGGGCAAGATTAAAGTAACAATACGTATCGCGCAAAACACTGGGTTGCAGCAACCAACGTTTTCGCCTGCCCACAAGGTATCAAGATGGAACATTTCCCGTTTGTGGAGTGAAGTATACCATAATTTGCCACAACCGTCGTCAGAGGCTACGAGCGCAAAGAGTTTGACAAAGTCGCCGATTGCGCAGTCTTGTTTGAGACACCGACCAACGTTGTGTACACGTTCACGACGCGCAACGGTTGTCGCTCTTGAAGCAGTCTCATTGGCAACACCTTGTATTCTTGTATTGAAGATACCTTCCGGTCAATGGCTCCTATAGACGGGCGAAACGCCGCTGCGCCTGTCCATCGGTGGGGGAACCTCCCCCGTTGGAGGTTAGGAGGGGGCGCACCCCAACGGGGGCAGTCGGGAAGAGAGCTGCCTCCTCCCCCTAAACGGACTGTCGGGAGTGAAATCAGGAGGGGGCGCATCTCCGCTGTGGAGACGGTCGGGAAGAAAGCCACTCCGTGATGTCCATATAACTCCTCCTAACGATGACCGTTAGTGTGCGATTGCGCATGGATGTCGATAGGTGTCAAGGATACGCATGAAATTACGAGTTCTTGTCTCAATCCTTCTGCTCATCTTACCGTTCGGTTGGTCTTTCAGCTCAAGTGAAGCTATCACGCTCACTCACCCTCATACGTCAACTGCACTACTCCCCAATAATGACCTATGCACCTACCGAGTAGCAGTAACTCGATTCTACTGCGATACAGCTCGTGATGGTGGTGATGCTGAATTTACACTGATGTTCGGTGTTTCCGGCGATATTCCGTTGCTAGGTGATCTCGATAGGAATGGTCGCCACGAGCCATGCGTCTATCGGCCTTCGGTGAATCACTTCTGCTGCGACACTGCACGCAATGGCGGCGATGCCGAACTGGTCATCGCATTTGGGATCGCCAATGACATTCCACTCCTTGGTAATGTTGGACGGCTGTTTGGCGTCTCTATTCCAGTTGTCACTCGTTAAACGCGGCAACCTAAGATAATTCTGTCACGATTTGTCAACATGCGGGTGGGTTGCAAACCCACCCTACCACACAATATTACGTATCATCGGCGCGAAAACTGCATCCTTTTGGCAGCAAGCCGAGATCGTAACCGCGAGCTATCGCGTGTGCTCTATTGCGTGCATCGAGCTTTTCATAGATGGTCTGGACATCACGCTTGATAACCCCAATCCCCCATGCCAGGGCACCGGCAATCTCTTGATCGGTCAATCCCTTTGCCATCATTTCCAATATCTGCTGTTCGCGTTTGGTAAGGCTTTCGTATTCCTTGCGTATACGCGGAGCACGGACTGCATCGACAGCTTTGCGTAGAAGCTGATGAAGTTGTTCAAAGTCGTTAAGCAACTCCTTTGGCACCGCAAGATCGGCACCACGTTGACGGGCCAGTTCTGCCAATTCGGTGTAGGCTGTCATCGCCAGAATTGCCACCTCAGGAGCCTGACGCTTAATACGTTCAATTGCTATCAAACCTGCTTCATGGTGTTGACGAGCACTTAACCCACTGGTACGGGCATCTTTCCAGCTTACGTCAATCATCACGACGTCAGGGCGATGGGAGAGCGCCATCGTCACAGCTTCAGCGGCGGTAAATGCCTCTCCGACCAGTTCGACATCGGGTAGTTCGCTTAGCATCTCTTTCAGCCCTTTGACAAACGGAAGGATGTCGTCGGCAATTATCACTCGTAATGTTTCAGCCATAAATACTCCTACACTATGCTACCTTGTACTTCAACAACAACACCTCCGCCAACACGATTCTTGATAGTGGCGCTGGCGCCGATTCGCCTGGCCCACTCTTTAATGCTGTGAATACCATATCCATTCTCGAGATGGTCAAGATTCTTATCGGTGGGAAGACCTTTTCCATTATCAGCAATACAAAGCACAAATTTCGCTTGTTCAATGTTAAGGCTAATATCAATGCGCTCATCGGGCGAATTGGTAAATCCAGCATGTTTGGCAATATTCGCGAGTGATTCCCGACAAATACGAAAGAGAATCGCCAACACCTCCGGCGGCATATTGACGTGATCTGGCAGATTCTTATGAATTTGCACCTGGTCGCCAATCCGTTCTCGCACAAGTTCAATATATTCTTCTA
>JGI24188J35168_1000691_pt1 | contig 20189 bp, 18 predicted proteins | sample YNPBryantNP2012_FD_35168 | JGI IMG/M metagenome (IMG submission 35168) | reverse complement strand
ACCCCGAGACAAACCCAACCAGCGGCCCATGCCGACAAGCCGCAGGAGAGGGCGGAAGCGGCAGCCGGCAGCAAAACGCCGGAAGAGATCAGCCTGGAGGAATTTCAGAGAGTGGATCTCCGAGTGGCCAGGATTCTCGAAGCCGAGAGAATCCCGAAAACGGACAAGCTTCTCAGACTCAGGCTCGACATGGGCAAGGAGAGGACAGTCGTCGCCGGCCTCGGCCGGGCCTTCGATCCAGCGGATCTCGTGGGCCGACTCGTCGTGGTCGCAGCCAATCTCAAGCCCACCCGGATTCGCGGTATTTTGTCCGAGGGAATGGTGCTGGCCGCTGGCGAGGGAGAGGCCCTCGCCCTCGCAACGGTTTCCGGCCCTGCGAAACCCGGGGATCGACTCCGATGAGACCGGGCATCAGAAGCTCCCTGGCGTGCTTATGGGCCTGCGGGCATGCCAGCGGCAGGCAAAAGAGAACCCCCTTTCGAATGTCCCCCAGAAGGAGCGGTCATGCGCATTCCTAGCCATTCGGGTGCGGCCTTGCTGTCCGTGCTCGTTTCGGTCCTCTTGGTGCTGGCTCCCTGCCAGGCTCGGGCGTTTCCCGACGATGACGTCTGGGTGACCTCTGGAATCATCGCGGGGATCACCCTTGGAGCCTGCGTGGTGGTGGTTCTCCTGGCAGGACTGTTAACCGACTTGAAGGGCGAAACCGATTCCCTCGGAGCAGATGGGCCAACTGCGATGGAAACGGCTCTCACGCCCCTCCCGCTGGACCTCTCGTGCCCGGGTCTGGTAGGGGCCTCTCAGGGGTTTTGCCCGGCCCTGGACCGCATCCGGGCGATCGAGGCGAATAGACAGGCGGATCGAACAGAGGAGCCTTTCCAAAGAAACGGCCTTGAAGTTGCGCCCTTCTTCTTACGAACAGGCGCTTTCGCGGAGGCTGCGCACTTAAGCCCAAGCTTGGAGACCCCGTCTCCCATGCCTCCCGTCATCTGGGAGCGCAGTCCGTCCCACGGGGGAGACGAAGCTCGATCCGGTCGCCTTTTCTGATCCCGTGGCGAGAAGCTGTGCCTCCCGCGACTTCCAGAGCGTACTGGCAAGGAGCAGAAGACGCGTAAACAGGGCATGGATCCTCGGGACAGGGCTTGAGCCTTTCGANAAGATCGACGACTCGGCCGTCCTTGTCGAGGAAGAAAATGTCAAGGGAAANGTANGTGTTCTTCATCCAGAATGAGGGGTTATCCTCTGCTCGTAGAACGAAGAGCATCCCCTCCCCTTCACTGAGACTCGAGCGAAACATGAGACCTTTTTGGCGTTCTTCGGGCGTGGCCGCGCACTCGAGCCGGATCTCGACCGCGCCATGGCTCCGGGACGGCAGAACCGCGGCCGGTTTCGCACCCCTGCACCCGGCCGCCACTACCACCAGAAACAAGACGGCTGCAAGGGCAACGCGCCTTGGGCCGCGGCAGCTGGGATCTGAACTCTGCGGGTCGGGTCCGGGTCTAACCACGCGAAAATGTTTCCTTGCAATTGCAATTCTCAATTTCTATAATGCCCCGAGCGGAAGTTCCAATCAAGATATTTCTTCGATTTTTCGATAAGATACTATCATAACCCGCACACGATTTCTTGCTGTCATGTGGAAGCGCTACCTCTGGGTGAAAAATCTTCTCTTCCTTGGACTGGCCTGTTATCTGGCCGCCGGGATCGGAAACAACCTGATCCTTGTTCGCCTTTCCTGTCCGGCTGAGGTGGCGCGGCCCTTGGCCAGACCCGAAGTCCGGTCTCCGCGGCAAGTCGCCCAAAAGACCTTGAACACGTACAGCCTGATCACCAGGAGGAATGTGTTCAACAGCCGCTACACTGGGGAAAGCGCCGCCGGCGAGGACGGAGCCGGTCAGAAGAGTTCTGCTCCCCTCAAGCGGGCCGAACTCAACGCAAAACTCATCGGGACGGTCTCCGGTTCGCGAGAGAACTCGTTCGCCATCATTGAGGACGGATCGACCAAGACCCAGCAGCTTTATCAAATCGACGACACGCTCCTCGAACAGGCCCGAATCATCGAAATCTCCCGGTGCAAGGTCGTGCTTCTCCGGGACGGGGCCAGAGAGGTGCTCGAGTGTCCAGAGGAAGGAGAACCAGACAAGCCCAAACCCGCGCCCGTGGCTTTGGGGACAGCCCCGCCCGGCTCGGGAGAGCCTGGAGGAGGCGTCAGGAAGGTCTCGGAGTCGGAGTACCTCGTGGACGAAGGGGAAGTGGAGAGCGCTCTGAGCAACTTGAACCAGCTCCTTACCCAGATCCGGATCGTTCCCAACTTCCAGGACGGCAAGCCGGACGGCTTCAAGGTCTTCGCCATCAAGCCCGACAGCATTTTTGCCAAGCTCGGCCTCGAAAACGGAGACGTGATTCAGCGTGTCAACGGCCGGGACCTGTCCACGCCCGAAAAAGCCTTCCAGGTTTTCCAGGATCTGAGGAATGAGAAAAGCCTCTCCGTGGACGTTGTCCGCAAGGGNAGCCCGCAAAGCCTTCGCTATCAGATTCGGTGAGGACTGCGACCGGAATCCCTATTGACCGGAGGGTCCAGATGACCAAAGGAGCCTTGAAATTCGCCGCCATCTTCCTGCTGGGCTTAGCGGTCCTCCTGCGGCCGGAGAGCCCGCCCGTGGCGTTTTCCCAGGAGGGCAGAGCCGCAGCAGAGGACACGATGGTCACCATGGATTTTCAGGATGTGGATTTGACCGTCCTCGTGAAATTTATCAGCGAGCTAACCGGTCGCAACTTCATCCTGGACGAGAAGGTCAAAGGGAAAAAGGTCACTGTCATCTCTCCCACCAAGATTTCGAAAGAGGAAGCCTATCGGGTCTTTGAATCCATCTTGGAGTTGAAGGGCCTCTCCACTGTGCCGGCGGGCCGGGTGATCAAGATCGTGCCTTCCAAGGAGGCGATCGAGAAAAGCCTGCAGACCGTAGTGGGCCGAGAGAAGACCGCGGTCAGCGACACGATGGTCACGCGGCTGATTCCGCTTCAGTACGTCTCCGCCGAAGAAATGGTCAAGGTCCTCAAGCCCCTGATGTCCCGGGAAAGCCAGATCGATTTTTACGGCGCCACGAACACGCTTCTCGTGACCGAGACGGCTTCGAATATCGACCGACTCCTGCGAATCCTCGACCAGCTTGACGTCAAGGCGGACGAAATGATCATCGAGGTGATTCCCCTCCAGTACGCCTCGGCCGACATTCTGGCCAAGCAGCTTCAGGAGCTGCTTCAAGGCGGCGGACCCGCGGGCGGGCCTTCCACTCCTGCCGCAAGACGGGCCCGCGCCAGGGCCGCCAGCACGGCCCAAGAGTCGCAGGCACAGGCCCGGGGCGCAGGCGGTCAGGCGGAGTTCTTGGGCAAAATCATTCCCGATGACCGGACGAACTCCTTGATCATCCTGACGACCGAGACGCAGCTCGCCTCGATCCGAGAACTCATCCAGAAGCTCGATTACGACACGCCGCGGGCGTACGGGAACATTAACGTCTATTATCTCGAATACGCCAACGCCGAGGACACCGCCAAGGTTCTAAGCGAGCTTGTCTCAGGCGTGCGGTCCCCCTCGGGCAACGGCGGCGGAGGCAACCCACCCCAGGTCTCCCCTGCGGTGGCCAGGACGATGGCCAGTTTCGAGGGAGATGTGAGCATCACGGCGGACAAGGGGAGCAACGCTCTGCTCATCGTGGCCTCGCCGAGGGACTATCAGACCCTGCGGAACGTCATCGAAAAGCTCGACATCCGGCGCAAGCAGGTCTATGTGGAAGCCGTCATTATGGAGGTCAACCCTTCCTTCAGCCGGGATCTTGGGTTCGAGTATCGCGGCGCCGTGCCCCTCCAGAGTGGAGACACCGTGGATCAGGTCATGATCGGAGGCACGAATTTCGGCCAAGGGACCAACGACCTCGTGAAAAGCTTGACGGGCCTTGGCACTGCGGTGAGCGGTGGAACCTCGGGGACTTCGTCGACCTCCCTGACCTCGCTGTTTCCGCTGGACATGGGAAGCACAACGGGCCTTACGTTGGGCGCGGTCTTTGATCGGGTGAAGGTCACGACGGCCGATGGCAAGACCATCCTGCTTCCGGCCAACATCTTTCTTCTGCATGCCCTTCAGAGCACCACCAAGGCGAACATCCTCTCCACGCCCCATCTCATCGCCATCGACAACGAGGAAGCGGAAATCGTCGTGGGTCGCAACGTCCCCTTCCTCACCTCCACCAGCCAGACCACGGTCAGCACGATCACCCAGATTCAGCGCCAGAACGTGGGCATCACCCTGCGCTTCACCCCCCAGATCACGGAAGGGGACTACATTCAGCTCAAGCTCTACCAAGAAATCTCGGCTCTCATCTCCAGCCCCATCGGACAGGACGTGAACCGGGTGGGCCCGACGACTTCGACCCGCACGGCCTCGAACACGGTCCTTGTGCGGGACGGGCAAACCATCGTCGTGGGCGGTCTCATGGAAGACCGCGTGGAAAAAGTAAAGAGCGGCATCCCCTGGCTCCAGGACATTCCGCTTCTTGGCTGGGCCTTCCGGTATGAGAAGGACAACGTGGAGAAAAGCAACCTCTTGATCTTTCTGACGCCCACGGTCGTGCGGGAGGACCAGGACGTTCAGAGGCTTTACGAAGAGAAAAAGAGAAAAATGATCCAGTACAAGGAGCGGCACGAAATCTCCGACCGGTACATGGACAGCTCGGGATTCCCGGACTCGAAAGCACCGGCAGCGGGGTCTCGTCCCGAGGCGGCCCCTGGGTCGCTTCCGACCGAGGAGTCGCTCCCGCCTCCGGACACGTCTTTTCGTCTGGAGGACCTGGGCAATGGGGCCGGCTCGCCCTACACCGTGACCGTGGAGGGAGCGGAGCGAGTGGACAGGCCCTGAGGAAAAGTCCGGGCGGCCGACCCCGCCGCTCCTCCACGGACGGAACACGAAGATGCCTTTTGACGGACGCCCCCTGGAAGAAATCCTGATGGAGAAAGGAGTCCTCGACCCGAAAGGGCTCGAGGCGGCCAACGCCCTGTTGAAAGAAAAGGGCGGCACCCTGGTGGAAGCCCTTCTCGGCCTTAAGCTCGTTTCTGAAGAGGCCATTTGCGAAGCTTTGGGCCGCCAGATGAATCTTCCCTACTGGCCGGCCATCCCGGACGAGGCCCTCGACCTGGAGCTCCTTCGGCAGGTTCCCATCAATTTCTGCAAGCGCAACGAGCTCATCCCCCTCAAGAAGGATGGGGAGGCCGTGCAAGTAGCGGTGTCCGATGCCTTGAACGTTTCGGCCCTCGACGACCTGCAGCTCCTCCTCAAGCAGCCCGTCAGGCCCATCCTGGCTCGATCCTCCACCATCCTGGATGCCATCAACCGCGCTTATGACCTCATATCCGAGACGGCCGAGCAGATGGTCGAAGGGCTCTCGGAGGACCAAATCGACCTTGTGGCCACCGAGTTCGAAGAGCCCAAGGACCTGCTGGACGCGGCCGACGAAGCTCCGATCATCCGGCTCGTGAACTCGATTTTGTATCAGGCGGTCAAACAGAGGGCCAGCGACATCCACATCGAACCCTTCGAACGGCAGCTCGTCGTGCGATTCCGGATCGACGGTGTCCTCTATGACATGGTGCGGCCGCCGAAGCGATTCCAGTCGAGCGTGGTTTCCCGCGTGAAGATCATGGCCGGGCTCAACATCGCGGAAAAGAGGCTCCCCCAGGACGGGAGGATTCGGATCAAGATTGCGGGCAAAGACATCGACATCCGCGTCTCCGTGGTGCCCACGGCCCACGGCGAGCGCATCGTCATGCGGCTCCTGGATCGGACCCAGGTCCTGCTCAAGCTCGACGAGATCGGCATGACCGGAGACAAGCTCGAAAAGATGCGCAAGCTGATCCGGATGCCTTATGGGATCCTGCTCGAGACCGGGCCCACCGGATCCGGCAAGACGACGACCCTGTACGCGGCCTTGAGCGAGATTAACACGCCGGACAAGAACATCATCACCGTCGAGGACCCCATCGAGTACCAGCTCCAGGGTATCGGCCAGATCCAGGTGAACCCCAAGATCGATCTCACCTTTGCGCGGGGCCTCCGGTCCATCCTCCGGCAGGACCCGGACGTGATCATGGTGGGCGAGATCCGAGACCTGGAAACAGCCGAGATCGCCATCCAGGCCTCCCTGACCGGCCATCTCGTGTTCAGCACCCTCCACACGAACGACGCGCCGACCGCGATCACGCGGCTCATCGATATGGGCATCGAGCCTTTCCTGGTCTCCTCCTCCCTCATTGGCGCTCTGGCCCAGCGGCTCGTGCGCGTCCTTTGCCCGAGCTGCAAGGAACCCTACGTCCCCACCGACGAGGCCCTCCGGGAACTCCGGCTGGAAAGGAGTCGGATCCCGAACGGGATTCTCTACCGGCCGCGGGGATGCCAGAAATGCGCGGGCACGGGCTACTACGGCCGCACCGGCATCTACGAGCTTCTCATTGTCGACGAGAAGATCCAGCATCTCATCCTCAAGGGCGTGGACGCCAACGTCATCCGCCGGGCAGCGATCGAGAGAGGCATGACGACGCTGCGAGACGACGGTGCGGAGAAAGTGCTTCGGGGCGTGACCTCCATCGAGGAGGTCGCGCGGGTCACGCAGGAAACCATCGTTTAACAAGGCTTCGCCCGCCGGACGGACTTCCGCGGAGGAGGAAGGGCAGGCCCGAGGGCCTTGCGCAAGGCGAGGGGCGAAACGCAAGAGGCGGCCGTGGCGGTATTCGAATACAGAGGCATGACGAGTCAAGGCAAAAGCGTAAGCGGCATTGTCGACGCCGACTCGGCCCGCATGGCCCGCCAGAAGCTCCGTGCGGAAGGCATCTATCCCACCGACATTTATCTCGAGAAGGAGTCGCGCAAGGCAGGTCTTTCCCGGGAGATCTCTCTCGAAAGGCTCTTCCAGCATGTGGGCAAGCAGGACGTGGCCATCCTGACCCGACAGCTCGGGACCCTGCTTCGGGCGGGCCTCACCCTGGTCACGAGCCTCAACGCCCTGGCCGACCAAATCGACAATCCGCGCCTTAAGAAGGCGGTCACGCGGGTCCGGGAACGGGTCAACGAGGGCAGTTCCCTGGCCGACGCCCTCAGGGAGTTTCCCGGGATCTTTCCGGACCTATACGTGAGCATGGTGCGGGCAGGAGAGGCAAGCGGCGCCCTGGAACTCGTGCTCCTTCGACTCGCCGATTATCTGGAAAGTCAGGTCCGGACGCGAAGAAGAATCATCGGGGCCCTGGTGTATCCCGCTGTCATGACTCTCGTGGGCGTGGCCGTTCTGTCGGTTCTCTTCGCCTTCGTCATCCCGAAATTTGTCGCGATTTTCGCAGAGCTCCAGCAGACCCTTCCCCTGCCCACCGTCGTCCTGATCGAGACGAGCCACTTCGTGCGCTCCTACTGGTATGCTCTGGCGGCCCTGCTCGCCCTGGCGTTTTGGGCGGTCCGTCGCTACCGCGCCACGCCCAGGGGCAGAGAGGTCTACGACCGCATCCTCTTGAAGGTGCCGGTTTTCGGCCGCCTGATCCTGCTCGGAACCATCATCCGCTTCTCCAGGACCCTGGCTTCGCTCCTGAGCAGCGGAGTGCCCTTGCTCAAGGCCATGGACATCCTGACGGCCGTGGTCAACAACACGGTCTTCGCCAAAGCCATCAGCGGGGCCCGGGAATCCGTGACCGAGGGAGCTTCTCTGTCCGAACCTCTCCGGCGAAGCGGGATCTTCCCGCCGATCGTCATCCACATGATCGCCAGCGGGGAGCAGAGCGGCCAATTGGAGGAGATGCTGACCAAGGTCGCCGAGATCTACGAGGAGGAAACCGAGACGCTCACGTCCACTCTCATGAGCCTTCTGGAACCGTTTCTCATTCTCGGCATGGCCCTGGTCGTCGCCTTTGTGGTGATCTCGATTTTGCTGCCCTTGCTCGAAATGAACCAGATCGTCAGATAGAGCGTCCCTGGAAGGAGGCCTTTCCACAGAACGTTTTTGAAAAGGAGCAATCCGGAATGTGGAAAAAGTACGCGCGTGATCAAAGAGGCATCACCCTCATCGAAATGATGGTGGTCATTGTCATTCTCGGCATCCTGGCCACGATCATTTTCACCCGTGTTTCTGACCGTCCCGAGCAGGCCAGGCGGACCAAGGCCGCCGTGGAAATCCGGCAGATTCAAACGGCCCTGGAGCTTTTCAAGCTCGACAACGGCTTCTTCCCCTCGACGGAGCAGGGCCTGGAGGCTCTTGTCTCCATCCCGACCACGGGAAAGATCCCGACCAACTATCCGGAATCGGGCTACCTGGAAAAAGTCCCTCGGGATCCATGGGGGAACCCGTACGTCTATATCTGCCCTGGCGCACACGGAGATTACGACGTCGTGAGCTACGGCGCGGACGGAGAGCCCGGCGGAGACGGAAAGAACCGGGACGTGGAAAGTTGGAACCTCGATTGATCTGTTCTGCCTCGCCTTCGAGACGGGAAAAGGGCCTGACGCTCATCGAGCTGAGCATCGTTCTGCTCGTGATGGCGATCATCGTCGGGCTTGCCTTTCCCCGCATCCTGGTCATCACAGATGTCAACCTTCGAACCTCGGCACGGAGGCTCGCAGAAACGCTGCAGCTCCTCTCCTCCCAGGCCATCGCCCACGGCAGACCCTTTGGCTTTCTCTACGATCTGGACAAGCAAAGGTACTGTTGGGCCGGAGCCCAAGAAGACCCGGAAACCGGAGAGTGGGTCGCCGTTCTTGCCGAGGACGAGAAAACAGAGATCCTTGGAGACCCTCTGGCCGCCACTCGGTGCCAGGCGCTCAAGGACGGGGTGTACTTCCGCGACATCGAAACGCCGGAGGGCGCCGAGCGGGTGCAGGAAAAAGGCCGGCTCACCCATTTCTTTTCGCCCCGGGGCACCGCAGAATCGCTTGTGATTCACCTGGCGGACAAGAAGGGGCGCAATTATTCTGTCTTCCTTCATCACTACGGCGGCCGAGTCGAAGTCCGACAAGGGAAGGTGTCTTACAAGGACTATGTGCAGCAGCTTTTGGAGTAAAGGGAACGTCGTTCTTTTTGGCCCTGGGAGGAAAGGCGGGAAGCCTTCGGGGGGGTTCACCTTGCTCGAGGTCATGGTGGCGGTGGCGATCCTGGGCATCGCCCTTACGACGCTCCACTACGCCCATGTCCAGGGAATCCGGGCACAGGCCATAAGCCAGAACATGGCAATCGCGAGCCTCAAGGCCATGGAGTTTATGTACGAAGCCAACTTCACGCGGTTCGAGGATCTTCTGCCGAGAGCCGGAGAAGTGGCGGAAGGCACCTTCGATCCTCCTTACGACTTCCTCCACTGGACCCTTCGGGTCGAGGAGAACGAGTTCGCCCCGGAAATCTTGAACGTCTTCCTCTCCGTCACCTGGGACGCGGGGGCCGGCTCGGACAAAGCCCGCCGCCGTTCCGGAAAGGCCGACGGAGAGAACACGAGGGGCCTCAAAGTATGCTTTTATCGTTCGGCCGCCCTGCGGTAAGGACAAGGCGGGAGGGTCTTACGCTCCTGGAAGTGATGCTGGCCCTCGCGATCACGGCCCTCGTTGTCTCCGCCGTATACGGAAGCCTGCGTACCGCCGGAGAGTCGCTTCAGGCCGTGTCGGCCCGGAACGAGCTTTACCGGACCGCCCACGCAGTTCTGGACGAGCTGGCCAGGGAGCTTGGCTCCTCGTACGTCACCTGGAACGGAAACCGCCAGGACGCGAGGGCCGCCACCTATTTCTACGCCGAGAAAAAGGAAGTCAATGGCATGCGCCGGGACGACCTGTTCTTCACGACTTACGGCCATGCCCGCACGGAAAACGCGAGAGGGGAGAGCGACCAGGCCGAGGTCTGCTACGCCGCTCGGTACAGCGATACACGCCGGGAGCTTGTCCTCTTGAAGCGGGAGACCTGGGGTGTCCGGGAGGAAACCTGCATGACCGCCAGGTGGAACTGGGACAGCCGAGACGAGCCCCTTCCGCACATCGTCGCCACAGGGATCCATCCGGAAAAGGGCCCGGGGTATCTCCTGGTCGGCTTTCAGGTGGAGCCGTTCCAGAACCCAACGGACAAGGACCCACAGGAAGACTGGAATTCCATGGAGCGAAACGCCCTTCCGAGCAGGGTCAGGGTCACCCTCACCTACCGGGACAGCCGAAAGACGGACCTGCCCTTCTCCCGGGAGGTCCTTCTCCGCCTCGGCGGGCCTGTTCAGCCCACGGTGCCTGTCCAGACGCAGACCGGAGCCCAGACGCAACGCCCGCAAAAGGGATCGGTCCCGGCTCCGGTAGATTCGCAGTCTCAAACCCAACCACCCTTCTGAGGCGCGTCGTGGCCCATTCGGTTCTTCCCGTTCGCCTGTCCAGAATGGGCTCCTTGCGGAGTCAGCGGGGCATCGCCCTGCTCATGGTTCTCGCAGTCGTTACCCTTCTGGCGGCCCTGGTTGTTTCCTTCACGGATTCGACCCAGAAACATCTGGCCCTGACCGCACACCAGAAAAACCGCCTCCAGGCTTACTGGACGGCCCAGGCGGGCATCCAACTCGCCGTGCAGGCGTTGTCCCTGAGCGGCCAGGCGGGCAAGAGCTATGACGGAATCGACAGCGCCTGCTGGCACTGCGAAAGCCGCTGCTATCAGGAGCTCGTTGCACCCAGGCTCCTCGTCCCGCTGCCGGAGACGGCGAGTTACATTGAACCGGCCCTGCCGGTCGATACGACTTTGGTTAAGGCCTCAGCGGAAACCGCTCCCGCCGTGCTTCGGTGCCCTATTGTCGACGAGAACCGCAAGCTCAGTCTTTTTTCCCTTGTCGAAAACGCGGGCACCTCTCGAGAGAAGACGTCCGAGGAAGTCTTTCTGCGTCTGGTGTATCTTCTCCAGTACGTTCTGACAGAGGAGGATCTCCTTCCCCCCGAAGCCGAGGCCGAGGGGACCTCCGGCGGCGTCTCGAGGTCCGGAGCCGCCGCCGATAGGATTTCTCTGGCAGACGCGGAAAAGCTGGCGGGCTACCTCGTGGACTGGGTCGACGGGGAAAACACCGCCCAGGGAACCCTCAACCCGGACTCGGCTGAGGATGCCTGCCCGTCGGACGGCAAGCCCTATCTCGCCAAGAACGGCCTGCTCGACTCCTCGGAAGAAATCGCCATGGTTTGCGGCTTCCGTCAGATGCCTCGGAAGGCCATCCACAAGCTCCTGCGTCACCTGACAGCCTATTCCCTGCAGACCAATATCAATACCGCCACCTTGGCCGTTCTGCACGCCTTCTGCGCGCAGGCATACGCCGCCCCCGGCGGTCTGGGGAATCCGGACGAGACCGATTCGGAGCGGATTTACGCGAATCTCCATCCTGCGGGAACCGACTCAAGCCCGGTCGCTATCCAAAACATCGCCGAATTCGACGCGGTGCTCAAGGACTGGGTGTCCAGCCCGCAAGTGGCGCAGAAGCTGAAAACTTCGATGGGCGTCAAATCCACGTGCTTTCGGCTTGGCTTTTTCGGTCTTGTCCGGGACCCGGAAACCGGCTCGGAGGAAGCCAGGGCGAGAGTCGAGATGGTTCTGGATCAGGCCCAGAGCAGCCTGCAGGGTCCCAAGCTCCTTTACTACCGGGAAGATTGACCGTCGTGGAAACCGCTTCTGATAACGACTGGGAATGGATGCGGAGCAAGCGCGGCCGGGTGCCCTTGCTCGGTTCCACCGGGACGTGATAAAAGGACATACGCCCTTGGGGGGAGTGGCCGGCGGGCTGACTCACAAGCCGCTTTTGCGCTCCCCCAAGGCCAACCATCGCACGGGATGACAGAATGCCACAGGTCATTGTGGGGTTGGATATCGGCGCGACCGCTATTCGGATGACACGGATCGAGGCCAGCCTGTTTCGATTTCAGTTCCTCGATTTCTCCGAGCATCCCCTTCCGGCTCAGGTCGATCTTCCATGGGAACAACTCGCTTCCAGCGTCCTCCAGGTCCTGTTCGCGGACCGGGGCATTCGGGCCGAGCGAATCGTGGCCTCCTTGCCTGGCAGATACGTCTCCACCCGCTTGTTGCGACTTCCCTTCTCGGATCGAAGGCGGATCGAAAAGACCCTTCCGTTCGAACTGGAGGGCATGATCCCTCAATCCCTCGACGAGGTCGTTCTCGACTATCAGGTGCTGGGGACCGACTCCCAGGGATCTCGTATNCTTGCCGTTTGCACGGAAAAGAAGCTNCTCGAGGCCCACCTCGCCATGCTGCGCGCCGCCGGTGCGGACCCCTATGCGGTGCTCCCGCCCTTCGTCGCCCTTGCCAACTTGAGGCGCGAGATCCTGCTGGCCGGCACCGAGCCCTGCGGGATCGTCGATTTTGGCGAACGGGAAACCTCTCTGACCGTCCTGGAGGGCGGAGAATTCCGCTTCGGTCGATCTTGGGCTCTCGGGGCCTCAACGCTCACTCGGGCCTTGCAGGAGAGTCTTCAGGTGCCGGCCGCCCGGGCTCGGGACCTCAAGGAAAAGGAGGCCCACCTTTTCCCGACCCTTACGCCGGCAGGAGACTCCCAACCCGAGTGGATCGCCAATAGTCTCCGTCGGGGTCTTGAGCCTTTGCTCGTCGGCTTGCGCCAGAGCCTGATGAGTGTCAGCCGTTCCTGGGGGATCCAAATTCCCAGGCTGTTCGTCTGCGGCCGTGCGAGCTGCCTTCAAGGGCTCTGCGAATACCTCGCCCAGCAGCTTGAGCTAGAGGTGTCGCCTCTGCGGTTGTCCGGTCCGGTTGGCGGCCATCCTTCGTTCCCTGCCTCGGAGACCCCTTCCGCCGCAGTGAGCGTGGGTCTCGCCCTGCACGGTGTTCGGGATGCAGCCGCCTCGAAATTGAACCTGAGAACGGGCGAATACACGTACGTCTCGGAACGAGAGGAACTCAAGAAGCAGGCTCTCTCTTTCGGCGCCCTTGCCGGTATCCTGATTCTTCTCCTGCTTGTGCGGTTCGGTCTCCAGTACCACCTCCGGAGCCAGGAGTACGCCCGACTGAGTCGTTCCGTCGATGAAATCGCGCTCGAACTCTTCCCAGACCTTCGATCGATTCAGGCCGGAGCCCAGCGCACCTCGGCCATGACGGCCCGCCTAGACCAGGAAAAGAAGCAGGCCGCTCTGTTCGCCCCCCTCGCGCCCGACGCCCCGTCCGCCTTGGACGTGCTGCTCGAGTTCACGCGGGCGGTTCCGCCAGAAGTGAAGATCGACGTGCGGGAATTTGCGCTGGTGGAGGCGGACAAAGTCCGAATCGAAGCCGAGACCGACTCCTACAACTCGGCCGAGCAAATCAAACAGAACCTCCTGAAGTCCGGTCTCTTCCAGAGCGCTGATATCGCAGAAGCCAAGGACAGCGTGGACCAATCCTCGGTCAGGTTCACCATGACCGTGCAGCTCTCCCAGAAGATTTTCTGACCGTGAGGCCCAGAAAAAGATGAAGCTTAACATCACGCCCAGAGAAAAGCGGGTTCTGGCCATCGCGGCCGCAGCGGTCGCGCTCCTGGTGGTGTACCTGATCGTGGACGGGATCGTGTCGAGCTACCAAGAGCTCGGCCGCAAGATCGAGCTCAAGCAACAGGACCTCGCCAAGATGACCCGCCTGCGCGATCAGTATGCCGAGACCCACCGTCAGCTCGAGGAAGTCCGGGCCAGGCTCGACAAGACCCAGAAGGATTTCTCGGTCCTTTCCTTCATAGAAGATCTGGCCAACCGGGAAGGCATCCGAGAAAAAATCGGCTCCATGAAACCGAAGAAGATCCCTCTGAACGAGGAATTCGAAGAAAGCTCCGTAGAAATCCAGATGGACAACGTGAGCCTGCCCAAGCTTGTGGACTTTGCCTATAAGATCGAGAACTCGGGGCATCTGCTGAAAATCAAGCGGCTCCGGATCAAGCCCCGCTACGACGACCGGAACCAGCTCAACGTGATCCTGCAGGTTTCCACATACGAAAAGAAAACCTGAGAGGCCCGCCGAGTCCTTTTTCATCCCCAGGAGCGCACCATGAAGGCAGGGGCCAAGCGAAATCTCAAGATCCTGGCGTACGGCCTGGGCGCGGTGTTTCTGACCCTGTACTTCATGTTCCTCACGTTTCCGTTCGAGGCCGTTCAGGACAGGCTCATCGCATCGGTCGCTGGCCAGATCCGCCTTCCGATCCAGGTGAAGGAGATTCGGTCCACACCCTTGCTTTGGATCCGGCTCTCGGATGTCCGTCTCCTTGAAGGGCCCGGAGCCGAGGCCCAAGCCCTCCTCAAGATCGATGAGGCGAAAATTCGGCCCTCCCTTCCGGCCTTGGCTCTTCGGCGGGTCTCCTTGCGGGTCAAAGCCAACTTGTGGGGTGGCCGACTCAGCGCCAAGCTGGGGCAGAGGAAAGGCGAGCGGACCGTAAAGCTTTCGTGGAAAGGGCTTCGCCTGGAATCTTTGGGCCCCATGGTGGGCCTAAAAGAAGCCAAACTGGCAGGAGCCTTTTCCGGCAGCCTCAACCTCGCGATGCAAGGAGAGAACTGGGCGACCGGCCGCGGGAATCTTTCGGCCCGCCTGACAGAAGGATCGAGCCGAAACCTGTCGGTCGCGGGCTTCCCGACTCCCGAACTCAAGGATATCCGCGGCTCCCTCGATCTCCGGGTCGAACAGAAGAAGGCTTTCCTCGACGGCCTCGCGCTGGAGTCCCCGTCTCTTCAGCTTTTCGTAGAGGGGACCGCGGATCTTCTGCCCAGGCTCTCTTCGAGCCGCCTCGACCTCAAGGGGAGGCTGAAACTCGGCGAGGACCTCGCCCAAACCTACCAACCCATGGTCAGCGGCCTCCTCCGGAACCGGGACGATCAGGGATTCTACACCTTTTCCCTCAAAGGCACCCCCACGAACCCCAAGTTCGTGCCTTGACGGTTCAGGCCGAGGGCACTGGGAATTCCAGGACAAAACGGGTCCCTCGGGGTTGGTTGTCCCGAACGCGGATGTACCCGTTGTGGTCCGAAACGATGCTCTTGACGATCGCCAGGCCCAAACCCGTCCCGCCTTTCTTGCCCGACGTGTAAGGCTCGAAAAGCTTGCCCCGTAGCTCCCGTGGAATCCCCGATCCGTCGTCCGCCACTTCCAAAACGCCCATGTGCAGGAACGAGTCGTACCGCGACGCCACCTCCACGCGACCCATTCTTCCCGTGGCGTCGATCGCATTATCCAGCAGGTTGACCAGAACCCTGCGAATCTGATCCGGGTCCAGAAGAAGCCTGGGTAGGCCAGGGTCCTCGTCGAAGCGAAACGTCACGGACCGGTGGGCCTGCTCGAACAATGTCAGCACTTCCCGGACGATGGCGTTCAAGTCGGTAAGCGTTGGCTTGGCGGCAGGCATTCGGGCAAAACTTGAGAACTCGTTCACGAGGTTCTTCATTTCTTCGACCTGGCGGATGATTGTGTTGGTGCATTCCTCGAACACCCTGCCGTCCTCGCCGAAGCGCGAAGCGTATTTCTTCTGAAGACGCTGAGCCGAAAGTTGAATGGGGGTAAGAGGATTTTTGATCTCGTGAGCAATTCTCCGAGCCACTTCCCGCCAGGCCGCCGCCCTCTGGGCGCGGAAAAGCTCGGTGTCGTCCTCGATGACCAGAACCACGCCAATCCACTGCCCTTGTTCATCCGAAAGGCTGCTGGCTCGAATGGAGAGGTTCCGGACTTCTTCTCCGACAGGCACCCAAAATCGACGTTCCATCCCCTTCCACCGGTTCCGGCCGACCTCCTCGACAAGGTCCCGGATCGGCCGCATAGCGTCCCCCTGAAACAGAGTCTCGTAGGGCTTGCCCAGAACGGTGTCCGCCGTCACGCCGAAAAGGGTTTCGCAGAAGCGGTTCACGGTACGGATTCGGAGGTCCCGGCCCAGGGACACCACGCCGGCGCCGACACTCCGCAAGAGCGTTTCCACATACCGGCGCCTCTCCTCGAGCTCCACGTTGGTTTCGCGCAACCGGTCCTGCGTCTCCTGCACCTCCCTGTTCTTCTTCCGCAGATCCTCGATCATCCGGTTGTAGGAATCCACAAGCACGCCGAATTCGTCGTCCCCGGCGGGCTCGATCCGATGGTCGAGGTTGCCGGCCGCGACTTCCTGAATTCCGCCTGCCAAATGCTGCAGCGGAACCGTAATTTCCTTCGCCAGGTAGAATCCAAACCAGCTCGCGCCGAAGACAATCAGCAGGGTCACAAGGATGAGGGCCATGAACATCACGGACTTGAGAGGCCGCTGGTACAAAGTGAGCTTCTGCCGGTGCTCCAGGGAATCCGTAATTTGCGCCATGGTGCCCACGAGGCTTTCCGGAACCAACCTCCAGGCCACGAGAACGGTCGGGGCGATCGTCTCGGGGCCGGACCCTTCCTCCCTTCGGACCGGCACCATGACCTCAACGACCTCCCCCGAAGCCGTGGTCCGGATCCTGGAAGCCTCCTTGCCTTCAAGCACCTCTGCCACTCGTTCAGGCTCGGGCGGTTCGTATCTCCTCGGCCGATCCGAGGCGGAGACCACCATGATCTCTCGAAGGGTGCCGTCCAGAAGAGCCATCCGGTCCATCCGGAACGCGAGCAGCTTCAACCTGAGAAACTCTTGCAATCCCGCAGACCGGCTCGGATCGAGAAGGCCTTCTCGGCGGATTTCATGCGCCACCTGGGCAGCGTAGTACAGCGTGTCTTCGGCCAGGCCCTTGTAGTAGCTCCTCGCAACTGACAAGGACCCCTCCAAGGCCCGCTCCATTTGGCCTTCAACCCACATTTCGATGCTGCGGGAGATGAAAAACCAGGACACGTAAAACAACAGACCCGTAGGCAGGATGGACAGAAGCACGAAAGCGGCAACCAGCTTGGTTCGGAGCTTCGCCCCCAGAACCCGGCGGTGCCTTTCAAGAACAAGCTTGACCAGGTTCCGAAGGATGAGAAAGATGAGGAGCAGGATCAGGACGATGTTGAGGTTGATGGTGGCGAAGAACAGNACGCTTTGGCCCAAGGGCACATCCCCCTGGCCGCGGCTCAACCGGGATTCGGCGACGGCCAGGCCGGCCAGGACGAGAAGAATCACAAAGATGAGAAAAACCTCTCGCCTTCTTCTTCTCCCCTCCGGTCCCTCGGCCTGAAAAAAGGCTGTTTTCATGCCGGCCACCCGCTGGGGCTGTCGCAGCGGCGCGACCAACCGACCTTTGCAGGCTCGCACGCGCCCCTAGCCCCGGGTCAAAGACGATCGGCCATCATGCCGATCCCGTTCATCGTAAGCTCCTCGGAGCCAATCCGGACCCTGGCTCGAAANACCTGGAAACGGNCCGGAGTCTTTCGCCGCGACTCGGGCAGCTCGCCAAGGGACTTCCAAAGCACCAGAGCTTTCTGCGGCTCCGGGGGAGCGCCAGAAACGGTCCCGGCATCTTCGGTTGTTTCCACGGGCGTCTGTATGCTGGGCACGGGCGAAAGCGTGGCGGAAAGCCGCCACCCTTGGATCGTCACTTCTACGCTTTCTCCTTCCGTGACTGACACGTCGTAGGTTTCTTCCCACCTCCCCCGCCGGTCGTGCAGGATGGCGAACCATGTGCCCTCCCCGGGAGAGTCGACTTCCCGTTGAACGCAAAGGAGTTCGTCGTTGGCAGAAAGCAGCAAGTACAACCCACTTCCTTCTCGAAAGCCCTCCAGCCGCCCTTCGGAGAAGCCTTCTTCTGCCCGCGGCATCCGCTTGTATTCGTAAAACACCGAGCCCGAGGTTTTCCTGTCGTTCCAGTACAGTTCCGCGGGCTGAAGTCCGTACCGCACCTCGATCTCCCGCCTTTGCCGAGCCCGGTCCGGAAAGAGCGGGTCCGATAGAAAAAGAAGCTCTCCGGCTTCATGACTTGTATAGTATACGAACCGTTCCTGGTCGGACGTGAAAAACAGTGCGTCCTCGGTGTAGGAGACCGGCGTTCCAGGGTCTCCTTTGGCTTTCCCGCTCTGGGAGAACAAGTGTTTGGCCGCACCAGGATATATGAGCCAGCCGTGCCCATGCCAACGGAGCTTCTCACAATCCGGATCTGACGAGGTCGGCATTTGTTCCGAGGCCGCCACCAGGCACAGGGGAATCCCCTGCACGCTCGACAGGTAGAAAAGGTACCGACCGTTCAGGGCATCCGACGGCGCCTGACGGAGCTGCTCACTCTTCCCAATGCATCCAGACAGGACGACCAGCAGGCCCCCCAGGAGAGAAACCTTGGCCGGCGTCAGAAACGATCTTCTCATGGCAATTCCTCTTGTTATCATGCGGGCGCTCCACGAACTTCTCTGCGCAAACTAGATCGGACCTGAAGCCCACCCGGAACGATATGAAAAGGCAAAACGGTAAATCCTTCCTGGGTCGCGAGCCGACCCAGATCGTTCTTTTGATCCGGTCGACCATACACGCGACGCAGCCTCCTCCTCCAGCGCCGCAGACCTTCACCGCCGTGGCCCCGTGTCGGCCCATGGCCGATTCCAAGGATTGGATCTCGGGTGTGACAATCCCTGGGGAAAGCCTCTTGCGCGCCCGAGCCTCTTCGGCCATCCAGCGGCCCACCTCCTCGAAATCCCTGCGGAGCAGAGCCTTGCGGACACCCCGCGCAGCAAAGGCGATTTGCTCTAAGTGGATCCGCACCCTCTTGTCTCCGTCCAGGTGGTTCCTGAAGATCTGCCAATTGTTCGTGCCCGAATTGCGGGACTTGCCGGTGTACAAGAGAAGGATCCGCTTTTCCAGCTCGGCCGTCTCGATCCTAAGCACCTCACGAACNGGGCCGCCCGGNTCCCAGCGGATGGCCTGAACTCCTCCCCAAAGTGCAGCGTAAAAGTCCTGGGTGCCTGCCGGAACGCCGAGCAGTCGGGTCTCAAGATCTCGCACGAGGTCCAGAAGGCGCTTTCGCACGATGGGCTGGCCCCTGAGCCGCAAAAGAGCGGCGCACAGGCCGACCAGAAGCGAAGAAGATCCTCCCAGGCCGGACCCCTGCGGCGCCCGGCACGTCACCTCGATCCCGAGGCCGCCCTGGGTGGGCAGGTGGTCCAGAGCCACGGTGTACAGATTTAACCTTTGCTTCCGATGCCCCGTGGCCGGAGTGGGCCGAAAGAGGCGGCCGTCTGCCCCGTGCACAAGAATCCCCCTCCGACGAAGAGGCGTTGCCCTCAACTCTGCCCAAAGGTCCACTGCCGCGTTTACGGTGACGGCTCCAGGGTGAAACAGGTACAAGGGCCAGATGTCTACAGTTCCGCCGGCGAGGTCGATCCGGGTAGGGACACGGACCTGAACAGGGTCCTTCGATCTGTGCATCTTTTTCCTGTTCATGGAGGGGTCGATCCTGACGGGCCGCCCGAACACGCGGGCCGCAGTGCCTTTCATCGCGTCCGTTTCGGCATGACGAGGAGACGAAGAGCTCCTTGCGCGGGCAAGGGAACAGCCGAAAGGGCAATCCGTAGCTCCAGGGAGTATTCTAGGGAATTCCAGACAAAATCTCGATCCGTTGTTTCGCCTTCACATAGTACGGATGGTCTGGTGGAACGATGGACAGGACCCGTTTCCAGCGTCGTATGGCTTCCGTGGGGTTTAATTCTTGAAGGGAGTACCCTTCCCTGTACAGCTCCTGCGCCATCTCGTCGAGTTTGGCCTGTCCAGCCTCAACTTGCCGGTCTCCTGGCGCCATGGCCGAGGCCATGTGCCAGAAGAAGAACGCTCCTGAAAAGTCCTCTCGGTCAAAGGACCTCTTTCCTCGCTCGTAGCAAAGACGGCCAAGCCGGGTGGAGGCCCGCTCGAAGTACACGCCCCGGTTGCGACCGCCGGAGATATCCCGGTCCTTGGAAAGGAAAGCCTCCCAGGCCTTTAGCGCATCGATTTGCCGTCCTTGCGCCTCCAGGGCCGACGCCCGCTCGAACAGGTCGCCCGCGGCCCGGATGTCCTCGATTTTGCCCGCGACAGAACCGGGGGACAATTCTCTGTCGCCGCCCGAACTCCTCGGTGCCTGCTCCAGCGTGCGCACCGCTTCTTCGAGATTCCCTTTCCAGTAAGCTTCCAAAGCCCTCTGCAGCACAGAACCGCTCCCGGCCTGGCGGACCGCTCCTTCCGTCGGGCCTTTCCGCCCCTCTGCCGGTTTTGCATCGGGCGCCTTGACCTCTTCCCGCTTCCCCTCAGGCCCTTCC
>JGI24188J35168_1000682_pt1 | contig 20250 bp, 17 predicted proteins | sample YNPBryantNP2012_FD_35168 | JGI IMG/M metagenome (IMG submission 35168) | reverse complement strand
CCGGTGAATCTGGCCGGGATGATCGCCGCCAACGTTCTTCGGGGCGACGTGGACATCGTTCACGCCGAAGACATGGACCGGCCCCCGGACCACGTCCTGGTACTGGATGTCCGCGAACCCTTTGAATTCCGGCGCGGGCACATTCCCGGCGCGTATCATATTCCCTTGGGATTGCTGCGCCGGCGCATGGATGAATTGCCAAAGGACAAAGAAATTTGGGCCTACTGTTACGTGGGGCAACGTTCTTACGTGGCCGCTCGGGCTTTGCGCCAATACGGGTATCGCGCGAAGAACCTAAGCGGCGGCTACCGATCCTATGAAATCTGGCGGAAAGCCGTTGGCAAAGCGCCTTAGTCCAAGTTTGTCCGTCTCCCGAGTTGCCCTGTGGATCCCGTGCCTGGAAGACCTCGGGAGATGATCGCGATCATGGCTTCCCTGCGTCTTCGTTCATCTAGGATTCCGGGCTGGAACGCTGGGACAAGGCGGATCTTTTGAACGTCATGGCGATTCCGTCCGGTTTGGTTTCCAAGGATCTTCCCCAAAAGCTTTTGAACAGAAGAAAAGATATCATGAGTGAATCCGTAGCCTACAGGCGGTATCGGTCATGGCGCTCAGGGTTGGTGGTTATCGCGCGCTGAGAGCTCCCGCGGAAACAGTATTCGACATACCTATCTCCCCGGTTGCCTTATCCTTGTAGGAAACATATCCCCGCACCACGTACGTGCCTGGATTCCGTGTTCGAAGATTGAACGTAATGTGCTCAGTCTCCAGGTCGACTCCTGTAGGCGTGTATTCCGATGGACCTTCCTTGTCCCAATAGAAATATCCCATCATGACTTCGACGTTCTCAAGTCCGATGCGATGCATTGTAGCCGTGTAGCTTGCAGTAGTACTTACTGAAGGTGGTATTTCTAGTTTTTTAACTAGAAAGCCTGTAGAGTGATCTTCTTTTTTCATTGTGGTAGCACAAGCAGGCAAAATGCTGAAGGCAATAAAAACCAAGATCATGCCCCTTGACTTGAGTGACATCTTCATGGCAAGTGCCCTCCTGCCTTCCCATGATTGATACACCTCATGCGTCGCTCACGGGTAAACTGTTGGCCCGTGTTAAGGCTTGTGCCGGTCCTACAGGCCGCCGTCGCCAAGCTACCGGCAACCGCGCGTTTGACGAGAAAGCAGAAAAGCTAGGCGCCATCAATATGTTCCCAGCCCCAGTATTTTCTTAGCAAGAACGGTTTTCTTCTTGCCACCGCCTTCTGGCATCTTCACGGCCAAGACGGTCACATAATAGTAATTGCCGCGCCCTCCTGAGCAAGGTGGCATATAGGCTCCGGCCTTATCCCACATAGGGTTCCGGTGGGGCTCGACCAGGAAGAAACCTTGTGGAAGATCGAAGGAGTGTCCAGGTACCGGCGGAATGGTCACTTCAGCGGTGCCAGGTTGAATGCGGTAGCCGATCTTTCCGTGCCCCCCAAAATCCATCGGCGGGTAGTCTCGATCGCTATATTCCATAATAATGGCATCCGCCTCAGCCGGTATGTTCTTCACATGCAGTGCTGGCGTCGATCCATCACCGCCGAACCTTTGGCATTGCTGTCCTTTAGGAATCCACCTCCCCGTCCATTGCGGATCCGCAAAGGAAACCTCCAAAGACGCGCTGTTCGCCTTGGCCCCATTGTTCGGAGTTGTCACACACCCAACTAGCAAGAAACAAAACCCCAACCAGCATAACGGCATCACTCTTTTCATTGTTCTCTCCTAGTCGCTCCCATCGCCGAAGGATCCTTCGGCGATGGGAGGTCTAAAACGGTGTGCCAAACCGCATCATGGGGTAGCGGTTCTCGCCTCGATCCCGCACCACGCATTGACCCATTCCCCCTGAATGACCCCCAAAGGCATTCTTGGACAAGCTCGGAGGGTTTGAGCGAAAAGGGCAAAAGCCGCCCGCCATGGGGCGGTCCGGTGGGGAAACAAAAACGCCTCCCGGATTCCGGGAGGCGTTTTCTGTCCCAAGGTGATGGACCTTTCGGCCATTACGAAGCCGACTTGGCCTTTTCCAGCTCGGCTTTGAGCTTTTCCACTTCCTGTTTGTACTTCTCCGCTTCTTCCTTGTACTTGGAAAGATCGTCGGTCGGAGCGGCCGGGGGGGCTTCTTCCTCTTTTTTCTTGCCGAAAGGCAACTGATCTTTCACTTCGTCATAGCCCAAATAGGCCGCCATGGCGCCGCCGAGAAGCAGCATCAAGGGGATGGCGCCCGCCAGCAGGTTGAGGAAAGGCTTAAACCAAATGAAAATCCCAATGATGCCGAAAAAAACTGCGGCAAGACCGCCTAGGAAAACCTTCATCGCTTTGCCTCCTTCTGCTTCGCCGATAACCTTGTGACCAGCCGCTTGTCCCTGTTGTGAAAACCTCGATCCCGAACCCACTGCCTGCTCGGCAGCTTTTGGCATGATAAAGATTTCACGCACCCTGTAGCACGGGCCGGAAGCTTTTGCAAGGAGAAAGTCGCGGCCCTTTGGGTCCAAAACGCCTTCCTCCCAGCCCCTGGCCCGTGAGGCAACCCAAGCGGTTCCTCCAGTGAAAAAAGGTCGGAAGAAGCGGATTCCGGGTGACGGTTTACGGATTCATGGCATAGGCGCCCTTGAGTGCATAGACGTGGTTGTCCCAGACGGTGCGGAACCGGGTCGGATCCACGTGGGGCTTTCGAATCATCTTCAGGCACAGGGCCATTTGTTCCGGGGTGCTGCTGGGTTTGGAGTAGATTTCCAGGGCGAACTTGGAAAAGTCGCGTACCAAAACATCGAAAATCTGGTCCACCAGGGTCTTGTCCACGTCGTCCATGGCCGCTTTTTCCAAGATGAGCTGGCCGTAAGCCACGAGGGTAAACAGCTCGCCCAGACTCAGTAGGAAGTCGATATCGCGGCTCTGTTCCTTGCTGGGCGGGGCCGCCATAAGGAACCCCTTGAAGGCCTCGATCTGTTCCTTGAAGACCGTCAGGTTGGGCAGATCCATGCTGTCGTAGGCGATGCGGTAGTCGTGAAAGAGCACCGTGCCAAGACCGCCCGTGGGGCCTTGGTTGAAGAGGAAGTCGTCGTTGGCGGCATCGTCGCGCTTGGGGATGTGCGGGAACGGCGAGGGGTTAAAGAGAAAGTTCTTCATGAATTTCACCACCAGGGCCATGTTCACATGGACCGTGCCTTCCAATTTGGGAAGGGCCCGGATTTCTCGGGCCGCCATCTCGAAATAGACGTCCTTTTCAAACCCGCGGGCGGCGATTACATCCCAGAGCAGGTTGATCACCTGTTCGCCTTCGGTGGTGACCTTCATCTTCACCAAGGGGTTGTAGAGCAGGTAGCGGCGGTCTTCCGGTGAGGCCGATCGCATGTAGTCGATGGCCCTTTCGGAAAACAGTTTCATGGCTGCCAGGCGCGCGTAGGCGTCCACGAAGAGCTGACGAATGTGGGGAAAATCGGTCACCCACTTGCCGTAAAGGTTGCGGTTGGCCGCGTGGGTGATGGCTTCGTAAAAGGCATGGGTGCAGATGCCGATGGAGCCCCAGCCCAGGTTGAATTTGCCCACGTTCACGGTGTTCANGGCCGCNTCCCACGCCGCTTGGCCTGTGGCCAGAATGTCGTCCTCCGTNACGGGATAGCCGTTCAGAGCGAATTCGGCCACAAATCCCTGCCAGGCCACCACGTTCTGGATGCAGTGGTAGGCTTCATGGCGTGAGTCCACTGCAAAGAAGACGTATTCGTCCGTCTCGCTGTTTTTGCCGAAAGTGGACACCATGGCGGCTTCGTTTCCGTTACCGATGTAGTACTTGCCACCGTCGGCCACGTATCGGCCGTTTCCGAGAGGGGTGAGGGCCATTTCGGTGGAATAGAGGTCTGCGCCGTGGGCCCGTTCGGAAAGGCCGAAGGCGAAGATGTGGCCGTCCTTGAGGAGCGCCGCCGCCTTCTTCTTGGCCGTTTCGTTGGCACTCATCCAGATGGGGCCCAAACCCAGGATGGTCACCTGCCACGTGTACCAGTAGGGGAGGCCATAGAAGCCCAGAATCTNGTTCATATCGCAGATGCGCCGGGTGTCCCAACGGTAGGCGGGATCGCNGCCGCCGTAAGTCGCCGGGGTGAGAAGCGGCGCGAAGATCTCATTTTCCTTCACGAAATCCAGGAAATCCCGGTACCAGACCATCTTGTGGTAATCTTCCTTAAGGCGGGCTTTGCCCTTCTTTTCGAAAAACTCGATGGTTTTTTTCATGATGGCTTTGGACCGGGGATCCAGATGGGGGTAGTCTTCTTTTGTGGGATGCAGCAGCATCTTTTCCTCCTTGCCTAAAAAGAATCGGGTNAACGAACGTTGTTTTTCGACGGCATGGGCAAAGGAAACAGAGGGGACCCTTGCGAGGGCGAAGCCTCGCAAGGGGGGCAACGGCTAGTAACGGGGACCCCGGAAAGAGCGGGTGTTGTTGCGGGGCTTTGCCTGGTTCACTGTAATGGTCCGGCCTTTTAGGTCGGTGCCGTTCAGCGCCTTGATNGCCTTATCGGCATCGGCGTTGGACGGCATTTCCACAAAGCCGAATCCTTTGGATTGGCCCGTGTAGCGGTCCATGATGATGTTGACGCTTTCCACTTGGCCATGTTCNTGGAACGCGGCACGCAAGTCCTCTTCGGTGACACTGTAGGCAAGGTTTCCGACGTAAAGATTCATTCTTTATCCTTTGCACGCGTGGTTTCATTGTTAGGAGGTCGCCCGTTGACAACCACGAGAAATCCCGGGCGGACACAGCGCCGTCCCTGACGGCGATTCATTGACGCATCCCACCGCTCCCGGGGACCGATGGATTCCTCGCGGGCGGCGTCTTGATCCGAAAAACCGGGTAGGACGAGAGCGCTGGGTTCCTTTTTCGATCGGAAGGATCGTCTCGGGATGCAGAGCGCACCATGGCACAGTCGCCACGAAGAGTCAAAGAAAATGTGCCGCCGGTCGCTTTTGGATGGGGCGATNCCCATGGCAGGCGAGCCCGCACCCACAACCCCTAAGGGAGCGCCGGATGGCCACGGCTTTGGCGAAGCCCGAGGCCGTGCNGGTTTAGGGGTTGACGCTGCCCCGTCGGAGAACGTATAGATACANGCTTTTCTGACAACAGTTTTAGGGTTTTCCCTCATTGAATGACGATGAAGGGGGAGTGGCATGCAGGGCCGAAGAATTTACATGGACCACATTGCGGGAACACCTCTGGCTCCCGAGGTGTTCCAGGCGATGACGCCTTTTCTTACGGAGCACTACGGCAATCCCGCCAGCATTCATCATTTGGGCGAGGCGCCCCAGGACGCCATTTTTAAAGCGCGCGCTCAAACGGCGGCACTCATCGGGGCCGAACCCGAAGAAATCATCTTCACGTCCGGCGGGACGGAAGCCAACAATTTGGCCGTTAAGGGCGTCGCCTTTCATCGAATGCACGATGGGCGCCATATCGTCGTTTCGGCGGTGGAACACTATTCGGTCCTTTATGCGGCAAAGGCTCTTGAAAAGTTCGGATTCACCGTGACCCTGGTCCCTGTGGACGAGCACGGCGTGGTGGACCCCGCGGATGTGGAAAAAGCCCTGCGGCCCGATACGGTGCTTGTGTCCATCATGCACGCCAACAACGAGGTGGGGACGATCCAACCTCTGGCGGAAATCGCCTCCGTGGTGCACAAGCGAGGAACTCTGCTCCATACGGACGCCATCGCCTCGGTGGGACGCATCCCCGTGGATGTGAAGGATCTGGGCGTGGATCTTTTGAGTCTTGCCGCGAACCAGTTCAACGGCCCCAAGGGGGCCGGGGCCTTGTACTGCCGAAAGGGTGTGTCTCTGTGGCCGCTTTTCCATGGGGGCGGTCAGGAGGACGGGCGCCGGACCGGGACGGAAAATGTCCCCGGCATCGTCGGATTGGGCGCCGCCGCGGAACGCATTCGCACGCGGCTTCCCGTCAAGATGGCGCGATGCGCGCGGCTGGAAAAGATCCTTCGGGAGCGCATCTCCCAAACGATTGAGGACGTCCGGTTCAACGGCCATCCGGAGCGGCACCTGCCGGGCCTTGTCAATGTGTCCATTCGGTATGTGGAAGGGGAAGCCCTGCTGCTGCACATGGACCTCCGGGGGATTTGCGTTGCCGGCGCCTCGGCGTGCATGTCCATCACGGCCAAGGCGTCTCACGTCTTGGAGGCCATGGGTCTGTTGGGGGATGGGGCGTTCGGGACCTTGCTCTTTACCCTGGATGAGGAAAACACGGAAGACGAAGTGCTCCACGCCGTGGAAACCCTTGACGCGGTGGTCTCCCAACTTCGGTCCATGTCCCCTCTTTATGCCGCCAGGGCTTCGTCTTGAGGGGCTCGATGAGCAGCCGAAGCGGCATGGCCGCCGTCTTGGCGCCCGGCGAACCGGCAGAGCTGAGACCAGTTGGGGAGTCTTGGGCCGACCACGCTCCCATGCCGGAAAGCGCGTTTGAGGCGCTCCTCAGGAACATTGAACGGCCCGGTCGTTACCTCGGAGGGGAAATCCACGCTCGTCGAAAGGACTTCCGCGACGCCGACGTGCATTACGCCCTGGCTTTTCCCGATGTGTACGAAGTGGGAATGAGCCACCTGGGCCTGCAACTCCTTTACCATCGACTGAACGACATGGACGGTGTCCTGGCGGATCGGGTCTACGCTCCATGGCCCGACTTCGAAAGGCGTCTGAGGGAGAGCGGCCGTCCGCTTTTCGCATTGGAGAGCCGGCGTCCGCTTGGGGCGTTTGCCTTTGTGGGGTTCAGCCTGCAGTATGAGTTAAGCTACACGAACATTCTCACCATGTTGAATCTGGCGGGCATTCCGCTTTACGCGCGGGACCGGCGTGCGTCCGACCCTTTCGTGATGGCGGGAGGCCCCTGCGCCTACAATCCGGAACCTTTGGCCCCTTTCTTCGACCTCGTTGTTTTGGGCGAAGGCGAAGAGGTGCTGGCGGACCTGACGGCGCTCTACCGGGATTGGCGCGCGTGCGGCGGGGCTCGGCGCGAATTCTTGGAAAAGGCGCGGACCATTCCCGGGGTTTACGTGCCGTCTTTTTTCCAAGCCCGCTACGATGGGCTCGGCCGTTTCGAAGGACTCGAGCCCCTCTATGCCGACTACACGGCGGTGAAAAAAAGGGTCCTTTCGGACCTGGACCGGCAAAGCCCGCTCCCAGACCGACCATTGGTGCCTCTCGTGGAAATCGTGCACGATCGTTTGGGTCTGGAANTCGCTCGGGGCTGCACTCGAGGGTGTCGNTTCTGTCAAGCGGGATTCGTCTATCGGCCCGTGCGGGAACGGCATCCGCAAACCCTTGTGGAAAAAGCGTGCCGTGCCGTTTTGGAAACGGGTTTTGAGGAGGTGTCTCTTCTTTCCCTGAGCACCGGCGATTACTGCCGGCTGGGATGGCTCCTGGAAGCNGTGATGCGGGAGATGGCATCNCGCCGGGTGGCTGTTTCCTTGCCGTCCATGCGCGTGGGGACGCTTTCCCAGGAAGTCATGGAATGCATTCGCCGGGTGCGCAAGACCGGCTTTACGGTGGCCCCGGAAGCGGGCAGCGTGCGACTTCGGCGACTCATCAACAAAAACATCGAGGACGACGACCTGTTTCAGACGGTTCGGGACGCCTATGCCTTGGGATGGAAGGGCATCAAACTCTACTTCATGATGGGGCTGCCGACGGAAACGCTGGACGATGTGGAAGAGATCGCGGCCTTGTCCATGAAGGTTTGGCGCCTGGGAAAACCTTATCGGGCCGGCGTCAACGTGGCCGTTTCCACNTTCGTCCCCAAGCCCATGACGCCTTTTCAATGGACGGGCCAGATTCCCAGAGAAGAAATGGCCCTGCGGCTGGATTTTCTCAAGGACCGGTTGAANCGCCCAGGGATTCGGTTCAAGTGGCACGGTCCGGATTTGAGTGTCCTGGAAGCGGCGTTGGCGCGAGGCGACCGACGCCTGGCCGCCGTGGTGGCTTCGGCCTGGCGCAAAGGGGCACGCTTTGATGCGTGGGAAGAACACTTTCAGCGCCACGTATGGGACGAAGCCTTCGCTGAACACGGCCTTTCGGCCGATACGGAGGCCCAACGCACTTTCGACAAAGCCGACCCGCTGCCGTGGGACCATCTGAGTGCCGGGGTGCGGAAAGCGTATCTATGGGACGAATGGCAGAAAGCTTTGGAATACGCCCGCACGGGCGATTGCCGTTGGGAACCGTGCTCGGGATGCGGCGCCTGTGACGGCGAAACCATTGCCCCGCGTCTCCATGAGCACCCGGTGACCGAAGCGGCTTCGATTCCGGACCCTGAGGCGTCCGGCAGGTTCCATGGGCCGCTCTATAGTTACGAAATCCGCTTCGCCAAAAAGGATCAGGCCCGGTTCTACGGTCAACTGGAAGTGAGCCGCATCATGGAAAGGGCGGTTCGAAGATCGGGTCTTCCCGTGGTTTTCAGCCAGGGCTTTCATCCCCATCCTAAGATTTCCTTTCGCGAAGCGCTGCCCGTGGGGATGGAAAGCGAAGCGGAGGAAGCGGAAATCCAGCTGGAAGAGGCATTGGCGCCTCACGAAATCCAGGATCGTCTCAACCGGCAGCTGCCCGCCGGCCTCTGTGTGCACGCCGTCAAGCGCCTTACTGCCGGAACGGCCAAACCGTCCGTGCTTCGTGTGACCTATCACGTTTCGGGTTTGACCGAAGAAATGGCGGAAGCTATCATGGCAAACCATGCCTTATGCGCGGATCGCCTTGTGACCAAGAAGACCAAGAGAGGGCACATCGAAGCGCGGTGGGCCGACGTGCTTCTTGCCGTGCGCCGAATCGACCCAACGTGCGTGGCCATGGACCTTGTGGAAAGGCCTTCGGCTCGTTTTAGACCCCAGAGCTTCCTGGAACTGCTGCTTCCCGATAAGGGGCCTGCCGTGGAGGCATGCCGCGTCTGCAAGGTTTCCGTGGCGTCTTTCGAGGAATAGACCATGGCTTCGGAACTCATCATCAACGCAGATTTTTACGAAACCCGAGTGGCCCTTGTGGAAAACGGCCAGGTGGCCGAGCTTTACATCGAAAGGGCCTCCGATGAGGGTATTGCCGGCAATATCTACAAAGGGCGGGTCGTCCGCGTGCTACCGGGAATGCAGGCGGCCTTTGTGGACATCGGGCTGGAAAAGGCGGCCTTTCTCTATGTGAGCGATGTCCATCATCCTCTGATGGAGATGGATCAGATCTTTCAGGACGCCGGTTCCGGCTTGGAAGAAAATCAGCCGACGGCGCCCTTCGACGATACCGCGCAATCCCAAGCTCCTATGGAAGACAAGGAATGGGTCGAGGTGCCCATTGAAGACAGGCTTCGGGAAGGGCAGGAAATTCTGGTCCAGGTGGCCAAAGAACCTTTGGGAAACAAAGGGGCGAGAATCACCACCCACGTGACCTTGCCGGGCCGCAACCTGGTTTTGATGCCCCTGATGGACCACGTGGGGGTGTCGCGGCGCATCGAAGACGAAAAGGAGCGAAAACGGCTCAGGGACTTGATCCTGGAAATCAAGCCGCCCCATTGCGGCTTCATCGTCCGCACGGCGGCCGAAGGGGAAGATCCGGAAAAGATTCAGGCGGAAATGGAATTCCTGCTCAAGCTGTGGCAGAACATCCAGCGCCGAGCGGAAACGGCTGCGGTGCCGTCCCTGGTTTATCGGGATTTGGACATCACACTGCGGGCCGTTCGGGATCTTTTCACCAAAGAAGTGGATCGGCTCATCATCGATAACCCCCAGGAATACCGAAAGGTCCTTCAGTTCACGGAAACCTTTCTGCCGTCTTTGAAAAACGGCGTGGAACTCTACGAAGGCAGCGAACCCATCTTTGACGCCTACGGCATTGAAATGGAGGTTCAGCGGGCACTGAGCAAGAAGGTGTGGCTCAAGTCCGGCGGCTATATCGTCATCGAAACGACGGAAGCGCTGACAGCCATCGACGTGAATACCGGCCGATACGTGGGCAAGCGCAACCTGGAAGAAACCATTCTCAAAACCAACCTGGAAGCGGTCAAAGAAATCGCCTGCCAGCTCCGCCTGCGTAACATCGGCGGCATTATCATTATCGATTTCATCGATATGGAAAAAGAAGCCAACCGGGAAAAGGTCTTCAACGCCCTCAAAGAGGCGGTTCGAAAGGATAAGAGCAAGACCAACATCCTGCGCATGTCTGAACTGGGCCTCATTGAAATGACGCGGAAGCGAACCCGCGAAAGCATCGGAAGAACCCTCTGCGAGCCCTGTTTTTACTGCGAAGGCCACGGGCAGCTCAAATCCACCCAGACCCTGTGCTATGAAATCCTTCGCGAGATTCAAAGGGAACAGCGGGAACTTTTCGGCCGAAACGTCCTCATTCAGGTCCATCCCCACGTGGCNGCCAGGCTGCTGGACGAAGAACGGGCCTCCCTGGAAAGGCTGGAAGAATCCCTTCATGCGTGTTTTCATGTGCAAGGCGAACGCAGCTTTCATCTTGAACANTATCAAATCACGCTGGAGGAAAACTGACCAACGGGCGCCGTGCCCGAGCCGCGGTCNGGCGTGGAGGACAGCGCNGNATGGCTGGGCGAGTTGAGCGGTTGAGCCTCTTGGGGAGCATGAAGATTCCGTGACGGGACTGGCTGAGATTCGGGGCGCTCTGGAACGCAACAGGACGCTGCGCTGGGTTCTTTACAGCGTGATCGTGGGAGTGGTCAGCGGCCTGGGGGCGTGCCTGTTTTTCGTCCTGCTGGAATGGGGCAAGTATTTCTTTCTCGAGTATGTGGCGGGGTACCCCCTGAGCAAGCCCGGCGGGGAACAGCTGGTCACNTTGGAACGTTCGAGCGTCTTTCGCCGGTGGATGCTTCTTGTCCTTCCCGCTTTCGGCGGGCTCCTTTCGGGCTTATTGGTATATCGGTACGCGCCCGAAGCTGAAGGGCACGGCACGGACGCCCTCATCGACGCTTTCCACAACAAAAATGGCATTATTCGCACGCGTGTGCCCTACATCAAGGGGCTCGCTTCCATCATCACCCTCTCCACAGGGGGCAGTGCTGGGCGTGAAGGACCCATCGCCCAGATCGGAGCAGGCTTTGGCTCGTGGGTGGCGCGGCTCCTTCACCTGAACGTGCGAGAACGGCGGCTCATGCTCCTCGCCGGTTGCGCCGCGGGGCTGGGCGCCATCTTCCGGGCTCCCCTGGGCGGAGCGCTCACGGCCATTGAGGTGCTCTACCGAGAGGATTTCGAGACGGAAGGCATCATCCTGTGCATCATGTCTTCCGTCATCGCCAATGCCATTTTTATAAGTATTTTCGGGCAGCGTCCCATCTTCGACATTCCCCCCATTCATTTTGCCAACCCCGTGGAACTCCTGTTCTATGCCGCTCTGGGCCTGGTCTGCGTGCCTTTCGGGTTCGCCTACGTGAAAATCTTCTACGGAATGCGCGACTATTTCTTTCGCCGGCTGCCTTTGAAAAAGGCTTTGATTCCCACGGTCGGAGGCCTCATGGTGGGCCTGATCGCCTATTGGAGGCCGGAGGTCATGAGCGGTGGATACGGCACCATCCAGCAGGCGCTTCTGGGGCGCCTGCCCGTGACGCTGATGCTCACGTTGGCGGGGCTCAAAATCCTCGCCACCTCCTTTACCATTTCCTCGGGAGGCAGCGGCGGCGTGTTCGGCCCGTCCCTTTTCATTGGTGCCATGCTGGGAGGCGCCGTAGGGCAGGTGTCTTACGGGCTCTTTCCGCAGTGGGTGGGAAACCCCGGGGCTTTCGCCCTGGTGGGAATGGGAGCTTTTTTCGCTGGGGTGGCCAAAGCCCCCATCGGCGCCTTGCTCATGGTGTGCGAAATGACGGGGGGATACGGCCTTGTCGTGCCCCTGATGTTCGCCTCCGTCATCGCCGTCTTGTGCTCCCACGGGTGGTCTCTGTACGAAAAGCAGGTCTTGAACAAGTTCCATTCTCCGGCGCACCGCACCGATATGGTGATGAATGTTTTGCAGGATGTGAAGGTGCGCGATGCCTATGACCCGAGCCTTCCCGTCACCAGCCTTCCGGAAGACATGACCTTTCGGGAACTCAGGCGGTTCATGGTCCACACGCGGGAATCCTTTTTCCCCGTGGTGGACGACCGCTTTCACCTCAAAGGGATTCTGTCGCTTCAGGATATCCGCACGGTGCTCTTTGAAGATGCCGTGGCGGAACTGCTCGTGGTGGGCGAACTGGCTTCGCCTCCCGTGCGTCTTTTGCCGGATGAGAGCCTCTATGAGGCCTTGATGAAATTTCTGGCTTCGGGCTACGGCCAAATTCCCGTGGAAGAAAAGGAACTGGGTGTGGTGGGAATGCTACGGTTGGAAGATCTCATGCACGCCTATCATAAGGAAATAGAGAAGCTGCGGGAAGACTGAAAGCGCAACCCGGGCCGTCGAAACACGCTACGGCGTCTCGGTTTTCCTTGATTTTCCGCACTGGAACGATGATGGACAGGAGGAGGTCTCGTGGGACAAAAGACCGTTTCGGAAACGCTCTTCAAGCAGGCCCAGGCCGTCATTCCCGGCGGGGTCAACTCTCCGGTGCGTTCGTGCCGCTCGGTGGGCACCTGCCCTTTTTTTGTCAAGAAAGCATCCGGGTGTCGGCTGGAAGATGAAGACGGCCGAGTTTACATCGACTACGTGGGTTCCTGGGGGCCCATGATCCTTGGGCATGCGCATCCCGAGGTGGTCCAGGCCGTGCGCTTTGCGGCGACGCAGGGAATGTCCTATGGCATTCCCTGCCGGCTGGAAGTGGAACTGGCGGAAAAGGTGGTGTCCATGGTGCCGTCTATGGACATGGTGCGTATGGTCAATTCGGGAACAGAGGCGACCATGAGCGCCATTCGGCTGGCCCGGGGTTATACCGGACGGCCGAAAATCATCAAATTCGACGGGTGCTACCATGGCCATAGTGACTGCCTTCTGGTCAAAGGCGGCTCCGGCCTGGCGACCTTGGGGATTCCGGGAAGTCCCGGGGTGCCCCCCGAAGTGGTGGCCCACACCGTGTCGCTGCCGTACAATAATTTGGAAGCGGTGGAGGCGGTGATGAAAGCCCATGGCGAAACCGTCGCCGGGATCATCGTGGAGCCGGTGGCGGGCAATATGGGAACGGTCATCCCCAAGGCCGATTTCCTCCCGGGGCTTCGCCGGTTGTGTGACACCTACGGCAGCCTGCTCATNTTCGACGAAGTCATCACCGGNTTTCGGCTCGCTCCCGGAGGCGCCCAGGAACGGTTCGGCGTGCGCCCCGATCTCACCTGNCTGGGAAAGATTCTCGGGGGCGGTCTTCCCGTGGGGGCTTACGGNGGCCGGCGAGAGATCATGGAAAGGGTGGCGCCCGTGGGAGACGTCTATCAGGCCGGAACGCTTTCCGGAAACCCTCTGGCCATGGCGGCCGGCTTGGCGACACTCAAAGTGCTCGAAAGCCCGGGCCTTTACGCGTCGCTGGAAGAAAAGGGGGCCGCTTTGGAAGCCGCCCTNCGGGAAGCGGCTCAGGTCGCCGGAGTCCCGGTGACCCTCAACCGCATCGGATCCATGGGCACGGCCTTTTTTACCGAGGGGGAAGTCACGGATTTTGAAACGGCTCTGAAGGCGGACACCACCGCCTACGCCATCTTTTTCCGAGAAATGGGCTCTCGCGGCATCCATCTCGCGCCGTCTCAGTTCGAAAGCTTTTTCGTCAGCACGGCGCACAGCCGGGAAGACCTGGATCGCACCGCAGAGGCGGCCCTGGAATCCCTGCGGGTTGTCAAGGAAAGCCGGGCGCGTTAAGCGGGAAAGTCGTGCGGCCAGGGGGGACGAGGGTCAAAGGGGCGAAGAAAAAAATGGAGCCAGCGTGGCATTCCGAAAAAGCCTTTCAGGCCGACGAAAAATTGCGTTGACTTGGCGGGGGGCCTATGCTAGGTAGTCTGTGATATTTTACACGAAGTGGCCGATGAAAGAAGAAACGAAAAAATATCTGAAACAGGTCGGCTTGGCGAGCACCTTGGGTTTTTCGGTGGCTTTCGCCATTTTCATCGGCGTCGCCATAGGCTTTTGGTTGGATTCCCACTTCGGGACTTTCCCATGGCTCACCCTGGTCTTTTTGGTCATGGGAATCATCGCGGGCTTTCGCAACTACGTGCGGTTCATGCGAAGGCAGCAGCGCGAGGATCGGCGCACGCCGTAAGGGGTTGGTGGGCACACTGCTGAGCGATGAAAGGCTGATTCGGCGCATTCAGCTTGTGAATGTGATTCTTCTCTTTTTTGCCGCGCTGGGTGCCGCCGTGTTCTTTTCCATACGAGAGGCTCTGGGGGTGCTCCTGGGCGGGGCGATCGTAACGGTCAGCTTTCAGGTGATGAAATGGCAGATGCGGCGGGCGTTCCAGGATCCCGGCCGCGTCCCTTCCAAAGGGGTGCTCTTCGTCAAGTATTACCTGCGGTTCCTGGGCACCGTGTTTGTGGTCTTTACGGTGCTTTATTACGGGTGGGTGGATCCGCCGGCTTTCCTGGCGGGATTGTCGGTGGTGATGGTCAGCATTGTGCTGGTGGCCATACAGGAAGCCGTGAAAATGGTCATGAGGGGAGAGAGGTAAGCTATGGAACATCCGGTCTTGTTTCTCAGCATTCTGTTGGAAAAGCTGGGACTTCCCATCGTCCACAGTGCCGATGAGGCCCACACGTTCCTGCAAAAGCTGCTCCTGCCCCATGTGGTCTACACATGGGTGGTGGCCGCCGTCTTGCTCATTTTGGCCAAGCTGGCCGTGAGCCGCCTGGAGCTGGTCCCGTCGGGAGGCCAGAACTTCTTTGAAATGGTCATCACGGGGATCGAAGACTTCATGGTGGGCATTACGGGAGAAGAGGGCCGATTCGCCTTTCCCCTCATCGCCACCTTGGGCTTTTTCATCCTGCTCAGCAACTACATGGGCATGATTCCAGGTTTCTTCTCTCCGACGGCCAACATCAACACCACGGCCGCCTGCGCCCTGATCGTCGTGACCTTTACCCATGTCATCGGCGTGCGGTTCCACGGCGTCAAATACATCAAGCATTTCATGGGCTCCATTTGGTGGCTGACCCCCTTAATCTTCCCCATCGAACTCATCGGCCATACGGCCCGCGTGCTCAGCCTGTCCATTCGTCTTTTCGGCAACATTTTCGGTGAGGAACTGGTTCTGGCCATTCTTTTCTTCCTCGCCGGTCTGTACCTGGCGCCCCTGCCCATCATGTTCCTGGGGTTGTTCACCGGTTTTGTGCAGGCTTTCATCTTCTGCCTGCTTTCGTCCATGTACTTTGCCGGGGCCATCGAAGAAGCCCATTAGGATTTAGGATTTCCTGAGGCGGTTACGGTTGGAGGAAAGGCCGCATAAACTTAATTCTCAATCCAAGGAGGTTGTATCGATGTCTAGGAAAGTTGGGTTCTTCACGACGCTGTTGGTTCTCGGGTTGACCACGTTGGCCATGGCTGCGGACGCGGGTTCGGCCGAAAAGGTCGAAGGCCTTCGGTTCTTCATGTATTCGGCCGTGGCCGCAGGATTCGGGATCGCCATCGCCGCCTTCGGAACGGGCTTGGGTCAGGGCATGGCCATCAAGAGCTCCGTGGAAGGCGTGGCCCGTAACCCGGAAGCCTCCGGCAAGATCACGGTGACCATGATGATCGGTCTGGCCATGATCGAGTCCCTGTGTATTTACGCTCTGGTCATCGCCCTCATTCTCATCTACGCCAACCCGGTCTCCAAGCTCATCCAAGGCTTTGTGGGCCTGGCGCACTAAAGGACGAGGCGAAGGCGCTCGAGAACGAAGGCCGAATCTCCATGGGGATCGAGGGAAAAGCCTCGATCCCCATGCCCTCCTCAGGGCGGTTTGGCCTTCTTTTGAGCCTGGCCATGTGAAGAGCGGCACAACACAGGGGCGCCGCGGATGGTCCCATGCACAAAGACTTTCATGACGCTTTAAGGCACGTTCCGGCGCGGCATCCACGGGCAGCATGAGGGGCAGAGGATGAAATTTGCCAAAATCCCCATGGTGACCATCAACCGCCTTTCCATCTACGTCCGCACCCTGCAGGAGCTTCTGGAGGATGACGTGGATGTGATTTCTTCGGAAAGGCTGGCCAAGCAGTGCGGGGTGAACCCGGCGCAGATTCGAAAGGACTTGGCCTATTTCGGGGAATTCGGCGTGCGCGGTGTGGGCTATCATGTGGCGGATTTGGTCAACCAGATCAAGGAAATCCTCGGCCTCAACCGCACGTGGAATCTGGCCATGGTGGGCCTGGGCAATATCGGCTCGTCCATGATCCGTCACGGCAATTTCGTCAAGCACGGCTACATCTTCACGGCGGCTTTCGATGTGGACCCGCAGAAGGTGGGGAAAAAGCTCCCCAACGGACTCATTGTCAACCATGTGGATGAATTGGAAGAAGTGGTTCGGGAGCGGGATGTGCACATCGGGGTCATCGCCACTCCGGCCAGCGCTGCCCAAAGTGTGGCCAACCAGCTTATCCTGGCAGGCATCAATGGAATCCTCAATTTCGCCCCGGTCCAAATCCAGGTGCCGGACTGCTGCCACGTGGAAAACGTGGACTTTACCATCAAACTGGACTGCATCGCCTACCACTTGTCCACCGGCGTGTGAGCCGCCGACGCGCGCCGAACGTTTTCCTTCTTGCATTCCGAACGGCTGAGGGAAGGTTTTAGAGTCGGCGGCGCAGCGCCCGAGTCGTGGGGGTATCGAAACGACGGATCACCTCCGGAATCGGGCCTTCGGCCACCACGCGACCGCCCTCGGGGCCGGCTCCAGGACCCAAATCCACCAGATAATCGGCGCATCGAATAAAATCCGGATCGTGCTCGATGACAATCACCGTATGTCCCGCCATGACCAGGCGGCGAAGAAGAGCCACGAGCTTTTCCACGTCGTGGGGATGGAGCCCCGTTGTGGGTTCGTCGAACAGGTACAAGGAAGGCCGGCGGGCGGGTCGGGCCAGTTCGCGGGCCAGTTTGAGCCTCTGGGCTTCGCCGCCTGAAAGGGTATTTCCCGGTTGGCCGAGCCGTAGATATCCCAGGCCCACTTCCTCCATAACAGCGAGCTTTCGGCGAATGGCGGGGAGATTGCGAAAGATCTCGGCGGCTTGGGAGACGCTCAGCTGCAGCACGTCGGCGATGGACAGCCCCTTGAAACGAACGGACAGGGTCTCTTCGTCGTAGCGCGATCCGCCGCATTGAGAGCAGGTGACGTAGACGTCGGGAAGAAAGAACATTTCCACGCGCACGCGTCCTTCGCCCCGACAGGATTCGCATCGTCCTCCGGCAACGTTGAACGAAAAGCGATCGGGCGAGTACCCGCGCGCCTTGGCTTCGGGAAGTCCGGCAAAGAGGGACCGCAGGAGGTCGAAGACGCCGCAGTAGGTGGCCGGGACGGATCTCGGCATGCGCCCGACCACCGGTTGGTCCATGACCTGGACGCGGTATAGGCTTTCCCAGCCCGCAACGGCATCAAAGGGCAGGGCCGGGGCGTCCACTTTGTGGACGGCGCGCACCAGGGCGGGATAGAGGGTTTGCACCACCAGGGAGCTTTTTCCCGATCCGGAAACGCCCGTCACGCACGTGAGCGCCTCTAAGGGAAAGCGGACGGTGAGGTTTTGAAGATTGTGTCCTTTGGCGCCTTCCAGCACAAGAAACCGACTGAACGGTTTTGATGGGGGTCGGGGTTCGGGGGCTGTGCCGTCTACCCTGTGGAGAAAGCGCGCGGTGAGAGAATCGCAGCAGCCGCGAAGTTCTTCCGGTGTTCCGGCGAAGACCAGTCGGCCTCCGGCAGGACCGGCCCCGGGACCCAGTTCCACCACGTAATCGGCCTGCTGCACGGTGGCCGGATCATGTTCCACGACGAGAATCGTATTTNCCNGGCTCCGAAGGTCCCAAAGGATTTCCATGAGCCTGTCCATATCNTGGGGATGCAGGCCCACGCTGGGTTCGTCGATGATGTAGACGACACCGGAAAAGGGCGTGGAGACTTGCTGGGCCAGTCGCATGCGTTGCGCCTCTCCGGAAGACAAAGACGCGACGGGGCGGTCCAGGGAGATGTAGTCNAGGCCGAGTCGTTGCATCGCCTGAAGACGTTGCTGTATTTCTTCACGGATCTTTTCGCCGATTTCCTTTTCGTGGGGAGCGAAATCTAGGCTCCTGAGCCAGCCCTCCATGTCCGCAACCGTCATGGCATGGNCGGNCCCGATGGAACACCCTCCGACGAGCACCGACAGAGCGTTTGGGTTCAAGCGCATGCCTGCGCATGCCGTGCAGGGCGTTCCTCGAGGAAGATCCAAAACGTCTTCTTCCGCCGATGCTTTTTTGGGCAATGCGGCCGGATCCAAACCCGTGCCTTCGCAGTGCGGGCACATGCCCTTGCTGAGAAAGAAGGAAAAAAGCGCCATGGATGGGGGTTCAGCAACATGCCCGCACCGGGGGCACGCGGCGGTTTGGGAAAAGGTAAGGCTTTCTCCTGCTTCGAAGACGACCCGCACGGTTCCGTTTCCATATCGCGCGGCCAGTTCCAATGATCCCGAAAGACGCCCTGCGGCCTCGGCTTTGAGGCTCACNCGGTCGACGACCAGTTCCAGTGCGTACTGGGGNCGCCGCGGAAGCGCCGGCATGGGATCCAGGACATACACCGCATTATCCCAAAGGATCCGCATAAAACCGTCGCGCTTGAGAGATGCCAGAAGGCGGCCGAGTTTCTTTTCGGGAACGGGTTGCAGCGGCGCGGTGATCATCACCCGGGTCCCTTCCGGGCTTTGGAGAAGGTGTTCCGTCATTTGGCGGATGGTGTGGGATCGGATGGGAATTCGGCATGTGGGGCACGTGGGAGTTCCCAGGCGGGTATAAAGGAGTCTCAGGAAATCGTAGATATCGGTATAGGTGGCCACCGTGGATCGAGGGTTAAAAGGAAATCGGCATTGTTCCACGGCGATGGAGGGACTCAAGCCGTCGATGGCCTCCACATCCGGCTTTTCCCGGCGAAAGGTGGGCAAAAGCGCCATACTGGAGGTGGGCAGAAAGGAGTTGAAATAGCGCCGTTGAGTCTCGGCATGCAGGACGTCGAAAACCAAAGTGGACTTACCCGAACCGCTGACGCCGGTCACCACCACAAGGGCGTTCTTGGGAAGGTTCACATCGAGATTCTGAAGGTTGTTTTGTCGAGCGCCTCGGATGCGGATCCAGGCTTCTTGATGGCTCATGTCAATCTTCACGGGGGAGATGTTTCGACTTCCGACTTCCGACTTCCGACTTGCGATTCACGATTCACGACCGAATTCCGAACATTCTCGTGTGCTTCCGGCACTCCTATGATGGATCATGGTGAGGGCCGTTTTAAGGGCGTAAAGAAGGCTTCCGGCGTGGGCCGTTCCTGTGCCGGCGATGTCGTATCCGGTGCCGTGGTCCACGGACGTGCGGACGATGGGAAGCCCAAGAGTGACGTTGGCGGCTTCGTAAAAATGGACGAGTTTCAGTGGGATGAGCCCCTGATCATGATACATGGCGAGGACCGCGTCAAAGGCTCCTTCAAAGGCGCGCACGAANACCGTATCCGGCGGGTGAGGGCCCGAGACATCGCAGGACGGATGATTTCGGCGGAAANGGNGNATGGCCGGAGCGATCACGTCCAATTCTTCTCGGCCGAACCGTCCGGATTCNCCGGCATGGGGATTCAGCCCCGCCACGGCCACTCTGGGCCGAGCNATGCCGAAATCCCGCATCAAGGAANCGACCAGCACTTCCAACGTCTGGAGGATCTTTTCGGGCGTGATCTGATCAGCGACTTCTCGAAGGGCGCAATGGATGGTGACCAGAGCCACTCGGAGTTTCGGCCCGGCAAGCATCATGACGACATGCGGGGCGCCGGTGAGATCCTGAAGGAATTCCGTGTGCCCCGGAAAGGCGAAGCCGCGGGTCTGAAGCATATCCTTGTGAATGGGGCCGGTGACCACGGCGTCGGCACGACCGTTCACGGTCAAGTCCACAGCCGNGCGGATAAACTGAATGGTTTCCAGGCATGCCGCCGCGGACGGTCGGCCGTAAGCGATATCCTCTAAGCTTAAGGGCCGAGGACACAGGACGCAAAGGGCTTCATCGCCAACGGATTCCGGAACGTCTGCCGCGTTTGCCAAAACCTTCAGAGGAAGGGGACGATGGAGGACGTCCATTGCCCGGCGAAGCGCCGTCA
>JGI24188J35168_1000668_pt1 | contig 20393 bp, 15 predicted proteins | sample YNPBryantNP2012_FD_35168 | JGI IMG/M metagenome (IMG submission 35168) | reverse complement strand
CGGCCGGCGGCCCGGCTTTCGGGCGGCGAGGCGCGGCGCGTCAGCCTGGCGCGCGCCCTGGCCATCCAGCCGCGGCTGCTCCTGCTCGACGAGCCGTTCGCCGCGCTCGATCCGCCCACGCGCGCCGGCCTGCTGGATGACCTGCAGGCGCTGCTGGCCGAGACCGGCCAGACGACCATCTTCGTCACCCACGACCTGGACGAAGCGCTGCGGCTGGGCGACCCGGCTGGGCGACCGGGTGGCCGTGCTGCTGGCAGGGCGGTTGCGCCAGTGCGGCCGGCCCGAAGAGGTCTTCGGGGGGCCGGCCGACGCCGACGTGGCCGCGTTCGTCGGCATGGAGACGATCCTGAGCGGCCGGGTCCTCGCCAGCGCGGAGGGGCGGGTCATCGTGGATGTGGCGGGCCGCCATCTGGAGGCCGCGGGCGGGCTGGCTCCCGGCCAGGCGGTGCTGTTCTGCCTGCGGCCCGAGGATGTGACGCTGTGGCCCAGGGACGGCGTCCCGGCCTCCAGCGCGCGCAACCGGCTGGTCGGGCGCATCGTGTCCCTTGTGCCGCACGGCGCGCTGGTGCGGGTGGCGCTGGATTGCGGCTTTCCCCTCCAGGCGCTGATCACCCGCGCCTCGGCGCGCGAGCTGGACCTGGCGCCGGGGATGGAAGTGTCGGCGTCGTTCAAGGCCTCCGCGGTGCACCTGATCCCGCACCGGTAGCGGCTATTTCCCTGGTACCCCCGGCCGCGCGCTCACGGGAAGCAGAAGACCACCCGCTGCCCCGACCGATCGGTGTGCGCGTGGTAGGTCTCGCCGCGGGCCTCCAGCAGGACCTGATAGCCCGGCGTGATCACCTGCGCGTAGGCCATCCCCGGCTCGGGACAGCCCAGGCTGGCGTCGGGCCAATCCACCGGCTCCCACGCGGCCACGGCGATCTGTTCGGCCGGGATGCCCAACTGGTCGGCCAGCGCCCGCACGGCCGCCATCACCGGGCCGGGATATGGCCCCGGGGTGGCCGCGGGCCGCGCCAGCCGGCTCGTGGCTTCGTCGAACCAGCCCTGCACCGGAGCCAGCGCCTGGCCGACCTCTGCGGACAGCTTCCCCTCGTAGAACACGGCCGTCTTCACCTGCTCCCCGTCTTGCACGGCGACAGTCCAGGCAAAGCCGTCCGGCGTCTGCGCGCCCACTTCGCGGTCGAGGAACGGCCGCATGCCCCCGGCCGCCCGAACCACCTGGCCGGGTTCCGTCTTCCAGCGAACGTGGCCGCGAGCGCGGCGATCCAGGAAGTAGAGCGTGCCGTCCGACAGCGCCATCAGCTCCTGATCCACCCCCGCGCTGCCGCCGGTGCGGCGGACGCGCAGCAAGACCCGCGCGGGCAATCCTTTCATCGCTTCCCCCTTCGTCACCAGAAGATACGGCCGGCCCGATGGCGCGATCTGCACCGTGCCGCGCAGGCGCAACAGGGTCTCGGTGGATTTGCGGTCTTGCGGGGGCAGGGGCGGGAGGTCGCCGCGGGCTTCAGGCCCCGCGAACACGATGTAGATGCCGCCGGTCGCATCGGCCACCGCCACGTCGCTCATCGTCCGCGGCGGCCCGCCTTCCACCTCCCCCAGCAGGTCCCAGCCCCGGAAATAGGCGACGACGGTCACCTCGCGGCCCGCGTACGCCTTCGGGTTGGCCAGGATCTCNCCGATGGTGACGGCTTCCCCGGCAGGGGGCGGNGTCGGCGATGGCGTTGNGGGTGCAGCGGAGGGCGATGCGGAAGGCACAGGAGTCGGCGATGCGGGCGGCGCAACGGACGGCGATGCAGGGGGCATAACCGGCACCGGGGCACAGGCGCTCAGCGATAACAGCGCCATGACCATCAACAAGGCTCCGAATCTCATCGTTTCCTCCTTAAAAATGGTAATCTGGACGGTCCACTCGCCTGTGGCCATGAGAAGCCTTGAGACGGAAGCAGCGTTGCCGGAGTTGTCCATGCCCCCATTATAGCAGATGGAGCGTCAATCGGATAGACCCATCGTGTTGGCCTTCTGTTATGATGGAGGACGCCGCCTTTGGCTTGCCGGGGGTCTGCGCCCTGTGGGCGGCATCAAGCTATAGAGGTCACGCACAAAGCTGTAAGAATCCTCCCCTCTTCCCGCCTCTTTCCTCATAGAAGGCCGGCCGGATGGCCACCGGCCGGCTCCCATCCGCCGGGTCGAGCGTTCTGATCAGGCGGCTCCGGCCAATGGATAGGCCGGGGCCGCGGGGCCCCAACGCCCGGTTCTCCGATCTCACCGAAAGGAGGCCGAGCCATGAAGGAACGCTTGCTCATCGTGCTGGCGACGGCAGCGCTGATCATCGCCGCGCTGCGACCGGCCCTGCCGTCCGCACCGATCCGCATGCCCGTTGCCCCGGTTGTGCCCTACGGCGACTGCCAGGACAACGGCCAGTGCGGCCCTTGACGCCGTGTCCGGCCGGGATGAGATGAGCCGGCGCTCATCCCGGCCGCAGCGCATCGGCAATGCGCTGCGCCATCTTGTCGCGACTTTGCCGCACCCAGGCCGGCGGCGCCGGCACGGCGGCCAATAAAGCATCTGCTCGTGCCAGGCGGTCGCGTGCGGCGGCCGCCTGGCCGGCTTCGAGCAGCACCTCGGCCAGGTTGATCAGCGAGCTGGCCGCCATGGCCCGATCGTTGTTCATCAGGTGGAGCTCGATGGCTTCCTCATACGCGGTCGCGGCCTCGCGCAGACGGCCCAACGCCTCCAGGAAAACCCCTTCGTTGTTGAGCGTGCGCGCCAGCCAGGGCCGGTCGGCCACGCGGCGGAAGAGCGGCTCGACTTCACGATGGAGCGCCAGCGCCTGTTCCGTTCGGCCCTTGTGGTGCAAGACGATGCCCAGCGAGATCTGGCTGCGCGCCGCGTTGATCTCGTCGCCCACCTCGCGATGAAGCGCGGCCGCGCGGCGGAAACAATCCTCCGCCTCATCCAGGCGTCTCAGGTGGCGATAGACCAGGCCCTGGTTATGGATGGCCCTGGCCAGGCCGCTCCGATCGCCCAGCGCCTCGTACAGTCCGGCCGCCGACGCATGATGTCGCAGCGCCAGCTCCCATTGCCCGCCCTGCTGACACACCAGGCCCCGATGGTTCAGCATGGTCGCCAGCTCGGCCTGATCGCCGATCTGGGCGAAGATCGCGGCCGCCTCCTGGCTGCAGCGCTCCGCGGCGGCGTAGTCGTCCAGCGCGCGATGTTGCAGGCTGAGGTGGTGCAACACCCGGCCGGTGCCGGGCCGGTCGCCCAGCCGGCGGTAGATCGCCAGCGCCTGTTCCTGATAGCGAATGCCGCTCTCGGCATCGCCCAGCGTGCGCGCCAGCTCGCCCAGTTGATCGAGGAGCCGCGCTTCGAGATCGGGGCGATCCAGCCGCCGACAGATGGCCAACGCCTCCTGGAGCACCTGTCGCCAGGCGAGCCAGTGTCCCTGCCGATCCACCAGCTCCCACAGCGCGGCGACGAGCTCCACGCCGACGCCCCGTGCCTGCGGCTCCAGCAGCGCCTGGCTGACGGCCCTCGTCAGGTTGGGGAACTCCTCTGCCAGNGCCTGCGCGTCGCGGNCCTGTTGGCGGACGAAGCCCAACCAGCCGACCGCATTCTGGGCGATCTTCTGCCGGAAACGCTCCAGGTACGGGGAAGGCGCCTGCTGTGCGTCGGTTATGCCGCAATCTCCCGTTGCCCCTGCCATTTGATGACCTCTTTGAGCAGAAACGACTCGGTCAACCGGTGGATGCTGTAGCGCCGCGCGTGCAGGTCGCCGCTCACGTTGATCAGCGACAGCCGGGCCAGATAGGCCAGCGCCTCCACCAGGGCATCCTCCTCCAGCTCGCTGACCCGACGAATGGCCGCCAGGTCGGCGCCGGTTTGCGCGAACAGCGGCATCAGCAACAGCACGTCTTGGGCGACGGCGGGCAAGCGGTGCCACGCGTTCCAGTAGATGAAGTTGTAGAGCTCCTCGGTCCGTCGGCCCCGCGCTTCGCGCAGGTTCTCCAGGACCTGGCCGAGCGGCAGGATCTGGAGCAGGCCGGCCACCAGGCGCAGCGCCAGCGGATTGCCGCCGACGGTCGCGTAGATGGGGCGCAGGTCGTCGTCGTTCGCCTGGGCCACATGCGGCAGGCCGTGCAGCCACGCTTCGTGGCGCACCAAGGCGAGCGCATCGCCTTCGCTCAGCTCGGGCACGCGGAAGTGATAGACCCCCGGCTGTTCGGCGAAGCTCTCGCGCGAGGTGAGCAGGAACTTGCTCGGTCCGGCCAGGCGACCGAGGAGCGGCAAGAGGTTCTCGACATCGGCCACCGTCTCCAGGTTATCCACCACGATCAGGTGGGGCGCCTGGCGCAGTCGGATCTCCAGCGCTGCCAATGCCCGCTCCGGCGCCAAAGGCGCGGTTTCGGCCGCATTCTCCAGCAGTTGGATCACCAACGCCTCGACCAGCGCATCGGCGGTCAACGCGGGTTCTTCGATCAGGCGGATCCCTTCGGTCGCCAGGAAGAAGCGTTGTTGCGCGCTGACCCAGCCGAAGTCGGTGAAGGTCGGATCGTTTTGGCTCAGCTCGCTCACCAGCCGATGCGCCAGCGCGGTCTTGCCGATTCCGCCCAGGCCCTCGATCGAGATCAGGTGGGGCCCTTCCGGCGCGACCAGCAGTTGCGTCAGCTCGCGCAGATGCGTCTCCACGCCGAACAGGCGGTCGTAGCTGGCCGGCGGCAGGCGCCGGCTCAGGAGCGCCTGCCGATCGGCCGCGGCCTGCTGTTCCATCTCGAAGAGCACGGCCGCCAGCCGGCCGATCGCCTGGCGCTGCAATTTGAAGACCATCGGTTCGGATACGTGTCTTTCGCGGGCCACCGCCGCGACCGCCTGGCCGTCCACGAAGCGCGCCCGTAGCAGCGCCGCATCGTCGGGATACTGGAGCGCCAGCCGGTTCAGGCCGGCCAGGAGCGTCTGGTTGACGGCGCGCCGCATGTCGCCGGCCATCAGCTCCCGACGCACCAGGATCAGATGCGCCAGGGGACTCCCTGCCTCCGCCTCCTTCGACCAGAGCTTCAGGGCGTCGTGGACGGCCGCCGTGAAGTCGGCCGGCGGTTCGATAAGGGGCATACGAGGCCCTCCTTGTGATGATTCCTGTTTCCAGACGCGCAGGGCCTATTATAGCACATCGGAAGCTGGAAGCTCGAAGCTGGAAGTATCCAGCATCCAGCATCCGGTTTCCAGCTTCCAGCTTCCAGTATGCTATACTGTCAAGGCACAACGACACAGGAGGCCCACATGACTACCCCCAAGCGACCGTACAACGGCGTCTATCGAGACGAGTATCTGAATCATGTCGCATTCCCGCTCGGCGGCATCGGCGCGGGGATGATCTGCCTGGAGGGNACGGCCGCGCTATCGCACGTTTCGCTGCGCGGCCATCCCGATGTGTTCCACGAGCCGATGATGTTCGCCGCCCTGTGCGTGAAGGGCCGGCCGAACGTGGCCCGCGTGTTGGAAGGGCCGGTGCCGGCATGGAAGATCTTCTTCCCGTGGGACGACCGGCACGCCGGCGCCGGCAACGGCGGCTCGGGCAAGACGTACGGCCTGCCGCGCTGCGCCCGCGCCGAATTCGAGGCGCGCTTCCCCTTCGGCATCGTCCGGCTGAGCGATCCCGGCCTTCCCGTGGAGATCGAGATCACCGGCTGGAGCCCCTTCATCCCGGGCAACGCCGACGATTCCAGCCTGCCGGTCGCCGGCCTCGAGTATCGCTTCGCCAACCCGACCGCCCAACCCGTGGAGGCGGTCTTTTCCTTCCACGCGCAGAACTTCGTGGCGCTGCGGCCCTGGGGGCCGGGCACGGGCGGATTGGCCGGCAGCGCGGTCCTGGCGACCGAGAACGGCTTCGTGCTGTGGAAGGCCCCCGGCGAAGGCCGGCCGTGGGATCAGGCCGCGTTCAGCGCGGTGGCGGACGACCCTGCCGTGCGCGTCAACTGCGCCTGGTTCCGCGGGGGCTGGTTCGACCCGCTCACCGTGTTGTGGAAGACGGTGCAGGCCGGCGCCGCGCCCCAGGCCGGGCCGATCGGCGAGGGGGAGCCCTCGTCCGGCGGCAGCCTCTACGTGCCCTTCGTCTTGGGGCCGGGAGAGGCGAAGACGATCACCGTGCGGCTGGCGTGGCACGTGCCGCAAACCGACCTGTGCTACGGCAAAGATCCCGCGGCCGACGACGCGTCGTGCGCCTGCGCCGGCGGCCGCCACGTGCCCTGGTACGCGGGCCGCTTCCCCGACATCGAGGCCGTCAACGCCTACTGGCGCCGCGAATACGGCCGGCTGCGCGGCGAGACGGCCGCCTTCACCGATTGCTTCTACGACACCGACCTGCCGCCGGAGGTGATCGAGGCGGTGGCCGCCAACCTGACGATCCTCAAGTCGCCGACGGTGTTGCGCCAGGCCGACGGTCGCTTGTGGGCCTGGGAGGGCTGCTTCGACCGCGCCGGCTGTTGCCCGGGCACCTGCACGCACGTCTGGAACTACGCGCAGGCGTTGCCGCACCTCTTCCCCCAGCTCGAACGCACCCTGCGCGAGACCGAGTTCGGGCCGAACCAGGACGAGCGCGGCCACCAGGTCTTTCGCGCCGGGCTTCCCATCCGGCCGATCGTGCACGATTTCCATGCCGCGGCCGACGGCCAACTGGGCGGCATCATGAAGGTCTACCGCGAGTGGCGCATCAGCGGCGACACGGCGTGGCTGCGTCGCCTCTGGCCGGCCGTGAAGCAGAGCCTTCATTATTGCATCGAGACGTGGGACCCCGACCACCGCGGGGCGCTCTTCGAGCCGCACCACAACACCTACGACATCGAGTTCTGGGGCCCCGACGGCATGTGCACCTCGTTCTACCTGGCCGCGCTCCAGGCCGCCGCGCTCATGGCCCGCGGCCTCGGCGACGACGCGACCCTCTACGAGGCGCTCCTGGCGAAGGGCCGCGCGTTCATGGAGCGCGAGCTGTGGGACGGCGAGTACTTCATCCAACGGGTGATGTGGCAGGGCCTCCGCGCGGCCGATCCGACCCAGGCGCAATCGTTCCACACCTACTACTCGCCGGAGGCGCTGGCCTTGTTGCAAAGCGAGGGGCCCAAGTACCAGTACGGCCGCGGTTGCCTGGCCGATGGGGTGTTGGGCGCGTGGCTGGCGGCCTGTTGCGGCGTGCCCGAGTTCCTCGACCCCGCGAAGGTGGCCGGCCACGTGCGGTCGGTGCATCGCTACAACTTCAAGCGCGACCTCTCGACCCATGTCAATCCGCAGCGGCCCACCTATGCCCTCGGCCGCGAGGCCGGGCTGGTGCTCTGCACCTGGCCCAAGGGGGGCGAACCCACCCTGCCGATGGTGTACAGCAACGAGGTGTGGACCGGCTTCGAGTATCAGGTGGCCTCGCACCTGATGATGTGCGGCTACGTGGCCGAGGGGCTGGAGATCGTGCGCGCGGCCCGCGACCGCTACGACGGCCGCGTGCGCAACCCGTTCGACGAGTACGAGTGCGGCCACTGGTATGCGCGCGCCATGTCGTCCTACGGCCTGCTCCAGGGCTTGACCGGCGTGCGCTACGATGCGGTGGAGAAGACCCTCTACATCCGGCCGTCGCTCGCCGGCGACTTCCGGGCGTTCTTCTGCACGGCCACCGGCTACGGCACGGTCGGCGTGCGCGCCGGCCGGCCGTTCGTGGAGGTGAAACGGGGGACGATCCCGTATGAGCGGATCGTGTACGAGCCGAAGGTTGCCTCTGAATGAATCCAGGTTGACTTGACAGCGCGGAACTTTGGCGCGATACTTACGATTGCTTACGGATCGTTGCTGTTTGTAAGTTCGCCCCTGCCGGCACAGGAGTCAAGGCCAATGGCCATCGAAGCCCCTTATCCTGAACTCGACGAACTGATGACCCTGATCGGCGAAGCCGGTCAGCGGCTGTGCGAGATCGAAGCCAGCGAAGGCGCGGCCGGCAACATCTCGGTGTACATGGGTTGGCCGATCGATCCCCGTCGGCGGTTTCCCCTGGCGGAAACCATCGAATTGCCGGTGGCCGTGCCGGCACTGGCCGGCGGCTCCTTTCTGGTGACCGGATCGGGCCGGCGGCTGCGCGAGATCATCCACGATCCGGCCGCCAACCTGGGCTTTGTGACCGTCGAGGCCGGCGGTCGCACCGGCCGGCTCTACACTTCGCCGCGACGCCTCTTTGCCCGCCTGACGAGCGAATTCAACTCGCATCTGGCGGTGCATGCGGATCAGGTGCAGCGGACCGGCACGAACTTCCACGCCATCATCCACGCCCAGCCGCCGCACCTGACCTACCTGAGCCACATCGGCCGCTACCGCGACGAGCGCTATCTCAACCGCCACCTGCTGCGCTGGCAGCCCGAGATGATCATCAACCTGCCGGAAGGGATCGGTTGCGTGCCGTTTCACCTGCCCGGCTCGGCCGAGCTGATGGCCGCCACGGTGGAGGCGCTGCGCGAGCACCGGGTGGTCCTCTGGTGCAAGCACGGCGTGATGGCCCGCTCCGATCAGTCGGTCAAGCGCGCGGCCGACCGCATCGAGTACGCGGAGACGGGCGCGCGCTACGAGTTCATGAACCTGACGAACGGCGAACAGGCCGAAGGGTTGACGGTCGAAGAGATCCGGGCGATCTGCGCGGCGTTCGGTGTACAACAACAGATCTTCTAATCTTTCATGGAGAGGGACGCGTGAGCGACAAACTGACCGAATACAGGCGCGGGACGGTGCCCGCGGATGCCGTGAACGAGCTCTGGCCGCTCTACGGGGCCGGGCTGGAGAACCTGGGCGTGGATCGCAAGCCGATCACCGCGCCGTTGCCGCAGTACGGGCCGGACGAGCTGCTGGTGCGCCACGATGCCTGCGGGCTCTGCTTCTCCGACACCAAGGTGATCCAGTTGGGCCAGAACCACCCGCGCATCTTCCGCGACATCAGCAAGGAGCCGGTGGTGCTGGGCCACGAGGTGGCGTTGACGGTGATCGGCGTGGGCGAGCATCTGCGCGACCGCTATCACGTGGGCGACCGCTTCATCGTCCAGGCGGAGATCTACTACAAGGGCGTCAACTGGGCCTACGGCTATATGTTGCAGGGCGGCCTGTCGCGCTACAACGTGCTCGACGAGCGCGTGCTCAACGGCGACGACGGGGTCTACCTGATCCCGGTCCGGCCGGAGACCGGCTACGCCGAGGCCGCGCTCACCGAACCGTGGGCGTGCGTCACCGCGGCCTACGGCTTGAAATACCGCACCGGCCTGAAGCCGGGGGGCACGACATGGATCATCGGCGCGGGAGGGGCCGGAGCCGGGGACGGCTATACGATCTCGGCCGGCTTCGACGCCGCATCTCATCCGGCGCGGCTGCTGTTGACGAACGTGCCCGCGGGGTTCGCGGCCTGGTTGCGCGGGCGCGCGGCCGGCCTGGGCGTGGATGTTCTTGACATAACCGATATGGCCGCGGCACCGGTCGAGAAGGTGGACGACATCGTGCTCCTGGGCGCAGATCCCGACGTGGTGGAAGCGCTCAGCCCGCGCCTGGCCCGCGATGGCGTCTTTGCTATCATCGCCGACCGACCGATGCCGCGCAAGGTGAGCCTGGACGCCGGCCGCATCCACTACGACAACTGGGCCTACGTGGGCGGCCCCGGTCCCGACATCGCCGCGGCCTATGCCGCGCGCCCCGTCCGCTCCGAGTTGAAGGCCGGCGGCAAGGCCTGGTTCATCGGCGCGGCCGGGCCCATGGGCCGGATGCACGTGCAGCGGGCCATCGAGATGGCGAACGGCCCGGCGATCATGCTCTGCACCGACGTCAGCGACATGCGCCTGAAGGACCTCCAGGATTCGTTCGCCGATGAGGCGCGGGCCAAAGGGATCGAGTTCATCTGTCTGAACCCGACCGACCAGGCGGCCTATGCGCGCGTCATGGCGCGCTTTGCGCCCGCGGCCGGGCCGGGGGGCGGCTTCGACGACATCGTCGTCCTGGTGCCGGTCTCCGCGCTGATCTCCGACGCGGCGACGTGGCTGGCCGCCGACGGCGTCCTGAACATCTTCGCGGGCGTGGCGCGCGGCACCATGGCGACCTTCGACGTGAGCGACGTGTATCTGCGCAACGTGCGCTACATCGGCCAGTCGGGCTCGCGCATAGACGACATGCGCCTGATGCTCTACCAGGCCGAAACGGGCGCCCTTTCGCCCAATCGTTCGGTCGCNGCGATCGGTTCCCTGGCCGCGGCGTGGGACGGCATCAAGGCGGTCAAGGAGCAGACCTTCCCGGGCAAGATCGTCATCTACCCGAACATCAAGGACCTGCCGTTGACGCCGCTGGCCGAGCTGAAGGATCGGCTGCCGACCGTCTATGCCCGCTTGAAGGATGGCCGGGAGTGGACCAACGCGGCCGAGGCCGAGCTCTTCCGGCTCCTTCTGCCNTAGCGTGAAAATAGCCATCACGTGCCAGGCACTCTGCAAGATGCCTGGCACGTAAGCGTATACCCAACCCAACCGAGGCGTTATGACCAGCACACTCCACAACCGAATCGCCCTCGTCACCGGCGGCGGGCAGGGCCTGGGACAGGCGATCTGCCAGCGGCTGGCGGCCGAGGGGTGTCATGTCGTCGTCGCCGACATCAACGAGCAGGCGGCGCGGGAGACGGCCGACCAGATCGCCGCGACGACCGGCCGGCGCACGCTGGCGGTGAAGGCGGACGTGACCGACGAGGCGCAGGTGCAGGCGATGTTCGAGCGCACGTTGCAGGAGTTCGGCCGGCTCGACATCTGCGTGGCGAACGCGGGCATCCTGATCGCCGAGGAGATCACCGAGTTCCCGGCCGAGAAGTGGCGGGCGGTGATGAACGTCAATCTGTTCGGCTATTTCCTCACCGCCAAATACGCGGCACGCATCATGAAGGCCCAGCGCAGCGGCGTCATCATCCAGATCAATTCGAAGTCGGGCAAAAAGGGCAGCTACAAGAACTCGGCCTATGCGGCGAGCAAGTTCGGCGGCATCGGCCTGACGCAATCCATCGCGCTGGAGCTGGCCGAGTACGGCGTGCGCGTGAACGCGATCTGCCCGGGCAACATCCTGGAGGGCACGCTGTGGACGAAGGGCGAGACCGCCCTGCTCAAGCAGTACGCCCGCACCCAGGGCNTGACCGAAGAGCAGGTGCGCGAGAAGTACATCAGCCAGGTGCCGATGAAGCGGGCCTGCACCTATGAGGATGTCTGCAACGTGTTGGTCTTCCTGGCGTCCGATCAATCCAGCTACATGACGGGCCAGGCGATCAACGTGACGGGCGGACAGGAGATGCGGTAGCGCCCGCGCGCGAGGGACAGGTAGGGGCGCACGACCGTGCGTGGGGCGCACGGCGTGTGCCCCTACCGATCTTATACCCGCACGATCACCCCTTCGTTCGGCCCCAGCTCGAACGCCGAGAGGGTCGCCGGCCGCGGGCCGGTCATCTCGGTGGAGAGGATCACTTCCCCGCGTGGGGCCTCGGCCGACAGGTCGAGGTGGCGGGCTTCCCCGGAGAAGTTGAGAGCGACAAGCAGTCGGCTATCGCCGTGGCGGCGCTCATAGGCGAAGACGTCGGCCGCGCCGGCATCCAGCGAGCGGTAGCTGCCGATCGTGAGGGCGGGCTCGCGCCGGCGCAGGGCCGTGAGCGCGCGGAAGAAGCTGAGCATCGAGGTCGGATCCTGCGACTGGACGGCCACGTTGCGCGTGGGGTAGTCGTCGGCCACGGGGAGCCAGGTGCGCACGCCGGCCGGCGCGAAGCCGGCGTTGGGCGACGCGTCCCACTGCATCGGCGTGCGTTCGGGGTCGCGGCCGACGATGTGGGCGATCTCCGGCTGGTTGAGCGCGGGCGGGTCCTGGATCATCTCCGGCGGGATGGGCACGTCGTGCATGCCGATCTCGTCGCCGTAGTAGCAGGTGGGCGTGCCGCGCAACGTCAACAAGAGCATGTTGGCCACGCGCGCCTGCTCGGCGCCCACGCGGGTCGCCAGGCGATGCTGATCGTGGTTGCCCAGCACCCAGTTGGGCCAGCCGTGGGCCGGCACCGAAGCCATGTAATCGTCCACCAGCCGGCGCACGGCCGCCGCGTTCCAGGCCACGTGGATCAGGTGGAAGTTGAACGGCAGGTGGCATTCCGGCGCGTCGGCCGCGCCGTAGTACTTCGCCAGCTCCTCGTTGGGCAGGTAGATCTCCCCCACCATCATCCGGTCATCGTATGCGTCCAGCACCTTGCGCATCTCGCGGATCAGGCCGTGCACCTCCGGCAGGTTGGCCGTGTAGATGTGCAACAGGCTATCGTGCGGGTTGATGCCGTTCCAGTTCGGGTTGGCCGGCTCGTCCCGGAAGAGCGGATCCTTCATCATCAGCCAGATGACGTCCACCCGGAAGCCGTCTACCCCGCGGTCGAGCCAGAAGCGCATGTTGTCGAGCATGGCCGCCAGGACGGCCGGGTTGCGGTAGTTCAGCTCGGGCTGTTGCTTGACGAACTGGTGCAGGTAATACTGGCCGGTGCGCTCGTCGTAGGTCCAGGCCGGGCCGCCGAAGTAGCTCAGCCAGTTGTTGGGCGGGCCGCCGTCGGGCGCGGGATCGCGCCAGATGTACCAGTCGCGCTTGGGGTTGTCGCGGCTCGAACGGCTTTCGATGAACCAGGGGTGCTCATCGGAGGTGTGATTGGGCACCAGGTCGAGGATCAGCTTCAGGCCCCGGCGATGCGTCTCGGCCAACAGGCGGTCGAAGTCGGCCAGGGTGCCGAAGAGGGGGTGGATGTTGCAGTAGTCGGCCACGTCGTAGCCGAAGTCGTGCATGGGCGAGGGATAGATCGGCGAGAGCCAGATCGCCTGCACGTTGAGACTCTGCACGTAGTCCAGCCGGGCTGCGATGCCCGGCAGGTCGCCCACGCCGTCGCCGTTGCTGTCCTGGAACGAGCGCGGGTAGATCTGATAGATGATGCCGGTTTGCCACCAGCGGTAAGCGGAATCCATCGTTGGCCTCCTTGGGTCAGATGTGGTTGACCATGCGCGGTTATTATACCCGGTAGATCACAATATGCCAGTACGTGCCCGGCACTTTCGGAAGTGCCAGGCACGTGGTGAACCGGGCTGGGCCTTGCCTCGGCGCCGATCCAGCCCCGTTCACGGGGCGCTGCTTGGTAGCCCGGCGATTGATCGCCGGGCGGCCCCGCCGGACGCACAGCGCGCCGGAAACGCGCTCGGTCCATTTGGAATTGCTGTACGGGACGTCTGGAAATTGACAGACGTCCCGGTTTGTGATATGCTTGTAATGTTATTGCCTCTCTTTTGCCAGCATCTCGCGATCAGTTCCAAGAATCGGTGTTTTTCTTGTGGACGGTTGCAGCAGTTCGCTAAGCTCGATTTGTGGAGGTGATGCTGTGAAAGTCGTCAGTATCCTCGCCGTCGTTCTGGTGTTGATCGCGCTGGCTGCGCTGGCCGGCCCCGGCCGGATGTCTGCTGCGCCGCAAGCGCAAACGCAGGGTTGTGTGCCGCTCCAAAGCCCCGACAATATCCCCCAGCCGGGGATCATTGACTTCGACGATCTCCCCAACGGCGCGGTCATCGGCGATAGCTACGCTGCCAGCCACGGCGTCCATTTCGAAGATGGCCGCACCACGAAGGCCATCATCTACGGCAACGAGCCCACCAAGGCTCACTCGTCACCCAATGTCGCCATCAACGACGCCGTCTCCCCGAACACCAGCGAAGGCGTGCCGATGGTCATCTGGTTCCACACGCCCAAGACCCATGTGGGCATGTGGATCGGCAACGGCGAAAACCAGTTTCCGTTCGCAACGCTGAACGGCTATGATGCAAAGGGCAACCTCATCTGCCAGGCGAGCTGGGGCGAGGTTCCCGAGCCGCACATTGCGTTCATCGGGTTCTGGGACCCGGACGGCCGCATTGCCACGGTGACGCTGGACTACGGCGAGACGACCCTCTCCGAGTCCATTGACGACTTGACCTTCGCGCCGTATCAGCCTGTCGCCACCCCGACCCCCACGGCGACGGCTACGGCTACGCCGACGTCCACGCTGATGCCGAGGGTGACGAACACGCCGACGGCGACGCCGACGCCGAGGGTGACGAACACGCCGACGTCCACGCTGATGCCGAGGGTGACGAACACGCCGACGCCGACGCCGAAGATGACGAACACGCCCACGTCCACGCCGACGCATACCTCCACGCCGAAGCCGACATCCACGCCCATGATCACGCCGACCCGCACGCCCACCTTGACGCCCACGCGCACCCCGACGCGCACCCCGACCAGGACGCCCACGCGCACCCCGACCCGCACGCCGACCCCCAGCATCAACCTGATCGCCGACAGGATCGAGGTGACGCAGGCGATCCAGGACCTGAACAACAGCGTGCGGCTGGTGCGCGACAAGCGCACGTTCGTGCGCTTCCACGTCCATTCGAACGGCGGCACGCACACCACCTACGCGCAGTTGCGCGTACAGCGCGGGAGCAACGTCACCTATCTCGGCCCGATCAACGGGACGCCGATCGGCTACATCGGCGTGCGCTCTTCGCCCGACCGGGGGAACCTCAACCACGCGTTCCTGTTCGAGCTGCCCGCCGGCTATCGGGAGGGCACGGTGACGATCACGGCCTACCTGAATCCCGATACGGCNTGGCGCAATCGCAACCCNGTCGAACAGACCTACGCCGACAACGACATCTCGACCACCGTCTCCTTCGAGGCGGTGCCGGCGGTGAACCTGGTGATCTACCGCTTCGGCTATCGCCTGTCGGGGACTGACTACTGGGCGCCGGCCTCGCACGCGAGCCAACTGGCCGATTGGCTGCGCCGGGCCTATCCGCTGCGCACCCTGAACACCTGGACGCGCACCGAGTGGTGGGGCAACGCCTCGCGCAACGCCGAAGGCAACCTGACCAACCCGACGTGCGGCCAGATCAACGNTTTCCTGTTCAGCNAAGCGGGTGTGGGATTGGNTCNNCTTCTGGAACGGCATTCCCTTCGGCGCGCACTACTACGGCATGGTGAGCGACGGCGGCGGCTTCATGCGCGGCTGCGCGCCCGTGCCCGGCTGGACGGCCGCCGGCCCGACCGGCACCGGCTCCTGGGGCTGGGACTTCGACGGCTCCTACGGCGACTGGTACGGCGGCCACGAGCTGGCGCACTCCTACGGCCGCGGGCACGCCAACTTCTGCGGCGCGGTGGGCGGCGGGTTTTACCCCTATCCCAACGGCCGCATCAGCCCCGCGCTCACGGGCAACACGGCCATCTACGGCTTCGACATCGGCAATCGCGCCATCTACGGGCCGAACTGGAGCGACGTGATGACGTACTGCGCCAATCAGTGGGTCAGCGACTTCACCTATGAGGCGTTGATGTCGCGCTTCCAGACCGGCCCGACGACTGCCGCCGCGGCGCTGGATCTGCGAGCGGTGAATCAGACCGACCGCCTGCTGGTGGTCGGCAACATCTACACCCCCACGATGACGGTGACCCTCCAGCCGCTCTTCGTGATCCCGAACGCCGGCGAGGTCGAGCCGCGCGTGCCGGGCGAGGAGTACGCGATCGTCCTGCGGGGCGCGGGCGGCGCCGAGCTGGCGCGCTATCCCTTCACGCCGAAAGAGGTGCACGGCGGCCCCGCGCCGGATCAGGAGCGCGACGAGGACTACCTGGCGATCAGCGAGCTGGTGCCCTACGTGGCCGGCACGACCCAGGTGGTGATCGAGGGGCCGGGCGGGGCGCTCAAGACGGTCAGCGCCGGCGCCAATCCGCCGAGCGTGACGGTCGTTTCGCCCAACGGCGGCGAGACGCTGGCCGGCCCCACCATCACGGTCTCCTGGACGGCGAGCGATCCCGACGGCGATCCGCTGAGCTTCAACGTGCAGTACAGCCCGGACAACGGCGCCACGTGGGAGACCGTCGCGCAGAATCTGACCGGCAACAGCGTAGAACTCGACGCGGGGAACATCGTCAGCGGCGCGCAGGGCCTGTTCCGCGTGTGGGTCAGCGACGGCATCCACACCGCCAGCGACACCTCGAACGGGACGTTCGTCGTGCCCAACCGCACGCCGACGGTGGAGATCCTCCAGCCGGCCGGGCCGCTCTCGGTGCCGATCAGTACGACGGTGAACCTGGAGGCGAGCGCCTACGATGTGGATACGGGCGCGCTGGACGGCGCGCAGGTGACGTGGACCTCGAATCTGGACGGCGCGCTGGGGACGGGCGCACAGCTCAGCGTGGCGAGCCTAAGCGTCGGCGTGCACACGATCACCGTGCGCGCGGATGACGGCCAGGGCGGGGTCGCCACCGACACCGTCCAGGTGACGGTGACCGCGGGCCAGCCGTTCACCGGCAACATCACCGACGTGTTCTTGCCGTTGATCCTGCGTTAAGCAGACAGAGCCGTCCACGAATGCGGCGCGAATGCACGAATGGCCTGGCCGCGATTCGTGCATTCGCGGTTGATTCGTGGACGGCAAATCCCCGCGCTTCCATACGACTTGGCAGAACGGTCACCCCCTGGTATAATATGCCCCGTCTCGTAACCTCGCTGATGGCCACGACCGGGCACGGGAACGGTCGTCAGCGTCCTCTTCAGGCGATAGGGTCCCGCGGTCCCTGCGACGATGCAGCTCCGGAGCCATCTCGCGTCGTGCCGTGACAGGGCGTGCCTGCGCGGCCTCACTCAACCGATCAGGAGGAGCATACCATGGTCACGCGTTCTTCTCTCTTCCGTCTGATGGCCTTGCTGGCCGTCATCTTGCTGGCGTTGAGCAGTTGTACGCCTCCGCCCGCACCCGCGCCGGCCGCGCCCGCGGCGGCAACTCAGGCGCCGGCCGCGCCCGCGGCCACCCAGGCGCCCGCGCCGGCCCCCAAGGCCGGCGCCAAGACCCTCACCGTGGCCCAGGATACCGACCCGGGCACGGCCGACGTGCAGTTGACGACCGAGGAGTACTTCCTGCCCCTCAACCTCTACGACCGCCTGGTGGAAGCCGTCACCACCGGGCCGCTCAAATCGGAGCTGCAGCCGGGCCTGGCCGAGAAGTGGGACGTCTCGGCCGATGGCCTGAAGTACACCTTCTACCTGCGCAAAGGCGTGAAGTTCCACAGCGGCGACGTGCTCACCGCCGACGACGTGATCTTCACCTTCGACCGCATGCTCGACCCCGCCACCAAGGCCCTGAACACCGACTTCCTCGACATGATCGCCGGCGCCAAAGAACGCATGGACGGCAAGGCGACCAGCGTCAGCGGCCTGAAGAAGATAGACGACTATACCGTCGAGATCACCCTGGCCGCGCCGTTCGCTCCGTTCCTGGCCAACCTGGCCACCCCGGCCGGCTCGATCTACTCCAAAGCGGCCACCACCAAGGCCGGCAAGGACTTCGGCACGAAGCCGGTCGGCACCGGGCCGTTCAAGCTGGATAGCTGGACCCCCGACAGCGAGCTGGTCCTCTCGGCCTTCGACGATTATTTCCGCGGCCGGCCCAAGTTCGACAAGCTGATCATGAAGATCGTGCCCGAGCCGCAGACCATGGCCCTGATGTTCAAGAAGGGCGATCTGGACGTCTTCGACCTGGANTTCGCCCGNTCGCAGATCCCGGAGTTCAAGAAGGATCCGCAGTGGAAGGATCGCATCGTCAGCGGCCCGCGCGTCGGCACCTACTACATGAGCATCAACCAGGCGATCAAGCCGTTCGACAATCCGAAGGTGCGCGAGGCGATCATGTACGCCATTGATCGCCAGACGCTGATCGACAAGCTCTACTACGGCACCGGCATCCCGGCCAAGGGGATCCTGGCGCCCGGTTTGGCCGGCTACAACCCCGATCTGCCCGGCTTCAAGTACGATCCCGAGAAGGCCAAAGCCTTGCTGAAGGAAGCCGGTTATCCCGATGGCTTCGAGATGACCCTCAACCAGACGACCGATTCGCCCACCACCCTGAAGATGAACGAGGCGGTGCAGGCGATGCTGGCGCAGGTGGGCATCAAGGCCGAGATCAAGCAGATGGACTCGGCGGCCTGGTCGGGCACGCGCAAGGAAGGCAAGCTGGGCAGCTACACCAGCAGCTGGTCGGCCGACTACAACGATCCCGACAACTTCATTTACACCTTCTTCGCGCCGCGTAACTCCGTCGCGCGGTCCTGGAACTACCAGAACAAGGCGGTGCAGGATCAGCTCGAGAAGGCCCGCACGATGACCGATATGGCCGCGCGCTACAAGCTGTATCAGGAGATCGAGTACACGATCGTGTACAAGGACTTCGCGTTCGTGCCCCTGTTCCACCTGGAGCACCTGTTCGTCGTGCATCCGAAGGTGAAGAACTTCAAGCCCTCGTGGAACGGCTGGAGCAACATGCCGTACTACGGGATCGAGATCGCGGACTGACGCCTCTCCGTGTCGCCGCGACGGGTGAAAGCGCCCACGCGCCGTCCACGTGCCAGGCACCCTTCCAGGTGCCTGGCGCGTGGACGACGATTCTTCAGGCCAGTACGATGCTCAAATACGTCTTCAACCGCATCCTGCAATTCATCCCGGTCATCATCGGCACGACCTTCCTCACCTTCGTGTTGCTCCAGGTTGTGCCGGGCGATCCGATTGCGCTGATGATGAAGGAGCACATCTCGCCCGACGTGGTCGAGCGCGTGCGCCAGGAGATGCACCTCGACGATCCGTGGCTTCAGCGCTACGTGCGTTACATGTGGGATGTCGCGCACGGCGACTTCGGCGAATCGTACAAGACGCGACGCCAGGTGGCCGACATGCTGGCGACCGCGTTCCCGGCCACGCTGGCGCTCACCGCGGCGTCGTTGCTGGTGGCGTGGGGAGTGGGCATCCCGGCCGGCATCATCGCCGCCACCCGGCCCTACACGCCGGCCGATCACACGCTCACCACTTTCGCGCTGCTCGGCGTCTCGATCCCGATCTTCTGGCTCGGCCTGATCTTCCAGCTCGTGTTCGGCTACAAGCTCAACCTGCTCCCCATCTCCGGCTTCAAAGGGGTCGAGTATCTGGTGATGCCGGCGATCTGCCTGGGCCTCGGCTCGGCGGCCGTGATCGCCCGCTTGACGCGTTCGAGCCTGCTGGAGGTGCTGAACGCCGACTACATCCGCACCGCGCGCGCCAAAGGGCTGCGCGATCGCATCGTCCTGTTGCGCCACGCGCTCAAGAACTCGCTCNTGCCGGTGGTGACGGTGATGGCGATCCAGGTGGCCGACCTGCTCTCGGGCGCGGTGATCACCGAGAGCGTGTTCGGCATCCCGGGCATCGGCCGGGTCTCGGTGGGCGCGATCCAGCGCCGCGATTTCCCGCTGCTGATGGGCTCGGTGATCTTGACCGTGGTGCTCGTGGTGGTCGGCAACCTGATCGCCGACCTCAGCTACGCTTATCTTGATCCGCGCATTCGCTATGAGTAATCCTCCCGCATCCCTGCCCGCGGGCACGATCCTGGAAGTTCCCGTCCGGCAGATCACCTTCGGCCAGGACGTGTGGCGCCGCTTTCGGCGCAACCGGCTGGCGGTGTTCGGCGCCGGGCTGGTGGGTTTGCTCGTGGTGGTGGCCCTGTTTGCGCCGTTGATCGCGCCCTATAGTCCCACCCTGGTGCAGTTGAACGCCCAGTTCGAGCCGCCCTCGGCCGCGCATCCCTTCGGCACCGACTTCTACGGCCGCGACATCCTCAGCCGGGTGATCTACGGCGCGCGCATCTCGCTGGTCATCGGCCTGGTGCCGACGCTGATGGCGATGCTCTTCGGCACGGCCATCGGCGTGTTGAGCGGCTTTCAGGGCGGCTGGGTGGACACGTTGCTGATGCGCCTGGGCGATGTGGTGATGGCGTTCCCGTCGCTGATCCTGGCGATGGTGGTCACCTACACGCTGGGCGCGTCTCTTTTCACCCTGTTCATCGCGCTGAGCGTGGTGGGCTGGGCCGGCGCGGCGCGCGTGGTGCGCTCGCAGACCCTCTCCCTCAAGCAGCGCGACTTCGTGACCGCGTCGCGGGCGGTGGGGGTGGGCCGGGCCGGCATCATGTTCCGCCACATCCTGCCCAATTGCCTGGCGCCGATCCTGATCCTCCTCACCCTGGGCATCCCCGGCGCGATCATGGCCGAGGCCGGGCTCAGCTTCCTGGGGGTCGGCGCGCAGCCGCCCACGCCGAGCTGGGGGCTGATGGTCAACGAGGGACAGGAGTATCTTTTCTCTGCGCCCTGGGCCTCGATCTTCCCCGGCCTGGCGATCCTGGTCACGGTGTTGGCGTTCAACTTCGTGGGGGACGGCCTGCGCGACGCTTTGGATCCGTTCTTGAAGGGGCGGATGTAAAGATGAACTCCAAAGCCGGGAGGAGATCTTCGACCGGGCCGCGGCGATTCGC
>JGI24188J35168_1000659_pt1 | contig 20498 bp, 21 predicted proteins | sample YNPBryantNP2012_FD_35168 | JGI IMG/M metagenome (IMG submission 35168) | reverse complement strand
CTGAAATTAAAATAGCTTGTTGGTGGTTATATAGTTTTTTAGTCCCTCTTATATCATCATCAAGCTCACTTAATTTTTTTTCAACCCCTCTTAATTTATTCTCCAACTCTTCTTTGGTAATAAAGTTTTTAGTTAGTTTTGGAAAAAGTAAGTTAAACAGTACAATAGTTAATAAAGATAATAAGGTTAAGATAGAAATAAGAAAATTAATACCGTAATCTAAACGAACAATGTTATCTAAACTTAACATAGGGCTATTTCTTTTTAAATCTTATAAAATTATTTTGCAAAGCTGTAATTTCTGCGCCAATACCCATCGAACCAGCTAAAAACCAAAGTATTTGCTCGTATTCTGGATATTTTTGAGAAACAATTAGTAATAAAAAGGCAAAACAATAAATTAAAATTTTCTGTATAATTTGGCTTTTAGCTAGACCAACCAAAAACTTATCCCAATCCCACTTTTCTCTTGGCTCTTGTGCTTGTGGGGTTGCTTTTTTCTCGGCTAATGTTTGGTTAAGCTCTTGCAACTCTTGCTCTAAATTCTGCTTTATTTTTAACAATCTTTGAATTTCTTCCGCAAAAGGATCTAAAGCCTCTTGATATTGTCCATTATACCACCTCCCTCTTATAGAACCAAAATTATTTCCGTCGTCTGCCCAAAAACCTACCAATCTATTATTCCACTTTTTAGTAAAATCGTTGATTATGGAATTAATAAAATCGTTAGCAGACACAGGTAAAGGAAAATGTTTGTCAGGATAATAGCCCCAGTCAGCGAAAAATTGCTGGTCTGGTGGGAACTCTTTAGNTAAAACTAGNTTTCGATTTCTGTCAAGATAATTAAGCACACATTCAAACTCGTTTTTATCAGTTACTAAAGTTATATGATAGTGGTGCCAAGTGCAAATACCGACTTTTTCGCCTTGCTTTACCTTACCAATTTTTAAAGGTTTAGAATGCGCCACAATCAACCAAAAACCATTTTCAAAATGAAAAGTAAAATAAGCTTGTCGACCTAAATCAGCGCTATTATTCCACACTTTAACTTCTCCGTCTAAAGGTGCTAAAAAATAACCGGTATAAGCAAAATCAATAGCACAATTAAAGTGATATCTACCATTCCACTCTTGGGCGTGGGGTGATTGACTAATGACTAACGGGTCTTGTTCAAAAAAGTGTGGTAGTTTACTCATAGTTTGGTTAGATTACTGGGTAATAATACTCTTGTGAGTTATGATGCAAACCTAAACCATCTAATTCACTAACTTTGAACCACTCTTTTACAGTTAAAGTTTTAAGTAAAAATTTTTTAGTAGTACTATTGGTTTTTAAAGTTGGTAAAACAAAACTTGGAACAAATAATTTATATTTATCAGTCAAATTTTTACTTCCTTGAAAAACTAAGGCTCTAAAAAACCCACGTAAATGTGACAAAACTGAAAGTTTGTATATATTCCTATTAAATGTCCAATTTATGGATCTAGTGCTTAGTAAATTACTAACTATTTGCTCTTTTAACCGCCTTAAATCATTAAAAAAGAAAGCGTTGATATTGGAGTTGTAACCATAGATAGACCTTGCTTTTTCTTTTTTAATTATTTCTGGTGGAATTACCTGCCAGCCAAAATCTTGTCTATAGTCGTCGTAGGTTTTGGTAATATAATCTAGTAATTCTTCTATTTTTAGATATAAATCATTAAGCCAACTATTTTGGATTGTGGATAAATAGTCGGTTAATATTTGGATTTTTAAATTTTCTTCAGTAGTTTCTGATAAAATACTTTCAATTTTTTTCAAAACTAAAATTTCTTTTTCAGTTAAGAAAGGCTCAAAAAAATCTACAAAGTCGGATTGTAGCAAGGTTTCGATTTGGTCAATTAAAACTACAAATTTTTTCTCTTGCTCATCTTGGCCGTCATAAGTATCATTAGATCGGACAAAAGCAGCTGCTAGTAAAATTAAATCAGCTGCTTCTTTGGGCTGAAACACTCTTTTTAACCAGTCGTAATCAAAAATACTAAACAAAGTAAAAGTATACCTGTTGTTTCTATAAAAGGTTTTAGAGAATAAATTTTTGAAATCACTGTTTAACAATTCTGAATTAATCACTGCGCACTGAGCCAACTGCTCCAGCTCTTTTTCATTTTTAGCTAAAAAACTTAAATTAATATGTAATCTAATTAAATCTTCTTTATTGATTTTGATCGGTGTTAGGGGAATTTTTGGCATATTGAGAAAAATACCTTAGAAATTTTTTTTCTAATTGTCTAATTTCGTCACTGTGAGTTACTAAAGTAAAGTAGTCAGCTGTTTGATTGTCGGTGCTAGGTACTAAACTAGTTTCATTTATATTTTCTGCAAAATCAATGTTTATACCCTGCTCTTGTAAAAATTTCAATTTGTCTGGAGTTGGTAAAGCCACAATACCCTTATCAGCCAAAGCTTCATTAGCTAGTTTTAAGTTTTCAAAAAACCAGTTAATATTTTTAGAATTAATTTCTTTAATTTTAATTTCTTCTTGTGAAAATTGTCTGGGAATACGGAAAATAAACCTAGTAGGGTCGTAATTTTTAATTAAATTAGGCAATAACCACTTTTCAACTAATTTTTGTACATCGGTTATAAAAGACTGGACTGATTGATACAGTAAATCAACCGCCTGGTCAATGTTGTTGTATTTAGACTTAGAAGTATCTAAAATAGCCTTATCAATTCCCATTGCGTGATGGATCATTTCATTAATTTTATTCAAAATTTCCACACTGCGCATTTGCGAATTATTAGCTAAACTGATGTCTTGAAAAGTCATCGGGAAAGGTATAAATAAAATTCTACCTGCATTCTTAATACCATTAGCTTCTTTTAAGCGCTGTTGCAATAATCTAGTCGCCTGTTCTATATCTGCCTGCGATGCCCCTAGATTTTTTAATTCAGAGGCATTCAAAGAGGCTACTTTAGTAATATGCAAACCATTAGCAAAAGCCTGGTCATTAGCCGCCATAATTAAATACTCCAATCTTAGCCATCTTGCCGCAACCACTACTCCATTGCTGCCAAAGCTTAAAGTCCCGGTTGGATTAGAAAATTGGTAATGATACACTTTTTCATATTTAAACTTATATACCGGTCTAGCTTCACTATCAAGTATTTCCACTATCTCTATTTGTGGTATCTTACTAGTTTGATTTAGCCAAAAAACTACTCTAGGTACACCATCTAAAGTATATGGGTCAAAATATGGTTGACCGTTTACAAAATAGCCTATACCCCCACCTAAACCTAGCCCATAAGCAGCAACCAACATATTTTGTATAATCCGGTCTATTCTCTTTTCTTCTAATATCTTTTTAATTTGCCTTGATTTATCAGTAATTTTAAAGTTGCCGTTATCGTCTACCTCGTATACCTCGTAACCAGACATTTTAATCATCGCCTCGATTTTTTGAAAAATGCCGTACCAAGTAGGCGAATTCATTACCACTTGAGCTAATTCTTTTAGATCAAACCGTCTATCCATTAAACCGTTCCGACTATCAAAACTAGTATAACTAGTATAGTTTAGCCAGCTTAAAGTGGAACCTAAATTTTCTGATTGTGTAAATAATTCACTATATGAGCGATTTGAGCGATCCATAAATAAAAATTAAAAAGTTAAATTTTGTTTTGAGCAAAAGCATCCCACAAGGGTTGTAATTTAAAAGTCGCTGTTTGATTTTGCGGGTGTAATTTGGTAAAAACCGCATACCTAACACTATCTAAAAAGTGGTCATTACCATCACTAATTTCATTAGTAGGCTCGCCATTTTTGTCAACTAACCATTGGTAGTTTTCTAGTTCAAAAGCCACTAGCTTGCGTTTCTCAAGCATACCGTTAGGTTTAGTCACTTCTATTTCCTGGTCTACATAATAAATATCAAAATTAAGTAAAAACAAAACTGATGGGGTTTTACTATTTTGTCCTTTGATTGCTCTTTTAACATTGATTTTTTCCATTTCTAATTCAGCTATAGCTTCTGGTTTGTGGTCACTGTAAAATTCTGCTGTTAGCCAGTTATCGATTTCACTTTTAATTAAAGCCGCCAGTGTAGAAGTTAATAAACCTCGTGAAAAAATAATTGGTCGAACGTATAATTTTGGTTTGCTAAAAACATCTTTTTTAGGAACATATTTAACACCGCAAACTGAAGTATAGTCTTCAGAAAAACCAAAGTCAATACCATAAAATTCTGGTTCAGTTATTTTCTCATACTCTTGCAAACTTATTTCCTGCCAATTTTTGAAAACTAGTCCTTTCCTTCCGGTGCCAACTAAACCTAAAGTTTCGGTATAGTATTTATACGGATCAATAATCTTCCACTTCTCGTGGTTGTCAAACAGGTGTATTTTATACCCTTCTAAACCTAAATCTTGCTGTAGTTTTTGGATATAGGCTGTATTGTCGTAAATTGTCGAAAAAGAATAAAAAATCGGTAAATCTTCCCACTTTAAATTACTACCTGGAATGACACCAGTTTTTGGCACTAACTTTTTATAAATACCGGCTATTTCTGGATTATCTACATCTTGCAAATCATAAAACCTATCAATCAACCAGTGATTTTTTGAGGGGGTGTTAAAAGTGCAAATAATTTTGCCTTTACGCTCAAATTTAGCTGGTCTATAACCCATAATTTCCCCAGTTTGCGGGTTCAAAACTGGTTCCCATCCAGTCACCTGGATCATTCGATTAATGGTTTTATACAACTGGTCAAACATATCTGGTGTCGGCACTTCTGCCAACTCTTCTATAATTACGTGGGTTACACCTTCATAACCTTTAAGCTTTTCCGTATTTTGGTAATCAAAACTGAATGAATCAATTCTGATTAGATGACCATTAATTTTTACTATCCCCCTAGACAAGTCTCTACTTTCAAAGTCTTCTATTTTCACCCCTAAGTTGGTTAGAATTTTCCCTACAGTATTCAAAAAAACAGTTTTTTTGGCACTATCTTTGGTATTTCTTAAAAGTAAGATATTAGCGTAATAAGGACCGTGTAAATTGCGAAAAATCATTTCTAAAAAAGTGTAAATAATAGTGGATTTACCACTTTCTCGACCACCGCAGAATAGATATAAGGTGTATTTATCATCTAATAGTGCTTTAATCGCCTCCTCTTGATAAGGTGCTATTTTATAAGTCAAACAATTTTCATTTTTCTGTTCAGTTAAATCAGTCTTAATTACTATTTGCTCTGGCTCATCAAAAATTTTATAATTCTCTGGCATATGTTTATACATTAGGAAAACTAGACAAAAAGCCAAAATAATTTAATTTAGCATCTAAACCTAACATATACACACTGGAGCCATAATAACCTGCCCTAAACAACTGATCTACCAACTGTTTATTAGGTGTGGATAAGCTGTTATAATCATCATAAGCAAAACCAAAAGTAAATACTAAATAAACACCTTCAGAAGCAATTAAGTCAAATTGTGATTTAGTTAATTTATTTGGATTGTTAGTAAAATCTGGTGACTGTTGTATCGTGCCTCGCCATTCAATAGTGTCTGATAATCGAAAACTTTTAACACTAGTGGGTATAATCGTCCAATCTATTTCTGGACTAGTAGCTGGGAAACTTAAAGTAAAAGTTTCGCAAAAAGTATAATTATTGGCAAAATCTATTGGCAGACGTCCGTTTTGAGCCTTTACCAAACTAAAAGAAACAGTAAAGCGAATGGTAAAATTACCTGAACCTGGTGGTGGTGTATACCCCATAGCTCCGCTTGGTATTTCGTATAAATTCAAAGTTAAAATAACTTCCTTTACCTCTTGCATTTGCAAATCAATTTTTGGATTTGGCAGTAAAACTACTTTCATCGGTGCAGCGTAAGCCCAAAAACCATTATAATTTACAGTTAACGGTAAAACCGTAGTTGCTGACGGCTGCCACAAACTAAAATTAAAAGTAGTTACATTAGGGACACTAACATAATTTTTTTTGTCTATTTTTTCTTTAACAGTAGCCAAAAATCTATCTTCTGGACTGCGTACGTCTTGGTTGGGTGTGTCCAAAGAAACTAAAATTGCCATACTAAGTGAATATATTGTTTAAATCGTAAACATCAGTTACTTTTAATAACCTTTTTTCGTGTATTTCGTCAATAATTCTTTTATTTCCTAATTTATCTTCAGCTTTAATGATTAAATCTACATTTAAGATATTGCCTGGTAAAATTAATTTTTTAGTAAGGGCACTACTTTCAAGGTTGAGAATTTTGTTTGTTTTGATTGCTGAACAGTAACTTTTAGCATAACTATACATTTTTTTAACGTTTGCTCTTTTATCAACATCTTCATTATTTTCATTAATTCCCGTATTAGTGTTAACTACAATTACTTTCTCACGGACTGGTGATTGGTTAGCAAAAACATTGACTACATAAAAGTATTTTTTCCCATTAACAATTTTATATTCAATAGGGAAGATAACCTCTTGCTGGTTAAAATAGTCTTGGTCTAAAAAGATTGGGTCTAAGTCAATTCTGGCATTAGGTGCTAACCCATTGCCACTATCGCCAAAAACAAAAATACGGTTAGGCACTTCGCCTGGTAATTCAATTTTAAAATTAGCCACATAAACAACATCTAGGTCTGTTGGCACGTCAAAATATCTATAATTTGTCAAATATACGGGTTTACATTCTTTTCTTTCATTAGGGTTACTAAAATAAAAATCTTCTAAATACAAATCAAACCTACCAATCAATAATTCTGGTTTCCAAATTCCCGGTGCAATTGGCACCAGTTTGTTTTCTCTAACTAAGTATTTTTCTTTGTATTTTACAATTTCTTTTAATATCTCGTAGTCTGTAAACACACCACCAGTAATCACTACTTTAGTCGTAGGGTCGCCGAGAATAGTATAAATAAAGCGGTTAGATAGTTGGTTAACTATATCAATAGTTGTCGAACCTTGCGAATTAGTAATTAAATCAGGAATGCTAAAAGTTTCAGTTAATAAATACAAAGTGGATACTAAATCCAACTCCAAAGTTCCATCAACTAAAATTCTTTTATCTTTAATTAAAAAACCTAAATTATTGTTTTCTGTTTGCAACCTAAAACCATAAATATTAGGGTTTTTAATTAAAAAATCATAAAATTTGAATTCTGGGGTTACTTTCATTCTTGCCTGATAAATTCCCTCACTACTATCACTTAAGACTTCCATTGCGTCAATGACAAAAGACACAATTTTATCATCCCAGTTGATAACTGACAAATCAGTAAAAACTCCATTTGTATAGCAATCAAGTAAAAATAAACTAGGCATTAACCTAAATAATTTATATTCACATGACGAGTTCCATAAGTACCGGTTCCACCCTCTGTTTTGATTAAGATATATAATTCTCTACCAACAGTCAAATAAACAGAGGTAGTTAGCATTATTCTTGAGCCTCCAGAAGCANNAGTCTCAAAATTGGTTGTTAGCACGGGATTGCCCATATAAATAGCGCCATAATAATTTNCACCACTGGCTACATAAATTGCACAGGTTATAGAATAAAAACCACTGTAAATGGCAGTAAATTTGTTTGTAGTATAATTCCACAAGCCTAAAGGATTAAAATTATTACTATTATTTTCCATTATTAAATTTGTCATTGTTGTTCCAATACTTTGGGGGTTATCGCTAAACAAATCAACTGAGCAATATTGAATAGGTAAATTAATTTGATTAACCCGCCAAATTGTCCCTTGCGGCTCCAGTTCTATCTCATCACCTGGTACTACTAAAGGTGAAGTTGTGTTTGTTGGGTTAGTTGTTGGTCGAAATCTATCTTCAATAGTATTTCCACTTGCGCACTGAACAGTTACTGTTTGTGTATTGTAACTGACTTTCCTAATTCTGATACGCTTGTGGATAAATTGATTTTCTGCTAAAGGTAAAGTTATAGTAACTGGTGTAGTATTATTAACATAAATCATTACATCTTGATTACTTTGAACAGTATAATTACTAGTTACCACAACCTCTTGATAGTTTACTACCTCATACATTCTATTAATCAATGGTTGTATAGGTCGATTAGTCACAGTTGCATCTACTGGTTCGCCGTTACTAATTAATGCGCCGGGTGTAAAAGGTGCTAAACTAGCCATAGCTTGTTTTAGATTAAATTATAACACATAAGCTGGTAGAACATTAATCTCGACTATAGTGTTAAAAGAATTAGTTTTTTTCAATCTTACTTTTTCAGCATTTTTGGCAAAAATTGTATTTTGTTTGCCGAGTGCCGAAAAATACAAAAAATTAGGTTTAGTTTGTTTTATTCTATAATTCGCCAAAGGTATTTCTGTTGCCGTAGGAGAAGTAAAATCATACAATTTTTGAGTATAAGACAAAAACATTAAAGTGTGTGGTGAGTTTGTAGTTGCCTTCCATTCTATAATTAAATTTGACTGGTTGTCAACATTTTCAATTAAAATACTTTGATTTTCATTAAATACTGGATTTGACGTGTTACTGGTGCGAAGTAATATACAATAAATTCTGTTTTCTGCTGTTGTCTTTTTTAATAAAGGTGAAAGAGTAACAAAAACATCATTATTAGTGGTTAAAGTCGATGATTGTGCTAAAAATGGTAAATCATCACCAGCATCTACTACTGGTTTGAAAAAAGGTTCTGGCCAAACTAAAACTGGACCTTGCTCTCGCTCTAAAAATAATTGTTTTCTTTGTTTATTTGACAACGTAGAATAATCACTAGTAACTAAAGAAACATTAGATGTTGTCTGTCCATAATTATTGCCTGATGCACCGTAAACCAATCCAGGTTTATTATAGTATAAATTTCCACCACTTATATTAAGACTATAATTAAAATAATCGTAATATCGCAGCCAGTATTCACAACCGCTACATTTAAAAACAAATGGCAATAATAATTGCAATTTTACTTTTAGCCACTCAAAATCGCTGCCTAAATCATTGTTTGGCTGCTGCTCTTGACTAACAATTTCTACCGCATCGGCAAAAGGACTATAATAAAACTCTATATCATCTTCATTAGCATTATAAGTATAAAAGAAAATCGGTTTTGGTTCGCTAAAAAAGACTTTTTTCACTTGATGTAAATCAAAATAATTAGTTTTTGGCCAAACAAAACTAATTTCTAAAGTTGGTGCACCTAAACGGTTTCTTTGACCTAAGTTTAATCTAACTTTGCCATCGAAAAAATTGTTTTCCACTTCAGCTAATTTTACAGTATGGCTTACTCGACAAGTCAAATTGCTTTTTGGAAAGACAATAAAATCACTTAAACCATCACCTAGTTGGTATAAATAAAACTTCGAGGGAAAAGTTGTGTCAATAAACATAGCCTTACTGCAAATACAAAGGTAAAAATTGTTTAGTTGGAGTAGTGTAAATAATAGTTTTATTGATATATTGTCGGTTGTCAATGTTTTGCTCGCTAGGTGTTTGAACGATTACTTTTTCTCCCTTAGTAGCCCAAAAAGCAACTAGATTTTTATCTATACCAGACACACCATCGACTATAAATGACCCGCCACTGGCAAAACCAGGTAATTTAAACTTAGGTAAGCTAATTTTTGGTAAAACAGTATTAGGTAGATTGGCTACTTCATTCAAAATTTCTTTAATTTTGGTTTTTATACTTTCAATTGTGCTAATAACCGCTGAATACAAACTATTAGTTAAACTAGTCCCAATACTATACCCTAAATCAAACCAAAACTTACCAGTAGCAAAATTTATAAACCTAATTCTCAAATCTTCTAAAAGAAAACTAAAAGCAGTGTAAAAATTTTGTCTTAAGGCGGCTAAATTAAGACCAAAAGCAGACAATAACCAACCCAGCGTGGCCTGAATTGCATTTTTAGTTGTCTCTAAATAAAATGACCATATTTGCGGTATTGTTGCAGCAGTATTAATAATAAAATTTATTATTTCTCCAAAAACTTGTTTGATTTTTCCACCAAAAGCCAAAAAATCACCAGCAGCCAAACTAGCAAAAGCAGCTTTCAATCCATTAATAATTGAGCTTAATTGCTTTACTCGCTCGCTAATCGAAGTACTTAGTTGGCCAAAATTTTGGTTAAAACTTTGAGCAACAGAATTAGCATACTTAATACTAGTCGTAAAATGGTTAAAAACTAAAGCTAATTTAATAAATATTACTAAAGCTTTAGCTAAAAAAGCAAATACACTAACTAAACTTTTCAAAATTATTATTAAATCCTTACTAGTAAGGCCTAAATCTTTGAATGGTTGGGTTAATTCTTTAGCTGCCCAATAAAAAAAGTCTTTAATCTCGTCTGCGTGGTTACGGACAAAATTTAATAATTTAAGTAGTGATTTTGACAATAAATCAAATAAAGAACCTTCTCTAACCCGACCACTAATCGTATCAATACCAATTAGCTCTTGTCCTAGCAATTCAAAAGTTTCTCTCAAGTTCTCTAATCTACCACCTAATGTATTAGTCTGTTCAGCCATTAAGTCAAAAAACTTGCTCTTGTATAAATCCTCAAATACTTTTTTAAATTCCTCAAAAGTAACCACTATCTTTCCAGTATCCATTCCTCTAACTAGTTCGGCTACTGTAATCCCCCTATTTTTAGCTAATAATTCTCTTAAAGCCACACCCTGTTCAGCAAACTGGTTCAGCTCTTCAGCATAAACTTTACCTAAAGTTTTAACTTGTCCATAAGCCTTTGCTAAAAGTTTTAAATCACCCCCAGTCCCAGCAGCTACATCACCTAACATTTTGGTCAAATCAACCACCTCTTCTACGCTTATTCCGTAACCTAAAAGCCTTTTGGTAATTTCTCTTAATTCAGAAATATTAAATGGACTTTTAACCGATAACTGATTAATTTGTCTAAATAAATTTTTAGCTTTCTCGGGGTCACCTAGTAAAACTTTAAAAGCAATTCCTTGTTTTTCTGTCTCTATTCCTTTTACAAACGCATTTTGCAAAAAATCTTTAGCTACCCCTACTGCTTTTTCTAAAATTCCTAAAACAGCCGTAGAAGTTAAAATCGAAGTTATACCAGCTAAAACTGCATTACCAAAAGTCAAACCTATCGTTGATCCAGTAGCTCCAGCTTTGGTAGTAGTGCTAGCAAATGAACTTTGCAGAATATTATTTAACTTGCCTTCTAAGTCACTACTGCTCAAACCAGCAAAAATTTGTCTTGCCTCTTGTCTTAAACTAGTCTCTAAACTTTTTAATCTTTTGACTGCATTCCTTGTATCAATAGTTAGATCTAAATATAAAGAAAAAGTGCCAACATTTTTAGCCATAGTCTTTCAAAAAACTAAAAAGAAGTTTTAGTCAAAAGCCAAAAACGGATAGTCGTGTTTAATTTGTATCTGTTCTTTACCATTAACATAGGTTTTAACCTCGTATTCGAAACCTTTATCATTTAAATGGCAAGCCAAAAGTAATTCTAATTCTAGTGGAGTTTTAGTTTTTAGATATTCGTAAGAATGGACTTTGTCTAACCGCCTAAAAGTGTCTGTAAAGTAGCCTAATCGAAAATAATTTTTCGCCGCTTTATTTTGTTTTTGTATTTCTTTTAGTTTTGGATGAATGTAAAAAAAGGTTTTTTGGCATTTAACAGTTCATCATTTTCGATGATAGCTGTTAGTAAGTCTAAAAATTCCTTATTAGTTAAAGATAATGGATGTATTCCTTTGGTTATTTTGTCTGCCTCTTCAAAAGAATAACCTTTGAGTAGTAAAAAGTTTAATTCAATATCTCGGCGAATTTTAAGCATTTTTTGTCTTTGTTCGTCATTTAATTCAATAGGTTTATTCAGTGATTTAATAAGTTGCAATAAAAACTTTGAATTCTTTATTAAAAATTCTGGGTTAGAGAAAAGTTCTTTCTGCCAGTAAGCCTTGCGATAATCTACTAAGGCTTGCTCAGCCTCTTGCAAAGCCTTAGTTAGTTGTTCCTGACTTTCTTTATCAGAAGTATGATTAATTTCAGCTTTTAATTTAGCCACTTTCTCTTCTAATTCTAAATACTCTTTTGGTTTGTCAAAAGGTAACTCTTGATTTTCAATCACCCCATTAACCAAAGCATCTAATGTAGGTTGGTCTAATTCGAGTAAACTTTGGATCACCTCTAGCGGCAAACCTTGCAACTCCGTCTCTAATTTAAATTTACTGCTGTTTACTAGCTTAGCATAATCTAAAATCAAATCCATCACCGCCGCACCATATTCACCTCGTAAAATAAAGTCGTTGATTTTTAGTTTCTCTAGTAGGTAGTTATAAAACATAATTATAAATCGTTGGCAATTTCAACATATTTACCATTGTTTGGTAAAATAGTGTATTTAAAATTAATTTGGTCAAAATCTTCATTGAAGGCTTCATTGTCTAAACTAACTTGAGCTTTTGGTGCGGTAATATATTCAAATTTACCATTTTCCATTTTTCTCGGAATTTGCATAAACCCTAAAAATCCTAAATCTAAATTACTAATTGTCCTAGTTGGTTTGTTTTCCTTAACCCAAATATATACTCTAGGTATTTTACCGTTATAAATACTATTAACCGTCAAGGTAGTAGCAGCATAATGATAAGCACCTTCGGGTATTCCACTACTCTGGTGGTACTCTTTCAACACTCCAACACCGTCAATTTCTACTAAAGCAATGTTCAAATTGCTAGGTAAAGTAATTGAACCGTTGGTAATCACTCTTTGTCCAACATTTGCGTCATTAATCAATTCTAAAAAGTAACCAGCTTTTAATTTAATAATATCACCTAAAGCAATGGCTTGAGCTTCTATATCTTTTCTTTTAGCACCAATAGTAATTTCAATTTTTCTGCTAGTACCTGTTCGCTGACTAACCTGTTGATTGCATAATAGATCGGCAAAATCTAGTGTGTTGTCAAAAGCAAATTCACTAACACAAGAGTGTCTGTAAACAATTTTATTGCCAATAATCTGTGAATAATTATTGACTGCATATAACATAGCTACATCCACACTAGTATTAGCCGCATCTAAACTAATTTCTAACTCGGTTATACTACTAAAATTAGGCGTACCAGTAAAACTTACACCGGGTGCACCATTAGTCTTAAAATCAAAAATAAATCTAGTCCAAGTATTAGCCGTACTAGGTGTAGTAAAAGAACATTCAGACTGATTACCAGCAGAAGATCTAATAATTAACTTCCCAGCTACACTAGCAGCAGTAGATTTAGCTACTAAAACAAACCAGTTTTGCAAACTTAAATCCCATTGTACAGTCAATTTAGCACCACCTGCTGCTGTTGCCCTTGCAATTCGCACATAATCTTTTTTAACCCCTACTAAAGGTAAAACTGGATTGCTAACTCCTGGATTGTATAAAGTAGTAAATAAATCACCATTAGGGGGAAAATCGGTACTAATCACTTGCACTGTAGCACCAGCACCTTGTGGAGTAACTGGATTAGCTGAACTGTTATTAGTGTAAATTTTGTAGTCAATCAAACTATCTTTTACCTGGTATCCAGTAAACACAATAGGTAGTTCGCCAAATTGTTTAGTACCTGCAGAAGTAATTGATGGGGTAGTTAAAACTAAAGACATAGGGAAAAAATTATAAAGGTAATTTAAATACATTAAATGTAATATTTGTAACTGTTGATAAATAATTAATTTCTTTATTTTTGTCAATTAAAGATTGTGGGTAATCACTCGGCTTATTTTTTGTCAAATTAGTTGCTATTTTAAAGCCATTATACACAATAAAATACGGTTGCCCAGCGTTATAATTAAAACATAAACCGTCAATAACTTCCTGAAACATTAATAAATGGTCTTGATAACTAACTATATCCAATCTTGTCAATAAACCAATACTTACATTCAAAAGCAAATTATTCCCTTCGTCGTTATATCTAGCAGCTAGGTTTACATTTTGGTCTGTATCTTCTCGAAAAAAAGTCAAAAATCCCTTTACGCTAGGACTTAAGTCACCTAAATTAAATTGTCCAGCATAATTTACTCGAGTGTTTTTCAAATTTAAATTGCTACTAGTTTCGCAAATATCTTTTAATAAAGACAATAATAAAGTTTCAATTTCAATTAAACTAATTCTTAAGGGTTTAGCTAATTGAAAAGTATAGTTGCCAATAGGCATAATAGTTTTTAGTTAAACTTTTTTTGGATATTTTCAATAAACGCATTAACTGTTCTCTTAGCAGAAACACCTAACCATTTTCTAGGTCCGTATTTTCTAGAAGTCCCTAAACCAAAAAACGGAAATTGCGCATAATTTTTAGTATTCATTGTGACAAACCTGTATTTTACATTTAAGGTAGGTAATTTAGGGAATAAAAAAAATCTACGCTGAGTAACGTAAACCGTAGTTTCCCGCATTGTCCTACCAGTCCAAATTGGATTTTTACCGTGTGTTGCCGCAAAAGAATAAAAAGCGTTTTGAGCCTCAAATTCAGCAGTTTTAGTAGTGTTAGCCAACACTTCGCTAAGATGTTTATCAAAAGGCACAAATAAATTAGCACGGCGCACGGTAAACATATCTAATAAAGTTAATAAAACTAATAAAACTAACCAAACTAATCATTATCGGATTGAATATAGACCTCAGCTTTAATGTTGGTTATTATTCTAGCATAAATATAAATAAATTTCACTTTACCAGTCAAATTCCGCCCTTGCATTTGCCAACTAACATCCGCCTCTAATTCGGGAAAGGGGTCGTTATTCTCTAAATACAGACAATAGGTTGCCTTAACATTTTGTTGGTCACCACCATACAGGTCAAATGCCTTATTTAATGGCACTCTTTCAATTCGTCTAAGTTGATTATTCAAAACCACCAAAGAACTTTTTGTATCGAACGGTACCGTTGGATCATAAGTTATAGTTTGATTAGTAATAGTGACTGGGAATTTCATAGAACTACAATTTGGCTATCGTCAAAAAAGTATTTTTTCTTTAAAGCTAAAAATTCATTTGAGTTAAAATAATTTTGCAAAAACACTTGCACTGTATCTTTATACCTAACTTCTGTTGTGATACTTTTTTCCATTATAACTTGATCTTTTTCCTCAGCTAAAGAAAAATTAGCTTGTGCAATTTTTAATATAAGTTGGCAAAGAGACAATTTTACATCTAACGGGTAATAATTAGTCCAACCATAGTTACCCCACACCCGCAAACATTCATTTTTACTCAAGCCAAAGTTTAATTTTAAGTGAGTTACCGGTAAAGAAACATTAGGCACCAAAAAACCATCACGACCAAACCATAAATAGTAATCTTTACCTAAAGTAAGTAAAGTACCATTAGGTGTTGGATTGTCAGCCTCCAAAACTGAAATTTTTTTGACTTGCAAGCCAGTTTTTTGCCAAGCGACAATATAGACAAGATTAGTATCAATACTTTGTTTATTAAAATAGTTATAGCAATCAGCTTCAGTAACAGAAATATAACTGGGAGTAAAAATATTCTTTACCTGTAAATCAAATTCTGTAGTAACTAAAGTAATTAAAGTTTCAATATAAGCGGTGGTATATTTAGTAGTATCTAAATTAGGGAAAAAGTCAAAAAACTGACTTGCGGGGAAAAAAGGCATAGTAGCAAAACTAAAATTTAGGCTTTAGTTTTGGTTCTGGTATTAGTTTTTTCTTCTTTTTTAGCCCACCCAACTAGAACGGCAAATTCTAAAACTGGTACTGGCTCGGGTAATTCTATAACTAAACCAGGTTTAGCTACTAACTGCCTATCATCCCCATCTAAAGAATAAACAAATTCGCAAAGACAAGTGTAAATAACCATATATCAATTTAATTAAGTTGTATAGTAGTTTTTACAAAACTGTCGTTAAAGGCTGGTTTGCCACCTTCAATTCCCATTACTCTAACAGTTTGCAACCCAGTCTTTATATTCGCAAAAGCATCAGTCTCAACTCTAGGCTTTGCACTTTCAACCAAACAATAGTGACCTTCAAAACCAACTAATAATTGAGTGTATTCATTACCAAGATTAGTAGTTATAGGTATTACTGGATCAACTAAAACTGGTACCCCTAAAATAGTGCCAGCAACAGCTTTACCATTTAACTCAACATTAAAGTTATAAGCCTCTTGCAAAAGTTTTCTGGTAGCTAAATAAGTGGCACCAGCTAAATTAGTTACTAAAAAGTAACCTTTAGTACCAGATTTAACTTTTTTAGCTAATTCTGTAAATACTTTGGTTAAAGTATCTTCAATAGTAGTAGCAGCTGTAACGTTAGTAGCGTTAGTAAACATTCCCAATGATTGGGGGGCAGTACCACTACCAAAATAAATATCGTTTAATAAACCAGCTGTATAGCTAGCTACCATTTGGTCAATTAATTGAGAAACAATTCCAGGCTTTAATTTAAACAAACCTTCAGCGTCAATATCAAAAGTAAAACCTAACTTATAAGGTTGGATTGTTATGCTAGATAAATAAGTAGAAGTCAAACCTCCAGCTGTACTATCAGTGAAATCATCAAGAGCTTGATTTTTTAGTTTTTTGGTAGCTGCTAAATATCCTTTGTAAACTGGTATTTTTACCTCTTGATAACCCTGACCTGGGACTATACGGATAAAATCAAAAATAGCACTCTCCATTCTGGATTGCAAAATAACAGTGTCAGACAATAAAGTATCGTTAATATTAACATTGTCACCAGCTAATGGGTCGGCTGCTCGAGTTTCAACATCAGAATTTGGTTGGTTCTCGTAAAATCTTTTATAAACCCTCTCCAAAAAACCATTGTCTTTGCGACTACGCAACCAAGACAACTCTTCAGCAAAATCCCTATCTAAATGAAAATAAATCGAAATAGCTTTGGTTAAATCAATCACATTATTATTGTTTTTAGCAATTTCGTCACAAATTAATTTGAAAAAGTGACCTCTTTTATTTTCAATCTCGGCCAGTGATAACTCGTCAAACTGGGCTTTAATATAATTTTTTAAAGTGTCACTTAATTGAATGGTGGCGTAAGACATAAATAAGAAGTTATTTTTTAAAAGAAAAAAAGAAAAATAAAAACTTGTCAAGCTAAGCGGCTAACATAGTTAGCCACACTTAATGAATAATTATTTTTTTTAATCAAGTCAAGATTAACTAATTGGCTAAAAAATGGTTGATTTTCTCGGTTATGATAAACACTATGGATTTTAGCCACACCTTCATTAGTTAAATTGTCTAGTATTGACTTTTTATTGGTCTCCAAATCTTTTACTGGAGAGTATTCTCTACTAGCATCAATAAACAAAACTTGTTTGTCAAGTCGATTTTTTTTCAAAACTAAAACTTGTGGGTTAAGTCGGGTATGGAATAAAACGTTGTCAGGTAAAGAAATAACTGCATCTACCATATTTTGTTCGATTAGTAGCTTTCGCAATTCGAAACAAGCCCCATCTTTATGTAATAAACCTGGATAAACAAAAATAGCCGCAATTCCACCAGATGCTAAGGTTTGCATAGCAAACAAAACTGTAAACGCATCTAATCTTTTACCAAAATCAGCTACATTTAACTGTAAAAACCTTTTTTGGTCAGCAAAAATTAAATCAATTTCGTCTAAATTAGTATAAATTGTCGGTTCAGCCACAATTATATCATAAAGGCCATTCAAAAAAAAGTTATCACTAGTGATAAGGTCGTCAGTAAGAATAGTAAACTCCCATTTAGACAAACCATTAATAATACAATTCATTCTAGCTAATCTAGATATTTGGCTATTACTATCTTGACCGTAAACTATTGACTTAGGGTATTTTTCTTTTACTGCTAGAAGCAAAGTTCCACCACCACAAACTGGGTCACAAATCACTGCGTTTTGTTTGGTTTTATCAACTACCAAACCAGCTATTAGATTGACAATTTTTTTAGGAGTAATGTATTGACCAACCAAATCTTTACTTCTAGGGTGGAAAAATTTTAGTAAAACATTAAAAGATTCACTTAACGACTTTTGGATATCATAACTCCCTATAGGTGCCGGGCTGACCTCTTGGATAAATTCTAAACACGCTTTAATTTTTTTAAACCTTTGCTCTTTGGTAATTAAATCGGCACTTAAGTCTAAGGTAGTTAATAAACCAGAAAAATGTTTTGACCAGCCAGTAGTAATTGTGCTACTTTCAATATTTTCAAAAATTTTTCCCAAATAAACGTCTAAATCTTGGTCTTCACTTTTCGATACTTTACTAAATAATTCGCTTGGTAAAAGAAAATAACCTTTTTTAGTCAAAATCAAATCTTTATACTTCTCTTCAGCCTCTTGGTCACTTAGATTTTGGTAGACAACACCTTTGTCGGTTAAAATTAAGTCTTCGACACTAGCACTTAAAAAGAAATAAAATAAAAAAGTTAATAACCAGTCCCTAAGCTCAATCGGGTTATCAAATAATTCTGATATAGCTAAAAATTTTTGATACAAAAAGGCACGGTAAGAGTAATCCATATTTAGTTATCTAGGTCAAGGTAAATGTTCATTTGTTTGCGGTAGTTATTTAAAGCACTAGCTCTAAGTAAGCTTTGTATATTTTTGGTATTGTCTGTATTGTTTGTATTGTCCAAAAACCAATGTAAAGTTCTTTGCAAACGATGATTAGCTCTTTGTCCCTCTTCAGTATTAGTATTCGGTGTTTGCAATTCTATTTCTGACTCTTGACTTTTAGATGGTATTTCCATTTTAGTTTGGATTAACTCTTCCACAAACCCCTCAATAGAGGGTTTAAGTAATTCCAAAAGCCATTTTTGGTTGTTTTGGTCTTCCCAAAAAGATTTTATTTCATCTACTAAATTAGTAGTAGTAGAACTTGTGGATTGTGCGGTTGTGCCTAAAAGATTATACAAATCTTCTAGCTTAATTGAGCCTTCAGCTAAGGCTTGTTTAATATCTTCTAAAGTAAAATTAGGCATAAACGAACGAATAACTTTTATTCCGGAATAAGGTTGGCCAGGAGTAATATCTAGTAAGGACACTCTTAGTAAATCCCACTCTTCATAGTAAGTAATACCAGTAGGTATATGGGTCAATTGTTTGTCTTTATAAGGCTTAAATTCTACGGATACAGAACGGATAAAACCTTTTACAATAGCTTCATATAAACTACCAGCACTGACTTTTTCTCCTTTGTCATTACGGTAAAACATTTCTGCAGTCTTAGGAACGTGGATTTCCGCAACTAATGCTTCTGGTAAAATTGTCCCATCGGGTAAAGTATAATTTTCCACCACCCGTAAATTAGTTAAATAAGCTCCAGTATTAAACCCATTGTGGTTATAATCCACCGTAACAGTAGACAAATTAGTGCGAACACCTTTTGGATTAATCACTGTATCGTATCTATCTGGACCATTATAAACCAAAACTACTTCTAAAACTTTTTCTTCTGGTGCATCGGGTTGGTTCGCAATTAAATCACTATTGTTTAATTGTCTAAGAAACTGAGTTTCAATTAAAAAACCAACATTTGGCATATTAAGGCTAGTATATTAACATTTGACAGAAATACAAAAAAAGTTTTAAGAAATAAATTTTTTATGTCAAGTGATACATCAAGTCAATATGTCAAGTCAAGAGTTTGANTTTTGGTTNCAAAAACAAATTGAATTAGCTTTTGAAAAAGCTAGTAAAGGAGAATATCATCAAGCAATCTTAATTGAATTAGAAACAATACGCAATATCTTACTAAACTATGCTCAACCTAAAAAAAACTTGGTTGGAAAATTCTTTGACTGGCTCAAAAAGACACTACATTACTATAAATAACTGGCATAGATACTATGAACCAGAGCAATTAGAACTAATTAAACAAGAATACCTGTATACCGACCATGAATACGATACTTTTGGTAAATTTTTGGTTCAGAGATACAATTTTCACCCTAGACAAATTACTAAAGGTGAATTTAAATCTTTGTTTGGTAGTTTTGCAACTTTAGCGGAAAAAAGAAGAGAATTTTTGAAAACCCAGCAAAACAATTCTTTAGCCGCTGGTTTGGTAAATAAACCATTAGAGAAAAACGACCAAAAAGAGGCAGACAACACTTTAGATAAAAAAACTGTAAAACAGCAAATTGAGCTAGTAACTCAAATTAAAGACCACACAATTAAAGCTAAAGAAGCCAAAGAGGCTTTAATGAATACATTGTATCTAGTTAGTAAAAAACTGGAGCTAAAAGTCCAAAAAACAGAATTTAGCGAAATAGATAGTTTTATAGTCCAAAATATNAGAAACTTAAAAGAAATAATTGACCTATTAAACAGTATTGAAAGGCAAGGGGATATAAATAAAGAATTGATCTCAGATACGGTTAAAGATACAGTTAAAGCAATTAAAAATGAAATCAAAAATGTTCAAAGCATAAACTTTCTTACAGTCAGACGGGAGGACTTGGCTCAGTTCAATAACGCAACCACAACAGTTAATAATTAAGTAGATGTGCACTTT
>JGI24188J35168_1000651_pt1 | contig 20574 bp, 19 predicted proteins | sample YNPBryantNP2012_FD_35168 | JGI IMG/M metagenome (IMG submission 35168) | reverse complement strand
GGAAGGGACGGGGAGGGGATTGGCTTGGTAGGGGCAGGCCCCCGTGCCTGCCCTGATATAAGGCTTACGGCCTTTTATTCTTCAGACGATACACATAGGCCAGTATCTCCGCTACGGCATGATACAAGCTCTCAGGAATGGACTGCCCCACCTCCACCAACTTATAAAGGGCCTGGGCCACAGGCTTATTCTCCACAACCGGCACAGAGTGCTTCACCGCCAACTCCTTTATCTTCTTAGCTATCACTCCAGCGCCCTTGGCCACCACCATTGGGGCCGACATCTTACCGCTCTCGTACTGCAAGGCCACGGCCAAATGGGTGGGGTTGGTGATGACCACATCTGCCTTTGGCACGGCCTGCATCATGCGTCTTCTGGCCATCTCCCGCTGAATGGATCTGATGCGGGCCTTGACCTGTGGGTCACCTTCCGTCTGCTTGTACTCCTCCTTGACCTCCTGTTTGGTCATTNTCAGGCTGCGTTGCCANTCCCANCNCTGNAAAAGNTAATCCANTGNAGCAAGAAACANCATNACNAGGCAGGACTTCCAAAAGATGTCAAAGCTGATCTTGCCTGTATAGAGCAGGATCTGCCCAGGTGACTGGTCCAGAAGCGGTGTCATATGGGGCAGTTCTTTTAAGACGATGGAAAATGCCACCCAACCCACTATCACGACCTTTAAGATGGCCTTTACAAGTTCCACCCAGGATTGAAGGGAGAATAGTCTTTTAATCCCTTCCAATGGATTGATCTTTGAAAATTTAGGGATCAAGGCATCAGTGGAAAAAATAAAACCAATCTGCAGATAGTTTGCTAAAAAGGCCACTACAAACAAGATCAAGAGAAATGGCCCAAGAAACCACAGGTACTGCTTGAGCATCAACAAAAACAGGGTTGACATGTTGTCAACGGAGAGTGAAAATCTTAAATTAGAAAAATAAAATTCAAAAAGTCTCTGAAATTGCTGATAAAAAAAGCTCGAACCCCAGAACAGGGTCAAAAGCCCAGCAAGCATCACGGCCACAGAAGGCAGTTCCCTGCTCTTGGCCACCTGTCCCTTTTTACGGGCCTCTTCCAGCCTTCGCGGTGTTGCCTCTTCTGTGCGTTCCTGAAAGGACTCTTCCGCCACCTACTGACCTCCCATGAATCTTAAGGCCACAGGCATCAGATTCAACACATGGCCTATGGACCTACTGAGCACCGGCCAGAAAAACTGCAAGGTCAGGCCTAAAAAAAACAGACCCAGCCCGATATTCAGACCAAAACTCAACATCAGTAGGTTCATCTGGGGCACCATTTTGGCCAAAATGCCCAGGGCGGCCTGGGAAAAAATGAGTATGGCCATGATAGGTGCCATGAGTTTCACTGACAAGACAAACATCTCCTTGGAGACACCTATGACCAATTCAAAAAGGGATTGGGATAACTTCATGGTTCCTATGGGCATGATATCAAAGCTGCCCAATACCGCACTCAANATGAAGTGGTGACCGTTTACAGCCAAAAACAGGGTCAAAGACAGCATATAGACCAATTCCGCCACCACCAGGGACTGGGCCCCTGCATTGGGGTCCAAGACATTGGCCATGGAAAGCCCCATCTGAAACCCCGCCATCTGGGCTGCGGTCTGAAGACCGGCAAAGACCAATCGAAGCATCAAGGCCAGGGTCATGCCAGCAAAGAGCTCTGCCACAGCGTAGAGCAAAAAGCCCATAGCACTTTGGGGCATCATATCCTTGGAGACATGCACAATGGGGACAAACAACATGGAGGTTGCCATGGCCATCACCACCTTGACTTGAGCCGGTATGGCCCTGCCGGAAAAGACCGGCATCAAAAAAAACATTCCGCCAATACGCATCAGAACCAGTACAAACACCTCAAAATACTCTATGATACGGGCCAGCAGGTCTAATTCAGTCATATAATTAAAAAAAACCTTCACCTGATGAACGTGGGTATCTGTTCAATGAGATTACGGGTGAAGTCCAGAAGTCTGTTCATAAGAAAAGGAAAGGTCAAAAGGGATACCAAAAAAATGGCCAGCAGTTTGGGCACAAAAGAGAGGGTCATCTCTTGAATCTGAGTGGCTGCCTGAAAGATACTCACCAATACACCCACCAATAACCCAGCTATCAATGTGGGGAGACTCAAAAGCAATGTCAACTCCACTGCACTCCTTGCAATCCCTATAATCATCTCTTGCGTCATATTCTATTCCCTATACGAAGCTCTTAACTAAAGAACCTATCAGCAGATTCCAACCATCTACCAACACAAAAAGCAAAAGCTTAAATGGAAGCGAGATCAAGACAGGCGGCAGCATCATCATACCCATAGACAAAAGCACGCTGGAGATGACCATGTCTATGATCAAAAATGGCACATACAAAATAAAACCTATCTCAAAGGCTGTCTTCAGTTCACTGATCATAAAGGCAGGCACCAGGACCGTGGTGGGAATGGCATTTTTATCCTTTGGGTCCTCTAATTTGGCAAGCCGCACGAACAAGGCCAGGTCCGCCTCGCGAGTCTGGTTAAACATGAAGTTTCTCACAGGCGCTTCGACCCGCTTCAACGCCTCCTCAAACCCGATCTTCTCCTGAAGATAGGGCTGAATACCATCAGAATTGGCCACAGACCACACGGGCTGCATAATGAAAAATGTCAGAAACAGGGAAAGCCCTATCAACACCTGATTAGGCGGCATCTGCTGAGTGCCCAATGCCATGCGCAGAAAACCGAAGACAACTATGAGCCTTGTAAAGGAGGTCATCATCAGCAAAATGGCAGGTGCTACGGAAAGCACCGTCAACATTGCCAGGATCTCCAGGGCAGTGGCCACCTTCTTGGGGTTATCAGTGGATGTCAGGCCTAAATTGATGTCAGGGATGGTCACAGCATGGGCATCGTGAAAGGACAAGAACAAGAGCAACACCGCAAACAAGCCCAAAAAACAAGCACTCTTGGCAGATATCATATCAGGCCTCCCATCAATGCACTAGCTTTGTCGTCCTCGGCTCGTCATCCCGCCCTTTTTCTTGGGCATTGAGCAGCACCTCTTGGAAGCCATCCGTTTCCAATGTACCTAAAAGCGTCATGGAGGTATCGGTGATCCCAAGGATTAATGTCTTATTATAGACTCGAACCAGGCTTATATATCTCTTAGGCAGGATCATACGAGTGGTGATGACCTGGATATCCTGTCTCCCATGGCCCTGAACCCCCTGCTGCCAACGCCTGACAACATACATACACACGAACAAGAGCCCAAGCACTGTGGCAAGACCGGCTACTATCCGCACCATGGCGCCTAGATCGTAATCCATAGATACCGTACCTACTAACCCAAATTTTTGATGCGATCCGCTGGGCTGATGATCTCGTTTAAGCGGATACCGAACTTGTCATTTATGACCACCACCTCGCCTTTGCCTATCAATTTCTGGTTTATGTATATCTCGGCGGGTTCGCCTGCCAGTTTATTCAGGGTTACAATAGAACCCTGGCCCAGTTGCAACAGGTCCCTAATCTGCATCTTAGTCCTGCCGAGTTCCACCGCTATATCCAGCGGTATATCGAGAATGAAATCCAGATTGGGCCTGTCGACCTGGGCCGCCCCCCTCTCCTTTTTGGAAAAATCATCAAAAACAGGTGGAGCAACGTTGTTGGATTTAAACTTAGGCGCAGCAGGCTGTTGTGGCGGCGATGGTGCGGAGGCAGATTGGGCATCCAGTCCTCGTGATGGATCGTTTAAGGCCTTGGCTGCTGCTGCATCCCCTGCCTTTGCGGCCTCAGCAAAGGCCGCCCCCCAATCCATATCCTGAGAGAGATCCGGTTCAGCCGCAACCTGTGGTGGGGTTTCGGACTTTGCAGGGGCATCATTCAAACCATCAACGCCCTGTTCCAGCAATTTATCCAACTCTTCCTGGGTCAGCATAGCTAATTCACCTCACACCTTTTCATACTCTTTCTTGATCTCTACGGCCAGTTGTCCCTTGAACACACCTGGATGTCCAAGAAATTTAGGACATTCCTGTACCAACACAGGCAGTAATGTATCCACATCAGTATCCAGCATGATTACATCACCTATAGCCAGGTCCATGAGCTCCGATGTGGTCAATACAGCATTGCCCAACGGCACTGCTATATTGACTTCTACCTGCGCAAGATTCTGTAGTAACAGTTTTTTCCACACAGGGTCCTCTTCCGCCTCCATCTGGTATGTGCTCTGCAATTTGGCCTTCAAGGGCTGCAACATGGTAAATGGCACACAAAGGGTTATTGCGCCGCTTATCTCGTCCATATCGAGCTGGAATTTGGACACGATCACAGTCTCATCGTTCTGNGCTATCTTGGCAAACTGGGGGTTGATCTCGCTTCTGACATAATGAATATCCAGTTTGGCTATGTGCTTCCATGCCTTCTGCAGGTCCAATAAAATAGCATTTACAACCTTACGGATTAATCTCTGTTCAATAGATGTGAACTCCCTTCCCTCCACTCGCGCCTGACCTATCTTGCTGGAGCCTAAAAAGACCTCCACAATGGCGAATACCAGGCGGGAGTCCACCAAAAGCAGGGCATGACCCCGAAGCGGTTCCATTTTGATAATATGAATGTTGCAAGGCACAGGCACACGCCGCAGAAATTCCTTGAAGGATATGATCTCAGTGGGCACCACGGTGCTGTCCACCACGATACGCAGCGTGGAGGAAAGGGTAGCCCTCAATCCACGGTTGAACTGATCATGTATGACATCCAGACCAGGCAGCTTGATATGACTGGTAATGGCTGCACTCGTGAAATCATAAGGTATTACCTCACCCTCCACTGACTTGTCAGCGGCCTTTTTCTCCTCTGTTACCTGGTCCAGACCTGTAAGAAGGGCGTCTATCTCATCCTGGCTCAGTATCTGTGCCATATCTAGAGCCTTTTCATTTAGTTAAGCTATTGTATAACCAACTGCACGAAATATACATCCTTCAGATTGTCACCAAGCACGGCCTGGGCACGGGCTGCCACCTCATCCCTCAACCTGGTTTTGCCTTCCAGAGGTATCACATCCTCCATGGTTTTACTGCTCAAAAGCATTATGATGTCATTTTTCAGCCTCGGCATGACATGCTCGGCCTCGGCCTTTGCCTTTTCATCCTTGAGTTCCAGGGTGATGGTTACTTTTATATAGTGTTTGGCCTGTGGATCAGCCAGATTGACCACAAAGGCATCCATGGGCAGCATAAAACCAGGCTTTTCCTCTTCCTTCTTGTCCTTGCCTTTACTCTTGGACGCAGACTTTGTTTCAGCCTTCTGTGACGAATGCCCCTGAGCGCCTTCTGCCTCTAACTGGTCATCATGGGGCTTGGCGAAGAAAAAGAAATAGGCGCCTGCACCTCCTCCCAAAAGCAGCACAACCACCAAGCCGATTATGATAAAAAGCATGGTCTTCTTCTTTTTAGGAGGGGCCTCCGCCTGCTGGGCATTTTGTTCCGGTTGTTGAGCAGCCTTGTCTTCTTTTGCCATCTTGACACCTCGTAACAGAATTACAGACTTTATGTCTCTTGGACAAACAATCTAACAAGTTTTATGCCAAAGTCCACAAGCAAAATAATGCCATCATCCTTTTGTCATTTTCAGGAGCCCATTATTTAACTACCCAAAATCACAAGATAAAATGCAAATTCCATTTTTTGATAAAGCTTCGGCAGAAAAAGCGAACATGTCATTTTTTTGACTATTGGCTGGTTAAGATAGCAGAAACAGATGAGGGTGAGGGTTGTGAACTGATTTGTGAGCGAGGGCTGTAAACCACTTCTATTTGAACCTTTTGGGCCAGAAATATGATTCCTGCCTGTAGTCCTGAATCCACTTAATGCATTCCACCTCTGGCATCGGCCTGGCGAAATAAAAACCCTGTCCCTCATTCACTCCAAGCCCTGCAAGAAAGACAAGCTGCTCACGAGTCTCTACACCCTCTGCCACAGTCCTTTTGCCGAGCCCCTGGGCAAGTAGCAGAATGGTCTTTATGATCTCGATATCGTCCCGTTCATCAGGCAGGCCCTTTACAAAAGAGGAATCGATTTTGATAGTCGAGGCAGGTATATCCTTCAGATACTGCAGGGAAGAATACCCTGTACCGAAGTCATCTATGGAGATATGGATTCCCGTTTCCGTATGTATCTGCGTCAACTGCCGAATAATCTCTTTGGCATTATGCATAAACAGGCTCTCAGTCACCTCAATCTTAAGCTTATTTGAGGCCACGCCTGAAGACCTGACCGTGGAAATAAATCGTTCCACAAAGTCAGGCTGATCAAACTGCTTAATGGAGACATTGAAGGAGATGAAGAAATTGTTTTGTTTACAGATGGGGCTTTCCTTCACATGCCGAATGGTCTCCTCCATGACCCACCAACCCACATCTATTATCAATCCAGACTCCTCCAAAAAGGGAATGAATTGACCCGGCTGCACCAACCCCTTTTCCGGGTGCTGCCAACGAATCAATGCCTCAAACCCTGAAATCTCTCGAGCCAGGAGGTCTATCTTGGGCTGAAAAAAGAGCACGAACTCCCTATTCGTTATGGCCCTCTTCAGTTCCCTCTCTAATTCTACTTTTTGGAGATTCTTTTCAAATAACCCCTGGGAATAGAAGTAAAGCCGTCCCCCGCCTCTTTTTTTGGCCTCTGTAAGGGCCATCTTGGCCCTATCAATAAGCTGGGAGGTCTGCTGACCGTCTTGAGGGAAGACAGCCAGTCCTGCGGATGCAGTGACATTTATCTCATGACCATCCAACCTTATGGGCTGCTGCAACACACTTGTCTGAAGTGCCATGGCAATCTTCAGTGGATTTTCTCCATGGTTCTCCATTGCCACACCAAATTCATCGGCACCCAATCTTGCTGCATCTCCAATCCCTTCTGTAAAGACCTTGAGCCTTTTTGCGATCTCCTGAAGGATTAAATCACCTTTAGATGTACCCAGGGCATGATTTATGGATGAGAAGTGATCTATATCCAAAACCATCACCAAGACTTGCAACTCCCCAGACCTCTGGCTCTGCAGACAAGAGGCAAGCCAGGAAGTGAACTGATTGTAATTCCCCAAGCCGGTAAGTGCATCCCAAAACAAAAGCCTATCTATCTGGGCTCGCTTTTCCATGTGGTCTATGGCATAGGCGATGTCGCCCGCCACCTCTTCCAGCAGGGAGATCTCGATATCAATGAATGTATTGTAACGCGTGGAGTAGATATTCAAGGTGCCCTTGGCCTCACCTGCTATCACCAGGGGCAAGGCTATTGCGGAGTGAATGCCAAAGGTCAGTGCCCTCTCCTTCCATGGAGTAAAGCGCAAATCTTCATCGGTGGACTGAATAACCACCACCTTTTTCTCTCTGGCGGCAGTGCCGGTGGGACCTCTGCCCTCGGGTAGGTTCGAGTCAATGGAGACCTGAATGCCATCAAGATATGCCGTAAGACCATGGGCGGCCTTGGGCAGGATACGGCCTGTCTTTTCATCCACCATTCCGATCCAGGCCAAGGCGAAACCACCTTGTTCCACGATTAGCTGAGTGGCCCTCTGCAGGAGGTCGTCTATGTCAGTAACCCTTACAATAAGTTGATTTATTTCATGAATGAGCTGAAACGCGCGGTTTACCCGTTCAAGGGTCATTGAGGACTCCAGCAGCCTCTTTTCTCGAACGCCGAAATAGCTATAACTGCCCAAATTCAGGTCAAGGAGAACAACCTTACAAACCGCCTTCAAGGTGGGCAAGAGCAGCTCGGCCGGAGTATGCCTTGCCACAAACTCCATTACCAGGTCCAAAAACTTTCCATATGTGGCGGTATATAGAGAGTAATCTACGCCCTCAAGGTCATGGCGAATGCCCGTCTTGAGGCGTTCCACAAAAAAATCCAGGGAATAATCACCGGAAAGCAGCTCTAAAAAACGCCTGTTTTGAGCCAGTTTAAGCCGTTCCAACACATCACGGTCCTGCAAAAAATGACTGCTCTTCTCAAAACCCTGTAAGTGGGCATAAAATCTGTCCCAAAGCCAGGAAGTATCTTGTGTCCTTGCAAGCTCTCCAACCCTCTTTACAAGGGCCATCTCTTCTGGAGTCAAAGACAGGTATGAAAGCTTTCACTCGCTGCCGCCTCATCAAAACCCAGGTATTGCGCCAGCTCCCTTGCCTTGTCAGTCAGTGCATCGGTCATGGACATCATCTCCATTTTTACTTCGTGTAAGTTTATAATACATATAAACTATTTTATGTTTACAATAAAGGGGAAAATGCCCACAAATTCCGCCATACCTTTATCTGACCTGATTTTTTTGAGAGTGGATTCGTTCAGCTATTAGCATTCCACATTTCCAGCAATTCATCCTTGTGGAGTTCCGCCCATTCTTCAACTAATTCGCGCACCTTGGCGGGCAATGCTCCAACCATCACATTTAATGCCTGAATCTCCATAGCAGCCCGGTACGCATTATAACGAACAGGCACGAGGCCCGCCCATACCAAGCCAATTCAATATCAGCCAATTACATCTCAGTAGGATTAGAAGAAAAAGCGATAGGCAACCCAATTATGAGAGAGGGTTCTGAAGAGTGGAATAATCGGGGTTCATGTGGAAATTGGCCTGGAATGCCTTCATTCTGTTTTTTTTAACCACTCACATACCTCTTTATATGTCACATCCCTTCTAAAGCCAGGGCAATCTGTGAAAATGGCCTGCCATGCAGCCTCATCTCCCAAGATACTTGGGTGTAATGGCCATTGTCTGCAGGGAAATGGTTTGACCGGATGTATGCTACACCTGCCGTCCTGGCCGTAAAAGATGCAGTGACCATTTACTATCTTCATCTCCACTCGGTTCTTTAGCTCCACACAGTAGTTATTGAGGAGCTCTGAAACAGTAATGCCTAAATAGCCTGCAATGGCCTGTTGTTCAACAGGACTCACAGAGACAGTGCTTTTGCCGTGACAGCAGTGGCCGCACATCTGACACTGAAATATGGGCTGAACAGGGTCTTTGAAATGAGTGGGAGGCGTTGTGTTATTCATAGGGAATCAAATCCTGAATGCCGGCCTCATGAAAGCCTTTTAGTCTCAATCGGCACGAGTCACAACGGCCACAGGCCACCTTTTCATTTTTATAACAGGACCATGTGAGGTGCAGAGGCGCCTGTAATTGTATGCCTGTCAAGACTACTTCTTTTTTTGTCATTCTCAATAAGGGGGTTACTATCTCTATATGGCTTTCAGGCCTGGTGCCTGTTTCTATAAGCCGATTAAATGCCTCAAAATACACGGCACGGCAATCAGGATACCCAGAACTATCCACTTCTGTAGCACCGATGTAGATGTAATTGGCGGCCATGACCTCTGCCCAAGAGACAGCTATGGCAATGAGGTGGGTGTTGCGAAAGGGCACATAGGTGGATGGAATGGAGTTTAATTGTAACTCGGCTGTGGGCACCGCAATGCGGCTGTCTGTGAGGGCTGAACCGCCTATGGCTGTGAGATAGCTGATATCGGCTATGAGTTGCTTTTTTATGTTGTAATGGTTGGCGATGGCCTTAAATGCCTCTAATTCCCTCTGTTCTGTGCGTTGCCCATAGTTGACATGCAAAAAGGCTACCTCTTTGTGACGGCTCATGGCTATTGCAGCGCACACACAGCTGTCCATTCCTCCACTGACCAGACAGATGGCTGGGCCATCGAGTTTCTTGACATGGTTTTGAGCTTGCATTTTCATGGAATGTTATGGTATTTTTTAATATAAAATGATAACTAGTTTATTTTTCAAGGAATCCTTAACCGATGGGACATATAAAGGCAAATTCACCGTCACCTATGAATATGAAAAAATTGACCATTGGACAACGGATATTTCTGGGTGTCTTGCTGTGGATTATATTCATATCAGGTCTGCATTCATGGCGCAATGGTGAACTTTTTGCCTCAAATGTATTGCGAGTGGGTTTTGTGCCCATCACCTGTCATCTGTTGTGCCCTGTCACCTATGAACTGAACAAGGACATTCCTTTTAAGCCCATCAAGTTTACTGCCTGGCCTGAGATGTGTGAGGCATTAAAGAGCGGAGAGCTGGATATGGCCTTTATTCTGGCCCCCCTGGCCATCATGCTAAATGCCCAGGGTTTTCCCATAAAACTGGTAATGCTTGGCCATAGAAATGGCACGGGCTTGATGGTGCGCAAGGATGCAGAAAATGCAGATCTCAACTGGCTTGAGCACAAGACCATTGCCATTCCCATTCGCTTCAGCAATCAGTATCTCACCCTTTTGGATCTGTTAGATGAGGCCCATATCCCTGAAAGTAGCATAAAGCTCGTGGAGATGCCCCCTCCTGATATGCCTTCCAGTCTGGCCATGGGGGCAGTGGATGCCTATATCGTGGGAGAACCCTATGCTGCGGCAGGAGAGCTCAATGGAGCGGGCCAAATCTTGTATCTCATGAAGGACATAAGGCCTGGTTTTATCTCCAGTGTGCTGGTGGTGCGCGAGGATGTGCTGAAAAAAAGAAAAAAAGACCTACAAAGATTGATACAGGCCTTTTATAAAAACGGGGCGTGGATAGAGGCCCATCGCAAGGAGGCGGCGGCCATTGGTGCCGCATTTTACAGGCTTCCCAATGCCTTGATTGAGCATGTGCTTTTGTCCCAACCGGATCGTGTGCTTTACAATGACCTCCTGCCCCGCAAGCAGGAGATAGAGGCCATGGCCGCTTCCATGCAAAAAAGGGGCTTATTAAAAGGAAATTTTGATGTCAATGCCTTTTTGGACACCTCTATGATTCCANAGGTATCACGATGAGAGCCAATGGCCTGAAGAAGTGGTTTGAAGAGCGCTGGAGTGCCTTTTTATTGTCTTTTCTCATATTGGTGTTATGGGAGACGGCCGTACATGTCTTTGAAATCAAGCCAGAGCGTTTCCCTGGTGTATTTCAGATACTAAAAGGGCTTTGGGAACTGATTCAGGATGGAAGACTGTTGGACTATGTGGTGGCCAGTCTGTTTCGTGTCACCTGGGGGTATTTGTTGGCCGTGGGACTGGCCGTGCCTCTGGGTATCTTTTTGGGTGTCAAGCCCTTTTGGCGCAGGACCATCAATCCCATCGTACAGTTCTTGCGCCCCATCTCTCCGTTGGCCTGGACACCCATCGCCCTAATGTGGTTGGGTATCGGCGATTATCCTGCCATCTTTTTGATCTTTTTGGCCGTCTTTTTCCCAATGGTGCTCTTTACTACCAGTGGCGTGGCCGGAATCAATCCCACATACCTCTACGCCGCCTCCAACTTTGGCATAGCAGGCCATGAACTCTACAGTCGTGTCATACTCCAGGCCGCGCTTCCCGAGATCATAACAGGACTGCGCATCACTCTGGGCACTGCTTGGTTGGTCATAGTAGCTGCAGAGATGATAGCCGTCAAAAGCGGATTAGGTTATCTCATAGTGGATGCCAGAAACTCTTTGAGAATGGATCAGGTCTTGGGCGGCATGTTTGTAATTGGGTTGATAGGTCTGCTGTTAGATAATGTGGTAAGGCAATTGGAAAAATTGCCGTCTATTCGTTGGAAGAGATTGAAGCAATGAGGCAACCCATTGATATGTCGAACAAAGTAGTGATACAGGGGCTTTACAAGACCTATGAAAAGAATACAGTTCAATCGGCTGACAAACATGTGCTGGTGGATCTAAATTTTACTGTTCCCACTCGTAGTTTCACCTGTTTTTTAGGCCCGTCAGGGTGTGGCAAATCCACTCTGCTTCGCATCATCGCAGGTTTTGACAACCCAAGCCGTGGAGCGGTATTGGTGGATGGAGAACCTGTGTGTGGACCAAATCCCAAACATATCTTTGTTTTTCAGGAAGATGGCCTATTCCCTTGGTTTACAGCCCATGAAAATATCGAACTTGGCATCAGACATCTGAAGGACGCACAAAAAAGGCACGAGCTGGTGCTGGAATATCTGGAGATGGTGGGTCTTAGTGGGTTTGGGGCATATTATCCCCACGAGTTGTCAGGCGGCATGAGACGCAGGGCTGAGGTAGCCAGGGCATTGATAGCCAACCCTGATATACTGTTCATGGATGAACCCTTTGGGGCACTGGATTTTGTGACCAGGCTTCAGATGCGTGAGGAGATGTTAAATGTGCATGCCATGTTTCCCACCACCATACTCTTTATCACTCACGACATAGACGAGGCCATACAACTGGCGGATCAAATAGTGCTTTTNACTGAACGGCCTACTCGCATCAAGGAGGTCTTGGCCCTTGATTATCCACATCCAAGGGACTTTACCAAGGGAGAATTAGCTGCGATTAGAAGGCATATTTATCGCCTTATGGGAGTGCATGCGGCATTGTAACATGCGGCATTGTAATTGGCTCCTCACCCTAATTTGTAAAGGCCATCCACACAGCAGAAAGATACAAGGAAAACATCCTTGCCCGCTGGTCATCTGAACACAACAACGGCCGCATCGAGGCCCTGAACGGCATCTTCCATATTTGGCCTGCCCAGAGGGAATCGAACCCCCAACCTACGGCTTAGAAGGCCGTTGCTCTATCCGGTTGAGCTATGGGCAGGTGACTTTAAGAATTTAATATGACATGAGGCACTTGTAAAGGGTTGTAGCGATTTTCATCTGCGTCCCAAGAGCCTCTCCAGTTCTTGGCGGCTGATCTGAAAAAAGAGGGGTCTTCCATGGGGGCAGCGTGTGACCCCTGTCTCGAACACCTCCTGTATCAAGGACTGCATCTCTTCCTTTGTTAAGGATTGGCCTGCCTGCACAGCCTCTTCGCAGGCCAGAGAGGCCAGGTGTTCATACAAGATCTCATCCTGATGCGTACCGGCACCCTTTCTCAGCAACCTTAAGATATTTAGAATCAGGGCCTGTTTGTTTACATGGTTGGGAAACCAGTGGGGTAAGGCAGTGACTCTGATCTGAAACGGCCCAAAGGGCTCCACAATGACCCCTAATTCCTGGAGTTGTGGCTGAAGCTCATGCAAATCAGCCATCTCCTCCATGCCCAGTTCCACAATCAAGGGCACTAAAAGCGGCTGAAGCCTGTGAGTCTTGTGTTCCATCTCCCTTCGCAATCGCTGAAACACGATGGCCTCGTGGGCCGCATGCTGATCCAGCACCAGAAGTCTTTGATCCATCTCCACCAATATGTAGCTGTGCCACAGCTGGTCTATGATGCGCATCCCTTCCATTCCTTCATTAGGTGATGGCGTATGCGCTGGCATTGGTGAGCAGGTCCCCTGTTCTTGGCCCTTTAGCTGCTGAAGCACTGTTTGCCAACCCGTTTCCGGAGTTTCCAGCACCTGGCAGAAAGGGGGATTGGAAAACAGGGAGGGGGCATCGAGTTCCTCATGGCACTCTACTGTTTGGTAGGTCTGAAAAACAGGTTTGGCTTCTAATGCATTTTTGATTCCATGATAGACCATGCGATAGACCTTCTCTTGTTCTGCAAAGCGCACCTCATGCTTGCTGGGATGCACATTTACATCCACAAGGGACGGATTGCACCTCAAAAACAGGCCTCCTACTGGAAAAAATCCCTTCATCAACAGGCCTTTATATGCCTCAGTAATGGCCTTCCAGAGCATGGCATCTCTGATGGGTCTGCCATTTAAAAAGAGATGAAATGACCTGCTATGAGTTGTTGCAGCTTCGGGCGGGCTCAAATACATCTCTATGGCATAATCCTCGGAGATCTCCTGGCACACTGCAAGGAGTTTGGAGCAGAACTCATGTCCCAACAAGGGCTCCATTCTTTTTAGTGGCTCCCTTTTTTTAAATCTAAAGAGGCATCTCGCCTCATGCCAGAGTTCCATTTGAATATGTGGATGGGCTGCGGCCAATCTTCGAATGGTCATGGAGATGTGTTCCAATTCTGTTTGACGGCCCTTTAAAAAACGACGCCTGGCAGGCAGCTCTAAAAAGAGGTCTTGTACTGTAACCGTGGTTCCAGGGGCACAACCAATGGGGCCCACCCGTTTATCGCGACCAAAACTGATACTGACAAAGCCACCTGACTGGGATTCTGACGGCCTGGATTGAATGGTGAGAAGGGAGACAGCGCCGATGCTGGGTAGGGCCTCTCCTCGAAAGCCCAGAGTAGAGATGGCATCCAACCCCGCCTCATTCCATATCTTGCTGGTGGCATGTCTCTCTATGCACAGGGCAAGGTCTTCAAAGGCTATGCCGCAGCCGTTGTCTATCACGCGAATTAAGGACCTTCCACCGTCTTGGAGTTCCACTGTGATGGAGTCGGCCCCTGCGTCTATTGCATTTTCCAGCAGTTCCTTTACGATGGATGCAGGTCTCTCGATCACCTCGCCTGCGGCGATTCTATTGGCAATATGAGGCGGAAGTATTTGAATCTTGCCCATGTTTTTAATAAAACACATCAGACCATATCTCTCAAGCACAGGAGGCAAAGATGGAGCGCATAACCGTGATCACCCGTGCACACATGGAATTTGTAGATGTCACCAGTGAGGTCCAGGCGGCTATTACAAGACTGACCTGCTTCGATGGCATTGCCCTGGTCTTTGTACCCCATACTACTGCTGGCATTGTCATCAATGAGGGTGCAGACCCAGCGGTCCAGGAGGACCTGCTTCAGGCCTTAAAACATATCACCCCTGCCCTGTCGTACCGACATGCAGAGGGCAATTCTCCCGCCCATTTTCAGGCCGCCTTGACCGGTGCATCTGTGTTGTTACCTGTGGAAAAGGGTCGCTTGTGTCTGGGCACCTGGCAACGCATCTTTTTTTGCGAATTTGACGGGCCTCGCACTCGCAATCTTTGGATAAAGACCGTATAAGAAACTATTATTTTGGCTTGACACCGCCTTGACCGTGTTGTTTATATAGAAAAATTTCAGCGCCCTCGTAGCTCAGGGGATAGAGCACAGGATTCCTAATCCTGGTGTCGCAGGTTCGATTCCTGCCGGGGGCAATCTTTTTTTGGAGGGAATCATGTGTCGTTTAGCCCTTAAGACCGCCTCCATTCCCTTTTCTCCCTATGGAGTGCTTCAGGCCATGGAGTCCATGAGAGAAGGTTATGACGGCAGCGGCCTTGGTTTGCTGTTGCGTGGTGTCAGATTCACTGATTTCAATTATTCTTCCACTGATCCCATCTTTTCAGGTATAGCCCACACTGAACAAGCCCTGCATCGCTTCAACAAGTTTATGGAAGAAAAGGGATTTCTGCTCAAGTACGACCACCAGTTTGTCACTGACCTGTCTCGCATAGAGGCCAGGGACAGGCACAAGTATCTGGTGCGCGTGTATAAAAGACCTGAGAGCTGGTCCCGTCTCACACCAGAGGAACAGGAATACGAGTTGATGATGACCCGTCTTAGCCTGCGGCACGACGGCGAAAAACACGGTGGCGACCTGACCGCCTTTTCATTCTGGCCTGATGTGGTCATGATAAAGGAGGTGGGATGGCCTCTGGAGGTAGGGGCTGCCCTGGGGTTGCAGGATGATCGCATTCTGGCCCGTCTGGTAATGGCTCAGGGCAGGCAGAACACCAACTGGGGCATCAATCTCTACGCCTGTCACCCATTCTTTATTCAGGGCATCGCCACCATGACCAACGGCGAAAACACCGCCTTTGTGCCCATTCGGGACTGGCTCATGGGCAGACGTTTCCCTGGCTATATGGGCTATCAAAGCGACAGCGAGGTCTTTACTCACATTTTACATTATACCTTAAACCGCTTGAAGCTCCCACTTGAGGCATATAAGCATGTCATCACGCCCTTAAAAACAGAGGAACTGGACCATCATCCACAAGGCGAGTTCCTGAAGGGCCTGCGCAATGTCTGCCGAAGGCTCATCATCGACGGCCCCAATTGCGTGATGGGTTCATTGCCCGACGAGACCTGTTTTATGGTGATGGATCACAAAAAGATGCGTCCAGGGGCCATTGGCGGCAGGCCAGGTGTATGGGCCATGGCATCAGAACTCTGTGGAGTGGATGCCTTGGTGCCCGACAGGGACCCGGCCCTGGATTTTCAGCCCATGCGTGAGCACACAGTAGTGGTGTCTTCTGACAGAAAGGATTACAAGATATGGTCGCAGTTTCATCCATTCCCTCTTCCCCAAGCGATCTGACATACGCTGACCTGCCCTGGCTCATAGAGCACAGGGAGGACAGGTGTGCGCTCTGTGGAAAATGTACGGCGGTCTGCCCTGTGCAGGCCATTCAGCTCACATACAGGCGTCAGCGCATAGTCGGGCTGGGTATGCTGGGCAAGGCCAAAAACGACCCGTCCGTCAACTATCGCACCCTTTACGGCATCAAACAAAAGACCGATGTGGCGCATCGCTGTATTGGTTGCGGCATGTGCTCCATGGTCTGCCCCAACGAGGCCATCAGGCCCATGCCCAACCCCAATGACCCACGCCTGAGATTCCACATGAATCAGGCTGGAGACGCCTGGAAACGGGGTGGCCGCAGAAACGACAGGGATAGCCTGCTGGACAAGATCATCTTTACGCGCATCTCCATGCTCACTGACCCTGCCCTGGATGCAGGCAGACACGAGTTCTTCCTGAATACCATTTTAGGCCGTATCCTGCCCCCTGAGGAGTTTCTGCAGAGAAGGGCCAAGGGTGAGTGGATACCGCCCACGCGTGAGATATTCCCCTTCATCATCGGCTCCATGTCCTTCGGCGCCCTTTCGCCCAACATGTGGCTTGGGCTTCTGCAGGGTGTGGCATATCTAAACGAGGTCCTAAAGATACCCGTGGTCATGGCCACAGGCGAAGGCGGATGCCCTCCCTGGGTGCTGAAAAGCCCGTTCTTGAAATACATCATACTTCAGATCGCCTCAGGTTATTTCGGGTGGGACGAGATCATTCGCGCCATTCCGGAGATGCAGTGTGACCCAGCGGCCATCGAGATCAAATACGGCCAGGGCGCCAAGCCGGGCGACGGCGGTCTGCTCATGTGGTTTAAGGTGAGCAAGCTCATAGCCAGGCTGCGCGGTGTGCCAGAGGGCGTGGATCTGCCGTCTCCTCCTGTGCACCAGACCCTCTACTCCATCGAGGAAAGCGTCATGAAGATGATTCAGACCATGTCCATGGCCTGGGGTTTTCGCGTGCCTGTCTATCCAAAGATATCGGGCACCACCTCAGCCAAGGCGGTTTTGAATAACCTGGTGAGAAATCCCTATGCCAGTGGCATGTTGATAGACGGCATGGATGGCGGCACAGGTGCAGCCTACAACGTCAGCATGGATTCCATGGGCCATCCCATCGCCTCCAATATCCGTGAGTGTTATTTAGACCTGGTGGCGCAGGGTAGAGAAAACGAGATTCCCCTCTTTGCTGCCGGCGGCATAGGTAAAAACGGCAATATTGCCCAAAACGGCATGGCCCTCATTCTGCTGGGTGCAAGTGGCGTTCACATGGGCAAATACATCATGCAGGCAGCAGCGGGATGTCTGGGCAGTGAGCGGAATCGCTGTAATGTCTGCAATATCGGCCTGTGTCCCAAGGGNATCACCAGCCAGAACCCCAAACTCTACAGAAGACTGGACCCGGATCAGGTAGCCCAGCGTGTGGTGGAGGTCTTTACATCCATTCGCACGGAAATGAAGAAGATCATGGCGCCGTTGGGTCGTTCTCAGAGCCTGCCCATCGGCATGTCGGATGCCATAGGCATCAATGATGCTGCGGCGGCTGAACGGCTCAAGATTCGCTATGTCTGTTGAGAAATGGAGTGAACGGCTGTCGTCCCATCGGGGCGTAAATGGAAATAGAGAAAGAGGATTGTCATGTCTGAAACAAGCAATGCCATTGTAATAAAAGGATTGAATGAGAACGGCCAGCGCATCAGTTCTCAGGAGTTCGAGAAACTGGTGCAGGAGGCGGCTGAAAGGTCGCAAAACCTCATATTGCACACATACGGCCAGCACAATGTGGGCGGACGCCTTTTAAAGGGGACCGGCTATCGCATAGTCTTGAAGGGCCCTGTGGGGCAGAGATTAGGGTGCATGGGCAGACCTGGAGTGACCATCATCTGCGAAGGGGCTGCCTCCAATGATGTGGGCTATCTAAACATCGGGGCCGACATCATAGTAAAGGGTGATGCCGGAGATGGTGTCTGCAATGCCATGGCCCAGGGCCGGGTGATGATAGGCGGCTCCATTGGCGCCAGGGGGCTCACCATGAGCAAATGGAACCCTGAATATGCCAGGCCTGAGCTCTGGGTGCTGGGTTCAGTGGGCGACATCTTTGCAGAGTTCAACTGCGGCGGAATCGGCGTGNTCTGCGGNATAAATCCAAAAAATGCAGAAAATGTCATGGGTTACCGGCCATGTGTGGGCATGGTGGGAGGCTGGATATTCTATCGCGGCAAGACCGATGGCAGCTTTTCCAGAGGAGATGTCAGGGATACCGTCCCCAACGACGAACAGTGGCAGTGGCTCATCTCACGCTTGCCGGAGTTCCTGGAGGCCATAGGCCAGCCGCAGCACCTGGCCACCCTTTCCAACAGGGACGAGTGGCGTATGCTCATTGCCCTTACTCCCCAGGAAAAGACACTCTCCAATCTGGGTTCCATGCCCATGCAGGACTTCAGGGCCAAGGTGTGGGAGGCTGCCTTTGGCGGGGATCCGTTGAGGGATATCGCCCCTGGCCTGGACAGAAGCCCCATCGGGCTCATCGTGACAGGCGAGCTCAGGCGTCGTGTCCCTTATTGGGCAAACCGCGCCAATGCCGCGCCATGCACCTTCTATTGTCCCACACACATCCCCACTGTGGAGCGTCTGCGCCTGATTCGGGAAGGAAAGATAGAGGAATCCTATGAGTTGACGCTGCGTTACACGCCATTTCCGGCCTCTGTCTGCGGCGCCATCTGTCCCAATCTGTGTATGGAGCAGTGTTCCAGGCAACTGGTGGATACGAGCATCGACATAGCCATGCTGGGCAGAGCGGTTCTGGATGCCAAGTTGCCGCCTGCAAAACCCAATATCGGCAAGAAGGTCGCCATCATAGGAGGTGGGCCTGCGGGCATGAATGCCGCATGGCAACTGGCACAGGAGGGCATCGAGGCCCACATCTATGAAAAGGAAGAGAAGCTGGGCGGCAAGATCGAACAGGTCATTCCATGGGAGCGCCTGAATATCGCCATCTGGCAAAAGGAACTGGAGCGTTTTCTGCGAATGCCCAATATAGTCCTGCATCTGGGACATGCGGTTACCAAAGAGGATTTTGAACGGTTTTTGAAGGAATATGAGTATGTCATAGTGGCAGCCGGCGCCCATGAGCCCAGGCGTATTCCATTTCCCGGCTCTGAACGGGTCATTACCGCACTGGACTTCCTGAAATCCGTCAAGAGGGGCAAACCCATACAAATCGGAAGGCGTGTGGTCATCATAGGTGCAGGCAATGTGGGTTGTGATGTGGCCTGTGAGGCATACAGACATGGCGCCGAACAGGTGATACTGGTGGACATTCAAAAGCCCTTGGCCTTTGGCAAGGAGCGTAAGGCGGCTGAGAAGTTGGGTGCTGTCTTCAGGTGGCCTGTCACCACCAAAGAGGTGACGGATGAGGGCCTGGTCCTGGCGGACGGAGAGGTGATCCCCGCGGATACGGTCATGATCTCCATCGGTGATGTGCCGGCCTTGCCGTTTTTGCCTGATACAGTGGAGCGTTTCAGGGGCTGGATCAAGACCGATGAGGCAGGCAGGACCTCTGATCCCAGAATATTCGCCATCGGAGATGTGGAAAAGCCAGGTCTTATCACCCATGCGCTGGGCGCTGGCAAACGCACAGCCGAATGTATCATTGCCCTGTTGACCGGCAAGGAGTGGCAGCCGTTTAAACAGCGGGTCATCGACAAAAAGTCCCTGACCACGGCCCATTATTGCCCCACTCATGGCAGTGGTTCCAGTGTGACGGACGAGGCGGACAGGTGCCTGAGCTGTGGTTCCTGCCGGGATTGCCATCTCTGCGAGACCATCTGCCCCACCAAGGCCATTTCCAGAAAAATCCTGCCCGACGGCGGCTATGAGTATGTCTCCGATGATTCCAAGTGCATTGCCTGCGGTTTCTGTGCGGACACCTGCCCCTGCGGCATCTGGGTGATGAAGCAGGCGTAAATTTTGAGGGGTGGCCATTGCAATGCTACGCACATATTTCATCAAATGATGCGGCATTTCAAACAGATGAACTCAAATGCCAGCCTTTGAACAAACATCTGACTCGCGTAGCAAAGTATGCCTATGAGTTTGGCTGCGATGCGAGGGTTGGAGAACTGGCACAACTAGCTGGATTACTTCATGATTTGGGGAAGTATTCCAAAGAGTTTCAGGCGCGGCTGCGCGGGGCAAAAATCAGAGTGGACCACGCCACCGCAGGCGCAAAGGAGGTAATTCAGCTCTTCACAGGCACGCCCCAGGAAGGGCTTGCCACTCTGCTGGCGTATTGCATCAGCGGGCATCACACGGGCTTGCTGAATTACGGCAGCCCGACCGACCTGCCTGGCGATGGCACACTAGTAGCACGATTAAAGA